>Ga0123333_10001926_pt1 | contig 21594 bp, 19 predicted proteins | sample BioC12SIPDNA_3_FD_89957 | JGI IMG/M metagenome (GOLD analysis project Ga0123333, IMG submission 89957) | Anaerobic biogas reactor microbial communites from Washington, USA - Biogas_R2_B C12 SIP DNA | ecosystem: Engineered > Bioreactor > Anaerobic > Unclassified | place: Washington, USA... | reverse complement strand
GTGCTGGCGTTCCCCGCGCTGCGGGACAAGCTGGTTCTCAACATCATCGATGGCTTGCGCGGACAATACGAAGGTGGCCCCATGCCGGCCGCCCAGTTCGTATACGACTACAACTCCCTGTTCTTGGCTACTGATCCATTTGCCGCCGATTCAGTGGGCCACGAATTAATGGTGCAGAAGCGTAAGGAAATGGGAATTAAGGTGAACGAGCACCCGCGGTATACCGAGTATTTGCGTTACGCCGAACGGCTCGGTCTGGGCGTGGTCGACCCGGCTAAAGTCCAGGTACGGCATGTGTAATTGGATGCCAAAGGCCGCACGGACATTTGGACTGGCGCTGGCCGTGCTGCCCGCCCTGACGCTGGCCGCCTGTCGCCCCCCTAGCGCACCGCCCATGATTGCAGCGGCCGCCGATTCCACGCCTCCTGCGACGTCGTCCGCTCCAACGCCCCAGCGCGAAAGCATTGAACCACAGTGGACGGAAGTGGAGCGGCGGCAATTCGTCGGCCAGGACCTGTTCAATCACATAGACGGAGCGGCGGAGGTCTTTCTGGAAATGGGCTTCCGCGAGGTGCTCGTTCGGCTATACAGCAACGGACAGGCCAAACTGGTGCACGAAGTCTACGAGATGAAAGACCCGACGGCCGCGCGCGGCATTTACCTGCGCTTCCGCGGCCGTGGAACGCCCGTCGCAGGCGTCAGCGGCCGGAACTTCGGTAACCGCTACCAGATCGGCGCCCAGAAGGACCGCTACTTCGTCCAGATCACCGATGCCTCCGGCCGCGGTGAGTCTCTTTCAACCATGACGCGGCTGGTCAACCAGGCGCTGGCCGCGATCCCGCATGACGGAGACGTGCCTTTGTTGGACTTGCTGCCGGCCGAGGGTCTGGTGCCCAACTCCGAGGTCATCGTCTGCGGCCCATACTCGTTGCAGAGCGTCTTTACGCTTGGCGAAGGCGATATTCTCCAACTGCAAGGACAGAGGTGCGGCATCGCCGGCGACTATGTGACCGAACAGGAGGACAGCTTCACGCGTCTGATCGTCCCGTACGGCAGCGCCGCGGCTGCCGGGACGGCGTTTCAACACCTGCTGCACGGGCTCGACTCTGAACTCCAGGTGCTCCGGCGGAACGAGCACACCGCGGTTTTCCGCGAAAAGAACGGCCAGTTCGGGAGCATAACCGCCCGGGACGATAAGCTCGACATTCGCCTGCACCTGGTTCGTGACCCCGGCCTGGCGAGCCAGCCAAAGGTTCCCTGACCACCGGAATCAGGCGTCTCATTCGCTTGTCGCCCGATTGGGCTTCGGCCAAATGGCGCAGACGGCGGCCGCGGCGCTTAGCTCCACAAATGGCATCAGCGGTACGCGGTAGCGCAGGCTGCCGATGAAGATGCAGTGCAGCAGCGTGAAATACACTATCGGCAGCCAGACCAGCGTTTGATATCTAACGCCGGCCCGCGAGCGGCGAACGAAGGCCGTTCGCCAGATCGCAACGGCGGCCAGAAGGAGCACAAGGGCGGTGAACAGTGCACTGGCGACGGCGGTCAACCCGCCGCGGTAAGCCTCAAAGTTCGGCACGGGGTTCCAGGTACGCAGGAATTTGACAACGGCCAGGTGCACGACGCGGGCCGGATCGCGTTTCATTTGCTCGAGGGCCTTGTCGCGCAGCAACCGATCTCGTTCGGCTTCCCCGAGGCCGCTGAATTCGGGCATTTTCTCGAGGAACTGTTGATTGCTGCTGCCGTCCGCCTGCGGCCCCTGGGCGTCATAGAGCGTTACGCCGCCATTCGTCGAGAGCCAGGCATAGGAGCCGATGGCGTGGTGGTTTCGCAGGCCCCAGGGCAACAGAAAAGCGCCCAGCGCGCCGGCGTAAGCGAGTACACGCAGCGTGGCGCGACGCTTGTTCCGATCGTATAGCCACAGAAGCAGCCAAAGCAGGATTATCCAGCCCAGGGCCGACGGGCGGGTGAGGATGGCCGCGGGACCGAGGACTGCAACCATCAAAGCGGATTTGTGGAAGGTTGGGCCGGAAGAGGGATCGTCCACAGGAGCGGGATCGTCGGGTCCGCCGACCCCATTTACAGGTCTGATGAGTCGCCAGGCGGCGACCGTCACCGCTACGGCGAGTAGCGTGAAGAGGACCTCGGAAAGCAGCAGGTTGGCGAAGAAGATGCCGTACGGGTCAATGCACGCCAGCCCGCCGGCCAATAATGCCGGGCGCGGGCCGAGGGCGGCGCGGGCCAGCCGGTAGATCAGCCACACCGTTGCAGCCCCTAGCGCCGCCTGCGCCAGTCGCGCGAAAAGAACGCCGGTCTCGCCCGCGCCCGCGAAAATCGCCAAAAACAGCGGATACAGTGGCATGCGCGCGGCGAAGCGGCCGTCGTCGGTGAACATCTGGCCGGTCTCGACCAGGTTTGAAGCCATCGCCCAATGCAGGCGCTCGTCGTCAAACTCGAACGCCGGCCCGGTAGCATGCCATTGGAAGCCGACCCAGCCGGCGCGCAGTAGCAGCGCCAGAACGAACAGCCACAGACCTGCTTTGCTGCGGGCAGAATTCAGTCCGGGTGCGACTGTCATGTCAGTCCGGGTGCCACCGTCATTTCAGCCCAGGTGCGACCGTCATGTCACTTGCCGCTTCTTCGCCGAGCGTAGCGTAACGCGCAGCGCCCGTTGGGTCGCGGGCGTCAGCTTGACTCGTTCGTCGATTCTCAGCGGCATGATCCACACCGGCCCGTCCTGATCGCACAGCAAGCCGGTTCGGCCGCGCGCGGCCGGTTCGACTTTCTCGTCGATGAGGAAATCGCTGACCGACTTCGCGCCGGGGGCGCCCAGCGGGTGGAAGCGGTCGCCGTCGCGCCGGCCGCGCACGACGAGCGGTGGGCGCAGCCGCTGGTAGTCCATCCAGACCTGCCCGACGGGGAGGTCGCGGACGAGGCCCGGAAACGTGGCGCCTTCGACCTCCACTTCCTCGATGAGCAGTTCGGAATTCAATGCCGGCAAGGGTGTCAGACCCGGGCAGTCGACCAGCACGGTCGGCAGTTCAGGCGGCGGCTCTTCGGGCACCAGCGGAACGAACTCAAGCCGGTCGTACTGTTTCCGGGCCACCACGCGGCCGGGCAAGTGCAACTCCTTGCCGCTGGCCGGGTCGGCCGCCAGGCGCAGCACCGCTTCGACGTGTGCGAAGCCCAGTTCCTGCTCGCTGCCGGCGGTAAGCATGATGGCGCGCCGCACGACCTCGGCCTGGATGGCCCGGTGCTTGGCAAGCAGGGCCGGCGCGTCCAGCGCTATGTGTTGCAGCGGTTCAGACACTTGCAGGGCTTCGAGCGCGCGTGCGCCGGCTTCGGCCAGGTAATCGCCGACCCAGCGGGCCTGCTCGGCCAGGCGCAGGAGGGCGTCGCTGACGTTGGGGTTCAACTGAGCCTGTAGCAGCGGCAGGACGGTGTTGCGGATGCGATTGCGCGTGAACTCGGGGGAGATATTCGAGCTATCGACTCGGCAGTGGATCGCCCGCTCCCGGCAGAGCTGTTCGATTGTTTCGCGCCGCAATCCAAGCAGCGGGCGAATCAGGCGCACGCGGCTGCCCGTGCGGATCGGGCGCACGTCGCTGATGCCGGCCAGGCCGCGCAGACCGGTTCCGCGGCAGATGCGGTGCAGAATGGTTTCGGCATTGTCGTCGGCGTGGTGTGCGACGGCGACCAGGTCGGCGCCGGCCTGGAGGGCGGCGCGTTCCAGCATTGCATAGCGTTGGCGGCGTGCGATCTCCTCGGTCGAACCTTTCTCCTGTGGCGGGCGGGTACGCAGGTCGACGCGTTCAACGCGGACCGGCAGGCCCATTGATTCGGCCAGGTCGGATACAAAGCGTTCGTCGGCGTCAGCCTCTGCCCCGCGCAAGCCGTGGTTCAAGTGCGCCAGATGCAACTTCCAGGCGAGGTCCTTCCGGGCGGATAGAGCTTTGAGGGCGTGGATGAGGAGGGTGGAATCCGGCCCGCCTGAAGCGCCGATGACCAGCGAAATGCCGGCCGTGAGCAGCCCGCGCTCCTGGAACCATTCGCCAACATGGACGAGGAACGACTCCCAGTTCAAACCTGACCTCCGGGCTCGAAAAAAGCCGTCATTCGAATTTTTTAGTATATCACAAGTTAACGAACTGCCGCGCCGCAGAAGCTGGCAGTTGCTAGCTATTAGCTAGCAAGATCGCCAAAGCAGAGCCGGGGCGTGCCGCCCCGGAATGATGCCAACCGCCTCCCATCCGCGCAGTCGTCCGCCCCGCCGCCCGGGGCGTGTCGCCCCGGAATGATGCCAACCCGCCGCAATTCGCTTTCTGCGGGCAGAGCCGGGGCGTGCCGCCCCGGAATGATGCCAAACCGCCTCCCATCCGCGCAGTCGTCCGCCCCGCCGCCGGGGCGTGCCGCCCCGGAAACAACCACCGCCAAGAAATCCCCCGTCCGCACAGTTGCCCGCCCCAGCTCTGGCGTGTCGCACCGGAATTGAGGGGCCAGAACATCCGGGCATCGAGGAATCAAGAGGTATCGTTGGCGGCACTCGTGAGGTTCGGCGCCCGGCGGCGTGAAACGCGGACGCGCGGAGCGCGAAACGGGGACGCGACGCGCCTGGTTGGGTTCGACCGCCCGCGCCGCAATGCAAGCACGAGCACGCTCCCGTCCCGAGCCGAATCTGCGCAAATCTGTGAAATCTGTGGCGACAGATGCTTGAAGCTGATAGTCGATGGCTGACAGCTTTCTTTATCACCCTATCACCTTATCACTTCATCACTCCAAGCCGCCCTCAAGCCGCCATCGGCGCGCAACCACGCACAATCCGCCGTCGTGCCACTGCTTGAAGCCGCAGCTTCAAGCAGTGCCGCGGATACGTGCCGCCCGCCGCAGACCGGGCGACGCACAGCATTTCACGGCCGCGCTCGACCTGGCCAAGCCGGTGTTGCGAGGGCGGCGACCTTTCCCACATTCCCACGTTCCCACTTTCCCACAGTCGCGCCAGCCGCAGGTTCACCCATGGGGGCCGACGGCACAAACGGGAACGTTCAGACCGTCGACCAGTCGAATTGCTCATGCTCTTTCTCGACGAAGCCCGCACACCGAAACACGCGTCGAAACCGGTCCTTAGTCGCCTCATTCAAGCAAGGATCAATGACGAGCACGGGTAACGGGCGCCCTGCTCGCCAGCGTGCCTCAGCCACTTCCGCAAACTGCATCTGCGCCATTGCGTCAAAGTCCGACATCGAGAAACCCACGACGATCGCGCGGTTGGCATCATGCAGCGCACGCATGCCCCCCACCCACACAGCGCCCAGACCGGGTATCCGATGTAGCTCCTTGTGCGCCCCCAGCCCGGCTATGCCGACAGTCCACGGCGCCGCCCCGTCCCGAACTTGGAGTTCCCTGCCAGCGATCCACTTTCCCAGTTTGTCCGCCGACCGCCAACGCCACAGGCGGTAATCGTCCTCAATGCTGCCCGTCTTCCCATCTGCTCGATTCACGTTCTTCTTCTCGAAGAGCAAATCGGAATGCGAGACCGACTCGGAGCGGTGCGCAACGATCCAGTCGATTGCCCCGTGCAGTTTGAAGATGGGAACGCCCCAATCGCCATCAGGGCCAATTCCATGATTCCAAGGCTGGCCCGCAGCGGACAGCGCACGCTCTACGAGCCTATCGTAGTTGAACGTGAGCACGGCGTCGTCCTCACGCACGCTCGCAGCCCATCGGTCGATGGGCGCCAGATCGGCGGCCTGCTCCTGCTCGTGGATCACATCGCGCAGGGCTTCTTCAAGGTACGACAGCCATCTCTGGATCGATTCAGCCTGCCTCCACGGAGTACCCGGTCCGTCGCCTCGCCCGACGGGCGCAAGATGCTGCCGCAGCCGGTGCGCTTCTGCATCGAAGTAAGCATAGTGGAACACTTCCTCGATGCTCAGCTTGAGGGACGTTCGTCCGCAGTCCCGTCCAGAGAGCCACGCCAGGCGCTTTTGTAGACTGTCAAGCCACTCGCGCATTTCCGCGACTTGAAGCGCCGCGCTGAGCAGCGGCAGCAATTCGCTAGCCAGGGGCATTCCGGCCGGTTTCGAGAACCCGGCGCCAAAGATGAAAACGCGTTTCGATTCCGCCATCCCTATACCCTCGCGGCAATTTTACCGGCGATCGCCGTCTGTCCGTACAGCGACCTATCGGGGCGGTGAAACGGGGACGCATCTGCTCTCTAAAAAAGCTCGTATGGGCAAGAGAATAGGTGCGTTTGGGCAGAATGCCACAGCGCCGATCTAGTTGTTGAGCCGGATTGACCCACAAATCAGATCGTGGCTGTCCCAATTTATCGTGCCGCCCGGAGGGCGGACGAGCGTTGCCGGGGACATCAATCCCTGGAAGACACCGAACAACTTCTGTTCCCGCCCGGAGGGCGCACGAACGTTGCCAGGGACGAAGTCCCTGGTGGACAATGAATAACTTCCGTTTCCGCCCGCAGGGCGAACGGGCCCGCCACCGGAGTGCCGTAGGCACGGCATGAGGTTAGCCCAGCGTGAAACGCTGGGATCGGTCCGGCGAAACAGGCCCTCAGTGCCGTAGGCACGCCTGAAGCCACCGCGGGCACCGCACGAAACTGCGGATACCGCAACGTCGGCGAGGTCGTCCTGCTTGTCAATGCTGCGGCGCGCGTGCGAGAATCGCTCTCGCCCGCGGCGGCGATCCTTTCCCGCCCCGTTGTCGGACGCTCGAATCCTTAGTTAGCGTTCACAATCATGTAGTTTCCACTCACCTTCTTCGACGGTACCGTATAGCCATGATTCATAGGGTCGCCACTCGCCGTCCAAACCCGCCTTGAGGTAGATGCGTTCGCCACAGCTACGGCAAGTCTTGAGGTAACCGCGCCCCGAACTGCCGGCTGAACCAATGTGCCGATGATACCAACGCGATCGATCGAGTTGCTTCCATTCTCGCCTCTTCATGCACGCTCCTTACTCATTGAGTACCGAACTCATTTCAGGCCGTCACTGCTTACCCCGCGTCGCGAAGCCAGTTCTCATGCGTATGCACCCGTATTCGCCCGACCTGTCTGTGCGAAATCGACAACAGCCCGAAATGACGCGTTCTGTCGCATCCGATATGCACTTCCGTCGGCCGCGCGCTCAGCGCCGCCTTGATGTTCAAGTCCTTGTAACGACGCAACTTTCGCCTGAGTCGGCCCCTGACCAATCTCGCCAGGCGGCCGCACAGCGCGGCCCGGGCGATGCAAACGCGCGCACTGTCACCAGGACAGGGCCGCATACAGTCCAATACCGATGTCGTTGCCGAAACTGGAAACATAAGAGTCCTCCACATGCAGGCGGAGCACGAACGTGACGCAGTCACGAGCGGGCTCCAGGGTTAAAGGTTTCGATGGATCAGTGCGCACCCGTTGCCGGATGAACCGTACTTCGGTGCGCAGATACGCCACGCGCGACCACCGGCACCGCAAATGGGCCCCGTGCGGGCGCAGCCGTGCCCTTCGCGGGTTTTCCCCCGTACGCCATCCGTCGGACGTTAGACTCTCAATCCGAGCATTAGAGGGATTTGGCCAGACTTCCTGGCACAAACGGCCGTCACTTTTAAAGGAGTTAAGTTACGGCGTTGGCCAATGGGGTCCGACGTTAGGCTCGCACGCGTGTGGCGGCCTCCGACACAGCTAACCGCAGCGCCACAGCAGGCCAGCCGTTTCAGTTAATGAGGAGCGCTGACTTGGCAGTCAATGCAATACAACGAGACGGCCCCTCGAAGGGTTTCTACATACCCTCCCCGCATTTAACGCCATCGTTCACCTTAAGGCCACGCACGATCGTCGCGCACGGCGCCGTAACTCCTTGGCCTACAATGACTTGCGGTTTCTACGAGCAGCGGTGCGCGCGTTCACTTAATCTTGCCTTGTTGCGTGCCTTTTCTGCCTCCCTCAAGTTCATGTACCCTTTCCACGCCGCCGTTTTGCCTATCGCACCCAGCGAGCACCCGATCATATCCGCGAGTTCTCGCGCGGCAAGATCCCAATTGCCGCATTTGATGAACCTGCAGATGACTTGCCAGGCGAGCACATCCACCGTTTCCGCTTGGCGGGGCCGCCTCAGGCGACCGGCGCGCTCCAGTTTGCCCCGGTCCGCATCGCCTTTCAGCCTGGTATATATCCTCCATGCCCACGTCTTCGCGACCGCTCCGACCGAGAGCCCGACCATGCTGGCAACTCGACGCACCGTGAGGCTGTAGTTACCCACCTTGGCGGATTTTCCAACGATCTGCCAAACACGACCCTCAGCCGTTAACCTTCGCAGTTGTTCGTTCGGACGACCGCGCTTCACGAGAGAACTCTTCACACGTTCTCACATGTAGAAAGCATTTGACGCGAGTAATGTAGCGAAGTCCGAGGGGACATACCAGAGCGGAAGGCCGCCATTGGCGCCCAACCACGCACAATCCGCGCATTCCGGCTCGACATCTGATCGCTGCGGCGGCCTAGTATATCTAGAAGAAAGCAGCCGTAGCCCGGATTGACAACGAGACACGCGCTGCCCGCGGAGGTCCGCTCATGTGCCATCAGATAAGATTACCGCTGTTCGCCCCCTCTCCTGTTCACCTTTCACCTCTCCCCTGCTCCCGCGCAGCGAGTTATCGGCACTTTGCCAAATCCGAGCGCGCATTACTTGGCAATCTGGCAACCTGGCTCTGGAAAAATCCAAACGCCGCTTTTATCGGCCAAAGCGGCACCCCCTTGGCAATCTGGCAAACTGGCGTTCCGGCCCCCGCCTTTATCACCCTATCACGTTATCAGTTTATCACCCCGACCACCCACCACCCCGCCACTGCCGCACAACCACCCCCAACCGCCAACAATCCGCGCCCCGCCCCGCCCGCCTGCCTCCGGGCCCGTGCGCCCGAGCTATATCATCTAGAAAAGATCGGCCCCGCGCGCAGAAAGGCATCCACTATGGACATTCGAAGCATCCTCAATGCTCACCTGTCGCCTATGAAATTCCTCACCTGCTCACCTCTCACCTATCACCTCTCTCCGCGCAGCGGCCCCTCAGGTTATCAAAATCCGGTGCACATAAACCATGCGCATCTGATCACCTGCCCCCAAGACGCGATCCCACACGGCTTTTTATCAGACCGCTTGAGCACCTGGGGTAACGCCGCACGCCGCCGCGACCGCTCCCGGGCGAATCCGTCTCGCATCACCGGCGCACCGCCCAAAGCAGACCTGTTTCGTCCGCCCCGCCATCTTGCAACCGGAAACACGAAGCGTGAAACTCCTTTCGTGTCTGACCGCCCACTATTCGATCCGGCTCGCATTCGGCTGCCTGGGCAGGCGCGCCCGGGGGAGGCGGCGGCGCGCGGGGGTGAGGCTGGGCCGCCGACGTACAGCGTGCGCCAGGTGAACGAATTGGTGCGCGGGGCGCTGCTGCGGCACCTGCCCCCCACTATCAACGTGCTCGGGGAAATCGGCGACTTCTCGCGGCCTTCCAGCGGGCACCTGTATTTCACACTGAAAGAGGCCGGCAGCGAGTTGGCCTGCGTGATGTTTCGCAGCGCGGCCGTTCGGGTGCGTTTCGAGCCGCAGCCGGGTACGGAAGTCATCGCCTCCGGCACGCTGGACGTGTACATGCCGCGCGGCAGCTATCAACTGTACGTGCGCAAGCTGGAGCCGCGCGGCGTCGGCGCCCTGGAGCTGGCATTTCGGCAGCTCAAGGAGAAGCTGGAGCGCGAAGGCCTGTTCGATGCCTCACGCAAGAAGCCCCTGCCGGCCGTGCCGCAGCGGATCGCGGTCATCACCAGCCCGACCGGGGCGGCCATTCGGGACATTTTGCAGACGTTGCGGCGGCGGTTTCCGGCGCTGCACATTCTGGTGTTCCCGGTTCGCGTGCAGGGCGAAGGAGCCGCCTTGGAGATCGCGGGGGCGATTCGAGCGATGAACGCGCACGCCGCGCGCCTGGGCGGGATCGAAGCGGCCATCGTCGGGCGCGGCGGCGGCTCGCTCGAGGACCTGTGGCCGTTTAACGAGGAAGTCGTGGCGCGGGCCATCGCGGCCAGCGCGATTCCCATCATTAGCGCGGTCGGGCACGAGACGGACATCAGCATTAGCGACCTGGTCGCGGACGTGCGTGCGGCGACGCCGACTGCCGCCGCGGAACTGATCGCGCCGCGCGTGTCGGACCTGCTGGACTGGCTCGATCAACGTATGCGGCGCGTGGCGCGCGGCGCCGGGCACACCATTCAACTGGCGCGGGCCCGGCTAAGCACGACGCTGGCGTACGAGGGTCTGGCACGCCCATTGCGGCGGCTGCGCGAACGGGCGCAGATGCTGGATGAGCTACAGCATCGTTTGCAGGTGGCGGCGTACTGCCGGTTCCGCGACGCCCGCCAGCGGCTGAACCGGGCCGAGCTGGCGCTGCTGCGGTTTCGGTCGGGCGGGGCGCTGCGACGGCTGGACGAGCGCGTCTCGGATCGATTGCACCGCGTGCTGCGTGGCCTGATCCAGCCGGTGCGGGTGCGCGAGCGGCTATTGGCGAATCGCCTGGCGCGCCTGCAACGCGTTTCGCCGGAGCGCCGGCTCGCGGCCGCCAACGAGCATCTACAGCAGGAAATGCAGCGGCTGCACCTGGGAATGCGCGGCATTCTGCACGCCCGGCGTGAGCGACTCGAGAGGCGGCTGGAGGCGCTGACGGCGTACAGCCCGCAGAATGTACTGAATCGCGGCTACAGCATTACGCGCGACGCCAAGACGCACGAAATCATCCGCAGCATCGACCAGATTCGCGAAGGGATGCGATTGATTACCCGCGTGTCAGACGGCGAGTTTCGCAGCCGGGCGGAGGACCCGCGGCAAGGGCGACTGTTCGATTAGCCCGAGCTGCGCGGCTCGCCTTGGTCCCCCGCGAGCCGGGCGCTGTCGGAGAGATCCTCGGGGTCGCGGTCGATCGTGTAGGCCTCGCGGAACCACAGGCCGAGGTCGACCATGCGGCAGCGCTCACTGCAGAAGGGGTACTCCGGCGGCAGTTTTCCTTCGAACTGCACCGTTCGCTTGCAGATTACGCAGGCATAGGTTCGCATACGTAAGGAGTATACGCGGCCGCCGGCGGCGTTGTCTGCAGTCCCACGGGCTGCGATTCAACCACGCCGCCGCCGCTCATGGCGACCGCGCGGGCGCGTGCGGTGGGAGGGCCTGCCCGAGTACAGGTCCCATAGGGCGAAGACTTCATGGGGTGCTGCCCCCTGCCCCGCCAACGTTAATCGGGCCTGGTTCGCGGCGCGGTTTGGCGGACCGATACTATTGGCCTCTCCTGACCACCAGAGCGCCTTTTTGCCCAACTCGCCAGCCAAAAACGCGGCGCTAGCCGAAGTTTGACCTGCTCAGATATGCCGAGCCTAGAATCGAGCGGTCAAGAAACTCAGTACCGACAGGAGGGTAGAGGAATGATCCGAAGACTCGTTTACTCCGTCACCGTCTTGGGGTTGGTGGTCAGTCCGGCTTTGGCTGACATCGCCGTGACGCTGGAGCCTGGGGGCGGATTGACCGGCTTGATCTATGCCGACATTCCGATTCAGGATGCGATCGTCGCTTTCGGCCTCGACGCGCCCAGCCAAAACCCAGCGATGACATTGACCAGCTTCACAGCCGGGCCGCTATTCGCCCAACCCGCGTCAACTCCGGACGGCGATGGCATCGCTGGTCTGGTGCTGTCGGGAGCGGTCTACGGCGAGCATGTGCTGCTTGGCACGCTGACGTATGACGGCGATCCTGCAGGGGGCTGGGTCGATCTGGGCGTCACCCCTGGTGACCTGACTGAAGGTCTCGCCCTGCCGGGCTTTGGGTTCGCGGCCGCAACCTTCAGCGGCGCGTACATTCCGGAGCCGGCCGCGCTGGCGCTGTTGGCCATCGGCGCGTTCGCGTTGCGCCGTCGCTAAGACGACCCCGGCTGGCGTGCCGGCCCACCAGGTTGTTGCCGACAGGCGACTCTCAGACGTCGGAAGCGGAAGCCGCTGAAGGTCCCCCCCGGACCCGCAAGCGGCTTCCGCGCATGTTTACCCGACTTTCGCACCTCTGGCGAATTCCGCGAAATTTTTCGCCCGCCGGCGCGGCACGCCCCGGCTCTGCCCTTTACCCCTTGATTCCTCGATCCCTTGATCCCTCTCAATACCGCGCGGACCTTTTCACTCCGCCTCCGCCATGCGACAATCGCGGCTTTCAATAAGCGCTGAGGATGCCGTGTGCACCCCTGGACCCTGTGAACTGTTGGCCATCGACCTGGACGGTACGCTGCTGGATTCATCGCACCGCGTGCCGCCGGAAAACCGCGCCGCCTTGCACGCCGCGCACGCCGCCGGAATCCGCATCGTCCTCTGCACGGGGCGCAGCTTCCCCGAAACACGCCCCGTCCTTGACGAGATCGGCCTCGACCTGGACGCCACCGTGACCGTCTTCGGCGCGGTGTTGACCGACGTCCGCACCGGCCGAACGCTGGAACGTCTGCCATTCACGCTGGACCTGGCGTACCGGCTGACGGACTGGTTCCGCCGCCGCGGCTACGCCGTGCTCTGGCTGAACGACGCCGACGAAGCCGGCTTCGACGGCTACGTCATTGACGGCCCGCGGCGGCACCCGGCCGTTGATCGCTGGGTCCAACAGACGCCGTGCCGCGTGTTGTGTGTAGCGGACGTCACCGGCGACGTTTACCCGCCGGTGAGAATCTCAATCATCGACGACCCGGAAAAGCTCGAGGCGCTGAACCCGGAGGTGCGCCGCGAATTCGACGGGCAGATCGCGTACAACCTGTTGCGTGCGCCGGCCTATTCGCTGACTATCATCGAAGCGTTCGCGCCGCAGGCGAACAAGTGGTATGGAATCCAGCGGCTGTGCCAGCGCTGGGGGCTGGACGCCAGCCGCACGGTCGCGATCGGCGATGACATCAATGATCTGGCGATGGTGCAACACGCGGGGCTGGGCGTGGCGATGGCAAACGCCCATCCCGCCGTTCGACAGGCCGCCCGGCTGGTAGTCGGGGACAACGACTCGTGCGGCGTGGCGGAGCTGATAGAGCGGCTGCTCGACGGGACCCGGAGATCTGAATGCTGACCACCTCTTACGCCGGCAAGGAAATCGCGCTGACGCTGTTGGTCGGCTTGGCAGTAACGGTAGTAATTGGCTGGTTCTTCGGCTGGTGGGCGATCCTGCCGGCCGTGATTGCGCTGGCCCTTTTGTTGTTTTACCGCGATCCGGTGCGCCGCATACCTGAGGGCCGGGGACTGGTGCTGGCGCCGGCCGATGGACGCATTGTGGCCATAGAGCGCAACCTGCCAGGACCGGATGGCCAGGGACGCTGGCTACGGATAATGACATTTCTCGCGGTTTACAACGTCCACGTGAATCGCAGTCCATGCGCCGGTCGCGTCCGCGGAGTGGAGTACAAGCCGGGCAAATTTCTCAACGCGCTGCGCGATGAGGCCGACGCGTGTAATGAGTGCAACACGGTAACGCTTGCACCGGCTGCCCCGTTGCCCGGCCCGGTGTACGTGCGGCAAATTGCGGGCGCCCTGGCCCGGCGGATTGTCTGCACGCTCAAAGAGGGTCAGGACGTGGCCGCTGGCGAGCGGATCGGCATGATCAAGCTCGGCTCGCGAACGGAGCTGCGCTTGCCGGAAAGCGACGATTGGGACGTGCTGGTGCGGGTCGGACAACGCGTAGCGGCGGGCAAAACGGTCTTGCTGCGGCTGCGAACGGCCTTTCCGGCGGTTTCGGAGGCCAGGCGACCGGTAGAGGCGCAGGTGTCATGAGCCCGTTTTCGGATCAGCAGCGTGGAGGTTCGCCGCACGTAGAATCGGATATGGATTTGCGTTCGCGCGAAGATCTGGAATCCAGGCCGGACAGGCCGCGGCACCGCCTAATCGGCATCAGTCTGCTGCCGGCGGCAGCCACGCTGGGCAATCTGCTGTGCGGGTTTCTGGCGATCTTCGCCTGCTTGCTTTCGGTGCGGGCGGAGTATTCGGCGCACCTTGGGCAGTATGCGATTCAGCCGCGGGTCTTCCACCCGCGCATGGAACAGCTCTTTCCGACGCACATCGCGGCCGGGGCGTACCTGATCCTGCTGGCGATGGTGTTCGACGCGCTGGACGGGCGGCTGGCGCGGATTACGCGGCGCACCAGCGAATTTGGCGCGCAACTCGATTCGATTGCGGACATCGTAAGCTTCGGGGTCGCCCCGATGATGCTGTTCATCACGCTGCTGTTGCGTCCGGCGAGCGGCTCAGTGCCGCCCGAGGTGTCGCCGCTCCAACTGCAGGTGGGGATGGCGTGCGCGCTGGTCTACCTGACGTGTGCGGCCATTCGCCTGGCGCGCTACAACGCCGAAAACGTGCGCACGGAGGCCGCGATGAAGAAGTTCAGCGGCCTGCCCAGTCCTGGGGCGGCGGCGGCAGTCGTGTCACTACTGGCTCTTCACGAGCACCTGCGCGATGTCAACTATTACGGCTTGGGCGTGGACTGGGCGGATGTGTCGCGCTGGGCCATCGCGGTGACCGCCTTCGCGGTCGGCCTGTTGATGGTTAGCCGGCTGGATTACGTACACGTTTTCAACGTTTATGCGCGGCGCCGCTATCCGCCGACGCGCCTGGTGTGGGTGATCGCGATTCTCGGATTGGCGTGGTATTCGTTCCCATTGCTGCTGGTGGTGCTGGCGTTTGGCTACGTGCTCAGCGGGTTGATTTACAACGCCAGGCGCCGCTGGGGTCGTCACCGGGCAGCGCCTACCCCTGGACCCGCGGTCGAGAGCTGATGCAATCCGCAGTCGCCGAGAAATACAGAGCGTTGCAGGCCCGCTTGCGGGAACTGGGCTCCGTCGTGGTAGCCTTTTCGGGAGGCGTGGACAGCGCGTTGTTGCTGCAGGTGGCGGTGCGGACGCTGGGCCCGCACCAGGTGCTGGCGGTCACGGGGCGCAGCCCGAGTGTGCCAACCGAGGAGCTGCAGACGGTTCAAGCGCTGGCGGCCGAATGCGGGGCGCCACACGAGTTCATCGACACGCGCGAATTCGAGGACCCGAATTACACCAGCAACCCGACTAATCGTTGCTATTACTGCAAGACGGAACTGTTTGAGCGACTCTGGCCGCTGGCGGCGGAGCGTGGATTTCGGGCCGTGATCAGCGGCGCCAACGCGGACGACGCGTTCGATTACCGCCCGGGCTTGCAGGCGGCCGCTGAGCGGCACGTGATTTCGCCCCTGGCCGAGGCGGGCATCAGCAAGCGTGAACTGCGCGAGATTGCGGCTGAGCTGGGGCTTTCGATCCACGACAAGCCGGCTTCGCCCTGTTTGGCCTCCCGGGTTCAGTATGGCCAGACGATAACGCCGGAGAAGCTGAAACGGGTGGATGCGGCCGAGCAGTTCTTGCGCGCGTTGGGCTTTCGCGAGTGTCGCGTGCGGCACCACGAGCACTTGGCGCGGATTGAGGTTCCGCCAAGCGAATTGGACCGCTTTGCGGACGCGGAGCTGCGCAGCCGGGTGGATGAGCGACTGCGTGAGCTGGGTTTTCAATACGTGACGTTGGACCTGCGTGGCTTTCGGTCGGGCAGCATGAATGAAGTGATACTGGGCGCGGGGTTGCGTGGCCGGGCGAAATAGCGATTGAGCGATGCCAGGTAGCCCATGACGGTGCGGCGTGGCTGAGGTTCGCCGATGAAATGCACGCACATAGCCTTGCAGGTCCGCGACATCGACCGGACGATCGCGTTTTATGAACGGTACTGCGGCATGCGCGTCATCCACGAGCGCAAGGACGCCTTCCGCGTGGTCTGGCTTGGTTGGGGGGAAGATCCGCCGCGTTTTGCGCTTGTACTGTTGGGCAAAGACTACCAAGAGAACCGTCCGCCCGAATACCAGCACATCGGGCTGGCGGTCGACAGCCGGGCGGAGGTGGACGAGATCGCGGCCCGGGCGCGCAGCCACGGTCTCGAGGTCATCTGGCCGCCGCAGGACGCCGGGCCGATTGTGGGCTATTTCTGCGGGCTGCGCGATCCGGACGGGAACATGATCGAGTTCTCGTACGGGCAGCGGCTGGGATAGAGTGGATTGGCCCGCAGTGCAATGCCCCGTCTCGACGCTTTAGACATCGGATCTATCGTTCAAGCGCAGCCGGTCGCCACGGCTACTGGCCGTGGCGACCCGCACTACGTTCTTGCGCGTCTTTAAGAGGCTAACTGCCCGCCGCAGGGCGGACGCCGCTTAGAAGCCGGCGCTGTTGTCGAGTTCGAATTTGGAATCCGTCGAGCCCGCCCGCGAAGCACTAGCGACGGGGGCTTCCTGGCGCGCCGGCCGCCAATCCTGCGTTTTAGCAGGGCGCTGCTGCGATTTGGCGACGGGCTGTTCCGGCTCTGCAGCCCTCACGGGCTGCGGCGCCTGGACCACGGGCGGGGCCTGCTTGCGGCTGCTGGTGTGGCGCACTGCCGCTCCGCCGATCACCTTCACCAGGCCGGCCACCATGTTCTTGACGGTTTGGGCCTGAGCGCTGAGTTCCTCGGCCGCCGAGGCGCACTGCTCGGCCGAGGCGGCGTTCATTTGCGTGATCTTGTCCATCTGCGAGACGGCGCTGTTGATCTGCTCAACGCCCTGGGCCTGCTCGTCCGCGCCGGTGGCGATGCCGCCGACCAGGTCGGTCACCTTGGCGACCGACTGGACAATCGAGCCGAGCGATTCACCGACTTCCATCGTGACTTGCGATCCCTCGCGGGCGCGTTTGACGGAGTCTTCGATCAACCCGGTGGTTTCGCGGGCCGCTTGGGCTGAGCGCTGCGCCAAGTTGCGAACCTCTTCGGCCACCACCGCGAAGCCCTTGCCGTGTTCGCCGGCCCGAGCCGCCTCGACGGCCGCGTTCAGCGCCAGCAGGTTGGTCTGGAAGGCGATCTCCTCGATGACCTTGACGATCTTGTTGATCTGACCGGCCGACTCGTTGATGGCCGACATGGCCTGGGTCAGATGTTGCGTGGTGCTATCGCCGGTCTGGGCTGAAGCGCGGGCCTCACCGGCCAGCGCGCTGGCCTGGCGGGCGTTTTCGGCGCTTTGCCGCGTCATGGCGGCCATCTGTTCAAGAGCGCTGGAGGTTTCCTCAAGCGAGGAGGCCTGCTCGCTGGCGCCGCTGGCCAGATGCTGCGAAGCGGCGGCGACCTGAGCGGCGGCTTCGGAGACCTGTTCGGAGCCCTCGTTCAAACCGGCGATAGCGCGATTGAGCGGGTGCGTGATGCTGCGGATGATGAGGAGCGCCACGATGATGGTCGCGAAGAGCGAGATGCCGCCAATGCCGGCGGTCCAGCCGATCACGGAGCCGAGCGCGGCCTGGCGTGTCTGCGCTGTAGCGACCTCGGCTTCCTGGGTGCGCTGCTCCATTGCATTGACGGCTTCATAGAACTCGTCTTCGTAGGCGCCAATACCGATCACCCAGTCCCAGGGAGCGAAGTAGGCCACCTTGACGACCTTGTCGCGCGCCACGGTGTCTTCGGCGTTCTTCCAGGGATAGCGGGAGTGGCCGACCTCGCCGGGCTTGAGGTTCACAGCCATGTTGCAGACGTTCTGGATGAAAAGGTCGCCGTTGGCGTCCCTGGAGTTCCAGATGTCCTCGCCGTCTCGTTCGCCCTTCTCCGAGATCACGTAGTGTCCGCGATGATCGCCGGTCGCATTCACAACGTAGGCGTAGCCGGTCTTACCGACTTTGGTGGCCATGATGGCGTTGCGCAGCTGGTCAATACTCTGTTCTTTGATGCCGACGTACAGCGCGCCGGTCACTTCGCCCGCCTCGTTCACAATCGGGTCGTAGGCGGTGATGTACCAGGCGTTGACGACGTAGGCCCGGCCGCGATAGGGCTCGTTCTTGAGCAACTTCGCGACTACCGGGTTAGGTTTGCCGTCCGGGCCGGTGGCCGGGATAAAGGTTCCGACGGCACGGCTGCCCTCCGGGGTCTGCACATTGGTGCACACCCGCAACATGTCGCCGGCGGGGTTCATGCGTTGGAAGATCGTGCACGTGCTGCCGACCATATCCGAAACCTCGTCCACTAGCGGAGCCCGCCTGGTGGCATCGGTGATCTGCTCGATCGGTTTGCCGCCCAGGACCATCTTCGGCAGCGACACAGTCTGGGTGGCCTTGGTGAACTGATTCGTGGCCTGCCATTCAATCCGGTCCTCGGCCAAGGAGATTGCGCCGGCGCGGCGCAGCAGGTCACGGGCGACATTCAAGTCAGCCGCCAACTTCTGTTCCAAAAAGCCCTGCTGAACCAGGCACGCGTTCCAAAGTTGTTGGGCCACGTGCTCCAGGTCGGTTTCCTGGGATTTGATTAGCGCGGTCCGGGCCGCCTCATTGTTTTCCTCCAGGGCGGCGTTGGCCTGCGTGGCGAAGTGGTCGAAGGCGCGCGTGACCTGCCAAAACGAAACCGCCCCCACGAGTGTCACCGGAATGATCGCCAAGCATAATTTGGACGTGAGCAATTTGGTTCGTAAAGTCATGTTCCTTCCTCGTAAGAAACGGTCACCTCGCGCAGGGTCTCCCGACGGCTCTGGCGACGGTGTTTACATCCAGCGCGCGGCCTCGCGGCAGCGGCACGCTCTCAGTTCCGCCGTATTGATCGTCCCGGATCGCGCGGATGTATAATTGCGGGAGCCGATTTCCCGCGCTAAAAGCGTTTATGAGAGCGCGGCAGGCCGGGACCAGGTCCGGTACAATGAGGCCCAGGCGCCAGTAGCCCAATAGGCAGAGGCAGGGGATTTAAAATCCCCCCAGTACGGGTTCGAATCCCGTCTGGCGCAGTGTTGAAGCGGCGTCGTCGCTTCGGCAACTCGCCCGCACCTTCGAAATGGCGGCACGCTCGCAAACCCAGCAGCGCCAAGTATTTACGTGCACCGCCATCACCCCAAGAGTTGAACGCTTCACACACGCTGGATTTCGCCGACCGGCAGCCCGGAAGTAGGAAGATCGCGTTTCGTCAGCGCCGCTCAACGGTCAAGGTGACTTATGTCGTATGTCGATTGGCTCATGAAAAGCGCGGACGGCGGCTACGTGGATGGGAAAGGACTGGCCGCTCTGACACGCCGGGCGCCGGGACAGGACTTTCTTGACGTCGCATTGAGCGCCGATGGCGGGGCCACCTGGACGCGTCACCAGCGTCGGCGCATGGGTTCATGCGCAAATTCCGCGTCAATGATTACGTCAGCCTGACTTCGCAGGTCCAAGTCCGCTTCTCGGTCAAGGACAATCCGGTCAATTCGTCACCGAAAGCCGGCGTCGATGCCGTGCGACTATACGACATCTCGGGCCCGGCCGGCTACGCTGCAGCCTACCCGGCGTGCATCTATCCCCTGGCCGACTGCAACGGCGACGGCAACGTGAACGTGTTCGATATTGACCCGTTCGTGGGGCTGCTGACACAGCGCTGAGGTGCGCAAGCCAAATGGCCGCGGTCCAATGACGCGCAAGCATTGGCGCCAGGGAGGCCACTCGGCGCCGCCTGGAAATGGCGCAAAGTATGCGGACCGGCCGCCTGATCTGGCGGCCGGTTTCGCATTTGCGTCATCTGGTCTGGGGTGGGCGATGCAGGCCCCTTGGCCGCTTGGATGCACCTACAGCGGACCGCGCACCGCCGGCAGACGTGCCCGTGACGGTATCAGGAAAGGGCTTCCAGCACTTGCCCGATCTTCTCGATTTGCGAGTCGATCGTGGCGCGCTGCTGCAGCAGCGATTCCCTGGCGCGTTGCAGGTGCGACTCAGCCTGCCCGAAGCCGTCTGGGGTCATGGGCCCCGCCGGCCGCCCGCGGCCGCGGGCCGGCTTGCGTCCGGCACGGGCCGGCTTGCCGATTCCATGCACGGCATTCATGTGCCGCCCCAGGTGAGCCGGCATTCCAAACATACGCCCGCATTGAGCACATTGCAGTTTCTTCGTTGATCTAACCATTAGTTGTTCCTCTCCCCGGTAGTTCTCTCGGCCACACACAATGGTCCGCTAGTATACTGTTCTCGCCGCCGAGTACCAGTCCCCGCAAGCAAGAATTCCCGCAGTTTTTCAGAATCGTAAGCCATTGACGTTGCTGTACTTGCGGCTGTGTCGGCGGCCCGCCATTAAATTATAGCGCCGGAAGCCGACGGAAGGCGGATTTTCGCGGCAGACCGGCTACCGGGGCGGCTCCAAAAGCACGCGCCATTGCAAATGGCGCTGCCGCCTATGCTCTCGGCCAAGTGAAACCAGTATGACCTTGCTTCGCGCACATCTCCGGCGGCATGCCCCGAATCGTAGTGGCACGCGGAAACCCCCGCACTTCCGCAGAGCTTGTTTGCTGCCCGGCGTGCGTGGCGGCAACGGCGGCACAGCATACCGGTGTGCATTTGCGCCGGCTCTGATGTAGCTGTCGGTGGCAGCAGGTAGGCACTGGTCAAGGAGCGGCCCCGACAAATGAGGGGGCAGAGCAATGATCTCCGATCTCGGGTCCTCTTGCGTCTGGCATTGGAGGCGGCCATGTGGCACGCTCCCGCCCTGCAGGCTGCACGAAGATTGACCTGTCTTTGGCCCCAACCGCCAACTTTCCGCAGCCAGACAATGATGCCGCTGGCGTACATTTTGCGACCATTCTACACAGAAGTGGCGGACATTCAGCCCCCGGTTTGGTGATCTCGTGCCGGGCGGTCCGGATTCCTGCCTGTGCGGCGACCTCTGGCATCAGGCCCGGAAACTGTAGCGGCGCCACATAGGCGTTAACGACTTCTGGCCTGAACGGGCGAACTGCGGGTCAAAAATCCTTTCCTGGACGAGCGCCGGCGCGTTATACTGACTCTGCCCTTTTTTGCACCGGCTCTCGGCCGGGAATCGGGGGGAGCGGCGCGAATCACGTTTCTAAAGAGCTCTGAGGAGGAAGAACGATGTTTTGGCGCGTAACGTTGGCCTTGGGCGTGGCTTCAGCAGCTCTGCTCAGCAGCGCTGCTTTGCAGCCAAGTGACGGAAATTCGGCTTTGATCAAAGAGAATCCGCCTTGCCAGGCGATAGGCCAGTCGCCGGTAGCCGTAAACGCGCCGGCGACCGGCGCGCACGGCGCAAACACTGCCTCGGCGCGCCAATCACCCGCGGGCGGCCCAAACGTCGGGGCGCGTGACGGCTTGCCAGCCCGGAACGCCAGCAGCCCCAACAACGCCGGACAGTCGGCAGCCGCCTCCGGCATCGCGAGGCGTCTCGTCATTCGACCCATCACGGCAGGCGGACGGCTGCGTGAATTCGACACCAGTATCGGGACTGCTGCCCCACCGGACACGCTGGGCGCGTATCTCATGACCCCGTTCGGGCCGATCCTTCGCCCACAGGCACTGACGTGACCAGCGTTGCGGGCCCGTGCCCAATTCCCGGCTCGATCGAGTTCAGCACGCCCTGCTATCACGGCAGGATCGGCAGCGGCTGGGCGAGCTGGAGCCACGGCTACACAGGCGACATGTACTGGACCAATGGCGCCACCAGCCTGACGATCACGCTGCCGGTGCCGAGCTGTGCGTTCTACTTCTACGTCGAGCCGAATCCGTTCGAGCAGCACAACTTCACCGTTACGGC
>Ga0123333_10001921_pt1 | contig 21620 bp, 20 predicted proteins | sample BioC12SIPDNA_3_FD_89957 | JGI IMG/M metagenome (GOLD analysis project Ga0123333, IMG submission 89957) | Anaerobic biogas reactor microbial communites from Washington, USA - Biogas_R2_B C12 SIP DNA | ecosystem: Engineered > Bioreactor > Anaerobic > Unclassified | place: Washington, USA... | reverse complement strand
TTGAGCTGGGTCAAGGCGGCCCAATCGCCGCGCTGGATGGCGGCGGCATACTCGAGCCCGCCCCGCAAATAGTCATCCTCATCATAGTCGATGGGCAGCAGGGCGACGGCGCGCAGGCGTAAGATGGCTGCCAGGGCAGCCACCGCCAGGGCGGCGGCGATGCGCAAGGCCCGACGCCTCCACGAAGGCGCATTGACGACATTCACCGTGCTCATGGATCGGCCCTTACAATAGGTGCGACAGCTTGTCCATCGCTTTGAGCCCGTGCCCGGTCAGGGTGGAGACGACGAGGCCGGGGTCTGCCGCGGCGCGCAAGTAGGCGCGGGCCCCGGCGATGGTCGCCGCGGCGGTTGGCTCGACGCAATACCCTTGGCGCAGCAACCCCCGCAGCTCGTCAACGATCTCGGCCTCTCCCACGGCGAGGATCTCGCCGCCGCTGCGGCGCACCGCGGAGAGGATCTGGGACCCGCGAACGGGGGCGGCGATGGCGATGCCCTCCGCGACGGTCTCGCTCCGTTCGATCGCGGAGGCGGAGTCGCGGCCCTCGCGGAAAGCGCGGTAGAGCGGGGCGCAGTTGGCGGCCTGGATGGCGATCAGCCGCGGCACGCGCGGGATGAGGCCCATCTCCTCCAGCTCGCGGAATCCGATATCCGCGCCGAGCAGTAGCGTACCGTTGCCCACGGGCAGGGCCACAGCGTCGGGAGCGCGCCAGCCAAGCTGCTCGCAGACCTCGTAGGCCCAGGTCTTAGTCCCGTGCAAGAAAAAGGGGTTCCAGGAGTGGCTGGCGTAATAGGCGCCTTGCGCGGCCTGCCAAACGGCGCGCGCCGTGTCCTCCCGATTCCCAGGCACGCGGACGAGCCTGGCGCCGGAGAGCTCGATCTGGGCCAGCTTGGCTGCGGAGGTGCCCTCCGGCACATAGATGTCGCAGGCGATGCCCGCTCGGGCGCAATATGCGGCGATGGCCGCGCCCGCGTTGCCGGACGAGTCCTCGACGACGTGGCGGACGCCGGCCGCCCGGACCGCGCTCACCAGGACGGCGGCGCCGCGATCCTTGTACGAGCCGCTGGGAAAGAGCTGATCCTGTTTGACGAGCAGCTCCCGACCGCCGACAGCAACGCTGGCAAGAGGGGTCACTCCTTCGCCCAGCGACACTACATGGCGCTCATCGCGGACCGGGATGGCCTCACGGTAGCGCCAGAGGGTGGGCGGGCGCTGGCGCAGGGTGTCGAGGTCCAGCCGCGGCGAGATCGCGATGTCCAGCAGCCCGCCGCAGTCGCAGCGCCAACGGAGCGATTCGAGGGCGAACGCGGCCCGGCAAGCTGAGCAGATCAATTGCGCCTGGCTGGCAGAGATCGGCGTCACCCTCTCACTCATGGCAACCTCGATCAGAAGCCGCGTTCGCCGGCGTCGACGGCAAACAGGCGCACCACGTCTCCTTCGACGGCGTTCAGGTAGACGCGCCGACCGTCGCGGGACCAAGCCGGATGGGCGTGGTAGCGCGGCTGCGCGCCGCCCGAGGCCGTCGCCCAGGCTGCCAGCACGGCAAAGTCGATCCCGTTCGGCTCGTACAGCACGACCGCCGCCTGTCCCGCCGTGGGCCAGTCTGTCACATCAGTGAGGACTCGCTGGCCGTCCGGGTGCAGGCTGGGGTGCAGCCCTGGGACCTGGGCAAACAGGATCCTCGCCTCGCCTCCATCGATCGGATGGGCGACGAGGGCCTCCTGGCCGCTTGGGTGGGCGTCCAGCGTGTGAACGAAAGAGCCGTCCGGCGACCACATCGGTTGCCGCCCGAACTCGCCCAGGTAGCGAAGCTCGGTCCCGTCCGCCTTGGCGACGAAAAGCGAGTGAATCCGCCGCGCCGTGGGATGCTGGGCGGCATAGTTGGCGTTGCTCAAGACGGCGAGCAACCTCGAGCCATCGGGCGACCACTTGACCTGCGTGAAGGCAGGAGGCGCGTCGGTTGGGAACTGGGAGGCGAGCGGATGGCTGGCCACCACCTCCTCGCGCACCAGCACCGGGCAAGTGTCTCGGGCGTCGAAATCGGTGACATAGACCGCCTCGAGCTGGCAGCAGCCGCCCAAATGCCTCGCCGCCGGGGAGGCATACAGCCCCTTGGCGTGGGCGGGGGCGAACATGCGGAGGTTGCCCGGCATCTGCAGGCGCTTGCCATCTTGCAGCGACACGACGATGGTCACGGGGCCGGCCTCGGACTGGGTGTGGTAGGCAACGTGCCCCTGGTCCACCCACTGCTGGTTGGCGCCGCGCTCGACGCTGCCGTAGGTGGTGAGCCCCACGCGCCGCTCGCGCTGCCCGTCCCGGTTCACGATGGTGACCACGCCAGGGCTCGGCGGCGCGCCCAGGAACGAGAAATAGATCACCTGCTGGCCATCGGGGCTCTCCGGACAGATGTCATAGTGGTTGTGGATCGCAGGCTTGTTCCCCGCCGATATCTGCGTGACCCGATAGTCGCTTCTCATGGGTTTTCTCCTTTGGTGGATGGCCGCGCGGGGCGTAGAGCCGTCACGACCTGCGCGTGAACCAAGTATCGGCCAGCTTGCGCCCAAGCGACCAATACTCGGCGCCGCAATTGAAGGAATGCAAGAAGCAGATGGTATCCAGCCGATCCGTGCACAGCTTGCCGGTTTCGTCCAGGAGGTCGGTATCGACGTGGGCGGCCACCACCTCGCCCAAAAAGAGGTCGTGATCGCCCACCTCGTGGACTCCGATCACCTTGCACTCGATGTTGATCGGACACTCGGCGATCAGCGGCGGCTTGACGACCTGGGCAGGGAGCGCGGTGAGGCCGGTGGCGGCGAACTTGTCCACGCGGCGGCCCGAGACGGAGCCGCACTGGTCCAGTTGCGTCAGGATGCGCGCAGTGGGCAGGTTAACCACGTATTCGCGAGTCTGGCTGATCAGCTCGTGGGAATATCGCGCCTTTCCGACGGCGATTCCCACGATGACCGGGCGCCGAATGCTGATGTTGAACGTCTCGCCCAGTGTGATGATGTTGGGCTTGCCCCCGGGCGAGATGGAGGTGATGAGCGCGGCAGGCGTGGGATAAATGGGCCGGTAGACATCAATGGCGACTTTGGCCATGGTTCCCTCCCGTGCTGCGCGTCAGCAGCCTGCCCAGCCAATGTAGCTGCAGATCGATGGCGTGATAGGGGCACAGCTCATGGCAGCAATAGCACTGGATGCAAAGATTGGTCGCCATGCGGGCCCGACCGTTCTCGATGGTGATGGCTTTCACCGGGCAGGCGCGCACGCAGGTGCGGCAAGCGGTGCAGTCTGCGTTGGCCACCGGGTAGGGCTTGGTGACCTGCCCAGGCCAGACGCGCGAGATGGCTCCCAGGATGCTGGGACCGCGACGTGCCGTCGCTGCGGTGGGGAGCCGGAAGGGCGGGTCCAGGCGAGCTTGCTCCAGGGGAAGCCCGCGCAACTCGACGTCCTCCAGCCGCCCGGTGGTCAAGCCGCGCGCCGTTGCCACGGCCAGCGGCGGAACCTGTTGAGGGTCCATGCCTACCAGCGCCGCCGCCACGACATCCAGGGCGAGATCGTCCGTGGACCCCAGGATGACTCCCACGCGGCGAACGTCGCCGGCGGAGGGCCCGTTGCCCTCCATCCCGAGCACGCCGTCCATGATGGTGATCACTGGCTTGCAGACGAGCGCGAGGTCCACGAGCATGCGCGAGAATTCGTGCGCGGTTTGCAGCTTGGCGTGGTAGGCGGTCTTGCCCATCCCCGGGATGACGCCAAAGAGGTTCTTGACCGCGCCGCTCAGCAGAGTAAAGCTGTGCGTCTTGAGCTTGGGCAGGTTGATGATAGCGTCGGCTTCGGCGGCAACGGCCAGCATCTCGACCCCTTTGAGGAGATCCCCATCGAGGTTGGACACGCTGGTGGTGCGCATATCATCGTTGCAGTCGATGCCCAGCTCGCGGGCAACCTCGTGCATGCCGCTCTGGCGATAGAGAACAGCAAGATAGGCCCGATTGTGCGGACCCCCGGGGCTATCGGCGATGACCGGCGTGGCCCCCGCATCCAGAACCAACTGCGCGACCGCGCGCACCAGCTCGGGGTGAGTAGAGACGCCTTGCTCGGGCGCGGCGGGGCGAAGAAGGTTGGGCTTGAGCAGCACGCGCCAGCCGGGTCTGATCAGGCCGGCTAGGCCGCCGAGCCCGTCCACCGTCTCTTGCACGGCGGCCTGCAGCGAGTCCCTGTCGTAGTCAGCGCAGCGAGCGATATAGACCGCAGTCATGCGCGCTCCTTGGGCCAGGATGAGATCGTGTCGGGCAGTATAGCACGGAGGCTGGCAGCGGTCAAAGCGGAATGGCCGCCGCGGCCGAGGCGGCCTCTTCCGTTCCTATGTGGCAGGTGGCGTCAGTCGTATGGCATGAGCCAGGGCGCGTCGGTGACCGTCACGCCGAGATAGGCGATGGTTGCGCCTTCCTCGGTGCGCTTTTCGGTCAACGTGGCGCGCAGCGTCAACTCCTCGCGATTGCCATGCCCAGCGCCCCGCCAGATCGTGAGTCGGACCTCCACGCCGGGCCGGAAGCTCTGGATCGCCGCCGCGAGGTCGCGCTCCTCAGAAAGCGGCTCGCCCTCCACGGCGGTGATGATATCGCCGCGCTGTAGACCGGCCTCGTCGGCTGGGCTATCGGCGACCACCGACATCACCAGCGCGCCATACTCCAGGTCCCGCACGAAGGGCGTCGGCACCGATGGCTGGGGCGCTTGGGGCGTGCGTGGCCGCCGCGGGGTCTCGGGCGTGATGCCGAGCTCGGGAGTGGGGATTGCCTGTCGCCAGGAGCTGATGCGCCGCTCCTGGCCGAGCCGGCCCAACAGGAATCCGCCGAGGCCGCCAAAGAGCAGCCCGCAACCCAGGCTCACCAGAGCGACCGCAATCAGCACAACCCACACCCACGAAGGGCTTGGGGGACGTTGTCTCTCCATGAGCACCCTCCCTCGTTTCGTCCTATGTCTACTGCTGATATGTTACTCTACATCGCGAACTCGCGCAAGCGAGCTGGGGCGGGGCGCTGACGCCGGGAATGACGTTCATAGGTTCACGGTATAGGTCCGCCCGCCCACCAGCACCACGTCGCCGTTGGCCAGCTTGTGCGAGCGCCGGGTTTCCGTCTGGCCGTTGACCTTGACTTCGCCTGTTTGGATGACGAACTTGGCTTCGCCGCCCGTGCCCGCGGCGCCCACGAATTTCAGGAACTGGTCGAGCCGAATCTGCGGTGCGTTCTCGGTCATTCATTCCTCTCCTCTCGGCCCATGAGCCGACGCAACAGAACCAGGGTAGCCTGCTTGCCGCCCGCGCCCTCGGCGGTGGCCGGTCCGACGCAAGAGGGGCAGCCATCCGCGCAAGGGCACGAGGAGACGAGCTCCTCCGCGCGGGCCAGCAGCTCGCCATACAACTCGTAGAGCGCCTCGCTAAAGCCCACGCCAGCGGGAACCTGATCGTAGAGATAGATGGCGGGGCGACCGTTGAGCGGCGAGCGCAGCTCGGAAAAGACGCCGAGGTTGTGCGGCTCGCACATCAGGTAGAGCGGCGCGAGGTGGTGGAGCAGGTGGGCCAGGCCGCGAAGCCCGTTGGCGAGCGCGTCCCGCGAGAACCGGTCGCCAGCCACCTTGCTGTGGCAGGTCCGGCAGAGCGTGACCAGGTTATCGATCTGGTTGGCGGCCAGATAGTGGTCGTTTTCCCCGGGGACGTAGCCGAACTCGCGAAAGGCGCGGATATGGTGCACGTCATGCTCTCGGCCCAGGGAGAGCTCGGTCGCGCCGCAGACCTGGCAGGCATAGTGGTCCCGTTGGCGAGCGCGGCGCCGCTGTTCCGGCCAGTTCGGCCCGCGGTCGGGGCTCTCCACCTCGCGCGCAACCTCTTCGTCGAGCTCGAACCAGAACGCGGTGGTGTGCATCTCTTGCTCGGGCAGGTGGATATCGCCGTAGCCGAGCACCTCGCTGGTGTAGAAGCGCACTTTGCGATACGTTGTCGCCAGGGTGGTAACGGATACCTCGCCGTGGGCAATGCGACCGTGAGGCTGCGGCTGCTCGGCCAGGACGTCGAGCACCTGGACGTCCACGGTGCAGTTCGCCTGGGTGTAGTACTCGGCGTCGGAGGGGCGGACCCAGGCCGTACGGCCCTCCCAGTCCAGCTTGTCCACGATGTAAGAAGCGCCCTCGTGCAGGTAGATCGCGCCCTCATGGATGAGCATCGGCGCCGTGGCCAGGTCCATCATGCCGATGACCCGATTGCCCGAGTCGGCATCCATGATGACAAAGCCGTCGGCCTCCGCCGTGCGCAGGCTGATGCCCTGGGCCGGGTAGGCGGCGCTCATCCAGTGCCAGGTCTGTCCCACCTGGTGCAGCTCTCCCTGCCCCGAGAGGTAATCCAGAATCTGCTGCGTCTGTTCCGCCGAGAGACTACCATAGGCCTCGTTGGCCTGGAAGGGGAGCTCGAAAGCGGCGCAGCGCAGGTGGTTGACCAGGATGATGAGGTTATTGGGGTTGATCAGCACGCGCTCGGGCGAGCGCCCGAAGAAATAGTCGGGATGCGTCACGAGGTACTGGTCGAGCGGCGATGCGCTGGCGACGAGAATGGCCGTGGAGAGGTCCTGCCGCCGTCCGGCGCGACCTGCCTGTTGCCAGGTGCTGGCGATGGTCCCCGGATAGCCGGTCATGATGCAAGCGTCGAGCCGTCCGATGTCGATGCCCAGCTCGAGGGCGTTGGTTGCCACCACGGCGCGGACCTGGCCCTCCCGCAAGCCGCGCTCGATCTCGCGGCGCTGGCCGGCGAGGTACCCGCCACGATATCCGCGGACGAGCGCTTCGTCCTGGTGGCTGGCGCGCAAGTCATCCTGGAGATAGCGGACCAGAATCTCGGCGGCCAGGCGGCTGCGGGCAAAGACGATGGTCTGCACCCCTTGGCGAACGAACTCGCTGGCCAGGTGCCGAGCGTCGGTGATGGCGCTGCGGCGGATCCCTAGCTCGGGGCTAATCAGCGGCGGGCTGTAAAAGATCATCTGCTTGGCGCCCGAAGGGGCGCCGTTCTCGTCCACCACGGCGACGGGGGCCTCCAGGAGGCGCTCGGCCAGCGCGCCGGCGTTGGCCACGGTGGCGGAGCAGAGGACGAAGCGAGGCGCCGAACCGTAGAAGCGGCAAATTCGCCTGAGCCGGCGCAGTACGTTGGCCAGGTGGCTGCCAAAGATGCCGCGGTAGGCATGGACCTCGTCCACCACGACGTGACGCAGGTTCTGGAAAAAGCTCGCCCAGCGGGTGTGGTGCGGCAGTATGCCGGTGTGCAGCATGTCGGGGTTCGAGATGATGATGTGGCTATCGCGGCGGATGGCCTGGCGCTGGGCGCTGGGGGTGTCGCCGTCGTAGGTCTGCACCTTGACCTTGGCTTCCATGGCCCGGATTAGCTCGTCCAGCTCGTGCAACTGGTCCTGTGCCAGCGCCTTGGTGGGAAAGAGATAAAGGGCGCGGGCCGAGGGATCGTCCAGGATGCCGTTCAGCACTGGCACGTTGTAGCAGAGGGTCTTGCCGGAGGCGGTGGGGGTGACGACGACGACGTGCTGGCCGGCCAGGGAGAGGCCGATGGCCGCGGCCTGGTGGGTGTAGAGCCGCTCGATCCCCTGTCGCGCTAGCCCGCAACGGACCTCCGGCGCGATGCCCGCAGGCAAGTCAGCATACGCCGCAGGACGCGGCGGGATCTGCCGCCAGGTCGCGATGCAGCGGGCATAGTCGGGGGTGGAGCGCAGTGCGCGGAGCGCTTCGATCAGGCCCATGCTCGCCCTTCTACAGCAGAGTGGGCTGCGCCGGCGCCGGAGCGCCAGCGCCCGGCTCTTCGCCGATGAGGTGGTGCAGATCGTCCTCGCTCAGGATGGGCACGCCCAGTTTGAGGGCCTTCTCCTGCTTGGAGCCCGGGCTGGCGCCCATGAGCAAATAGTCGGTCTTGGCCGAGACGGAGCCGGTGACCTTGCCTCCGAATTGCTCGATGAGCGCCTTGGCCTGGTCGCGGCTGAGCGAGGGGAGCGTCCCTGTGATGACAAAGGTCTTGCCGGTCAGGGGCAGTGCGGCGCCGGTGGGCTGGACCACTTCTTCCTCGGTGCGCACGCCGGCGTGCTTCAACTTGGCGATGATCTCGCGGTGGCGGGGGCGGCCGAAAAAGTCCGCGATGCTCGCGGCGATGGTGGGGCCGATCCCCTCCAGTTGCTGCAGCTCCTCCTGGGTGGCGGCCATCAGGCGATCCAGGGAGCGGTACTCTTTGGACACAAGCTGCGCCACGGTTCCGCCGACGTTGCCGATGCCCAGCGCGGCGATCAGCCGCCAGAGGGGCCGATTCTTGGAGGCGGCAATGGAGGCGAGCAGGTTATCGGTGCGCGTGACATCGAACCCCTCAGTGTTGAGGATGGCGTCGCGCTGGAGGTAGTAAAAGTCGGCCACGTCGTGCAGCAGGCCGCGCTCCACGAAAATCTCGGCCAGCCGTGAGCCAAAGCCCTCGATGTCCATGGCGCCGCGGGAGGCAAAGTACTCGACCTGGCGGACCAGCCGCGCCGGACAGGCCGCGTTGACGCAGTGGGCGGCCACCTCGCCCTCCGGCTTGACCACGCTCTCGCCGCAAATCGGGCAATGGGTGGGCAGCACCACATCGCGCTCGGCCCCGGTCCGCATGGACTCGACCGGCTTGACCACCTGCGGGATCACATCGCCGGCGCGCTTGACCACCACCATGTCCCCGATCTTGATGCCCTTGCGAGCGATATCCTCATAGTTGTGCAGGCTGGCCTGCCGCACGGTGACCCCGCCGATGTCGACAGGCTCCAGGATGGCATACGGCGTGATGACGCCGGTGCGCCCGACATTGGCGCCCACGTCCAGCAGCCGCGTCGTCTCTTCCCGGGCGGGGAACTTGAAGGCCACCGCCCAGCGCGGCGCGTTGCCGACGATGCCCAGGCGCTTCTGCACAGCAAAGTCATCGATCTTGATCACCACGCCGTCGGCCTCATAGTTGAGCGAGTCCCGCCTGGACATCCACTCCAGGCAGTAGGCGATCACTTGCTCGAAATCCTCGAAACGGGCAATGTCTCGGTTGACGGGAAAGCCCATACGTCTCAGATAGTCCAGCGCCCCCCACTGGCTGCCGATCTGGGCGCCCGCGACATAGCCGATGGCGTAGGCAAAGAGGCTCAAGGGGCGGGCCGCGGTGATGTTGGCATCGAGCTGGCGCAGCGAGCCGGCTGCCGCGTTGCGCGGATTGGCAAAGGTCTTGGCACCTTCGGCCTCCAGCCGGCGATTGAGCGCCTCGAACTGGTCGCGGGGGATATAGACCTCGCCGCGCACCTCGATGCGGGAGGGCGGCGTCTCGGAACCAGAGACGGGGATGCGCAGCGGCACGGTAGAGACGGTGCGCAGGTTGAGCGTCACATCCTCGCCGATGTGGCCGTCGCCGCGGGTCGCGCCGCGCAGCAGGCGCCCGTTCTCGTAAGTGAGGGCCACCGCCAGCCCATCGATCTTGGGCTCCACCACAAAGGCCAACGGCATGCCCTCGGGCAGCAGGCGCTGGGCGCGGGTGAGCCAATCGCGCAGCTCGTCGGCCGAAAAGGCGTTGCCCAGACTGGTCATGGGGTAGGGATGCTCGACCTTGCCCAGCTCCTCTTGGGGCGGGGCGCCCACCCGCTGGGTCGGCGAGTCGGACGCGATCAACTCGGGGTGCAGCGCCTCCAGTTCAAGCAGCTCCCGAAACAAGAGGTCGTATTGGTGGTCGCTGATCTCAGGGTCGTTCAGCACGTGATACCGGTGGTTGTGGTACCGAATCTGCGCGGAGAGCTCGCGGATTCGCTCCTCAACGGATGGCATGCGCACCTCCGGCTAGACGCCTAGGGTAGCGGGATAAGCCAGTTCTCGGCGCCCCAGCCGACCGCCCCGACCTCGTCCTTCAGGCGCCACCAGGTATAGTTGTCGGCTTTCTCCGGGCCGCTGAGGACCTCCAGAACGGCGCCATCCGTGACGATCTTGAAGGTTATCGAGTCCAGGCCCGGGCTGGCGCGGAGGCGAAGGTTCGCTCCGCTGGTATCGCCAACCTTCACGCGCCCACCGACGGCGATGGAGAGGGCCAAGGTGGGCGATGGGGTGGGCGTCGCGGTGTCCATGGTGGTCGGCGTGGCGGAGGGCACGGCGGTGCTGGTGGGCGCTGCCGTAGCGGTGTTCGTCCCAGTGGGAAGAGCGGCCTTGGTCGGCGGCACCATCGTCGCCGTGGGGGCCTGCGCGAGCACAGTGGGTGAAGCTGTCGGCGTAACCGCAGCCTGCGGTTCCGAACCGGGCCGCCAGATCAGCCAACCCAAGAGCAGCCCAGCCAACACGCAGCCTGCGCCGATGAGCGGCCAGGCCCAGTTGGGCAGGACCAAGCGCTCTCGGCGCCGTCGCGCCGGCCGGGGCGTGGCCTCGTCCAAGAGCTCGTTCAGGTTGTCGCCGCCAGTGGTCATGATTGCCTCCTTGTGTCATTCTCTGCCGTTTCCTGGGCGCGCCGATCGCGGGCCTGCTGTCGTACGAGCTCGAGCAGGCGAGCGACCTCGTCCACGTGCTCGCGCGTGTGATCGGAGAGGTCCATCGCTTGAGCCAGCCGGCGGCATTGCGCGCGATTCTGCCGCATGTCCTGTCCTTGCGCCTCGAAGAAGGCCAGGGTCTCGGCCTGATCCTCCACAAAACGCGCCAGCAGCTTGGGCGCGGTGTCGGCCTGAGCCATGGCGGCCGCCAGGGCCTCCGGCAGCATGGCGGGATCGCCCTTGGGCCGGTCATCCCAAGAGCGCATGGTGATCTGGTAGAGGCGATGGTGCAGATCGCGTTCGGTGATCGAGAGGTGCGCCAAGATCTCCCGCACCGTCCAGCTCTGCGGCGCGGGACGGAGATCAGCCTCTCGCTCGGTGACGCCGCGGAGGGTGTCCGCCAGCCGTTCCTGCTCGGCACGCTGCCGGTCACGCACGCGCGCGATGATGCCTCGTGGATCGAGCAGATCCTCTTGCCAGGCCACGCTGCCCAGCCGGACGCTCAGGGAGCATTCCTGCCCCTCGCGCAGGACCCGGACCCGCGCGGCGTCGCCGGGGCGGCAGGCCTCCAGGGCATCGACAAGGCTCGTATAGTCCCGGATTGGCTGTGCGTCCAACTGCAGCAGGCGGTCCTGGGGGCGCAGCGCCTGGGGGTCCGCCCCGTTGCCGCCCGTAACCGAGGTGACCTGGATGTTCCCGTCCTCATCCAGCGCCCACTGAATGCCAAGAAAAGGACGACGAATCCCGCGCAGGTCCACGCCCGTCTCGACCACCGATTTCAGGTTCTGGAGGGCCTCCTCCCAGCGGCGCGCGCATTGCTCGCGGTAGCCATCCCAGTCCGCGCCCACACCAAAGCCAGAGTGCGATAAGGTGACCTGGGTGTCGTGCTCGCTGATGGGCCGGAGGGCGACGCTGACAGTGGTCTGGCCGGGAGCCTGGGCGGTTCGCCAGGCAAAGCTGAGGCTGCCGGGCTCTGTGACATTGATATAGTGCCCCTCGACGCGATAGCCGTCGTCCCAACGCATCCAGTAGCGGCCTTTGGGCTGAGGCTTGGTATAAGCATGATTGCACAGCCAGCCGCGAAGCTCCTTGGGCTCGACGAACGCGGAGAACAGCGCCGCCTGTGGGGCTGACACTTGGGCTTTCTGGATGATCTCGGCCATGATGATCCCCTGCCATGGTGCAAACTGGTCTTCTTATACCACATAACGGGTCAAACCGCAAAACAAGGGGCGCTTGCGGCTTGACCAGGCGGGAAAGCCGGGCTAGAATGGGGCGCAGCATTCGGCGCTGACCAACCAGAGCGCGAGTTGTCAGGCATTGGTCGGCTTGCGGTCATGTCTGGTGGGACAGCGCCTGCTATAATGGCACCAAGCTGATAGTCAAGGAGGGCGTTCAGATGAAGTACGAGATCAATGGCACGCTGATGCAGGCCGTCGAGATCGAGCTGGTGAAGGGAGAATCGGTCTATACCGAGAGCGGGGGCATGGCCTGGCTCTCCGGTGAGGTCGAGATGCAGACCAACACCAGGGGCGGCCTGCTGAAGGGGTTGGGCCGGATGCTGGCCGGAGAGTCGCTGTTCATGACCACCTACACCTGCCGCGGGGACCGGGCGTTGGTCACCTTTACGCCTGAAGCGCCCGGCAAGGTCCTTGCCTTCGAGCTGGCTGCCGGACAGAGCCTGATCTGCCAGAAGGACAGCTTTATGTGCGCCCAAGAGACCGTGGGCCTGGAGATGCACTTCCGCAAGCGCCTGGGGGCCGGGCTGTTCGGTGGGGAGGGTTTCATCCTGCAAAAGGTCACTGGCCCTGGCCTGGTCTTTGTGGAGTTGGCTGGCGAGATTCGCGAGTACGACCTGTCGGCCAACCAAGTGATCATGGTAGACCCCGGCCACCTGGCGATGTACGAGCCCACGGTGGACTATGACATCACCACGGTCAAGGGCGTGACCAACATGTTGTTCTCCGGCGAAGGGCTGTTCCTGGCCACGTTGCGGGGCCCGGGCAAGGTCTGGCTGCAAAGCATGCCGTTGAGCAATCTGGCCGCCAAGATCGCCCGGTACCTGCCCTCCAGCCACAAATAGCGCCTGGCCGCCGAGCCTGATGGGAGCCGCGGGGCTGCTGATGTGCGTCAGCGGCCCTGCGGCTCCTGTTATCCTTGCCGGGCAAGGTGTGCTACAATGCGGCCAATCGCTTAGCGCCAATCGGCTGCTCGGCCATTTCGACTGGGAGGACCGCATGGATCGCGACATCCTACGCCCGCTGGTCGACCGCGTTCTGGAGCTCTCCGCCGCTCCCGAACAGGATCGCAAGAAGGAGCTCTGGGCGCGGCACCAGGCGCTGCTGCCTACCGACAAGATCCCGGTGTGCGTCACCTACGAAGGAATCCCTGCGCCACAGTGGGAGCTGGTCTTTGGCGCCGATCACCTCAGGTGCTCTGGCTCCCTGGCGCGAGGCATCGAGTTCGACCTGAAGAAGCGCATCTGGGTGGCGGAGAACGTGGGCGACGATCACATCGTCTGGCCGCACCTGTGGGTCTCGGCGGTAACGCAGGAGCGGCGGGACTGGGGCGTCAAGCTCGACTGGCTGGTCCCCAAGGAGGAGCTGGGCGCCAAGCAGATGATCACGCCCTTCGCTGGGGGCATCGATGTGGGCAGGCTCACCCGGCCCGAGACGGTGGCGGATGAGGCGGCGACGCGAGAGCGGGTGGAGCAGGCGCTCGAGCTGGTGGACGGGCGCATGGGGGCGCGTCTCCTGTATCCCACCATGGGGTATGCGCCGTTCGAGGTAGCGGTGCGCATGCGTGGCATGCAGAACCTCCTGCTGGATGTGGTGGACCAGCCGGAGGCCGTGCATGCGCTGATGGACTTTATCACCGCGGCCATGGAGGAGCATCATCGACAGCGGGAGGCCCGGGGCTGGATCAATTGCGTGCCCGATGCGAGCCGCAGGTATATGGCCATGTACTCCCCCTGGCGCATCATCTGCGCCTATCTCCCGGCCGATTTCGGCCAGCGCCCGCCCCGGCTTGCCGACGAATGGGCGTACGTCACCGACCAGTCCTCGGCGGGGCTGGGGCCGCGGATGTATGCCGACTTGATTAACCGCTATCATGTGCGGCTGGCCGTGCCCTTTACGCGGGGGTCGGTCTATTACCACGGCTGTGAGGTGCTCGACTACAAGGCGGAGATCATCAAGCGGCTGCCCAACCTGCGGCGCTTTCACGTCTCGCCGTGGTCAAAGGTGGAGGTCATCGGGCCCATTCTGGAGGGCAAGGTGGTGATGGAGGTGCACGCGCACCCCGGCAGAGTGATGTTCGCCTCCTCGCCGGAGGATATGCGCGCCGAGCTGCGCCATCTGGTCGATGCAGCGGAGGGCCGCCCGATGGACCTGAACCTTAGCGACATCCATTCGCTCAACGGCAACCCCAAGACGCTCGGCGTTTGGACCCGGATCGCGCAAGAGCTGGCGCAGAAACCCTAGAAGAGGAGCTCAACATGCGAGGAAAAGCCAAGTGCTACGACGCCCTGCGGGACTATTGCGAATCGGTCCCGCTGGTGGATTGCCACGACCACTCCACCGAGTGCGGCCCCAAGTATACCGATCCGATCCTGGCGCTCATGCCGGGCTACTTTCGCAGCGATATTCTGAGCGCCTCGAGTGATGCGGAAGTGGCCTTCATGGAAGACCTGACTAGGCCGCTCGAGGAGCGCTGGCCGGTTTTCGAGCGCGCCTGGCAGCGGACCAAGCACACGGGGTACGCCCAGGTGACTCGCCGGGTGCTGCGCGAGTTCTACGGGGAGGCGGAGCCGACGTTCGAGGCGCTGCAGCGCATGGCCGGGCGGTTGCTGGACTACACCGATCCGCGCGCCTTTGACGCCGTGTTGGAGAAGGCCAATATCGCCGTGCGCTTGCTGGACGTGTGGCCGGATGTGAAGAAAGTGGTGGATGGGACGTTGCCACTGACGCCACGGGGCCGGCTGTGCATCTCGCTGCCCACGTATCACAGCATCCAGGACTATGCCAGCGTGCAGGCCAACGTGGCGCCCCTGGGGCGCCTTGTGACCAGTCTGGACGAGTATCTGCAGGCGTGTTGGGATTTATTTGTGGCCCACAAGGAGTACGGGGCGGTGGCTTTCAAGGACCAGTCGGCCTACAGCCGTCCCCTCGACTATGGCAACCCCACTCGCGCGGAGGCCGAGGCGGTGTTCAACCACTTCATGGAGGATCCGCGCCGCTCGGCAGCCTATCCGGAGGAGACGCGGCCGCTGGATGATTACCTTTTCCACTCGTTTCTGCGCATGGCGCGAGACCTGAGCCTGCCGGTGCAGATCCACACCGGGCACATGGCGGGCATCCGCAACGACATCGCCAAGACCAACGCCGTCGGCTTGACCAAGGTCATCGAGCTGCACCGGGAGGTCCGTTTTGACCTCTTTCACGCCAACTGGCCCTATGGCGGCGAGTTGCTGTACCTGGGCAAGAACTATCCTAACGTGGCGCTCGACTTTTGCTGGACCAACATCATCGACCCGATGTACTGCCAGAACCTCTTCCGGCAAGCGCTCACCTGCGTGCCGCACGGCAAGATTCATGGCTATGGGACGGACTATGTGGGACGCGTCGAGTGCGCCTGGGCGCACGCGCAGATCGCGCGCGACAACATCGCCATCGCCCTTTCAGACATGGTCGAGCTGGAGTACCTGGGGCTGGACGAGGCGAAGGAGGTGGCGCGGGATTGGCTCTTCGACAACGCGAACGCGTTCTTTGGGCTGGGCCTCTAGGCGATGAGCGACCTCGACCGGTTCTTCGACAAGGTGCATTCGGTCCTGGAGACGGCCTACCTCGCGCATGAGGAGCCGTGGCGGCAATCGGGGATGTCCGGGCCGGAGGAACGGTGGGTGAGCCTGCGCAGGCCCGTGGCGGATTGCATGGACCGGTCGGGGGCCTTGCTGGATATCGGCTGCGCCAACGGCTATCTCCTAGAATGCTGCCTGCGCTGGACGGCGGAGCGAGGCGTGCGGATCGAGCCCTATGGGCTGGACATCTCGGACAAGCTGGTGGCGCTGGCTCGGATGCGGCTGCCGGCCTATGCCGAGCACCTCTATGTCGGGAACGCGTACGACTGGATGCCGCCGCGGCGCTTTGACTATGTGCGAACCGAGCTCTGCTATGTGCCCGGCGAACATGAGCGAGCCTTTGTGGAGCGGCTGCTGCGCGAATTCCTGTTGCCGGGAGGTCGCCTGCTGGTGGCCAACTATATGGAGGGCGACCCGCGACCGGAACGAGGGGTGCTGCCCGAAAACCATCCGACGCGGTACATCCTGGACAGATTGCTGCAGTTGGGCCTATGTCCGGTGGGCTACCGCGACGGATACGATCCCATCAAGGATAGGCACGTGCGCGTCGCGATCCTCGACGCGACGAGCATCCCTTGAACGGACGGAGGTGGAGCGTGGACGAGGAGGGGTACCGCCGCTACCTGAGACGCAAGGGCAAAAAGGAGCATGTCATCGACGAGTTGCTCGGCGGAGTCCGGCGGTACGCCGCGCAGTTGGCGAACCGGGGAGTCACGCTCGGCGACGCAGCGGACACGGACTTGGCCGAGTACATCGCCGCCCTTGGCCCGCTGGACAAAGGCGGGGCGAAGAACGAGCTGCGGGCGGTGGCCCTGTATTACGGGTATCTGGGAAGGCAGGACCTGGCGCAGCAGGCGAGCTCGGTGAGGGGGGCGTCCGTCGCGGCGACGCGCCGGGCGTTTCCTCTGGCCGCTCTTCGTGGCGTGGACGCAAGCTTGATCGCCCGGCTGCACGACCTGGGCATCGACAATGCCGCGCAGATGCTGGCGGCGGGGCGCACGCCTGCGGATCGGGAGCGCCTGGCTGGACAGGCCGAAGTGGCGACGGCGGCTATCCTCGAACTGGTCAAGCCGTCCGACCTGGCGCGGCTGCCGGGCCTGAAGGCGGTGCGCGCCCGGTTGTACTACGACGCGGGCGCAGAGACTCCGGCGGCGATTGCCGCCTGGGAACCGGAGGCTCTGCTTCTGGCGCTGAGCGAGTTCGTTGAGCGCACCGGCTTTGACGGGATCGCGCCGCTGCCGAAGGAGGTGCGGAGCACCGTGGAGGCGGCGCGCAAGCTGGCGCAGGTGGTCAAGTACGAGGGCGCGTGACGATGTTGCGCCGGCGACGGCGCGGACGGGTCAGCGTTCGCGCCCAGCCGAGCGGTCCAGCGCACCTGACCAAATTGACATAATCGAGAAGATGGGAGTAGACAGTGAACATAACAAAGGCTATCATCGCCTGCTTTTCGCCTACACAGACGACCCTTCGCATCTTGCAGGCCGTGGCGCGTGGGGTCGGGGCGAGCGAGGTGTTCGTGCTCGACCTGACGCTGCCAGAGCAGGAGACGCGCCCGCTCCCCGAGGTGGGCGGCGCGCTTGTGCTGATCGGCGCGCCGGTCTATGCCGGACGCGTCCCGGCGGTGGCCGAGCGGCGGCTGCGCAGGTTGCAGGGCAGCGGAGCCCCGGCGGCGGTGGTGGCCGTGTACGGGAATCGCGAATACGATGACGCCCTGCTGGAACTGCGCGATCTGGCGATCGAGCTTGGCTTTGTGCCGGTGGCTGGGGCGGCGTTTGTCGGGGAGCATTCGTACTCGACGCCGGGGACGCCGATCGCCGCCGGACGACCTGACAGGCGAGACCTGGGCGAGGCGGAGGCGTTCGGCGCGGCGGTGCAGGCCAGGCTGGCGGCGATCAAGACCCTGAGCGATCTGCAGCCGCTGCAGGTGCCCGGTAACCGCCCCTACAAGCCGCGCAACCCCAAGGCGGACGAGGCGGCGCCAGAGACGCGGGAGGATCTGTGCATCAAGTGCGGCAAGTGCGCCGAGGTCTGCCCGGTGGGGGCAGTGGCTGTGGGCGAGACGGTGACCACCGATGGGCGCGCTTGCATCCTCTGCTGTGCCTGCACCCGAGCCTGCCCCACGGGAGCGCGGGTACTGGAACACCCCCGCATCACAGCGTGGCGCGAAGCGGCTGTGACGCGCCTGCGGGAGCCCAAAAGGCCCAACACGTTCCTGGCGGATACCAGGGTCCCATAGGGAGGGCTCTTCGCCTTACCCGATGGCGATCCCCGTCCGCTTGGCCCCGAAGCAGGCCCAGAAAAAGAGCCCCGCCATCACCAAGATGCCCGCCGCGATGCCGAACATGGGGGCGTAGCCCATGGTGGCGGCCAGGTGGCCGCCCAGCCAGGAGGCGGACGCGCCGCCGGTGCCCCAAACGAGCTCGACGGCGCCGGACATCAGGGAACGCCATTCCGGCCTGACGCGCCGCTGCGAGTAGAGCATGGCCGAGGGGCGCAGGATCGCCAGCGCGGCGAACATGAGCAGGTAGCTGCCTGCCGCAGCGCCCCAGTGCGGAACCAGAGCTAGCGGTAGAACAAAGAGTCCGGAGGCAACGACGGACGTGATGACCGTTCTCACATCGCCCCAGCGCGCCGTCAGCGTGGGCGTGACGAGCGCCGCGACGGCCGAGGCGAGCTGTACCACCCCCAGGATGGCCCCGATCTGCGCCGTTGGCACCCCCAACTCGGCATCCATGTACACGTTGTAAAAGGTGCGGACCATGAACTCGCCCACGGCGCGCACGAGATAAAAGGCTGCGATGGCGATGATGATCGCGTACGGGGCGACGCCGCGCGTTGGGCCCTGCTTCGGCTGTTCCATGGAGACCTCGGCCATGGCCAGCAACGCCCATACGCCGATCACCAGCGACAGCGCACCAACCAGGAGGGCGTACCGGTACGGGGCGGCTTCGTGAAGGGAGAGCCCAAGCATCGCCCCGAATACCCCCGGCAAAAGGCCGCCAGCCACGTTCCCAATGAAGGCGGCCAGGGGGTTCAGTGCGAACTGGACGGAGAAGGCGTGTTCCTGCTCGCCGGGCCCGGTGGAGGCCATCAGCACCGGGGCGGCGTTCACCCAGATCAACGGCCCGCCGACGTAGGCCAGCAGGTTGGAGCCGAGAATCCATTCGCGCTGCCAGGCGCCCGGGATCAGCTCGGAAAGGGCCACCGCCACCATGCCGACCACCGTCAGCACCTCGCCCAGGATCATCATGCGCCGGACGCCAAAGCGCCGCGACAGGAGCCCTGCGGGAAGGCAGGCCAGGGCATAGATGAGCCAGCCGGAGCCGTTGACCTGCCCCACGAACTCGGGGCCGTAGCCCAGGCGCAGCAGGTAGAGGTTAAAGATGGCGCCAAAGATGCCCATGTAGCTAAAGCTGATCATGGCCATGGCGATCAGCACGAGCCAGAGGTTTCGGCTAAAGAGGCGCATCTTGGCAATGTAGGTCTTGAGCATGGCAATCTCCAACGCGCTCGGCGTGGCGCGGGTCCTGGTAGGCACGCATCAAGGCTGCAGCCGTTCCATTGGTTGGCGGCTGCAGCCTTGGTCCGGCTATTGGCACTCGGGCGCGGGCGGTCAGTCCTGGTCGTTCATCCAGGCCACGACGCGCCGCTCATCCTCCTCGGTCCACGGCTGAGCCATCTCGGGCGTGATCTCGTCCCAGCCGCTATAGACGAGGGCCATGTTCTTTTCGTACGTGCCGAGCCCCTTCTGCTCTTGTCGCCAGCGGCGGAAAGCGCGCTTGTCGTACGCCTTGACCTTGGCGTCCACTGCCTCATAATCCACGATCTCGCGCAGCTTGGCATCCATCCGCGCAACCACCTCAGGGCGCTTGGCGGCCAGGTCGTGGAGCTCGTCGGGGTCGGCGGCCAGGTCGAAGAGCTGAGGGCGATAGCCGGGATAGGCGATGTACTTCCAGTGGCCCTGGCAGAGCATGATCATGCCCGTCATGGCGGTGGTGTCGTGGTATTCGGAGAGGACCCAATCCTGGCGGGAGCTGGGCTGGCCGCGTAGCTCGGGCAGCAGCGACTGGCCCATAAAGCCCTCCGGCTCGGGCAGGCCGGCCATGTCCAGCAGCGTCGGATAGACGTCGATCAGGGAGGCCAAGTTGTCGGTGGCGGCGCCAGGAACAATCCCCGGCCCGGCAGCGATGAAGGGGACGCGCTCGGCGCCCTCGAACATGGCCATCTTGTACCAGTTGTTGTGTTCCAGGGCCATCTCGCCGTGGTCGCTGGAAAAGACCAGGTAGGTGTTCTCCCAGAGCCCCAGTTCGTCCATGGCGCGCATGAGCATCCCCATCATGGCATCCAGCTCGGCCACCATGGCAAAGTAGACGCGGCGGGTCAACTTGACCATCTCGGGGTCAAAGCCGTGGGTCCAGTTCTTGCTCATGCGGTTATAGGCCATCACGGGATGATTCTGGTGGTCATCCTGCTTCGGGATATCGACGCCGGCCTCGTCGATGAGCTTGAGGTAGCGCTCGGAAGTGACGAACTTGGGGTGAGGGATGCCAGGGCCGAGGTAGAGCATAAAGGGCCGCTCGGGGCGGGCGGACTGCTTGCGCAGGTAGGCGATGCCACGGTCAAAGATCGCCCAGTCCCGCTCGTGGACACGCTCCACATCGCCCTCCAGCACCTCGGGGCCGCCCTCGTTGTAGGCTGGCCGATTGATCCCGGCGCTGCGGGTCCAGGCTGATACCCGCGCCCGGATGGTGTGGTTGCCCGAGAGGTAATCCGTCTTGCCGATGATGGCGGTGTCGTAGCCCTGCTGGTCAAAGTAGGTGTAGAGGTTGGGGCGGTCATCGGGGATGCCGCGATAGTTGTTCCAGGCCTCGTTTTGGTACGTGTACGTGCTGGTGATCATGCTCGCGCGCGAGGGGAGGCAGATTGGGTTGTTCGAGTAAAAGCGGCGGAACATGGCGCCGCGCGAGGCCAGCGCGTCGATGTTGGGCGTGGCGCGGCTCATGGCGGGATGGCCCATGCAGCCCATGACGCGCCCATCGTGGCTATCCGTGTGTACCCAGACGATATTCGGTCGAGACATCGGTCAACTCCTTGTATATAGTGTTGCCCTGACGGGCGGCCCTAGCCGGTGCGAGCAAGCAACTCCAGGATGACGCCCAGCTTGGCTTCGCCGTCGATGTAGGTATAGCAGCCGCCGGTATAGTCGCCCGATTGCACGGCCGGAAGCCCCTTGGCCTCCAGCATGGCCACCTCGGCGGGCATATCCGGCACCTGAAAGGCGATGTGGTGCACGCCCTCTCCCCTGGTCTCCAGGAACTCTTGCCAGGTGCTGGGGCCGCCCACTGGCTCGATGAGCTCGATGGTGACGCCTGGCAGCCGGAAGAAGGCCAGCTTGGCGCGGGCCTCGGTGGGCTGCCCGCGGTAGCGCGTGTGAGCGGTGTCCGCCGTGTCGGTCATGTGCCAGGCGGGAACCTCGACGCCGAACAAGTCGGCGAAAGCCCTGGAAGTCGTGTCGATGTCCCGGACCACCAGACCCACCTGGGTGATCGCCTGGCTGCTGAGCTTTCCGATTGGCATGGTGTTCGTCTCCCTGAACAAGATGGTGCTTGCTGGCGAAACTCTAGCCAGTTCGCCGATTCTGGCAAATGCGAATTGCTTGCGACGTCCCTTGGGCGTATAATGGGCCGCGAGCACTGGTGACGGCCATGGGGCGCGGGCCGGAAGGGGTCGAATGTCCGTACTGATCGTGGGATGCGGCAACTTGGGTGCGTACCTCGCCAACCTGTTGTCGACCGAAGGGTGGGAGGTCGTGGTCGTGGATTGGCAGGAGGAGGCTTTCTCCCAGCTATCCTCTTCGTTCAGCGGCATCAAGGTGATCGGTGATGTCACCGAGGTGGATGTCCTGGAGAGAGCTGGCATCGATGCCGCGACGGCGCTGGTTGCCACTACCAAGCGCGACAACGTCAACCTGATGGTGGCGCAGATCGCGCGCGAGATCTATGGCGTGCCCGTGGTCCTGGCCAGGGTGGAAGACCCCAACCGCGAGGAGAGCTACCGAGAGCTAGAGATCAAGACCATCTGTCCAACCATCATGGGGGCGCTAAGGCTGCGCGAGATGCTCACGGAAAGCGCGCAACCTGGGAAGGGCAGGGGTGGCTCATGAGGGTGATGATCTCGGGCGGCGGCCGGCTCGGATACTTTCTCGCCAAGGC
>Ga0123333_10001920_pt1 | contig 21623 bp, 14 predicted proteins | sample BioC12SIPDNA_3_FD_89957 | JGI IMG/M metagenome (GOLD analysis project Ga0123333, IMG submission 89957) | Anaerobic biogas reactor microbial communites from Washington, USA - Biogas_R2_B C12 SIP DNA | ecosystem: Engineered > Bioreactor > Anaerobic > Unclassified | place: Washington, USA... | reverse complement strand
GCGGACGGCTCAACGAACACGGCTTGCAGATCAAGAGCTATGTAGAAGGCGATGAGGTTGTCTGCCATTTCCGGCCAAAGCCCTATCACACCGCGATCCCCGGCTACGTCTACGGCGGCCTGGTCGCCTCGCTGATCGATTGTCACGGCACGGGCGCAGCTGCTGCCGCGGGCTATGCAGCCGAGGGCCGCGCGCCCGGGACCGAGCCCGCCCTGCGCTACGTCACCGCATCGCTGAAGGTCGATTTCCTGCGGCCCACACCACTGGGGCCAGTGTTGGAGCTGCGTGCCCGCACGCGCGAGATCGTGGGCCGTAAGGTCATTCTCGATATCACTTTGGCGGCCGAGGGCGAGTTGTGTGCCCGCGGCGAAATCATCTGCGTCCGGATTCCGGACGATTTCGGAAGAGCGAAGGAGTAAACATGTTACCGTCTACCGCAGATGCCGTCATCATCGGCGGCGGGGTCATGGGCGCCAGCTCAGCCTATCACCTGGCCGCGCGCGGCGCGAAGAATGTGGTCCTCCTGGAGAAGCACGAGTTCCTGGGTGCAGAGGCAACGGGCAAATGTGCCGGCGGCATTCGCTATCAGTTCAGCACCGAAATCAACGTCCGCCTTTCGCTTGTGAGCCTGCCCATGCTCAAGGAATTCGAGGATCTGACCGGCCAGAACATCGACCTGCGCTGGCCAGGCTACCTGTTCCTGCTGGATAACGAGCACGATGTGGCCGTCTTTCGCCACAATGTCGCCATGCAGAACAGGCTGGGCATCCCTTCAGTGATCCTCAGCACCGAGGAGGTCGGCCAGAGAGTCCCGCTCCTCAACCTGGAGGGCGTACTGGCCGGCGCGTGGCACGCGGGCGATGGGCTGGCCGACCCGAACGGGGTGGTGCAAGGCTATGCTGCCGCTGCCCGGCGGCTGGGCGCCAAGATCTTCACGGCAACCGAAGTAACGGCCATCCGCGTCGAAGGCGGAAGGGTAACAGGGGTTTCCACGCCCGCAGGCGACATCAGCACGCCGGTGGTGGTCAATGCGGCGGGGCCCTGGGCTGGCAAGGTGGCCGGTCTCGTGGGCCTTGAGCTGCCGGTCTGGCCCCTGCGACGCCAGATCGTAGTCACCGCGCCCCTGAAGGGCGTGCCGGATGACTTCCCCTTCGTCCTCGATTTCAGCCGGAGCCTCTATTTCCATCGCGAGGGCAAGGGGATCCTGACAGGACAGTCCAACGCGAATGAGAAGCCTGGCTTCGACCAGTCGATCGACCACGGGTGGACCGAGCAGCACCTGGAGAATGCGATGTGGCGCTTCCCGCTGCTGGCCAAGGCGGGATTGCTGCGCGAATGGGCTGGCCTCTACGAAATGACGCCCGACGCGCACCCGGTCATCGACGGGCTGGCCGATCCCGCCGGGTTCTATGTTGTGGCAGGATTCAGCGGGCACGGCTTCATGCATGGCCCCGTTGCAGGCTTGCTGATGTCTGAGCTGGTCCTGGACGGCGGGGCACACACGCTCGATATCCACCAGCTTCGCTTCGGCCGGTTTGCCGAAGGGGACCTGGTGCGGGAACACAACGTGGTGTAGTACAATCGCTGGGTGGGGCTGCAATACCTGAAGTAAGCGCCCCCACCTTACCAACTCATTGAGGAGCAGAAGAGTGGAAATCATCGTTAAACAGGGCAACATCGCAGAGGTCGCTGCAGACCTCATCGCCGTCGGTCTGTTCCAGGACCTGGCCCCTAGCGGCGCCGCGGGTTCGGTCGATGCCGCGCTCGGCGGCATGATCAGGGACGCGCTCGCCATGAAGGATTTCGCAGGCAAGGCGGGCGAAACGCTGCTGCTCTATACCCGCGGTGCGATCCCCGCGCCGCGGGTCCTCATCGTGGGGCTCGGAGAGGCAGGCAAGTTCGACCTCAAGATAGCGCGTGATGCAGTCGCCACGGCCGCGCGCAAGGCACGCGACCTGGGCGTGAAGCACCTCGCCATCGACGCCGGTAGCGCCCCGCCCACCAGCCATGGCGCGGGCAGCGGCGTTGCGTCGCCCGAGGCTGCAGGCCAGGCAATGGCCGAGGGCGCACTGCTGGGGCTGTACCGGTACGAGGGTTACCGCTCGCAGCCGCCCAAGGACTGGAAGCCCGACCCAGAGCGCATGACCATCGTCTCATTCGACGCAGAACCCATCGCCGGGTTCGAGACGGGCGTGCTCCGCGGGAAAAGCATCGCGGCGGGCGTCACGCTCGCGCGCCACATGGTCAACACGCCTGCCAACCGCATGACGCCGTCCGTGATAGCCCAGCTGGCCGAGAACCTGGCGGGACAGACAGGGCTGCGCTTCGAGGCGCTCGGTCGCGCAGAATGCAAGGCGCTGGGCATGGGCATCTTCATGGCCGTCGCCGAGGAGTCCGAAGAGGAGCCAAAGCTGATCGTCCTGGAGCACAATGCCGGGCGCCACGACCTTCCGACCGTGGTCCTGGTAGGCAAGGGCGTGACCTTTGACTCAGGTGGCATCTCCATCAAGCCAGGCGAAGATATGTGGAAGATGAAGGACGACATGGCCGGCGCCGCGGCCGTCATCAGTGCACTGGGCGTCGCCTCGCGCCTGGACCTTCCGCTCCATGTGGTGGGCCTCGCGCCGTGCGCTGAAAATCTGCCCGGCGGCCGCGCACAGAAGCCAGGCGATGTATTCACCGGCATGAAGGGAAAGACGATGGAGGTCATCAGCACGGATGCGGAGGGCCGCATGCTGCTGGCCGATGCCCTGGCTTATGCGGCACAGTTCAACCCGGCCGCGGTGATTGACATCGCCACGCTCACCGGGGTGCAAAGCATGTCGTTGGGTCCCCAGGCGGCCGGATATTTCGCAAATGACGAAACCGTTGCAGAGCGACTGAGTGCAGCGGCTGAGGCTTCAGGCGAGCGCCTGTGGCGCTTCCCGCTATACGAAGAGTACGCGGAGCCGATCAAGAGCCAGGTTGCTGATGTGAAGAACAGCGCGGGACGCTATGCCGGCCTGGGAACAAGCGCCAAGTTCCTCGAACACTTTACCGAAGGGTACCCATGGGCGCACATCGATATGGCATCGATGGCGCTGTCAGACGATGACAAGCCTGCGAAACCTAAGGGGGCGTCCGGTTACGGCGTACGGCTGTTCACAGCGCTGCTGGAGGCGTGGCGCTAGGCTGCCCAGGCGCGGGACCTGGAACATCAAGCACATCAAGTGCCGGGCATTTGGGGAATTACGCGCATCAAGTGCCGGGCACTTGCGAAGTGCCCGGCACTTTAACGGACGAACCTGCCGGCGGTGCCCCTTACTCCGGGCTGATCTCGAAACTGTGCGTGATCTCCGTCACACCGCGGATCGTGGCGGCCACGGAGCAGTACTTTTCCTCGGAGAGCCTGATCGCGCGTTCGAGCTTCTTCGGATCCAGGCCGGCGCCGCTGGCGCGATAGTGCAGATGTATATGCGTAAACTGCCAGGGGGGTTCGGGCGCCTGCTCCGCATCTGCGCTGATGACCAGGCTGGCCAGCGGCTCGCGCTGCTTTTGCAGGATGTCGACCACATCGTAAGCCGAGCATGAGGCCAGCGCGATCACGAGCAGGTCCGATGCCTTCGAGCCGCGTGCCTCTGTCCAGGTGGGGTCGTTGGGCTTTTGCCAGTAGCCTGCAACAACCGTGCGGCCGGTTGTGTCGCGGCCGACGAACATTCGGCTCTCCTCGCCCAACCATTTGACGTCGATTCTTCCCATGCATCCTCCAGGCGCAACTGATATTCCAATTTGCTCCCTCTTGGACGCAGGTAAGGGGGCTGAGGTTACACCGGAGGAGGACCCCTATGCCGCGTGCTCGCCGCGGCGATGCAGCACAAAAGCCACAATCCCGGCAATGGAAACCGCAGAACCAACGGCGGCGGCGGCGGCACCGATCACCCAGCGCCGCTCCAGCAGAGTAAGACGCCCTCCGTAGGAAGCGGCAGCAGGCATGAAGCCGGAAACAGCCCGCCGCGCGTTCTGCTGCCGCGCAGCAGCCAGCAGGCTCCGCTCCAGTTCCGCGCGAAACTGCGGCCGCGGCCGTACAGGGAGCAGCAGTGCGGCAAGCTCTCGCGCGAGGCCCAGGAACGGAACCACCGTCAGGACGCCTGCGGCGCGGCTATGGCCGGGCGCGTATGTGGCGAAGGGGGTAATTGAAGGAATAACGAGACGACTCACAACCGCGCACCTTTCATAACAATCCGCATGCACGCCACTACCAATCGCGTGCTTCCAGGTCGGCCTTGAGGGCCTTCAGTGTCCGGAAATACAATGATTTGATCGCGCTCTCCGTACGTCCCATGGCCTTGCCGATCTCCTCGTTCGAGAGCCGGTCCGCATACTTCATGATCAGCAAGCGCTGGCGCTCCTCGGGCTGCCGGCGGATGGCTGACCAGAGCGCCTGCTTGCGCTCGTTCAACTCAGCCGTACGCTCCGGGTTATCAGCCGGCCTGCCGGGCAGCTCGATGTCCTCCAGCGATGCGAGTTTCCATCGGTTTTGGGACCGGTGATGATTGGCCACCAGGTTATGCGCGATACGATACAACCACGCGACAAAGGGAACCCCCTGAGGCGTGTACCCGTACAGGTGCGTCAGCGCCTGGTGGAAGGTACGCGCGGTCAGGTCCTCAGCGTCGTGCGCATTGCCGGTACGGTAGTAGATGTAGGTGTAGATCCGGTCTACATGCCGCCGGTAGAGCTCGCCGAAGGCCTCCGCGCTGTCGTACTCCGCCGCATCGCCCTTCGCGGCCTCGATCAACGCAGCTTCTGCCAGGTCAGCGAACGGACCAGCCGCCGCTTCCTCTTTCGCCAGATCCTGCGCACGTGGCATAAGTCATAACACCTGCGGACCTTAAAAGACGCGACGCCATTCGATGCGCCGGCGAATGCGGCGCATCGAGTGGAGCCGCGGTGCGTCAAGCGCTCTCATACGCTGACTTACCGACTACCGCCACCCCAATCGTCCCCGGTCCAACGTGCACGCCGATCACGGGACCGAGCTCAGCGATGAAGAATGTCCGGCAGTCAAAGGCAGCGCTCAATCTGGCAGCCAGCGCCCGCGTCTCCTCTGTGGCTACAGCATGGGTGAACGCCAGCCGGGCGTTGGCGCCGCGATCCGGGACGCGCTTCAGCAGAGTCTCCTGCGCGCTCTCGAGCGCCTTACCCTTGCTGCGCACGCGCCCCAAAGGCACCACTTCGCCGTCGACGATGCCCAGCAAGGGCTTGAATTTGAGCAGGGTGCCGACCATCGCCTGAGCCTTCCCGATCCGGCCGCCACGCTGCAGATACTCCAGCGTCTCGAGCACAAACACGATGTGGACGTGCTCGCGCATGGCAAGCAGCCGGCTGACGATCTGCGCGCGCGTAGCGCCCGCGTCGACCATAGCGACGGCCTCCTGCACCATCAACCCGAGCCCAACAGAAATACTGGTCGAATCGATCACATCCACGGGCCACCCGGGGTGACTCTCATAGGCAATAGTGGCCGCGCTGTAGGTTCCGCTCAATTTGGACGAAAGCACAAGCGCGATCACCTCATCTCCCGCAGCCGTGAAATCTTCGAAATAGCCGAGGAAGTCGGATGGGATGGCTTGCGAAGTGGTGGGCAGCGGATCGCTGCCGGGCAGCCTGGCCCAGAACTGGTCGCGGGTGATTTCGATTCCGTCGCGCAGTGCCTCCTGGCCAAACACGACACTGAGGGGGATGACGGTGACCGCCGGATGGTGCATGACCTCCGGCGGGGCTTCACAAGTTGAATCAGTAATGATGCGGATCATGGTGGAATAACTCCTGGACTGATTTGCCCTATACATCTTAGGTGTAGGGCGGGGGTTTGTCAACGGGAAGCGCATAAATCCAATAAGAAGTTAACCCGGCCCGACGGAAAAAGATGCGGGCAGATTGCGAGGACGGACAGGCGTAGGCACTGATCGAGCGAGTACGACGCTTTCTTACGCGAAGAAGCCGCGCCGGCGCACTTCTTCTGGCAGCGAGAGGTAATCAAAACTGTCGAAATCAGTCAACGCTTGGCCGTGGAAACCTAAGGCGCCCGTTTCGGGGGTGATCTGGGGCAAGCCGCGCACAGTGAGGCGGGCCAGCCGCGTGCCCAGGGCAAGCTCCCCCGGGCTCATGACGAGGCGATTGAAGGCAACATGGCCCACTTCATCCACCAAAATGTCAGTCAGACGCTGCTCCAGCAGTTCCTGCAGCTCGGTCTGCCCCTGGAGAAAGTCGCGAATTCGGTTGAGTGTCCAGTTGAACAGGTAGATCCCGGAAACTTCGGAGGCATACAGAATGGGATGCATCAGAGTGCGGGGCGAATAGGCTATTGCGTGGATCAACGCTCTCAGGGCCATTTTCGGGTGATACCGGTCCACCACCTGGAGATCAAACTGCCGTGCTGCCCCCACCAGGATGCGGGTATGGTATTCTTCTTCCTGCTGGGCCACCTGCATGACTTTGCCACGTAAGTCAGAGCCATATTTGTCATGGCGAGTATAGACGGCTTTGACGACGCGAACGCCATACGCTTCGCCTCCGTTCATCTTGCAGAAGGTGAGCAGCAAGAGCAGGTCCGGAGTCAGCTCGCGAGCACGAGGATCGAATCGCTCGTAAAGCCGATCGAAGTCAACCTGTGACAGGCGGGCCGCATACCGCAACGGTGAAGCGTCCATGTGAGCCAGGCGGTCCTCGCGGTGCGGTAGGGTGCCGGTCTGGCGATCCAACTCCCCGTTCTTTTCACGCAGATGGTCAAGATAGGCTTCAAGAAGGGGCGTGCGGTGTAGATCGTCCACTGGACCATAGAAGCTGGGCTTCGATAGTGGGGAAGAAAGGGTTGGCATAGGAACTCTCCTTACGGGGACCTTTCGCCTGCTTGATCGCCCCGCATCTGAAAATGGACTCGGTGACATCCACACGCAACGCTCCTCGCGTCGCTTTGGCTTTCCCGCCATTATAGCAAAACCGGATCGATACGCCTACCACTTCTCTGGCGCCCAGGACCGGCTGAAACCGTGGTGCAGACGTAAAATGGCGTCAGGAGTTCTTAAGGATGTAGTACGTCGCCTTGCGCTCGCCCACCTTCAACAGCAGGCCCTGGTCGACCAGGTCGGCCAGCAGGCGGCGTATGGTCTCGTCGCTGAGGTCGGGGATCAGTTCGCGGAACTCGCGGTTGGTGATGGAGCCGTGCTCCATAAGGTAAGCCAACGCGCGCTCCTGGCGCCCATCCAGGCGGCCGTTAGCCCAGCGCGGGGCCGACTCCGGGCTGACCAGGTCGTCTCCGCGGCCGACCAGCGTGACGCGGAAGCCCGCAACCGTCTCTTCGAAGGCAGGCGCATGCAGCCCGGCTTCGCCCATGGCCGCCACCATGCGATCGATGCCGTAGCCGAGCCGCTCCACGAATCCCAGTTCTGACAATCCCTGGACGATCGCCTCGTTGCGCGAGAAGCGCTCGGTCAGCAGGTTGTCGAGCGTCACATGGCCGGGTAGCCGTCCAGGGCTGTAGATTTCCATGCGATCACTGAACATGAGGACCCGCACGTCATCTCCCCGGATGGCATAGTCGCGATGGGCGACCGCGTTGACGATCGCCTCGCGCACCACCGCAAGCGGGTACTCAGTCAGCTCAGTGCGCGTCAGGCCGCTGATGCGCAACCCGCGCCGCATGTTGGCCGCGACGAAGGCCTCCGCGCGGCGTATCTGGCCGGGGAGCGCGCCGAGGGCATCCTCGCGGACAAAATCATCGCCCATCTCGGAACCGGGATATCGGATCAGGGTGATCGTGGCGTTACGCAGGAAGCGTTGCGGCCGGCGGCCAAACAGGAGGATGCCCGCATAAGTGGGGACCTGCTCACCCTCGCGCTCGACCAGGTAGCCGCGGTCGAGCAGCACACGCTGCCACCCCTGGCCTGCGGTGCCTCGCAGGCTGGCCACATAGGCATCCACCGCGTCACGATCCAGGTCTGCGAGCGCCGCGCCGGGTGCGGGGCGGGACTCGAAGCCCGACTCATCGCGACTGAGCAGCAACGCGGTCAGTTCTGCGGCGCTGAGCAGGCGGTTACGCGCGCCTGCGCGGCCGAGGTAGCGCCCGTTCAAGCTGTAGACGTGCGGCATTCCGGGAGGAACGACCGCCAGGCACAGGGTCTTCCCGGCGATCCCCACAAGCGCCGGTGTGGACAGAAGCAAAGGTGGGGTCGCCAACAGGCCGGCGGCACGTATGGATTGGACGGCAACTGCTTCGTCTTCAACCCCCAAGGGCCTGCCGTTGGCGGCGACGCCCAACACAACCGTTCCGCCATGTGTGTTGGCCAGCGCAACGAGCGTTTCGGCCAGCCGCAGGGAGCTGGCGTTTGGAGGCAGGAACGCCGCGGCCTCACCGGGTCCTCTGGCCAGCAGCACTTCGACTTCCGCCGGCCCCAAGTCCTGGCCCAAACGGATCATCGCAGATCGACGCGGTCGACGCGCCAGGTGAGTTCCGCGCCAGGGATATCGCGCGCAACGCTGATGAGGCTCCATTCGGCAGTGCGCACGACGCCGCCGAGCACGATCCGAGTCTCCACGCGCACCCGCTCGCGACTACACCAGAACTCAGTGGGGCCAGCGCCCTCCATCTGCTCGGGAGTGCACCAGGCGCCGCGTGCCTGGTCGGGCTCTATTCCGGCCGGATTGCCCACGGAGACGATGTTGATCGGAGCTCGCTCCGACTCGCGCAGCAGTGCAAGCTCCGGAGCGAGGATAGCACCGTATAGGACATAGCGGGACGGAGAGCCGAAGGTCCGATCGCCCCGCAGCAGCGCGACGACCACCCCTTCCGGATAGACCGGCTCATCGGGAACGCCAAAGCAAAAATCGATTGTCTCTCTGGAATCGTCCGGCTTGAACCCCACTGAGTCTGACTCGTCACGCTGGTAGCCATCCACATCGCACAACAAGCTGCGGTGGTTGAGCAGGCGATTGTAAGTGGTGACGTAAAGGATCCGGTTCTCCGCGTCGGGGTCCACATCCCACACGACGCGCGCATTGCCGGCGAAATGCTCGCCCTGGTAACCCGAGGCCTTGTCAGCCCAAAGGAAGATGGAGAGGCGGGTGGGCAAATCAGCGCCCGAGAAACCGAAAACGTTGATCTCGTCAACCTTGCAGGCTGCGCCCTGTTTCGGCGCAGGTGAGAAATTGACCTCGACGCCGGTCTCACCCAGGTAACCCTGGCCCTTGGCACCGTAAAAATCCGGCAGCAGCCGGTAGGGCACGATGCTGGACCCGCGATAGGGACTGGGGCTCTCCGGCCGCTCCGGCAGACTATCCGCCTGCGTATCGAAGATCACGCCGCCGAACGGCGCGAACACGCCCGGCTCATTCTTGAACGGCAGGGTGAGCGTGTACGCGTCGTAGCGATAGATGAGCAATCGCTCGTCGGCTCCGTCACCGTCGAAGTCGCAGGTCACCTGGGGCTCGGCTTGCACGTCCCAGCTTGGGGGAATGAGGGTCTGCAGGTCGAGCGGGATTACGGACTTGTCCCGGCCCCAGTCGAAGAGGCTCACCCCGTCGCTGCCCCGGAGCAAAACCAATATGGCGGCGGTCAGGATGACAAGGAGGATGAAGATCAGCACGCCACCGCGAGTTTTGAGCATCGATTGCACCTCCGGGGGACGGCATCGCTACGCCGCGCTGGACGCCTCAGCCACCTTCTTGCGCGGGCGGCGCCTCGGCTTCGGCTCGGGCGCAGGCAACTCGAGCAGCGCGTGCGGCAAGAGCTCATCCATGCGCTCGATCTGGATCAGGTTGAGCTGCCGTTGCACATCGCGTGGCACCTCGGCCAGGTCCTTCAGATTGCGCTTCGGGATGATCACAGTCTTCAGGTGCATCCGGTGTGCTGCCATCAGCTTCTCTCGCAGCCCGCCGATGGGCAGCACGCGGCCGCGCAGGGTAATCTCGCCCGTCATCGCCAGGTCGTGACGGACCGGCCGGCCCGTCAGCGCGGAGATCAGCGCCGTCGCCATAGTCACGCCTGCGCTCGGCCCGTCCTTGGGGATGCCGCCTTCAGGCACATGAATGTGGATGTCGATCTTGTCGAAATCGATATCGCCGAAGCCATACTCGACCGAGCGCGAGCGCGCATAGGTGAGCGCGGCCTGGGCCGATTCCTGCATCACCTCGCCGATCTGACCGGTGAGGGTCAATGATCCCTTGCCCTCCATGACCGAGACCTCGACCTGCATGACATCGCCGCCGGCTTCGCTCCACGCCAGGCCGTTCGACACGCCGATCTCATCTACCTCGTTCGCCAGCCACTCGGTGAACTCGGGCGGACCCAGGAATTCGTTCACGAGGGAAGGGGTGATGCGGTGCGGCGCGCGACGATCTTCGGCGACCCGTCTTGCGATCTTGCGGCACACGTTGGCAATGGCGCGCTCCAGGTTGCGCACGCCCGCCTCGTAGGTGTACTCGCGAATCATCGAGCTCAACGCGGCCGGCGTGAACTGCACCTGCTGTGGCGTGAGCCCGTGCGCCTCGAGCTGGCGCGGGATCAAGAACTGCCGCGCGATCGCGAGCTTCTCCTCCTCGATGTAACCGGGGAAATCGATGACCTCCAGCCGGTCACGGAGCGCGGGCGGGATCGGATCCAGCAGATTGGCCGTGGTGATGAACATCACGCGGCTGAGGTCGTAGGGCACCTCGAGGTAGTGATCGCTGAACGCATGGTTCTGCTCGGGATCGAGCACCTCCAAAAGGGCCGACGAGGGGTCGCCCCGGAAGTCCACACCCAGCTTGTCGATCTCGTCCAGCATGAAGAGCGGATTCACGGTTCCCGCCGAGTGCATGGTCTGGATGATGCGGCCCGGCAGCGCGCCGATATAGGTGCGGCGGTGGCCCCGGATCTCGGCCTCATCGCGCACACCGCCCAGGCTCAGCCGGACGAACTTGCGGCCGAGCGCCTCTGCGATGGATTTACCCAGGCTGGTCTTGCCTGTGCCCGGCGGGCCGACGAAACAGAGAATCGGACTCTTCATCTTATCCTGGGCCAGCCGGCGCACCGCGATATGTTCCAGGATGCGATCCTTGATGCGCGGCAAGCCATAATGGTTCCGCTCCAGGACCTTGGCCGCGGCCTTCACGTCTAGGTTGTCCTCGGTTGCCGCATGCCACGGGAGATCGAGAAGCCAGTCCAGGTAATTGCGGACCACGGTGGTCTCGGGCGAGGCCTGCGGCATCGCGGCGAGCTTGCCTACCTCCTTCTCGGCCTTGGCAAGCACGGCCTCGGGCAGCCCGGCAGCCGCGATCTTCTCCTTGAGCTCTGCCAGTTCGCGCTGTTCCTCGTCGACCTCGCCCAACTCGGTCTGGATCGCGCGCATCTGCTCGCGCAGGTAATACTCACGCTGGCTCTTGTCCACCTCTTGCTGGACCTGGTTCTGAATGCGGTCTTCCAGTTCCAGCACGTCGAGTTCCTGCCCCAGGATAATGCTCAGTCGCTGAAGCCGCTCGTTGGCGTCGAGCGTCTCGAGCAGTTCCTGGCGCTGCGGGGTCTCCAGGTCGAGGATATGTGCCAGCAGATCCGCGAGGCTGCCCGGCTCCTTCTCGTTCATCGCAGCGACATAGGAGTCGTCAGGAAGGTTCGGATTGAGATTGACGACCTTCTCGAACAGCGCGAGCACCGCGCGCATGAGCGCCTCTGAGGCCATGTCGTGGCGCTCATCCTCGTAGATTGGGACGCCGCGCACCCGCATGTAGGGCTCTGTCTCGATAATCTCGACAATGCGAACGCGCTCGATGCCCTGCACCAGCACTGTGGTCGACCCATCGGGCATGCGGAGCACCCGGCCGATGTCGACCGATGTGCCGATTGAGTACAGGTCGGTGAGATCGGGTTCGGCCTCGTCGCCGCCGCGCTGGCACACCACCAGGAGCGGAATCTCTGCAGCCTCGGCCACCTCCACCGCGCGGGCGGTCCGATCGCGGCCCAGGAAGAGGGGCATGACCAGGTTCGGAAAGACGACCGTGTCGGGCATCGGGAGCACCGGGTATTCGTTGCCCTCGCGCGAATCGAGCTCATGCGGACGCGAGCGCCGGATCTCGCGCGGCCTGCCCGGCTTGCGTCGCGCCAGCATCTGCAGCAAAGACCAGCCAGGTCTGACCTGCTGCCCGTCCTGGTTCAGGATATCGATATTCTCATCCAAATCAGCCTCAGTACGATCCACAGTGTCATTCAATCCGGCACGACCTCGCCGGCAGTCTCGTCCTGCCAAACCCAATCATCCGGTGCGAACGCCTCGGGATGTTGTTCGGCCCAATGGAGTCGCGCCTGTGCGACGACGAAGATGGAGCCGGTAATACAGATCAGATCCTTGGGTCCTGCCCAGGCCAGCGCCTCGCGCAGCGCAGCGCTCAGGTCCGGCTGAACGCTGATGGGCGTCTGTGTGCTGAGCTGGCGCACCAGGTCGGCAAGCTGTGCCGGCTCTGCGGAGCGCGGGTGGCCGCTCTTGGTGACGATGACCTTATCCGCTGGAGCATATCCTGCAGCGGTCGCTGCATCGAGAAACTGGTGCAGCATGCCGTCGATGTCTTTGTCCGACGATGCGCCGAAGACCAGGCAGAGCTGGCCACGGGGCGGCCGGGGAAAGTAGTCGGCCAGCGCAGCACGCAGCTTGAGCGCGGAGTTCTCGTTGTGTGCGCTGTCCACGACCAGGATGGGCGAGCTGTTCAGCAACTCAAAGCGACCCGGCCAGCGTGCATTCAGCAGGCCTACGCGAACCGCCTCTTCGCTGATGGACACACCCCGGTCGCGCAACTGCTGGAGAATCGCGACTGCGGTGGTCGCATTGTCCAGCTGGTGGCGCCCCAGCAAGGGAATGCGCAGATCGATGAAGGTGGGATCGCCGCCGGGTCCTCGCACGGTGAGCGTCTGTCCGGAAAGATCGAAACCATTTTTCTCCATCGTCCAGTTGTCGCCGATCACGGTGAGATGAGCGCGCGTGTCCTGGCAGACGCGCTGGATCACAGCCATGGCCTCGGGCTCCTGGGGCGCGCTGACTACCGGCACACCACGCTTGATGATGCCGGCTTTCTCGAATGCGATCAGGGACAGCGTGTGACCGAGCAGCTCGACGTGATCGTAGCTGAGTGACGTGATGGCGCAAACCGCTGGCTGCACAACGTTGGTCGCGTCCAGCCGGCCGCCCAGGCCCACCTCGACGACGGCCCAATCGACGCCCTGCTCCGCGAAGTACGTAAAGGCCATGGCCGTCATCACCTCGAACGCGGTGATGCCCTCGACAGCTTCCAGCGCGGAGCGGCAGCGATCCAGCAGGTCCACCAGGTCAGCCCGACTCATCAACTCGCTGCCCACCCGGATGCGCTCACGGAATGCGTGAAGGTGGGGTGAAGTGAACAGACCCGTGCGATAGCCAGCCGTACGCAAAACAGACTCGACCATGGCCGACGTAGATCCCTTGCCCTTGGTCCCGGCGATGTGAACCGACAGGAACCTGTCGTGAGGCCGACCGAGGAGCTCGAGCACCTTCTCCATGCGGCTCAGGTCGAAGGTGGCGGCGTCATACGGGTAACGGACTCTCTTCTCGTAGTTTACGTACCCAAATATATAGTCGAGTGCATCCTGGTAGCGGCCCATGCAAGGCTCCAATCCAAGGGTTCAGATTAAGTCTGCATCTATCTTAACGCATATGATGCAAAACTCAAAGAGAGGGGCATCAGGCGCCCAGCAGAAGACTTTGCCATCATTTTCACTATTGACAATGCTTAGCACCCGTGTAATAATGCATATAGTATTTTTTTGTAGGTTTGAGTCGTGCAGTACGCCGCGCTACCCGATGTTGGCAGAGGAGGATTATATGCTGTTACCGACCCGTCGACTTTCCGCAACCCGGCTCTCCTGGGCCCTTTTCGTCATCACGGCGTTGCTGTGCGCCGGATGCACCGCAACCACGATAGCTCCGCCCGCGGTTGCCCCTGTCCCGCCAGTGCAGATTGCCGAGCTTCCACCCACCTGCATGAACGATGTTTACGGCGAAGAGACCAATTGCGATGCCAACGACGTTCGAGTGGGCCAGTACACCCTTGTCGAAGGGCCGAAAGAGTGCCTGCCCGGCGAGAAGATCCAGGTCAAGCTCCAGGCCGAGCTGGTAGCGGGTGCGCAGGATCGCTACGACATCGGACTATTCATCGCGCAGGACGGCGGCGCAGCCCTCACCGGCATCTGTTATCGGGACTATCTTGCTCCCCCACTATTGAGCAGCGGCTATGACCCAGGAACTCTGTTTGTGCAGCCCGCGGGAGACGATCCGATCACTTATACCGGCGGCGGACCCTTCCTGACATCGGAAGAAGCGGAAGACCTGTGCGGCGACATCGAGCAGGGGGTCCATACCTTCCGCGATGTCGGCGAGACGCCCTCCGATACGGACACCGGCCCCGTGTGGGTCGACGTCGTGTGCCAGGACAGCGTGGACGCGACCGGCGCGTCCACGCCCGACGGGATTGCCGACCTCGGCACCTGCGTGAGCTGGGACAACGTGCCCGACGCGAAGCCTGCCTGCACGAAGCTGGAGGATACCAAGCCTAACAACAAGGCGAAGTGCAACTGCTCCTACATCCAGATCGCAGGCCTGACCGTCCCAAAGGTGGCCAGCCTGGAGGTCGTCAAGGACCTCTTCCCCGCATCCGACCCGGCAAAGTTCGACCTGCTGATCGACGACGCGGTTGCGTCGGGGAGCGAGGGTGTCGGTGACGGCGGCTCCACAGGATCCGTGACGGTGACTGCGGGCACGGATACGGCGCCGGGCGCGAAACACACCGTGGGCGAGGCAGCGCACGACCCGGGGACGGACCTGGGAGCGTACGATATATCTTACGCCTGCCTTAAGAAGGGCGAGACAACAGCGCTCGCCACGGGCGCCGGACCCGGGCCGGTGGAGTTGCTACTCATGCCCGATGACGACGCGGTTTGCACCTTCACCAACAAGGCCATTCCGAGGCTTCAGTTGGTCAAGGAGGTGTCCAACGACGACGGAGGCACGGCTGCAGTGACCGACTGGGCGCTCGCCGCCACAGGCGCAAGCACCGAGGAGCCTACGAATCTCTCGGGGACGACACCGGTCGACAGCGCGAACCTGGAAGCCAGCTTCAAGGCTGATACCTACACCCTGAGCGAGACCTTCACCGGGGATGCCACCGTGCTCGGCGGCTACACTGCCGGCGCCTGGAGCTGCGTGAAGAGTGGAACCACCGAAGAAGTTCCGGTCTCAGCGGATAATCAGGTCGTGATCAACTACGGCGACGATGTGACCTGCACCATCACCAACGATGACATCCAACCGAAGCTCAAGCTCGTTAAGGCAATGAATATCCTGTTCGGCGGTGCGGCGACCGCGGCTGACTTCAAGGCTTCAGTAACGGATGCCGCTGGCGCCAGCACGGAGATGGCCTGGGACACCGTCACCGGCCTCAGAGCGGGCGCCTATGACGCGGACGAGACCGGCCCCGCCGGCTACACGCCGTCGGAATGGACCGGTGACTGCGCAGAGGACGGCACGATCACGCTGCTGCCCGGTGACGAGAAGACCTGCACCATCACGAACAGCGACGTGCAGCCGAAGCTCACGCTCGTCAAGACGATGGACATCAAATACGGTGGCACAGCCACTGCAGCCGACTTCAAGGCTTCGGTGTCGTCTGGCGAGATCAGCATGGAAGTGCCCTGGAACACCTCCACGGGCTTCAACGTGGGAGACTACGTCGTCAGCGAGACCGTGCTGAAGGGCTACGAGGCGTCCGCCTGGGGCGGCGACTGCGCAGAAGACGGGTCGATCACCCTCGGGCCGGGCGACGAAAAGACCTGCACCATCACGAACAGCGACATCCAGCCCCAACTCAAGCTCGTCAAGACGATGGACATCCAGTACGGCGGAACAGCCACCGCGACGGACTTTCAGGCTGCTGTGAAGGATGCCAGTGGCGCCAGCACGAACGTGGCCTGGGATACCTTCACGGGGTTCGATGTCGGCGCCTACGATGCCAATGAAACCGGTCCTGCAGGCTATACCGCGTCTGCCTGGGGCGGCGACTGCAGCGAGGACGGGGCTGTCGCCCTCCTACCAGGCGACGAGAAGACGTGCACGATCACGAACTCGGACAACCCGGCTGAGCCCGACGGCATCACGGCCATGTCCTGGGTGCTGCACGATGAGTTGATCATCACGGATATCGAGCCTCTGGCCGATAGCCCGGCTAAGGTCACCTTCGCGTTGTTCAAGGACAAGGCCTGCGAGGCACCCTGGCTCGTGGAAGACTCGCCCTACCGCGAAACGGTGCCGATCACGTATGACGGCACGACCGGTCGAGCTGTAACGCTGACGGGCTTCCCCTTTGCGGATCCAGGCGATGGCCCATCCTTCTCGAACATGTTCTATTGGCAAGCGATCTACAGTGGTGACTCGAAGAATCCGGGCTTCTCCACTGCCTGCGGCCACGAGATTACCGCCATCGGTGGAACCACGACGGTTGTCAAATCCAGGGCGACGGTCAGCCTCGGCAGGCTGCTCGAACGCATCATCCGCGGCGGCGTCGAACCCAAAGCCTCGGGCAAGACGGTGATGTCATGGGTGCTGCACGATGCCCTGAACATCACTGACATCCGCCCGCTGGCCGGCAGCACGGCCGGGGTCACCTTCACGCTATACAAGGATGAGAACTGCCGGCATCCGTGGCTGCTGGCGGATTCCTCCAAGACGCCGTACAGCGAGACGGTCCCGATCACGTATGAGGGCTCGACCGGCAAGGCTGCGACGGTCAAGGGCTACGCGACTGCGGTTCCGGGCAAGTTCTACTGGCAGGCGGCCTACAGCGGCGATGCATACAACCGCGCCTTCACGACCGCTTGTGGCCACGAGATAGCCGTGATCGACGCATCGACCACCCCGATGGAGAATATCCCACTGCAGCCCCAATAAGGGCGATACCAGGGTCACCCGGGTGTGATGGGCCTCCATCACACCCGGGGTGTGGCCCCGGCGTCAGGGAGAAGACCGCCGCATCAGCAACAAGGCCACCGCACCACAGGCCCCCACCCCTGCCAGGATCATCCCCGGAACGGGCAGACGGCCGGGCGCTTCGCCCGATTCGTGCTGCGGCATTGGGGTCGCTGTGGCCTGCCGGGCGCTCCCCAGGATGAAGGTCGGGGTGCTGCCGGGTCTGGTCCCCAACGTGGGAATCACCTGCACCACCGCAGCCGGCGTGAAGGTTGCAGTCTCTTGGACAGGAACCGTCGCTGCTACAGGACGCGCGAGCGTTGTGGCCGCCGAACCTTCCGCGACTTGCGCCGGAAGAGTGGTGGGCGTGGTGATCACCGGGGCGCCTTGATGCAGGGTTGGCATGACCGTCAACGACTCGGCCGGACGGGCGGCAGATGCAATCGCCTCCGGAGATACTGCAGGATGTTGTCCGGCGCCTGGCGCCGGCACTACGGTGGACGCTGGCGGCGCCGTGGTCGCGGTTGTAGTGGCGGCTGCGACCGCAACTACTGAGGTCCGAGTGGCAGTCGCCGTGTTGGTCGGGACCGGCTCAGGCGTGTCGCTCGGATACCACAACACGGTGGGCGGCGACGTGACTGTGGACGTAGGCGTTGCAGTCGGCGCGACCGGCGCACAGATATCATCGAAGCTCACTGGGGGCAGCAGACTGGCAGCCCCGGTCCCGGCGCCCCATACCCAGGCATCGATGTCACCGTCCTTTACGATGCCGCTCGATGCGCCCATATTGGCGTACTGCCAGTCGCCGCCCGATGCCAGGCGCCAGTAGGACCAGTACACGCAGGTGGCACCCAGGCATTCGCAGAAGCACTCCTGATCGGGAAACGCGCAGCCCTCGTTGTCGATCCGGCAAACGGCAACACCGACGGAATTGGTGGCGTCCACATTCAAGTCCAGGCCGGAACGCTGCAGCAGAACCAGGCCGTCGATCGAGTCCTCGGTGAACTCGACGCACCGTTGGCTCACCCGTCCGGCGGAGTGCACGATCAACAGCCCGGCCCGGTGCGGCCCATCGTACGCCTCAGCCGGCACCACAACTGCTGCCAATGCCATCACAACGGCAGCAAGACCCGCGTTTGCGGTGCGTGCATATCGTTCGATCGTCATCAATCCCCTCCATCGGGGATGGGCTTCCGTTGTGGCGGAAGCCCGCCCCTTCTCGTTACGTCAAACCTGATTCGCTCACCGCACGGTAATCGGCAGGTGGACCGCAGGACACCACGCGGTCTCCGCGGTGCGGAGGGGGAAGGTCCGGCCCAACAACGCCACGACAGCTTGTTCGGTTGCCAGTGGATTGCTCCCTTGGCCTTCCTGCCACTCGAAGCTGCCGTCATTCAGCTGCAGGCTCAGGAGGAAACTGATGGGTGTCTTGTCGCCCTTGCTCCACGCCACGCCGTTCGGATCCTCGCCTGCCGCTCGCAAGGTCTCGATCACATATGCGGTTGAGTTGGCATCGCTATCCGTGCCCCACGGCGAGTCAGGTTGGTAGGGGAAGCCGCCGTCCTCGTTCTGCACGCCCCGGAGATAGGCCAGCCCCTCCATGACGACTGGTGAAGAAATGGGCTCACCTGTCGCGATCAGAGCCTGCAGGGCCAGCGCAGTCGCGTTGGTATCTGCGCCCCAGCCAGGTCCCCACTCAAAGCCGCTGCCGGGTTGCGCCAGGCCCTTGAGATATGCGATGGCCTCCGCCGGGACGGCCTGATCCAGGCTGACCTCGCCCAAAATCGCCCAAGCCTGGGGACCGGAGCCTTCGGCGTAGATTCCGGTCGTCTCATCGTAGTAGTCGCCGGGCTGCACCGCGCTGCGCGGCCAGCACATCTTGCCGGCAACCGCGCCCACGGCCAGCTTTCCCGCTTGCGCCGCGCCCTGGCCGCTGTATGAGCGCGCATGCGCCAGCCAGTAGTGGCTCAGCGATGGGCTCCCGGCCTGCAGGCGCCATGCTCCAGCGCCGTATCCGTTCGCGCCGATTGCCATCAAGACTTCGGCGCTGCCGCCATCGCCACCATAGCCGCCGTCGGCGAGTGATTGCTGTCCTTTCAGCCAGTCAAGCGCCCGCAGCGCCGCGGTCACCGGCTGCGCCGGCCACATCGCGCTGCCCCACTCGCCCCAGCGCCACCCTTCCACAGCGCCATCGCCGAGCGAAGACTCACTGGCCCCGACCATATAGTCCTGCCATACCGCGCCATCCCAGGACTTGTAGCCCCAGAACACAGAATCGTCACAGAAACAGTTATCCGCAGGGCAGCCCACGCCCTCAATGCTGCAAACGACCGTGCCATAGGAGGTAGATGCGGCGACGACCTCCAGGCCGGACAACTGGAGCGCGGCCAGGCCTGAGATCGGCGCGGTAAAGGTGATAGGGCGGGCGACCAGTTCATGATCGCCGAGCTGCACGATGACAGTCCCGTGCGCTTCATCCGCCGGCGCAGCAGATGCCACAGGGACAGAGGCAACGGGGGCAACCGGGTGTCCTGCATGGGCAGCTGTTGTGCTCAGCAGAAGCGTGAGTACCAGGCCGGCGGTTACCATACCGGCGATACGGACCCGCAGCCGCGCGACCCAGCGCGAGCTAAGTGACCAACCTGTCGAGACGTCCTGTTTCATGATGACTTCCTCCTGGATGGATGAGAATGATCGATGACGCTACGCAGGAGGGGCATAGCCTGGCAACACAACACTGGGAGGACTGGGGAGAAAAAACACCTCCTCGCGCGATGCAAGGAGGTGTGGCAACCCAAGAAGCGGCCGGCCACACCCTTTACTGCGAAGGTCATCGTGGCGGTGACACAGGCGGGCGTCCTGGCTTCCTGGCAGATCATCCGAAAGACATCGATCCGCCGGGCTACAGTTGCGCGACAGCGCCGGACTTTACCCCACCTGTTGGAGGTGTTGCGGGTAGCACCGGCTTCGCCGTTTCCGCCCGTTCCATCCGGGGAACGGGCGCCTGAGTCAGCAAACTATTCGATTGAGAAATATGTTACTACGAGCAACCTGCAACGGTCAAATCGGAAGAGTTGGGCAGAGGGCATCCGCGCTTCATGCTGCTTGCCCCGTCGTCCGGCTGGAACCCCTGGCAGCACTGTGGCATAATGGCGCGGCCATGTCCAACCACTTGATGTCGACCCACGAGCCTCTCCCTCGAAGACGCGCGGCAGCCAGGATCGCGGCAATCGTGCTCGCATACACCGTGCTCGGCCTCGTCCTGACCTGGCCCATGGCCGCGCACTTCCTGACCCACGTGCCGGGCGATGGAATCGACGACCCGTCGCTGGCGTGGAACCTGTGGTGGGTCAAGCACGCGCTCGTTGACCGGCCCCAAAATCCCTTCGACTGCAGCTGGCAGTTCTGGCCCATCGGCATCAACCTCGCGTTCTACACGCTCACCTTGCTCAACGGGATGTTGGGCATCCCACTCCAGGTGGTCTTCGGCCTGGTGCCCACATACAACCTTCTCCTCCTGTCCTCGTTCACCCTCAGCGGGCTGGGCGGCTATCTGCTGGCGCGCGAGTTCCTGGGTGGCGCCGGCGGGAACTGGCTGCGCGAGCATGGAGGGCGCGGGACCGGCGCCGGCACTTCTGCTCTAGCCGATGTAGCTGCCTTTCTGGGCGGGGCGCTCTACGCCTTTGCATCCGCCAAGCTGTTTTATGCCGGTCTCGGACAGGGCAATATCGCCAGCTCCCAGTGGGCGCCGTTTGCGGCGCTCTACATCTTCCGCACAGCGCGGCCGCGCGGAACTGCCCGGGACGCCGCACTGGCCGCTCTCTTTCTGATCCTGCAGGCCTATGCCGAATTGACCTATGCGTCGTTCCTCCTGATCTTCGCGGCTCTCGCCTTCCTGTGGGGTCTGAGGGGCAGGTTCCGGTCGCTCCTGGGGCGCTTCGCCGTGATGGCCGCATTGTTTGCGATCGGCATCGCGCCCGTGCTGGCCGCCATGCTGCCAGACCTCGCCGCGGAGGGCGATTTCTTCACCTCTGGCGGAGGCTTCGCGGACATTTTCTCTGCAGACCTGGCCGGGTACGCGGTCCCCACGCAGCTGCACCCCGTGCTCGGCGACATTGCGCGGGGTTGGTCGGAGCAGGCTGGCAAGGCGGGTGCGGGCCGCCATTTCGCGATCGACAAGGGGCAGCACATCTACGTGGGCTACATGGCGCTGGGGCTGGCGATCGCGGGCTCGTGGCGGAGCCGGCGCAGCCGCGCAACCTGGCTGTGGGTGGGCGCCGCAGTGATCTTCTTCCTGCTCACCCTGGGGCCGAGCCTGCGCGTGGCAGGCTACGACACGGGCATTCCCCTGCCCTTCAGGATCATCGAGCAACTCCCCTTCTTCAAAGGCAACCGGTACCCCAGCCGGTACGCGGTGATGTTGCTGATGAGCCTGGCGCCGCTGGTCGCTGGCGGTGCGCTGGCCGTGCTGCGAGCCGGGCTGGCAGCCGGAGGAGGTCAACCGGCCGTACATCACCAGCGTGCAGCACCGCGAGGTGCACCTCGACTGACGGCCCACCTGCCCCTGCTCGCAGCCGCGATGTTGGGGCTGATGCTGTTCGAGCACCTGTCCGTGCCGCTGCCGGTCTC
>Ga0123333_10001917_pt1 | contig 21638 bp, 13 predicted proteins | sample BioC12SIPDNA_3_FD_89957 | JGI IMG/M metagenome (GOLD analysis project Ga0123333, IMG submission 89957) | Anaerobic biogas reactor microbial communites from Washington, USA - Biogas_R2_B C12 SIP DNA | ecosystem: Engineered > Bioreactor > Anaerobic > Unclassified | place: Washington, USA... | reverse complement strand
GAAGCCCCACCAGGACACGCGTGCCTCATCACGAGTACCAGCCAGAACCTCGCGTACCAGCTGCGGCTGGGCGAGATCCTGGGCCGCGGCGTGGATCGGCAGACACACCAGGCAGCACCATGCCACACCGAGCGATCGCATTCGACCTATTGCAGTCATCTATACCCTCCCCATGATACACCGCGAGCTAAGGTTCGTAACCAAGGCCGCCTATGACTTCACCGCGCAGGCGTCGGGCACCCTCTGGCTCGCTACACTCTTCGATCGCCCGTCACTCTCCAAATTGCACGGTCCATCGCACCTCGCGACTGTTCTTGCTCGTGATGCTGACGCGAACCACGTCGTCCGCATTATCGAGGGACGCGACAACGCCGGCGGTGCGGTCCTCGTCAGCAACCGACACGTTCAACGCTTTGCCACATATGCCGACCGGAGCGTAGATGCGAAGCTCATAGGGATACCGACCTACGACCCGACTCGTTGCGGTCAGCGTGCGCGTGGACGCCTCCCAATGCTCATGGAGAACATCGATCATGCCTTGAGTGACGTGACGCGAGGTACTGAGGACCATCGGGTATCCTCGACAGGCACGCAAGGCCAGAACTGAGCAGGATCTGGGTGCCAGCGTGACCGCGACCGTCTTGTCGAAGAGACCGACGAATCGATTCTCCCAGAAATCGTAGGCCGCGTACGTCAAACCCGCGGGCATGTCCAGCCGTTGAAGCGATTCTGAGATCGTGATGTTTTCGCCGTCGGGATTCCAATTGAAGAAACCGACGACGTCGCGGCGATGGGCACCTTCGCCATCGGTGACAATCCACACGCGGGGAAGAGCGGTTTCAAACAGGTCCACGGGTCTGGTGGTCTTGCCGTGGTTGGGAATGGTCTTCTGGTATCGGTCAGCCACGGGCGACTCGCCGAGGGTCTCACCAAAATCCAATGCGTCGCCCACCATCCAGAGGGAGTCGCTCAGCGCCGTCCAAGAAAGCAGGGGCACATTGTCGCCTGCTTGGTCCGGGTCGTTGTACCAGATGCGGCGGTTCAGGTGATAGTGCCGTGATCCGGCGATCGGGCCATGGAGAAGGTGGGCGATCTGGTTGTTGTCTTTATCGACGATGCGGGCCAGGGCCTCTTCGAGTACCTCCGGATAGCTGTGCATGTTGTTGTCCATCCCGATCCGCATCGCGTCGACCACGCCGATCGACGCGCCGTAAAGGGACATGCTCTGAGCCATGTTGCACCCCAAGACGAAGGCTTCCTCGCCCGCGGCTTCGCGCAGGGCTTTCAGGCCTGCGCGATGAGCCTGGAATGGAGTCATGAGCGGATCATGCACTTTGCGCCAGGTGCCCTTTTTCCAGTAAGCTTCATTGGGGGGTTGGTAGCTGAAGGCACGAGGGCTCAGCCAGCCTTGGTTGTCGTAGCCGTCGTCGATCAGGCCGATGCTGAACGCATCCAGTTTGAAGTAGCTGAAGCCGTACTCCTGCGTCACGCGTGTGACGACATCCTTGACGTGTTGGATGGCTTTGGGATTAGTGAGGTCCAATCCGGGAGAGTACCATCCCGGGTTCGGCGGGTCTGAGATCAGGCCCTGCGTTTCCACTCCGCTTGAACTGAACGGGCAGAACCAGATGCCGGGCACCAATCCGAAGGACCTGATCCGGTCGGAGGTCACCCTCATGCCACTGGGAAACGGGCCTCGTGGGTTTCCGATCCAGCCCGGCATACCCCGCTGCCAACCGTCGTCGATCTGAATCACAGAGAAGCCAAACGGTTTGAGATGCATGGCCGCCTGAGATGCTCGCAAGGCCACGTGCTGCTCGTTAACGTGCTCATGGCCGTCGTTCCAGGAGCAGTATCCGACCGGCTGCGGTGGAAGATGAATATCGTAGACCTTGGCCACGGTATCAGCCCAGGCTTCCATACCCAGGCGTGCATCCTTGAACCACCCCAGAGCAAGGACTTCGCTCACCTCCTCCTTGCCGGGAGGAATAATCAGTCTGCCGTAGTGGATATGGGCGGAAACACGCGTCGTTCCGTTTGTGCGGTGAGAAAGCACCACCCCACCGCCACGATCGCTGGTCAGCCAGCCACAGACCAACCCGCGGCGGTTCACTGGTTCGGCGACCGCCAACCAGAGGTGGCTTCCAGGGTTCTCCTCGACGCTTAGCAGGCCTCCTGTCCCCATGGTCTTGAGTGGCCGGCCGTCGGCAGCCCATGAAGCTTCGCAGGACAGTAGCGGCAGGGACCGAATATGATTGGGCTGATCCGATATGTTGCGCACGGTTCTACGGAACAGAGCGAAGGGCAGGGCCGGCGAGACCATGATCTCGTCCCGTGTTCCGTTCTCGCGAACGAGGGACAATGAGGAACACTCTCCCAGCCCCCTCACCATGGCTTGAGTCTTGGTCACCGTGGCCGTGGCATCTCCGTCAAAGGCTATTCTGCCAACAACCGGCTCGCCCTCGGCACCGATGAGCATCGCGTATCCGGCCGATGGGTCATACGCCAGGGTGATCCCGTCGCCGTGCAACAACCACTTGCCGTTGATGACGGCGTCCCTGTCCGCCTGGGCTCGCGGCTGCCCAACCCTGGTGCTCGTGTCGGCCTTCGTATGCTGTGCCCAGACTGATTGCGGGTCGAGATGAGACAATGCGCCAAGCACGCAAACGCACGCGACGGCGCGTATCATCCGGCTGGATCGCCCTGCGAAATCTGTTCTCATACAGTAGATACTCCGTCATGGCCCTTGAGCTCGTAACCCCAGGAGCGCATTGTAGATGGGTGGACCGAGTCGCGAAAGTGCCCGGTTCGCGGACGTGCGCGCACGACAGAATCGGCGGGGACAGTTGCGCATCGCAGGCGAACGCGGTATGATGGCTGGCTCTCGTCCATCTTGAACGGGGTCCGAACGAAGCGGGTGTCTGTTTTTCGAGGTCACAAAGCGTGGGCGGGGTCACACGTTCTCAAGCATTGGCTTCGCGCATGGTGCTCGGGTCGATCGTGCTGACCGTTTACGGCACGTGGTCGAGCTGGGTGCGGTTGCCGGCCGACCTGAGCGCGGCCACACAGGCGGCGACGCTTGCTTGGGCGATCGGTCTATTCGCCTGCGTGGGAGCGATGATCGGGTTGTCGGCGGCTTCACTGGGCCTACTCGCTGGCCGGTGCGTCGCGGCACCCCGTCGGCCGGTACTGGCGGCGATCGCCGAAGCACTCCTGCTGACCGCCCTGTTCATTTGGCTGCTGCTCAACGAACTCCTCGTCGCGATGACCTCCGAGGTCCTGGGCCTGCGGTCGCTGACGCTGCTGTACCACAATCCCGCGGCCGTGATGGAGAACGCCTGGGCGATGGGCGGACGATACCTGGTTGTCACGGGCCTGGCGGCGGGTATGGTCTGTGCGACCGTTTACCGACTGTCGGTGCGATCCTTCCGGCGGGCACACGGTGAGCACGCGGAATTCAGGAGGCGACCGGCATGGGCGTCGCCGCGGCTCGCGGGGGTGATCAGCGGCGGATGTGCGCTGCTGGTCGGCTGGCAGATGATGGGCCGACCGAGCGAGGCCTTCGCCGTGCTCCTGCGGTCGGCGCCGCCATTGCGGGCACTGGATCTGTCCCGCCGGGTGTTGGGCGATCCGCTGGCGGGCCCGGCACCCACCGACTTCGGCCCACCCCTGATCACCGACGCCGACTACGTCGCCTCCTTCGTAGAACCGCGCCGGCCCGCACCCAACGTGGTCTACATCCTCCTCGAATCCACGCCCGCCAAGGCCCTGCACTGTTACGGCTACCCTAAGACCGACATCACCCCGAATCTCGACGCCCTCGCGGCCGAAGGCGTGCTCTTCGAGCATTGCCTCGGTACCGCATCGTTCAGTAGTTGCGGATTGACCTCCATCGCCACCTCGCTCTACATGCTCCGCGGCCCACAATTCGACTACTTCGCGGATACCTCCTTTCCCCTTGTTACCCTGCCGCGGGCCCTTAAGTGGGCGGGCTACCAACTCACCTTGTTCAGCAGCGGCAACGAAGCCTTCGACAGTATCAATAGCATCATTCCACGCGCCGACTTTGAGGTATACTTCTCGCACGACACCAGCGATATCCACAGAACCGACAGCATGCGTATGGATGACCGCTACGCCGTGGAGCACTTCGAGGCCTGGCTCGGCCAGCGCAACGATGATCGCCCGTTCTACAGCGGGTTCTACCTGCAATCACCGCACTTTAACTACGAAGTGCCAGAGCCCTGGTTCAGCCACGATCTGCCCGTCCCACCGGTCTACTCCAACGGCGACGGCATCCTGCACATCCCGCCCGACGTGCTGCCCAAGCTGCGAAACCAGTACGACAACGCTCTCCGCTATGCGGACCATTGGGTCGGACGCATCGTCGCCGCTGTCGAACAGGCGGGCGAACTCGACCGCACCATCTTCGTGGTCACCGGCGACCACGGCGAGGCGTTCATGGAGCACGGTCTCGCCCGGCACGGAACGCACACCTGGGAAGAGATGATCCACATACCACTGATCATTCACGTCGGTCCGGCCGTGCGGGCCGCGCTACCCTATACCCTCCCCTCTCGCGTGGTCGGCACGGTCTCCGGTATCGACGTCGCCCCGACAGTCGCCGCCCTGGCCGGCCTGCCGCCGCACCCGAGTTGGCAGGGCCTCAACGTGCTCGACCCCGCTTACACCGGCCACGACCGACCCGTCTTCTCGATGACCCAGTACACCCGCTGGCAAGAGGTCGCCTGTCTCAATCGCATCAAGTACATCTGCGACTTGAGCGACGCCTGCGAGTACCTCTTCGACCTGAGCACCGACCCCGGCGAGAAACACAACCTCGTCGCCGAGCGCCCAGCCCTCACCGCCGCCATGCGCGCCCTGCTCAGCGGTTGGCATATGCACCAGTTGACCTACTACGACCCCGTCAACCGCCCGTTCACCCATTACGTCGGCCGCTATGAGCCCTCCACTGACCTCCTGGCCCGCATCGCCGCCGCCCTCAACTGATCAACGGGCGAACAAGAAGAACAGGACAAGCCGGCCCAAAAACCATGCAGACAGCCCCTGCGCCGCGGAATTCATCGCCACAAAGCCTCGGCGCACACGGGGAAGACTGACAACGGGCTCGGTCATCAACACGCGCTCTTCTTCGTGCTTGCCGTGTCTTTGTTGATGCCATGCTTGATCTGACTGGGCGTAGACGCAGCGAGTAAACCACGACTTCCATCCCTGACTTAGACGCGTCCATCCGGGCGATCTGTGGGCATATTCCCACCGCCGCTATTTGTCGGTCGGCTTGCTGGTTCGCGGCTTCCACCAGGCGTCGAGCAACGCAACCATATCGCGCACGACCTGCGGATGCCCCGTCGCCAGGTTTCTGTCCTCCGTCGGATCGGCGACAAGGTCGTAAAGCTCGACCGGCTCGTTGCCGTCCTGGGACACGATCAGCTTCCAGCGGCCGCGGCGCATCCATCGGTGGGTGACATTGCGATCCGGATCGCCGAGCGCCACATCGTCGTGCCCGAAGACCTCGCCAAACACCGCTTGGCGATCAACCGATTCGCCAGTGGAAACCTCCAGCAGGTTAACCCCGGTCATCTCGCTTGGCGGCTGGATCCCGCATGCTCTTAGAATGGTCGGGGCCAGGTCGATGGCCGAGGCGAGGAACGTATGCCGCCCCGGCTTGATCCGACCGGGCCAGTGCAGGACGATCGGCGTGCGCACGCCGCCTTCGTAGGGACTTCGCTTGCTCTTGGGTGCGAACCAGCCCCAGCGTGTGGGCCGTTCGTCGGTCGCCTGGATCCAGCCGTTGTCCACAATGAAGACGATCAACGTGTCGTCGAGGAGCTTCTTGTCCCGCAGGTAATCAACCAGCTCGCCGCAGGTCTCGTCCAGCCACTCGCACATGGCCCAGTAGGCGGCCAGCCGGGGATGGCGATCGGGAGCGGTGTACTTGCTCAGCAGCCTTTCCGGCGGGTTGTGCGGCTCGTGCGGCAGAAAGGGAGCGTACCAGATGAAAAAAGGGGTATCGCCGCCCTGCTCGATGAAGTCATAGATCGGCCTCATCCCCTCGCGACCGATGACCAGGCCCGGACCACCGTGGCGCTCGCCTTCGGGAGTCATACCGTGCGAGAAGCCCGCGTTGGCGTAGGAGCCCTCCCACAGTTTGCCGGTCTGTAAGGTGCGATAGCCCGCTCGCCCCAGAAGCCGCGGGAGTGTGGGCACGTCACGGATGAAGGCCTGCGAGGCGGCCCGGTCCGCGGTCGCGTTGGGCGCGTCATTGCCGCAGATGCGGGTGCGATGGCCGTACTGTCCGGTGATGATCGAGGCGAGACTCGCGCGGCAAAGCGGAGCGGTAACGTAGCCGTGCGGGAAGAGGACGCCCTGCTCCGCGAGGCGGTCGAGGCTAGGCGTACGAGTGGCCGGATGACCCATGAAGCCGAAGTCCGTCCACGCCTGGTCGTCGGAGATGATCAGAATCACATTCGGACGCGTGGCCGCCCGCGCCGACGCGGGCTCACCCCAAACTGCCACTAACAGACCAAGGCCCATCATCAGGCCGCGGGTCTTCATGCCCCGATACTCCTTGCGCAAATCGCCGGCCCCGTGCCCCCAACACACTCCAAGCGTTAGCTTCGCCACCCGCTTCGCGCGGCAGCGTGGTTCCTCTTCGCGAAGGTGCCCGCGTGCCGGAGAACCCTTACGCTCATGCGCCGGCGTTCTCTTGGTAGATGTGCACGTCCCGCTGCGGGAAGGGTATGCTCACGCCCTGGGCGTCAAACTGCTCCTTGACGCTGCGGGTCACATCCCAGTAAACGGACCAGTAGTCGGCCGTCTTGACCCACGGGCGGCAGATGAAGTTGACTGAACTCTCGCCCAGTTCATGAAGCTTGACCACCGGCTGAGGCTCCTTGAGCACCATCGGGTGACTACTCACGATGGATTCCATGATCGACTGGGCCTTGGCGACGTCGTCGGCGTAGCCAATGCCAAAGGTCATATCCACCCGCCGGACATCGCTGCCTGTGATGTTGGTGATGACATTGCCCCAAATCGAGTTGTTGGGCACGACGATCATCTTGTTGTCGGAGGTGTTGATCTGCGTCGAGACCAGGTTCATCGATTTGACCGTTCCGGAGACACCACCCACTTCGACCGCGTCGCCGACGTCAAATGGCCTATAGAGCAGAATCATGATACCGCTGGCGAAATTGCTGAGCGTGCCCTGCAGGGCAAAAGCGACGATGAAGCCGGCGGCACCGATGACCGCGAGGATGGGTCCGACGTTGATTTCCAGGGCGCTCAAGGCCATGACGAAGCCCACGACGAGGATCGCCCGCCGAATGCCCGTCACCAGGAAGTGCCGGAGCAGGGCGGTCAGGCGTTTTGACACATCCAGGGCTTTCGCGACCACCTTGCCGACGATCGTGGACAGAATCCAGAACGCCAGCAGCGTGACCACAAAGAGTGCGATGTTCTTGAGCCAGCGCAGGCCGCCGGCCTCGGAGGTCAGCCAGCCCTTCACCGTCAACCAGGCGGCACTGGCGTCGGTGACGTCGACAGTCACACCCGAGACCGCGGTCATGTACTTGCGATATGAGGCCGGGTCGCCTCCCTTGAGCTCGTATTCCTTGAGAACTACTTCAAGGCGATCGAGCAGCCCGGTGCGCTCGTTGCGCAGTGTGCCGATCCCCTCGACGAGAGCCGTCCGGCGCTTCTCCTCGGCCTCGGCGGCAGCTCTGGCCTCTTCAGCCTTCTTCTCCAGAAGCTGGGCCTCCTCGGCGGGCCTGGATTGCAGAACCTCCTCTTTGGCTTCCTCCGCCGCGGCGGCTGTCTCCTTGACCTTGGCGATCTCCTCCCGCTTGCGCCTGACTCCCAGTTCCGCGTCGCTGATTTCCTGTACCTTCGCCTTGAGCAACGCCAGCCAGGCATCCGCCTCCACGGCCAACTCGTCCGTGGTCAACGGCTTGAGCATCAGCCGCAATTGGTCCACCGGGATGGCGGAGTCTGCGGTCGTGACCGCACGGTAACCCGCCTCACCCTGCTCGGCGGCTACCGCGGCACCTCCCGCTCCAATCGACAGACACAGAAACAACGCGATCACCAGCCTCCCCGGGAACGCTTGCAGACGCAGCATGATATGTCTCCCTATCAGCTACAGGTTGTATGAGGTGGCACCTGCCAGAAAGCATGCCCCAAGCCACTTAGCCGGGTTGCGCCAGGTCATTGTACACATTCTCTCCGCGGCGCCTATCCGAGGGCCAAACCGCAAGACCACATAGAATGCGGCACCTCACTTCGCCGGACGATGAGCATCCAGCCAGCGGCGATAGTCGGTGTGAAGTTGGGCGGAATCCGGGTGACCGACGAAGATCGGACTGCCCGGCGGGTTCATCATGCCCTGGTACTGGTAGATGAGGATCTTGTCGACGAAGGGCGAGATCGCGGTAAGCTGTTGCTCGATGCGGGCAAACGGAGCGGGGACCAGGGCGCTGCGGTAGACTTCGCCGGCAAAGGTGAAAATCTCGACATCGGCCCACAGGGCTCGTTGCGGCACGCGGTCGTGGGCCTTGCGCAAGCCCTCGTAGATGCGCGGCAACTCGTCGGGCGTGGTCTTGCGCACGCCGACCTCATCCTGGTAGGCGATGATATCGACGTCGAGCGCTTCCAGCCGGCGAATGTAGCGATCGTCGGGCACGGCCAGGCGTGTGCCGTACGGAGCGATGAGCGTCGGCTTTCCGGGCGTCAGGCGTCGAGCTTCGGCGGAGCAGGCGTTGACATAGGTGACGGCGTCATCACTGAAGTGTTCGCGAATGGAGGCCTCCCGAGGCCAGTACCATCCGTGAAAGCTCTTGTGCCGACCATAGCGTTCGACCAGTTCGCCCATCGCTTGCAGTCGCTGCCGGATGACCTCGGGAGCCATGCGGGTGTTGCCGTCCGCCCAGTTCCCGAACCATCCGCACCCAATGAAGAACCGCAGGCCGCACTCATCCGCCGCTTGCAGCAAAGCCCGAATCGGATCCTCGCACGCCAAGGGCTTGCGCGGCAAAACGCTCGAATCGTAGAACGCCTGCCCGTCCTGCGCGACGGACAGCAGCACGAGGTACTCGAAGCCCAGGTCGGCCATGTCGCGCACCATGCGCGTCCAGTCCTGCTCGCTGAACGCCGCGCAGGCCGGATCCCACAGCACCGCTTCCTTCGCATTGGGATGCTGAATGCTGATCCAGCTTCCGCAGATGGGCTTGGTGCCTGTCGCCGGTGCCGAGGATGGCCGCGAGGCAGCACGGGAGGACGCGGACGCGGCACAAACCCTGTCCACCCCCCTGACCGCCAGCCAGCCGCCCGCCGCACCAAGCAGTCCACGCCGTGTCATCCGTTCATGTCCACTCATGTCCGCTCCTGCCGCTATGCGACCACGACACCCGCACCGTGGGCAAGCCCGTTCAAGTAGCGGCCGCCCCCCGTGGCGGCCGACGAAGATCTACCGCAGAAGCCCCCGAGGGACCCGGGGGTGCGGATTTCAAAGCGGCGATGCCGGCTTCGTTCATACGTCCGGGCCGTTCTCCCGTTCGCCTCGTACGCCGGCGATCGTCCCATGTCCTCTTTGTATCATGTCGCTCTTGTTGGCACACCCTTGCCCAGTGGGGCACAGGCTGCGCGTCGGGGGCAGTGAAGCGTGTCCTCCTCCGGGGAGTCGCTCGGATCAGGCGGCCACAAGGGGTACCAGGTCCTCGGCCCGAACCGGATCCTGCCCGAGGCGTGTAAGCAGGTCGTTCAAGCCGGCGAGGTCGATCCGCGATGGCGCCGTGATCTCGATTCCAATCGCCCTGCCGTCGCGGGCGAAGTTCACGAGCAGGCCTCCTTCGGCGCGTTCGGTCCGAACACTGCTGTCGCCCTCCCTCTGCGGCAAATAGTAGTACGCTGCCAGAGCACGGCCGTTGCGGTACATGACTTCGAGGTATGAGTGTTTCACGTCGACTCCACGGAGTACGCCGTGATTACCACGAGCAGTCGGTCCGACTCGTCAGGCTCCACAATCACCTCCCAGCGCCGCGATTGGTGCGAGGTCTCACTAACCCAGGCCGTGACGGAGGTCACTACCGCAGACCTCGTCCGGCAAGCGAGCACGCGACACCGGCACCGTAAACAACAGTCGCGGCAAGCATCACCAGCAGATTCTGCATCATACCTCCGCTCTCGGGTCGGCAAGCCGGCAAACGCGGCTGCCACACCGGACGATACGCCAACAGGGCGAAGATCACGGCATGGGTGATCGGCCACGCATACATCATCGCGATGAGCACCGGCCGTGCGTCGGAGGCCAGGGCGACGGGACTCGGATCCTGGCTATGTGCTACAGCGAGGCAATCGAGGATCAGTAACGCGCCACCAACACCACCGAAGAAGGCGAGGGCCAACCGCCATGTTCGACCTCCCGGAACCTCAGCACACGCTCGAAAGAGACCAGGCATATCGACTCGTACGCCTCCATCAGTGCCGGCAGGATGTCGACCCTCCGAGCCTCAACACAGCTCCCCATCACAGCCCGCGGCCTAGTTTCTCATGGCCAGACCGAACGGGTTGGTGAACGTGCGGTAGACCTCCTTGCCGTCCGTTCGCTGGAGCTCGACGCGCACGTAGTTTTTCAGATTGGTCGCGTTGCGGTAGTTCAGCGTCTCGCCCTCATGGACCACGCAGCCCAGCGGCCAGGGAGCATTGTCGGTTTTGTAGTCGGCCACGGCTTCCAGCGATTCCGGCGAGGAGATCCACCTGATGAGATCGTGGTTGGCCGCTCGGACGGTGATCGTGCCCGCCTTGTCGTCGACCTCGATTGCCCGGATCCGCGGATACAGTGTCTCGGCCGGCTCGCGCTGGCGGAAGTCGTTGCGCCGGGTTGATTTCCGGAAGTAAAACTGGCCTGCCTCCATGGCCTTGCGGACCGCGCTCTCGCTGAGCTCCTTCAACACAAAAACGGAGTCCGACTCGCGCGCGTCGGCCAGCTTGTGCGTGTCTTCGGTGCCGAACCCCCAGATCGGGCGCCCCGGCATGAACCTCGCGAGCAACTGGTCCCACAGGCCTTCGTCGTACGTGTACGTCTCGGTCGTGCAGTTGGTGACCTCGATGCCCACCAGGTATGCCGGTCCGTGCTTCGCGAAGCGCTCCACATACCAGTCCACCGGCCGCCGGGTCCACCACTTCGCGGCAATACCGGGATGATTCAGGAACGCCAGACCGCCATGGTCACGAATCGCAAACAACTGCTCGTCTTCGTCCATGTTCTTCTGCGGAACGCCGAAACCGTTGAACAGGCTGTTCATATGGTGGCGATTGGAGATCTCGTTTCCTTCAATGCCGACCATCCCCAGCGATTCGGGCGCCTTTGCGCCAAAAGCGGTCCACGGCCAAGTCGTGTTGGCGGGATAGTTCTCCGGCTTGGGATCCAGCGGATACGGCGAGGCCTGCTCCTTGGGTACGTTGCCACGTTCCACGTGGCGGTTGGGTTTGTGAGTGTCATGGTCGGTGATGGCCAGAATGGCAAACCCTGCCTGGTGATATGCCGTGACCACATCCTTGGCACTATGGCGTCCGTCGCTCTGTAGCGTATGGGTGTGCAGCGCCGCCCGGTAATGGCCGAAGGTATCCCAGTCGACGTCTGCGTAAGGATTGACCACGATGGTCAGGACGCGGGCTTGACTGTTGGTGGTCAGACTGGATCCGCATCCCCCGACCGCGATCAAGCAGCCGACCAAAGCGATCGCGACGAACCGGCGAAGCCGTGTCGCTCTCTGTGTCAAGCGGCTCAATAGCATGCTGGAACCTCCTTCAATCTTTGGGGTGTTCGCCTCGTCGGTATTCACGGGCCGGTTGCCTCCCCGGCGCCGTTGGTGGGCGTTATGGGGGCATTGTACCGCATCAATCCGCGGCGTCGCAAAGATCCAACAACCTGTCGTCTCGACAAGCATCGGCGTTCATCCGTGTTCACTCGTCTCGGCATAACAAGGCGGAGCTGGATCAGTGGTTCCCAACTGCCCGAACAGCGAGCGACTCCCCACTTTGCGATGCTCGCCATCCGCGGCGGTTGAACACATTGGTCTATACGAGAGATCTACTGCAAGGTCTCGAACCCTACGGCCGTTCGGGGGCGGCCCCTTGGGCCATCGTGGCCCTTCCCGACAGGAACGGCCATCACTAGACTTGACCAGGGGCGCGATTCCAGGTATTTTGCAGCTGAGGTGCAAGATGGCCGATACACTGCGGGGTTACCATCCTCGGACAATGCGCGATTGCTGGCTCGATGCATCGCGACAATTCCCCGTCCTGCTGCTCACCGGCCCTCGCCAAGTGGGCAAAACCACGCTCCTTCAGCATCTGGCCGAGCAGAACCGTCGGTACGTTACCTTGGACGATCCCATGTCGCGGGCCCTGGCCAGCGAGGATCCGGCGCTGTTCCTTCAGCGGTTTGAGCCCCCTCTCCTGATCGACGAGATCCAGTATGCCCCCCAGCTTCTGCCGCACATCAAGATGGCCGCCGACGCCCGGCGGACAACCGGGTTGTTCTGGCTGACCGGCTCGCAGCAGTTCCTTGCCATGCGGGGAATCTCCGAAACCTTAGCCGGCCGGGTCGGCATTCTGAACCTGCTTGGTTTCTCCTTGCGTGAGCGGCTCGGGCTCACGCTGGATATGCCGCCGTTTCTGCCTTCGCCGGATCGCATTCTGGCCCGTGAAGCGTCGGCGCGGAAGCTGTCGCTCAAGCAGGTGTACGAAGCCATCTGGAAGGGATCCTTCCCCGCACTGATTGCCGGCCCGGCACGGAACCACGATCTGTTCTACAGCTCTTACGTGCAGACGTATCTGCAGCGCGACGTGCGCGACCTGACTCAGGTCGGCAACGAAGCGGGTTTCCTGCGGTTCATCAAGGCCTGTGCGGCCCGCACCGGTCAGTTGCTCAACTACTCCGACCTGGCCCGCGATGCCGACGTCAGCGTCAACACTGCCAAAAGCTGGTTGTCCATCCTGCAGGCCAGCTTCCAAGTCGTCCTCTTGCAGCCGTTCCACCGCAATCTGAGCAAGCGGTTGGTCAAGCGTCCGAAGCTCTACTTCGTGGATACCGGGCTGTGCGCGTATCTGGCGGAATGGACCTCCCCAGAGACGCTGGAGGCAGGAGCCATGTCCGGGCCGATCCTCGAGACGTTCGTCTTCGGGGAGTTGCTCAAGAGCTGGTGGCACCACGGCCAACAGCCCAGGCTCTATTATTATCGCGACAAGGACGGAGTTGAAATCGACTTCCTCTTTGTGCAGGATGACAAGGCCTACCCGGTCGAGGTCAAGAAGTCCGCGGCACCGGGCCAGGAGAGTACCAAGGCCTTCGCCTCACTTAAGCATGCGGGCCTTGACCTGGCAAGCGGCGCTGTCCTGTGCTTCTGCAAAGAGCGGATGCCCCTGACAGATAACCTTCAACTGGTGCCGATCGGCACCTTGTGAGCCACTGAATCAGCCCTGGATAATGCCCAGCGGCGGATTCGTTTTCCACTGCCCACGGGTGAAATCGGGGACATCCATGGACCGTGAGCGATTGGCCACCGAGCGTTCGGTCAGCTCGGAGATGGCGCTCCACGCGGCCGCGTCGTAGACATCCATATCCGGCGCCGTCCCGGTCCGCAGGGCGTGGATGAGGCGGTAATCCTCGATGAAGTCCATCCCGCCGTGCCCGGCACCCACCGCCTTCTCCTGCATCGCCTTCCACAGCGGGTGCTCGAACTCCTTGCGGTACTCATCGAGCGGTTCCCAGTCGTGGCCCTTGGTGCGGCCGTCGATGTGGATCTGGTCGGGGAACCCACGGAAGATCCCCTTGGTACCCTGAATCGTGTTGAGGCGGCTGTAAGGCCGAGGCAGGTTGGTGTCGTGTTGCAGGAGAATGCTCCGCCCGTTGACCGTGCGGATCAGGCTGGAATTGACGTCACCGAGGACGTACTTCTCTTTGCGTCGCGGGTCGTCGACCGGGAAACTCTCGGCCGCGTATGCCTGCAAACCCCGCGAGTTGCAGCTCATCGACACGAGGAAATCAAACCGGTCGCCGCGGTTGATGTTCATGTACTGGGCGATCGGCCCCAAGCCGTGCGTGGTGTAGAGGTTGCCGTTGCGCGTCATGGCGTGGGCCCGCCGCCAGAGCCCCTCGCCGCCCTCACTGAACTTCACGCTGCGCAGATCGTGCATGTAACCGCCTTCGCCATAAACCAGCTCGCCGAACAGTCCCTGGCGAACCATGTTCAGCACCATCAGCTCACTGCGGTCATAGCAGCAGTTCTCCATCATGATGCAGTGCTTGCCGGTGCGCTCGGCCGTTTCGACCAACTCCCAGCATTCATCGACAGTGACCGCGGCGGGGACTTCGGTCGCGGCATGCTTGCCGGTCTTCATCGCCGCGACGCAGACGGGCACATGCCACTCCCACGGCGTGGCGGTGTAGACGAGGTCGAGATCCTCCTCATCACACATGCGCTTGAAGTCCCACTCGCCGCGGGTATAGGCGGTGGGTTGGCGTCTGCCGGCCTTGACAGCCAGCTCCTGAGAGCGAGCGGCGTGCTCCGGGACGACATCGCAGACCGCGACCAACTCAAGCCCCTCGATCCGCAGCAGGTTGTTCACGTGCCCCGTGCCCATGCCGCCGACGCCGACAAAACCGATACGCACGACATCGCGCGGCTCGGGATCGGGAATGCGTCGAAAGCCCGCGGCCCGGGCCGGGCCGGAACATCCCGACAACGCAAGGCTGCCGAGCGCCGTTCCCACGGACGCCAGGGCGGCGGACTTCATGAAATCGCGGCGGTTGACGTGACTGTCTTGCGGGTGGTTCTGCTGGTTCATGGGTTTTCCTTCCATCATGACTCTAACCCGGGGACTTGCGTCCCCGGCTCGCTACTTGCGTCCCCGGCTCATCTGCGATCTGCAATCTCCAATCTGTAATCCCCGATCCCCAATCTGTAATCTCCGATCTCCAATCTGCGATTTCCAATTCTCAATCCCCAACCTATTGCTCCGCCGGTGCGGTCGCGGTTGCGGGTTGTGCCGCGAAGTACTCGGCATACTCCGGCAGGCTGCGCAGCACGAGGTCGACCGCGCCTTTACGCACCGACTCGATGCTCGGCGTCTGATCGACCTTGCCCTCCTCGGCCGGGAAGGTCCGGTTGGTCAGCAGGACCATGAAGGTGCCGCTGTGCTTGTCGATCCAGACCCAGGTGCCCGTGTACCCAAAATGCCCGACGATCTGCGTCTCGGGCTTCTGGTTGAGCTCGGTGGCATAGGGGGCGGAGCGATAGATAGCGAATCCCAGACCGTGGCTGGCGGTCACACCCTCGGGTGTCTGCCGGCGCGTGGCCATGCGAAGCGTTTCCGCCTGGAAAATCCGCCGGCCTCGCCATGAGCCTTCGTTGAGGATCATCCGGCAGTAGATCGCCAGGTCGCGAGCGGTCGAATACAGCCCGGCGTTGCCAGGGCAGTGTTCGGCGCTGCCGTGGTAGCGGGCCAGCGGGTCGTGCACCTCGCCGCGGCAGAGATCGCCGTCCGGCCCACGGTGCGTCGGGGCGGTGCGGGCAAGCTGCTCCTTGGTGAGCACATAACGGGTGTCCTTCATGCCCAGCGGGCCATACACACGTTCGACGAGCAAGTCCTCCATGCGTTCGTTGGCCGCGACCTCGTTCACCCGAGCCATGGTCTGGAAATTGAGGCAACTGTAGCGGTAGTCCGTCCGCGGCGGATACGCAAGCTTCAGGGCGGCATACGCCCGAATGAGAGCGTCGGCCGTGCTCTCATCCTCGCGGCGGGACTTCTCGACCGCGTCCTTGCTCTCATACGGCTTGAGCCCGGAGACGTGGGTCATCAGGTCGCGGATGGTCACCGCTTCCTTGCCCTCGGCCTCGAAGCCGGGAATGTACTTCGCGACCGGGTCGTCAAGACCCAGCTTACCGTCGTCCAGGTTCAGCAGGGCCGCCGACGTCGTGCCCACCAGCTTGGACACCGACGCCAGGTCGAAGATGGTATTCAACGCCATGCGCGGCGAATCGGGGTCGAAGGTCTGTCGGCCGTAGGCTTTGGCGTAGAGGGCCTGCCCCTTCTTGCCCACGATAATGACCGCCCCGGGGTAGCTGCGTGCCTCGATGCCGGCGGTGATGATGCCGTCGAGGGCCTTCAGTTTCGGCGTTTGGGCCGACAGCATCAACCCTGTGGATTGGCATCCACCCGTCATAGCAAGCACCCACATCGCCGCGCACAACACACCCTGTCTGCCATGCATAACACGATCCTCACAAGACTTCGGAGCCTCCCCCCGACGATCCTATCCCTCAAAACCACCCAGACAGCCGATGAACCCGCCCCGATCGGCTGTCGTCAAGCCGCATGGACGGTCGTAGTATAACGGATGTCTCGGGCAAGCCCAGTATCGTCCGCGTCACACCAAGGAAGCTCCGCGGCGGCTGATCCAGCAACATCGGATCGCGTCTCCCGGCGACCCGCGAGCCCCGGGACCTTCTCGCGGCGGTCGTGCAGTTGACCCTGCCGCGGTTGTGTGATAGTCGATTAGCTCCGAAGATACGCCGGTCACGGCCAATGGGGCCGCGAACGGGTATCCTGGCGGCCGTCGCCGCCGCGGGAGAGATTGGGCGATATGTCGCCCGGATCGGGCGCGTGACCGCGCCTGGCCGGCTGACGAGGACTGGGTATGTACCGTGTGCTGATTACCGGAGCGATCGACCCGGTTGGGGTGGAACTGTTGCGGCAGGAGCCGGACATCGAGGTCGATTTTCGCCCCGACCTGCCCATGGCGGAGATCCTGGAGATCATCGGCAACTACCACGGGATCATCACCCGGTCGGAGACCCCGGTGCGACGGGAGTTGATCGATCGGGGAACCAACTTGAAAGTCATCGCCCGAGCGGCAGTCGGGGTGGCGGACATTGATGCTGAGTACGCGACCGAGAAGGGCATCCTGGTGCTCAATACGCCGGGCAAGAACACCAACTCGGCAGCGGAGATGACCTTCGGCCTGCTGCTGGCGGTGATGCGGAAGGTGGCCCTGGCCAACGAGGGCATGCGGCAAGGGCAATGGGATCGCCACCGGTTCACCGGACGGGAGCTGCTGGGCAAGACGGTCGGGATCATCGGGTTAGGCAACGTCGGGCACCGGATGGCCCGTTTCTGCCTGGGTTTCGAGATGCGGGTGCTGGCCTACGACCCGTACATCCCCGACGAGGTGTTCGAGCGGAACCGGGTGGAGAAAATGGATCTGGAGACGTTGATCTGTGAATCGGACGTGATCACGGTGCACACGCCCAAGAACCGCGAGACAATGGGCATGATCGGTGCGGCCGAGATCGCCCGGATGAAACAGGGCGTCGTGCTGCTCAACGCCGCCCGTGGCGGGATCATCGAGGAGAAGGCCCTGCTGGAGGCGCTGCGGTCGGGGCACGTGGCGGGAGCGGGCATCGATACCTGGAGTACCGAGCCCCCACCTGAAAACCCCTTCCGCGATCTGCCGCAGGTGGTCATGTCACCGCACATCGGAGCTTCGACGGTCGAGGCCCAGCGTCGCGTGGCGGAGAGTATCGCCGCCCAGGTGCCGCGCGCTCTGCGCGGCGGGGTGGTCGACTACCCGGTCAACATGCCGCAGATCCGTATGCTCGAAGGCGACCTGATGACCTCCTACACGGTGCTGGTCGAGCGGCTGGGCATGTGTGCCGACCAGTTCATGGACTTCCAGCCCACCCAGGTCGAGATCATCTACCGCGGCTCAATCGCCCGACACGACTGTACGCTGCTGCGGCTGGCGTTTCTCAAGGGCTTCCTCAAGAGCCGGCTCGAATACGTCAGCTACGTCAACGCCGAACAGCGGGCGGCGAGTATCGGATTGCAGGTGACCAACACGAGCGAGCCGGGCTTCACCGACTACGAGAGCGCGGTCAAGTGCGTCCTGCGCCGCAGCGAGCGGGAGTTCGCGATCGGCGGCGTGGTGTTTGCTGGCCCGCATCCGCGGATCACCTTGATTGATGACTTCACCTTCGAGGTCGAGCCGACCGGAAACTTCCTGGCCATCCACAGTCGCGATCGGCTTGGCGTGGTCTCAAGCATCGCCGGCGTGCTCGATCAGCACCGGCTGCAGATCAACAGCTTCGCCTTCTCGCACAGCGACGCCCGTCGACGCTCCATGTTCCTCATCCGCGTGACCCGCCAGGTGCCCCCGGCCGTCGTCGAGCAGTTGCGCAGCCAGCCGCACATCACCCTGGTCCGCACGATCGGCCTCTGACAGCTCAATGCAGATGTAAACGCGCGGCGTGGGGGAAAGGGGATAGCGGAGCAGCGCCTCAGCAAAGCCGCGCCCGTGAGGAAGCGATTCTTCTCATCAGCCGGGAACCGTTCCCTTACGGTCGCGGCTCTGGCTCACCGGGTCGAGCAAGCTGTCACAGTCGGCGCTGTTCGTAGCTGGCCGCGGGCTGCTGCTGGGTGAGGCAGTGGAGCGTACCTAAGCCCCAGACCAGATCGAGAGCATGGATACCGACCACCTGCCGGTCGGGAAACAGATCGGCCAGCGTGGCCAGGGCAAAGCGGTCCTTGGTATCGTTGTAGGTCGGCACCAGGACGCAGGTGTTGGCGATGTAGAAGTTGGCATAGCTGGCGGGCAAACGCTGGCCCTCGAAGACGACCGGCTGCGGCATGGGCAAGGTCACGATGCGCAACGGTCGGCCGGAGGCGTCCGTCGCCTTACGCAATCGCCGCATGTTGTCCACGCTGGGTTCGTGGTTCGGGTCGCGCACGTCGGACTCATAAGCGACCACGACCAGGCCGGGCCCGACGAATCGGGCGATGTCGTCCACGTGGCCGTGGGTATCGTCGCCGGCACATCCCCGCCCTAACCAGATCACCCTGCGGATGCCCAGGTAGTCGGCAAACGCACGCTCGTATCCTCGCCGCGTCAGGCCCGGGTTACGCATCTGCACATCCGACAGCAGGCACTCTTCCGTCGTCAGCAGTGTACCCTGCCCATCGGTGTCGATCGCTCCGCCCTCGAGTACCAGCGGCTGGTCGTTGTCAGGGCGGCGGGCCTCGATGGTCTCCCACTTGCTCATTCGTGCGACGACATCCGGCACCCCGGCGTCCTGCTGGTAGTTCTCATACTTGGCCCACGCGTTGAACCGCCAACGGACCCAGCGAATGCCGCCCTCGGCGGTGCGCACCGCGGTCGGAGCCGAGTCACGCAGCCAGCAGCGATCGTTCGGAGCCAGGTGCAGACGGTAACCCTCGCGTTCGACGCCGACCCGATCGAGGCAGGCACGGGCCCGTTCGAGCGTGGCCTCATCATGGCAGAGGATCTCGACCCGCTCACTGACGTGCAAGACCCGGACGATATCGGCAAAAACCCATTGAACGGGTTCGAGCTTGCCCGGCCAATCGGGCTCATGGTGCGGCCAGGCAATCCAAGTCGCCTCGTGCCGGTCCCACTCCGCGGGCATGCTTCGCGACGCTACAGGGCCGTAAGTACTGGTCATGAGAGCTACTCGTCTTGAGGTTCCAGAAAGCGTTGGGGGATCGCGGCGTAGGCATCGACGCGGCGGTCGCGCAGGAAGGGCCAATGCCGGCGGGTCGACTCCAGGTGGTCCCGGCTGCATGGCGTCACCAGGACGGCAGGCTGATCGCCGGGTGCCTCGGCCAGCAGTCGGCCGAAGGGATCGTACACAAACGATCGGCCGAAGAACTCGATACCGTCCGTGCCCGGCTCGGGCTCGTGCCCGACACGATTGGCGGCGGCCACGTACACGCCGTTGGCGATCGCATGACCTCGCTGGACACCTTGCCACGCCGCGGCCTGGTCTTTCCCGAACTCCGCCTTCTCCTTCGGATGCCAACCGATCGCCGTCGGATAGAACAGCACCTCCGCCCCCAGCAGCGTGGTGATGCGTGCCGCCTCGGGATACCACTGGTCCCAGCAGATGAGCACGCCGATGGTCGCGTACCGCGTGCGGAACACGCGGAAACCGCCGGCCGGTCCGGTCGCGTCGCCGGGGGCGAAGTAGTACTTCTCGTAATACTGCGGGTCGTCGGGGATGTGCATCTTGCGGTAGACGCCCAGCAGCGAGCCGTCGGCGTCGAGCACCGCAGCCGAGTTGTGATACACGCCGGCCGCCCGTCGCTCGAAGATCGGCACCACGATCGCCACTTCCAGCTCGCGGGCCACCGGCCGCAGGGCCTCAACCGTGGGACCGGGGATCGGCTCGGCCAGGTCAAACCGCTCGGGCGACTGCGCCTGGCAGAAATAGGGCGTGGCAAACAGCTCCTGCAGGCAGATGATCTGCGCTCCCTGAGCAGCCGCCTCGCGCACGCCGGCCAGCGCCCGGCCGATGTTGACCTCGCGGTCCGGCACACAGGCGTGCTGCACCACGCCGATCGTAAACACGTCCTTGCTCATGCCCTTTGCCGCCTTCTCGATGACCACCATGAATGATCCTCGCGCCAAGCAGAGCCACTTCAAGCAAAACCGCGACCGTCTGGGAGCGCAACTCCGCGGAACCGCTTCCTCACGGTCGCGGCTCTGCCTGGCGCCACTCCGCTCGGCCTGAGGCCGTTCTGTCCGCTCGCAGTTCTACCTGCCCGCTGGACCGCGAATAATCCGCAACGAGATATCCCTGCAAGACGGCATGGCTTAGCCACCTCTCGCTTCTTCTCTCGTCGCGAGGTCCAGGCCGGGGGACGAATCAGCCCAGAATCGAGCCGGCGCCCGAGCTGATGCCCTTGAGCCGCATCTTGAGTTCCTGCGGGTTGGGCGAAGCAGCATAGGCCACGTGCGTCTCGATGAACTCGTCCTCGACCAGCCGCTTGAGGCACTCGTTCATGTCCAGCATGCCTTCGTCCATGGACGCGCGGATGACCTTGTTGATCTCGTCGTCACGCTTCTCGTCGATGAGTTTGCGGATGGTCGGGCTGGCAAACATGATCTCGACGGCGGGCACGCGGGAGATGCCCGGCTTGACGCAGGGCAGCAGCTTCTGGCAGACAATGGCCTGCAGGTTGAAGACCAGCGTCTGGCGGACCAGGTCGCGCGAGCCCTCGGGAATCAGGTCCAGGATGCGGTTGATCGTCTGCGAGCTGCTCGAGGCATGCACCGTGCCGAACACCAGGTGCCCGGTCTCGGCGGCGTTGAGGGCCGCCATGAAGGTCTCCTCGTCACGCATCTCGCCGATGAGCACCACGTCGGGGTCTTCACGCATCAGATACTTGAGGGCGTCGCCGAAGTCGATCACGTCCACGTGCACCTCACGCTGATTGACCAGGGCCTTGCGGTCGGTGAAGAGGTACTCGATGGGATCCTCGACCGTGACGATGTGGCAGGCCCGGTGGGCGTTGATGTAGTCGAGAGCGGCCGCGATGGTTGTGGACTTGCCCGACCCGGTGATGCCCGCCAGCAGGGCCAGCCCCTGGTGAAACTCGGTGATCTTGTAGATGCTCTTGGGCAGGTAGAGCTGGTCGAAGTTGAGAATGTCTTTGTTGACCCGCCGGGCCGCGACGCTGAGCACCCCGCGCTGCCGGAAAATGTTGACGCGGAACCGGTCGGAGTCGCCGATCTGGTAGGCGAAGTCGGAGGCCCCGCG
>Ga0123333_10001916_pt1 | contig 21640 bp, 17 predicted proteins | sample BioC12SIPDNA_3_FD_89957 | JGI IMG/M metagenome (GOLD analysis project Ga0123333, IMG submission 89957) | Anaerobic biogas reactor microbial communites from Washington, USA - Biogas_R2_B C12 SIP DNA | ecosystem: Engineered > Bioreactor > Anaerobic > Unclassified | place: Washington, USA... | reverse complement strand
TCTTCACGTCCCCATCGTCGAACGCCACCGTGCCGTCCCACAACCCAAGATACTTCTCCGGACCGATCACCCCCAGCAGCGTGTTCTCGAACAACTGCGCCGAGGCCCAGACCCCTGAGTCGCCCACGCACAGCGGATCCACCCCCGCGGCCTTCAGCTTATCCGCCGCCGCCAGGAACTCGTCGACCGACATCGTCGCCCCGACCGTGATGCCGTTCGCATCCGTTACCTTCTTGTTGTAGAACAAGCCGTTACCGCGATGCACCCCGCCCAGCACCCCGTAGATCTGGCCATCCTTGGACATCAGATCCACCAGCCCCTTGGGCGTCACCTTGTCCCAGCCCTCCGAAGCATACAGGTCCGTGATCGGCGCCACGTACCCCGCCTCTACGTACTGCCCCAACAACTCGTAGCCTGGATGGATCTGCCACGTGTCCGGCGGATCGCCGCCCGCCAGCCGCGTCTGCAGCACCGCCCGCGCATTCGAGCCGCCGCCCCCCGCTACCGTCGCATTGATGATCTCCGTATTCGGAGACAGCTTCTTGAAGGTCGTAAACAGCGATTCCAGGGCGGCTGCCTCTCCGCCCGAGGTCCACCACGAGAAGACTTCCAGCTTGTCCTCGCCACCCGCTGCCGGCGCAGCCGCAGCCGGCGCCTCTGGCGCCTTGGTAGGTTCTGCCGCAGCCGGTGCGGCTGGAGCCTGGGTAGGTTGCACCTGCGGCGCGGGCTGCATACAGCCGGTCACGATGAAGACCGCAACCAGAAGCAAGCTAAGAAGGGCGAGCCAATTTTGCCGGTGAAACATGTTACTCCTCCATGTGTGGCTTGGGAAAGCGAAACGCAAGAAACTGAGACTCATCGTATTGTGTTATCGCGACACCTCCTTCCGGGCGATCGCGCCTCGTCCATGCGCAAGATCTCACTTGCAGCCTCATCATCTGTGCTGAGAACGTTCACGATGCCTGTGCGCAAAGCGCCAAGGATAGCCGTGGCTTTTGCGGCTCCCAGGGCCACGGCCACGACGGTTGGGATACGCCGCAACTCTTCGAGGGTGAGGCCAATGATCCGCTCGCCCAACTCGTGGGGATGCCGTTGGCCTTCCTTCGTGAACATCTGCCCGGCGATGTCACCCACTGCACCATCGGCCAGCAGGCATGCCTGCAGCTCCGGGCTCAGTGCAGCTGCTGCGATCAACGAAGATCGTTCCGGATCGAAATTGCCGATGCCCAACAGGGCCAGATCGGAATCCCGCGCCGCGGCCAGGGTCCGCTCGATGGCGGGTTGGCGGCGCAACACGCCGGCGGCTTCGGCGTTATCAGCGATCATGGGGGATGGAAGATAAAGTACCTCGCCGCCCAGTTTTGCGGCAAGCTGCCGCGCGAGGGTCCCGCTGTCCATGTCCTGGGTTGCGAACGGAATGCTGCCCAACGCCTGGGCAACGCGAACATTGTTGTGCAATCCCGGACGGAATGCCCGGACCACTTCGTAGGTCGTGCGGCCCAGGCAAACCGCGATGGTGGAATTGTCCCTGAGCCGCGCTTCGATGTGACGGGCCGTGATCTCGCCGATGCCGCGCCAGGTCTCGATCTCTTCCAGCCCCCTCGTATCGAGCACCAACGCATCGGCCAGGCCGAAGCGCTCGCGCAATTCGCACTCCAGTCGATCGTTGCGCGCCCGAAAACGATGGATGGTGATCTCGACCACACCGGCTTCGCGCGCCTCTTTCAAAAGGCGATAGATCTTGACCCGCGAAAGCCCGAGCGTTTCGGCGATCTCGCTCTGCGTCTTGTCCTGCAGGTAGTACATGTCGGCGACATCCGCCAGCATGTCACGGTAAGTTGGGTCCATGCTCATCCATCCGAATCGCGACCTTCATGGCCTGTCCTGACCGCATCAGGTTGATGCCTTCGGCCAGGGCAGAGAGCGGCAGCCGGTGGGTAATCAGTGCGCCAGGGTGCAGGGTCCCGCTTTCGAGAAGCTGCAAGGTCTGGCCGAAGGGATACAGGCCGACAAATGCGCCGACCACGGTCAGGTCAAACCGCGTGATCGCATACTGCGAAATCGCCGGGCGGTCCAAGGGACGCAGGCCGAAGAGGATGATGTGGCCTGCCCGGCGGGTCAGTTCGATGGCTGTGGCGAGTTGATTGCCCACCGCATCCACGACGATATCGCAGCCGATTCCGGTGTGCGCCAGGACGGCATCCTTGAGCGATTCCTTTGCCGAATCGACCACGACATCCGCGCCCATGCGGCGGGCCTGTTCCAGGCGATAAGGAACCACGTCGGCCACCAGGACCAGGCCGGCACCCGTGGCCCGGAAGACCATGGCAAAGAGGGCGCCCATGGGGCCGCCACCGATGATGGCCACGCGGTTGCCCGGCCGTACGGGCACGCGGGCCAACGCGCCCACGACGCATGAGAGCGGCTCGAAGAACAGCGCGTCGTCCTCGGGCACGGTGGAGGCGATGCGGTGCAGGGCGCGCTCGGGCACGCGCAGGAAGGGCGCCATCGCGCCATCGATGGAGGTGCCCACGCTCTGGTAGTCCTCGCACTGGTTGGCGAGGCCCCGGATGCAGTAGACGCAGCGCCCGCAGGTGATGCGCGGGGCAATGACCACCCGGTCGCCTAACTGCAGCCGGCGCACGGCGGATCCGGCCGCGACAACCGTGCCCACGGCCTCGTGGCCGATGATGATGCCCGGGCGAGCCTTGTGCGCCTGCGGCACCGCAAGGATATTCAGATCAGTGCCGCAGATGCCGCACGCGCTCACGGCCACCAGCACATCGTCATCTGCCTGGGGGTGCGGCACAGGGCGGTCCTCGTACGCCAACTCACCGTCTCCGGCGAACACCGGAACGTGCATATGGCTGGGCAGCGTCTCCAGCCGTTGAGCCTGAGCTGCATTCGTCGGATAGGATCCCATACTATTGGTCTCCCTACGAGGTCTCCCGCGTGACTCCCCGGGAGATACAGGATCTCACTTCCGTGCGATGCCCGCGGAGCGGGCGACGTCCGCCCAGCGGTTCTCGCGGGCGGAAACCTGTGCGGCTTCAAGGATTTCTTGCACCCGGACGCCGTCCCAAAAGTCGGGGCTGGGCCTGCGGTCTTCCCAGATTGTCTTCAAGAACTGGTACTGGCATTCGGCATGCGAACGCACGAAGCTCATCGGCTGGGTCCAATCCGGCGCCAGCGCACCGTCGAAGCGCTGGATAGTTTCCACCCGGGTGTAGCCGCGGCGCCCGCCCAGCGGCTTGTCTCCCGCGCGGACATCGTAGATGTGCAGCCAGTTCGGGTCGGTGAGGCTGAGACGAATGGCGCCCGACTCGCCGAAGATCTCGAGCTCGAAGTCGTTCGTGGCGCCGGTTGCCAGCCGCGAGATCTCGGCCGTGCCGGGCGTTCCGTCGGCCAGCCGCAGATGCAGGAAGGCAAGGTCGTCGACCTCCACCTGGCCCATCCTGGATGGATCGCCCGCCAGCGGGCGCTCGGGGATGCGCGTCTCGAGCATGGCGCGCACCTGGTTCACGTCGCCCAGCAAGAAGCAGATCAGGTCCAGCAGGTGTGACCCAAGGTCGAAGAGCGCACCGCCGCCCGACACCTCCCGGCTGAAGCGCCACGTGAGCGGCCGCTGGGGCGAAATATAGCTGGAGCGGAAATACCAGCTTCGGAAGGAGAAGACGCGGCCGGCCAACCCCTCATCGAGAAGCTGGCGGGCCCGCAGCACAGCAGGGATGAAGCGGAAGTTGAAGGTCACCTGCGCCTTGACGCCGGCGGCGTCGACCGCGGCCGCCATGCGCGCAGCCTGGGCAGGATCCAGCGCGAGCGGTTTCTCGCAGTAGATGTGCTTGCCTGCCGCGGCCGCAGCCAGCACGATCTCCTCGTGCCGGTCGTTGGGCACGCACACGTCGACCGCCTGGATATCATCGCGCGCCAGTAACTCCCGGTAGTTGTCCGTCCAGACAGGGCAGCCGATCTCACGCGCGGCCTTCTCGGCCGTGTCAGCTTTCGTCGTCGCGACGCCCGCAAGCCGCACTGCGGCAGCCGGGAGGCCGTAGTGAAAGCCGATGTCGCGATACCCCATGGCATGGACCCGCCCGATCCCACCATATCCGATCATGCCGATGCCGAGTGATTTCGGGGTCTCCATCATGTCACCTGTTCACCGGGGCCTGGCGCCCGGCACTCGCGCGATCGCCAGGTGCCCGGCACTTGGCAAGTGTCGGGCACCTATGACTACCGGGCGCGTTCCGCCGAGCATTCATCAGACCTCGCGCTCTTCGCGCCTTCGCGCCTTCGCGTGAGGCCGCGACGATCCCGCAGCCCGATCGAGCGCCGCGCGCACGCGAGCCACTGCGGCCGCAATTTCGCCCGTGCCGGGCCGCAGCTTGCCGCCCGGACCCTTGAGGAGCGGCGAGGAGAACTCGCCGACGGTCATACCCGCGGCGACGAACTGCGCGACATTGCCAGCGTTCAACCCGCCATCTTCCATCAGCTCGACCCGGTCCGCAACCTCGCGCCTGACCAGCATCTCGTGAAGCGTGCCGATGCTCTCGATCACGATCGGGTCAATGGTGTGCGGGCTCTGGCCAGGCTTCAGCGGCGCCCAGAAGGGCGCACGGCTCTCGTATTCGATGATATCGACGAACGGCAGGTAGGCATCGAAGAACATCAGCGGGCAGCCCTGCCAGGCCCAGACGCCCACCTTGAGGCCCAGGGTCTCCTTGATATAGGAGATGCTCTGGATCAGCGTCTCCACCGTGGTTTCGATGGGCAGGGAGATGAGGTTGGCGCCCGCGCCGGCCAGCTGGCGGAACAGCTCGTGATCTGGCCGCACCATCTGGAGCTGCACTTCGATCTCCAGGTCGGTGTGGCTGCGCGCGCCCTCCAGGATGTCGATGCCCCCGCGCGGGACGCTGAAGTCCATGTACCTGCCGTCACGCATCTCCAGGTGGATCTAATCCACGCCGCCCGCAGTCAGCTCCTCCACCTGTGCGCCCAACACGCCGTAATCGGCCCAGAACAGGCCGGCCGCAATCTTGACCCTGCCGTCTATCTTCCCGATGGTATCCTTCATCTTCACCGACCTCGCCGGAAACCTATGAGCGCAGTGCCTGGCGAATGGCCCAGCCGCACCCGAGGATGGGACCGTCGTCCGCCAGGGCACTCGGAACGATGCGCACGGTGCTGGCAACCGAGCGGTGAGCGTGGCGCCAGACCGCCTGGCGGGCTGGCTCGAGCAGCAGGTCGCCCGCCTTGGCGACGCTGCTGCCGATCACGTACAGGTCGATATTGAGGATCATGGCGGCGGTGGCGACTGCGGTTCCCAGCGACTCGCCCGCGCGCGCCATCACGGCCAGCGCCAGCGGATCGCCCGCGGCAGCCCGCTGTGTCACCACCTCACCGGTGACCTCGTCGGGATGGGGGGCGCCGGGGGGAAGCTCGGCCGCCTCTTGCAGCGCGCGGCGATACCCGCGCACCAGGCCCGGTCCCGCGAGCAGGGTCTCCACGCAGCCGGTCGAGCCGCACGAGCAGGGTTCGCCGTGCATGTCGATCGTGATGTGACCGATCTCGCCCGCCAGGTTATGCTCGCCCCGCAAGAGCTGGCCATCCACGATGATCGCTGCACCAACACCCGTGCCGACGACGATGTACACCATGCTGGCCGCGCCCCTGCCCGCGCCGTAATAGTACTCGCCCAGGCCAGATGCCTTGGCATCGTGCTCGAGCCGGACCGGCAGGGCCAGCCGCGCTTCGAGAAGCCGCGCCAGCGGAACATTGTGCAGGACGGGGACGTTCGGGGGATCGAGGATGACGCCGGACTTGTGATCGAGCGGGCCGGGGCTGCACAGGCCCACGCCGGCGAGCATTTGGCCGGCAGGCAGGCCCGCGGAGAGCTCGGCCACCGCTTCCGCGATGCGGTCCACCACCGCGTCTGCGGACTGCGCCTCGGCCATCGCAAATCGCCGGCGGGCGACAATGCGATTTTCAGGATCGATCAGGCCAAGCGCAACCTTGGTGGCGCCCAGATCAATACCGATAACCCAGGGTTCCATGTGCCCTCGCCAGGAAGTGTGGTGTGAACGATGCGGGTGTATACAACGGGTCGATGCAGGCAGGTTACTGTGCAATTGCACACTCAATGAACACTTGCACAGCATATCACGAGAGAGAGGGCTTGTCAATAGGGAATTTTGAGCCGTGGAGTTCTCAGCTGGCCGAGGACGGCATCATCGAGAACGGCAACAAGTGGGGCCTTACCCGCACCGCCGCACCAGGTCGAGCACATAGCAATAACGGCTGAAGCTCACCTCCGGCGGCACGGAATGATCGGAGTGATAGAGATATCCGCCGCCCGCCTCGACGAACGGCAGGATTTTGTCGCGTATTTCCGCTTCGACCTCCGCGTCGGTGCCGTTGGCCATATTCACCACGTCAATATTCCCCCAGTAGCAGAGGCGGCGCCCGTACTTCCTGGCCAGGTCACGCACGTGGAGTCCTGATTTCGCTTCCAGGGGTTGAATGACCTGCACACCGCACTCGATCAGGTCCTCGAAGACCAGCTCGGCGTTCCCGCAGCAATGCATCCAGAAGGTCAGGCCCTCCTGGCGCAGGAACTCACCCAGGCGCCCGACCAGCGGCTTGAAGATGCGGCGCCAGATGCGCGGGGAGATTAGCATACCGCGCGTGTACCCCAAGTCCTCGACCATGAAGAAGCCGTCCGGCCGGATCCCCTCATCGAGACAGCGGCGCAAGATGGACAACAGCAGATCGGTGTAAGCCCCGGCCATATCGGCGACGAAGCCGGGATCTGTGGCCACATCGATGAGCAGGGCCTCGAAGCCACGATGTCGCCAGGTCGCTTCCAAGGGTCCATAGGCGTCGGCCAAAACATACCGCTTGCGGCCTCGCACGAGATCGAATTTGCGTCTGGCCTCGGCCCAGGTGGGATACGCGTCCATGTGCATGAAGTAGCTGGCCGTATCGATGCGCGCCGCGTCGCCAGGCTGCAGCACGAAGCGTTCCCGGAGCCGCTCCCATGCCTCACGATCTACGGTGACATGGTTTGAGAACTCCATGGTGCGCGACTTGCCCTTGGACTTCCTGACGGTATAACCGAATCGGTCACGATAGGTGACGTAATCGCCGTCGTCATGCAGGAGCTTCTGTTCCAGGCGGGGCGAGGCGTCGATCGACACATGGTCGATGTCGAAACCGAAGTAGTCCGCGATTCCGCCCGAACCCTGAAACACATCCCCGCTGACTGCCTCGCGCGGCAGGCCCTCATCATGCCAACGGGTCACGGTGTCCTCCCACAACGCATCCGACATGGGGACTCGATCAGGGCGCTGGAAGTTGAGCGCCCGCACAACGCGTTCGTGGCTGTTCATCGGTCAGTGTCTCCCTCGAGATCGCGAACGATCGCAGGATAGAAGGCAAGCAAGATCTCCAGTTCGCTTGTGCCTGTCATGTTCGTACCTCTTGTTGGGCGGTTGGGAGCGCTCCCTCCCGTTTCAACATTGTAGTATAATCGGTGCTCAAGTAGTTCACAAGCAATCGGGATCGAAGGAGGTCTTGAGAATGACTGCTAAGTGCTCCGTGTTCGTGGGCGCCAGCCTTGACGGCTTCATCGCCCGAGCGGATGGCAGCATCGACTGGCTGCACCAAAACCAGGCCGCTGTCCCGCCCGGCGAGGACTTCGGCTTCGCCCGCTTCATGGCGACCGTGGACGCGATGGTCATGGGCCGCAACACCTTCGAACAGGTCCTCACGTTCGATGAATGGCCGTACGGCTCGACGCCGGTTGTGGTCATGAGCCGCACGCTCAGCGCCCTGCCGCCTGGCGCGCCGGCAACCGTCTCGCTTTCGGGGGAGGCGCCGGCCGGTCTCGTCGCACGGCTCTCGGCCGGGGGCGCCCGGCGCCTCTACATCGACGGCGGCTGCACCATCCAGAGTTTTTTGGTCGCGGGATTGATCGACGAGCTGACCGTCACCGTCCTCCCCATCCTTATCGGGGCGGGCAGGCCGCTGTTCGGCCCGCTGCCGGCCGATGTCCATCTCACCCACGCCGGCACACAGGTGTATGATTGCGGGTTCGTGCAGCTCAAATACCGCGTGCAGCGTCCGCAATGAGCGATCATCGCGGCTCGCCGGATGCGGGAAGCCATCTCAAAGACACTCAGGCTGTCCTGGTCCGGCCGTTCCGGCCGGCCGACCAGGCCGAGGCCCGCGGCCTGGTGCTGGCCGGGCTGGGCGAGCACTTCGGGTTCATCGATGAGACGCTCAATCCGGACCTCGACGACATCGACGCACACTACATCCGTCGCGGGGATGAGTTCTTCGTCGCGGAGCTCGACGGCCGCATCGCGGGCACCGCGGGCCTGATCTTCGAATCCGCAGACGTCGCGCGCATCGTCCGGATGTCCGTGGATGCGAGGTGCAGGCGAAGCGGCATCGCGTCGGCACTGGTAGCTGCGTGCAAGGAGGCCGCACGGCGCCGCGGCGCGACGGATCTCCACGTGTTCACGGAACCTCATTGGGAAGATGCGGTGGCGTTCTATACCGCGCAGGGCTTCGTTATGTATGGTCGCGACAGCATCGACATTCACCTGCGCCTGCCAATTGACGAATCACCCTCTGTGCGAATGATGCGTTACAATTCCTGAAATTCCAGGTCCAGGAGTGTTTTTCGATGGATGACGAAGTCCTGTCCGAATGGGACGCGCAGGTCCCGGCGTCCGGCGAGGAGGAGGTCCGGGCACGACACGAAGCGAACCGCGCGGCCTGGAACGAGGGCGCGGTGCGCTATACGGAGGAGATCGCCGAGACAATTGCCTTCCTGGCGGCCGGCCGAAGCAACCTCCACCCGGTCGAGCGGGCCAACCTGGGCGACCTGCGCGCGTGGTGCGACACGGCGATCCACCTCCAGTGCGCGTCGGGCCGCGATACGTTGTCCTTGTGGAACGAGGGCGTGCCGCATGTGATCGGCGTCGATATCTCCGACGTGCACATCGCCAACGCGAGGCGGATCAGCGAGGCTCTGAACGTGCCGGCCCGCTGGTACCGCTGCGACATCCTCGACACCCCGCACGAACTCGACGGGACGGCCGACCTGGTCTACACCGGCCGCGGCGCACTCTGCTGGCTGCACGACCTCGACGGTTGGGCCGCGGTCATCGCGCGACTGCTCAAGCCCGGCGGTGTCCTGAGCCTCTTCGACGATCACCCGGTCACCTGGCTGTTCGAGCCGGACGCACCCGGCCTGGTTGCCTCGGGCGTGGACTACTTCACCCATGCCGAATCTTCGCAGGGTTGGCCGGCGACCTACATCGGCGAGCTGGTCGTGCCGGTGGCGCAGCAGGCGCGCAAGTTCGAACGTCTCTGGACGCTCGCCATGATCTTCGCCGCGCTGCGCCGCGCGGGCCTCCTCGTCGAACACCTCGGCGAGCACCGCGAGCCCTATTGGGATATCTTCCCCCGGCTCAAGCCCGAGCTGAAAGCGCGCATCCCGATGACGTTCTCCATGATCGCACGGCGGCGCTAACTCGAGGCCCACATTCTCCCTAAACCACTTGACAAAACTAGTAACTCGTTATAGTATTTCTATAATCTAGTAACCCGTAGACTAAATAGATTCCGACCATCGTCCGAGGTGTGTATTGACCGTCCGCCATGCCGTTCTGGGATTGCTCGCGCAACGCCCGCGCCACGGTTACGAGCTGCGCGCGGCGTTCGAGGCGGTGGCAGGCGGCTCGGAGAATTGGGAGCTCAAGCCGGCACAGGTCTATACGACGCTCGCGCGCATGGAGAAAAGCGGCTTCGTCACCGAGCAGGCGGTCGAACAGGACGGAGGACCGGAGAAGCGCATCTACGCCATCACGCCCGAGGGAGAAGAGGAGCTGCAGGCCTGGTTCGCAAAGGGCACATTGCCCGAGCACCACCGCGACGAGTTCTATCTGAAGCTGATGCTCGCGCTGATCTCGGGGGCCGCGAACCCCTATCGACTGATCCATGTGCAGCGCAACTATCTTTACCGTGAGCTGCACGCCATCACAAGCCAGCGCACGCGCGCGGATGCCGGCCATGAGCTGGCCAAGATCCTGTTGCTGGACAAGGCCGCAATGCATCTCGAAGCGGACCTACGCTGGCTGGACATGACGGAAGCCCGTCTCGATGAAATCAGGCGCCAGCCGCTGCCTGAACCGGAAACCAGGCCGCGCGGGCGCCCCAGAAAGACGCCGGAAGATCTCTAGAACCCGGAGGAAATCATGCCACTCGTTCGTACTGAAAACCTGACCAAAGTGTACGGCCAGGGCGAAACCGCGGTCGTCGCGCTCGATCACGTGAACATGAGCGTGGACTCGGGCGAGCTTGTCGCGGTCATGGGCCCCAGCGGCTGCGGCAAGTCGACGCTGCTGCATCTCCTGGGCGGCCTCGACCGGCCGACCGAAGGCAGCGTGATGATCGACGGCAAGTCGCTGTCGAGCCTGTCGGACAACGCGTTGTCGCAGCTGCGGCGCCGCAAGATCGGATTCATCTTCCAGTTCTTCAACCTGATTCCGATCCTCGACGCGGTGGACAACGCCGCGCTGCCCCTGCTCCTGGACGGCGCGAACAGCAAGCAGGCCAAGGAAAAGGCGACCGAGTGGCTGGAGAGGGTGGGGCTGGGCGGCCGGCTGAACAACCGGCCCGACGAGCTGTCTGCGGGCCAGCAGCAGCGCGTGGCCATCGCGCGCGCGCTGCTCACCGATCCGATGCTGGTGCTTGCCGACGAGCCGACCGGGAACCTGGATTCCCGCGCGGCAGATGAGATCGCCGGCCTCCTGCACCAGGTCGCGAAGGAGTGGGGCCATGCCGTGCTCATGGTCACGCACGACCCGCGCATCGCCGCCTATGCCGATCGCATCATCTTCCTCAAGGATGGCACGATCGTAAACGAGACCAACCTGGCGGCCGGTGACCGGCCGGATGCGGCCGGCGAGGTCGAGGAGCGGCTGACCGCGTCTGGCCAGATGCAGCCAGCGGCCGGCCAGATGCGTCCGGCGAGCGAATGACGGAGGTGCGATATGACCGTGCGCGCCATTCGTAGCCTGTGGCTGATCCTGGTGCTCTCCCTGGTGCTGGCGGGATGCCGGTCGACGGAGATACCCCCGAAACCGACGCCCACCGCAGCTCCGCTGACGGTCGCGGGCGGCGGACAGCCGGCCAGCCGGGTGGTCGCAGAGGGACGGGTCGTCCCTGCCAACAGCGTGAACCTCAGCTTTGCCAGTGGCGGCATCGTGACCGAACTTCCCGTTGCGCTCGGCGACTCGGTGGCTGCGGGCCAGGTGCTGGCGCAACTCGACACCGGGGTGCTCGAGCAGCAGCTTGCGCAGGCCGAAGCCAACCTGGCAGGCGCCCAGGCCCGGCTCGACCAGTTCGATCGCGGGCCTGCCGAGCAGGACCTGGCCGCGGCCAGGCAGAGCGTGGCCTCGGCACAGGCCGCCTACGACAAGCTGGCCGCGGGTCCCACCGCCGCGGATGTCGCCGCGGCGCGCGCAGCGCTGGCAGCTGCGCAGCAGAACTACACCCGGGTGGCCGCAGGACCGGCCGCCGGTGAGCTGGCGCAGCTGAGCGCGCAGATGGCCAATGCGCGGGCCAGCCTGGAGCAGGCGCAGGCCGCATACGACCAGGTCAAGGGCAACGCGAACGTCGCCATGCTGCCGCAAAGCGCGGCGCTCCAGCAGGCCACGAACAACTACAACGCGGCCCTCGCGGCTTACCAGTCGGCAGCCGGCCATCCGACTCCGGCGGAGCTGGCCGCAGCCAGGGCAGAGGTGGAGGCCCGCCAGGCCAGCCTCGATCGTCTCACGCCGGATGCCGCCCAGATTGAGGCCTCGCTTGCGGCGCTCGAAAACGCCAGGGCCCAGTTGGCCCGGCTGGAGCAGGGAACGGACGATCGCCCGGTGCTGGAGGCAAACGTCAAGGCCGCGCTGGCGGGCCGCGACCTGGCGGCCCGCCAGATCAAGAACGCCGCCCTGACCGCGCCGTTCGCGGGAACGGTGATGAAGCTCGACGTCAGCCCCGGGGAATATGCTGCGCCGGGCGCGGCGGTCCTCCTGCTGGCCGACACGTCGGCCTGGCAGGTCGAAACCACCGACTTGACCGAGCTGAACGTGGCCGAGATCAGCGAGGGGTCGCCGGCCACCGTCACGCTGGATGCGATCCAGGACCTGGAACTGCCGGGTCGCGTCAGCACGATCGCCCCATACGGCGAGAGCAGGCAGGGCGACATCGTCTACACCGTTAACGTTATCCTTGACCGCCAGGACCCGCGGCTGCGCTGGAACATGACGGCCAAAGTAGTGATTGAGTCCCGGTAGGAGAACCTATGGCCTTCCAATTTTCACTCGCCGCCCGCTATCTGTGGGGCCGCAAGCTGCGTTCCTTCCTGACAACCCTTGCGATCGTCATCGGCGTGATGACCATCTTCGGCATGGGCACCGTGCTGCCCACGATGATGCAGACCTTCCAGCAGAGCATCCTCGCGGTCGCCGGGCAGACGGACGTGACCGTGACCCACAAGACCGGCGAGGCGTTCGCCGCCCGCACGCTGGACAAAGTCGGGAACGTGGAGGGCGTGGCCGCCATCGCGGGCTCGATCGCGCGGCCGATGACCCTGCCGCCCAGGTTCTATGGCCGCGATTCGACCGTCAGCAGCCTGACGCTGACCGGCATCGATCCCCTCGCGGGCCCGTTGCTGCGCGACTACACCCCGAAAGAGGGGCGTTTTCTGAAGCAAGGCGACGGCAATGTGGCAGTGATCCGGACGAGCCTGGCTGATGCATTGAGCCTGAAGCTTGGCGACACGCTCCGCGTCCCAACCACCGAGGGTGTCGCCAAGCTGGAGATCGTGGGCCTGCTGCCGGGCCGTCCCATGGCGGCCGAAGAGGTGTTCATCACGCTGGCGCAGGCGCAAAAACTGCTCGATATGCAGGGCCGGCTCAACGTGATCGAAGCCAACCTGAACACCATGGACGAAGCACAGCGTACGGCGATCACGGACCAGATCCAGGCGCAATTGGGCAACACGTTCAGCATCAACGCGCTCGGCAGCGGCTCCCAGATCTTTGCCAGCATCAACATGGCAGAGGCGGCGTTCAACGGCCTCGGCTTCCTGACGCTGTTCATGGGCGCGTTCATCATCTTCAACACCTTCCGCACCATCGTCGCGGAGCGGCGCCACGACATCGGGATGCTGCGCGCCATCGGTGCAAGCCGTGGCACTATCGTGGGCCTGATCCTGAGCGAGGGCCTGGTGCAAGGGATCGCCGGCACGGCCCTGGGCCTGGTTCTGGGCTATCTTCTGGGCGCGGTCATCATGCGCGGGGCCGGATCCATCGGCGAGCAATTCCTCAGCGTCAAGATGGGACCGCCGGTCATCTCGCCGGCCCTGGTCATCACCTCCGTCGTGCTGGGCGTCGGCGTGACGCTGCTGGCCGGGCTGATCCCCGCGTTCAGCGCCAGTCACGTGACGCCGCTCGAGGTGCTGCGGCCGCTGGCCGGCGACAAATCCCAACGCATCGGCCGAGGGCTCACGATCGCGGGCGCAGTCATGGTCGTCCTCGCGATTGCGGGGCTGCTCTCAGGCGTCTTTGCTTTCGTCGCCCTGGGCGGGCTGCTGTTCCTCCTGGGCCTGGTGTTCCTCGGCCCGGCCCTCGTCAAGCCGCTCGCAGGGCTGCTCAGCGGACTGGTGGCACTGGCGATCGCGCGCGAGGGTACGGGCGAGCTGGCAAAGGGCAACGTTACGCGGCAGCCGGCCCGCTCGGCCATCACGGCCAGCGCGACCATGATCGGCCTGGCCATCGTCGTCGGCGCGGGCGGCCTGATGTGGAGCCTTCAGGGCAGCCTGATCGGGCTGTTCCAGAAGACGATGGGCAGCGATTACATGCTCATCCCACCCTCAGTCAGCATCTGGGAGGGCGACGTCGGCGCGACGACGATCCTCGCGGACAAAATCCGCTCGGTGCCCGGGATCGGCACAGTCAGCACCCTGCGCTATGCCCAGTCCGAGTTCCCGGCTAACACCGGCCGCGGGACCGGGGACGTGGAGCTCTCGGTGCTGGCGATCGATCCTGCGACCTATCGCGAAGTCTCGGGGATGGATTTCAATGAGGGCAACCCCGAAGAAGCCTATGCGGCCCTGACCGCGGGGCGGGCGATCATCGTCAACGGCATCCTTGCGGTCCAGTCGGGGGTCAAGACCGGCGACACGGTGACCTTGTCCACGCCCCAGGGCCAGATGGACTACCGCGTCGTCGCGGTGGCCGGCGATGTGCTGAACATGAAGATCAACACGGCATACATCTCGCAGGCCAACATGCGCGAGGACTTCAACAAGACCGAGGACATCTTCATACAGGTCAACCTGGCGCAGGGCGCCAACCGGGACGAGGTCGAAGCGCGGCTGAAGCCGATCGTGGAGGATTATCCGCAGTTCCGCTTCGTCTCGACGCGCGAGTACCTGGACGAGTTCGCCACGCAATTTGACGCCATGTTCGTGGGCGTCTACGCCCTGCTGGCGCTGCTCTCCGTGCCGTCGCTGATCGCGATCCTCAATACGCTGGCCATCGGGGTCATCGAGCGCACACGGGAGATCGGCATGCTGCGCGCGATCGGCGCGGCGCGCGGCCAGGTGCGGCGGATGATCGTCGCGGAGGCGCTGCTGCTGGCCGCGATCGGAACGGCCTTCGGCCTGCTGGGTGGGCTATATCTCAGCTACCTGATGGTCGCCGGCCTGAGCGCCACCGGGGTTTTCAAGATGGCGTTCTCGTTTCCCCTGGCCAGCATCCTCGCGGCAACTGCGGCCGGGCTGATCTTCGGGGTCCTGGCTGCGGTGTATCCCTCGCGGCGGGCAGCCCAGATGGAGATCATCCGGGCGCTGCGGTACGAGTGAGTTAAGGAAGAAGGAATAAGGAAAAAGGAAGATGGGCTGCCGCCGCGATCGCGTGATCTGACCAGGAGAACGGTCGCGATGCAGTGGCGGCCCACCTTCCGGGCCGCACTGCTTATCGATCCGCGCTGAAGGCTGCGTACTCGACCGTCTGGCCCGCCTCCACGACGACGAAATCGCCGCTCGCGCGGGCTTGGGGGTGATCCCACTCCCCTTCCACCAGCTTGCGCAGGAATACGTCTGACCCCTCGATCTCCTCGAATTCCATGCCGAAGAAATCTGCAACGCGCTGCGCGTATGCGCGGGCCTCGCCCATATCGCCGTTGCCGGTGTTGATGAAGGCCAGGCGGGTGTAGTTGGCCATGATCCGCTTCTCGAGCCGGTAGGCCCTTTCGTGGCCATACCGTTCCGCCGCCTTAAGATACTCGGTGTACGGATCGTCGCCCGACTCGATCCAGCCCTTGGTGAGGTAAAACGTGCCGGGCGCCCTGGCGATCTGTCGCAGGTGCTCGGCCCGCGAGCCCAGAGAGAGCGCGATGCAATCGTCGACCTTGGGGATCACGAGCCGGCAGTGCTCCGAGCGGAGCCCGAGCGCGCCGCGGCCGCACATGCCGTAGCCGAGCAGGATCGTATCGACGTCCTCGGGAACGGCATCGATCTCTGCCTGCAGCGTGGCGCGCAGCCTGTCGGGAGTATTGTGGAGGCCGAAAGGCAGGCAACTGCACGTCGCGCTTCCGTCCGCCAGGCGCTTCAACTCGTCCCCGAGCGTCGCGCAACTGATGATATGCGTTCGCAAAGTCTTCTCCGGTGTGAGCGAGCCGCGAGGGTGCAGCGGGGCCGCCCGAATCGCATGGCATCCTGCCAGGTGGGCTATCATACCACAGAACCGAGCTGTGAAAGAAGCGATGACCGGCAGGGCCCAGGCGCCGCAAGGCGAAGATTGCATGCGAAGATGCCAGCCGTTGCGACAGTTCACCTTGCTCTGATATACTGCCCCTGATCGGAGGATCCTGAATGAAGAAGGCATGGTGGAAGGAGGCCGTCTTCTATCAGATCTATCCGCGCAGCTTCGCGGACGGCAACGGAGACGGCATCGGTGACTTCCCGGGAATGACTGCCCGGCTCGATTACCTGGCCGGTCTCGGCATCGATGCGGTCTGGCTGTCGCCGCATTACCCGTCGCCGCTGCTTGACTGCGGGTATGACATTTCCGACTACACGGACGTCGCGCCCGAGTACGGCTCGCTGGCAGACTTCACCACCTTCCTCCACGAGGCGCACGCCCGCGACATCCGCGTCATCCTGGACCTGGTCCTCAACCACACCTCCGATCAGCATCGCTGGTTCCTCGAATCGCGTTCCTCCCGCAACAACCCGAAACGGGATTGGTATGTCTGGCGCGACGGGCAGGACGGCCCGCCGAACAACTGGGCCTCGATCTTCGGCGGCTCGGCCTGGGAACTCGATCCCCGGACGAACCAATACTACTATCACGCGTTCCTCAAGGAACAGCCGGATCTCAACTGGCGCAACCCCCAGGTCAAGGCCGCGATGTGGGAGATGGTGCGCTTCTGGCTCGACCTGGGGGTGGACGGCTTCCGGCTCGATGCCATCGCGACGATCTTCGAGCACCCGGATCTGCCCCATCACACCCTGCCGGCCTCAACAGGCAAGATCGTGGACGCCACGGCCCTGTCGACGGCCCAATACCGGCGCCTCATGCAGTTCCAGATCATGCAGCCAGGCCTCCACGAGCTGTTGAAGGAGCTGCGCGCACTCACGGATGAGTACGGCGGCGATCGCGTGCTGATCGGCGAGGACGAGGATGTGGCATTCCATGGCAGCCAGGACGATGAACTACATCTCGTCTTCAACTTTGCGCTCATGCGCCCACCGAGATTGACGCCTTCGCACATCTACGCCAACCAGGCGGAGCGCCTCGCGGTGCTGCCCCCCGGTGCATGGCCGTGCAACACGCTGGGCAATCACGACTCCTCACGCGTCTGGAGCCGGTGGGGCGATGGGACAGAGAACGACGCGGCCCTGGCGCGGTTGCACCTGGCATTAATGCTCACACTCAAGGGCACGCCCTTCCTCTACAATGGCGAGGAAATCGGCATGACCGATCTCGCACTCGCCGGTATCAGGGAGGTGCGAGACACCACGGCCATCACCAAGTATCACGCGATGATCGAAAAGGCCGGAGCGACACCCGCGCAGGCCCTGGCCTTCGCACTCGCAGAGACGCGCGATCGCTGCCGCAGCCCGTTGCAGTGGAGCGATGCGCCGAATGCCGGCTTCTGCCCGCCCGGCGTCGCACCCTGGCTCCCTGTCAATCCCAACTACGCGGCCGGGGTCAACGTCGCCGCGCAAGAAAACGATCCTGCATCGCTGCTCACTTTCTATCGACGCATGCTCCACCTGCGCCGGGCGACCCCCGCCCTGGTCGCCGGAGATTACCGGGCCCTGCGCCCGCAGGGCGAGGCCTGCCTGGCCTACCTGCGCGGCGGGGCAGACGTGGGTCAGGCCCTCGTGATCCTCAATTTCTCCCCTGAGGAACAGGCGGTTGCCCTGGACCTCGGCGATATGCCGCTGCGCCTGTTGTTCTCCAGCCGGCCGCGCGCAGACCTGCCGCTGAGTCTCGACGCGCTCACGGTCGGACCCTATGAGGTGTTCATCGCCGAGGTGGAGGGTCCCGCGGAGCCGTGCCGCCGCCGGCCGCAACAAAACCCGGCCCGGGAACCCCGTTCGCTCCCCCCCCCCCGTTGCACCAACGCATCTCCATCTGATATACTGCCCCCAATCGGCAAGGCGCTAAGAGATCACTGTCCCAAGCCTTGTCGTGCACCGCATGGGACCCCCCACCCTGGATCGTAGAGGAAAAAGCATGAAAAAGGCATGGTGGAAGGAAAGCGTTGTCTATCAGATCTATCCGCGCAGCTTCTGTGACAGCAACGGCGACGGCATCGGCGACCTGCGCGGGATCATCAGCAAGCTGGATTATCTCAAGGCGCTTGGGGTCGATGTGGTCTGGCTCTCCCCCGTTTACAAGTCGCCCAACGACGACAACGGCTACGACATCAGCGATTACCGCGACATTATGGACGACTTCGGCACGCTGGCCGACTGGGAGGAGCTGCTCGCGGAGATGCACAGCCGGGGCATCAAGCTGGTGATGGACCTGGTGGTCAACCACACCTCCGACGAGCACCCGTGGTTCATCGAGTCCCGCAAGTCGGTGGAGAGTCCCTATCGCGACTACTACATCTGGCGCCCGCCCAGGGACGATCACGAGCCCAACAACTGGGCGTCCCACTTCAGCGGCTCGGCCTGGCAGTACGACACGCCAGCCGAAGCTGGCACGGCCACCGGCGAGTATTATCTGCACCTCTTCTCCAGGAAGCAGCCCGACCTCAACTGGGAAAACCCCCGGGTGCGCGCCGAGGTCTTCGACCTGATGCGCTGGTGGCTCGACAAAGGCATCGATGGGTTCCGCATGGACGTCATCAACATGATCTCCAAGGCGCCCGGCCTGCCCGATGCGATCCCGGTCACGCCCGACCGCTACCAGTACGGCGGCGAGCATTTTCTCAACGGGCCGCGGCTGCTGGAATTCCTCGGTGAAATGAAGGAGGAGGTCCTGTCGAAGTTCGACATCCTCACGGTCGGCGAGACGCCAGGCGTGGACACGGGGCACGCGCTGGCCATGACAGACGCGGAGACCGGCGCGCTCAGCATGGTGTTCCAGTTCGAGCACATGGCTTTGGATGGGTCAGCATCCACGGATGCGTCAGCATCCGCGGACGCCGCGGCCGAGCACAGCTCCTCGCCGCCAGGCGTCCGCCAGTGGAGCCTTCTCGAGCTCAAGGAGATCATGACGCGCTGGCAGCAAGATCTCGAAGGCCGCGGCTGGAACAGCATCTACCTGTGCAACCACGACCAGCCACGAGCGGTGTCCCGCTTCGGCAATGACGGCCTTTACCGGGTCGAATCGGCCAAGATGCTCGCTACCTTCATCCACATGCTGCAGGGCACACCTTATGTCTACCAGGGCGAAGAGATCGGGATGACCAACGTCGCGTTTGAGTCGATCGAAGATTACCGCGACATCCAGACCCTGAACCTGTATCGCGAGGCAATCGAGAAGGGCCTGGCGCCCGAAGCGCTCATGCCCATCGTCCACGCCAGGAGCCGCGACAATGCGCGCACCCCGATGCAGTGGAACGCGGAGACGAATGCGGGCTTCAGCAGTGGCGCTCCCTGGATCAAGGTCAACCCCAACTACAAGGAGATCAACGTCGAGCAGGCCCTGGCCGATCCGAACTCGATCTTCTACTACTATCAGAAGCTGATCCGGCTCCGCAAGGAGCACCCTGTCATCGTCTACGGTCGGTATGACCTGATCCTGGACGAGGATGAGGCAATCTACGCCTTCACGCGGACGTGGGAGCGCGAGCAGCTCCTGGTGATATTGAATTTCACCGGGGGAACGCCCGTCTTCACCCTGCCCCCTGGCATGACCTTCAGGAGCAAGGAACTGATCATCAGCAACTACCCGGCGCAAGCCGGCGATGAGCACCAGCCCATCGATGAGGTGACCCTGCGCCCATATGAGGCGCGCGTGTATCTGCTGCAATGAACACAGCTGCGAGAGACTGAGCCAGCCCATGCATCACGAGCTTTCCATGCTGCTCACCATCGTGCTGGCGGTCGGGTTTGGACTGGCCGCCCAGGTGCTGGCGCACCGCTGGCGCATCCCCGCGATCGTCTTGCTGCTCCTCCTGGGCGTGCTGCTCGGCCCGGCCGTCTTGGGTCTGATCGAGCCGGGCCTGCTCGGGGAAGGTCTCACGATCCTGGTCAAGATGGCGGTCGCGGTCATTCTCTTCGAAGGCGCGCTGAACCTGCGACTGAGTGCGCTGCGCGACAGCGCGGCCGAGGTCCGCAACCTGGTGTCGATCGGTGTCCTGGTTACATGGGTGCTGACCACGCTCGTGGCGCATTTCGTGGCCGGCCTCGTGTGGCCGCTCGCCATCCTCTTCGGCGCGCTCCTGACGGTCACCGGCCCCACCGTGGTGCAGCCGCTGCTCAAGCGACTCACCGTTCCGCGGCGGGTCAAGACCATCCTGGAGGGCGAGGCAATCCTCATCGATCCCATCGGAGCGATCCTGGCCGTAGCGGTGCTCGATGTCATCCTGAGCTTCTCCTCAAACGGGTTCACCGACCTGGGCGCCGCGCTGTGGGCCTACTTCGGCCGGCTCGTCATCGGCCTGGTCGTCGGCGCCGCAATTGCACTTCTTCTCTCGCGGCTCATGAAGGTCCACAATCTCATCCCGCCCGAGTTGAGCAACCTGGTCGTTTTGGCCGGCGTCTGGATGGCCTTCGGGATCGCCGAGGCTCTCGAAAGCGAGGCGGGCATCATGGCTTCCGTCGCCATGGGCCTGGCCCTGCAGCGCCAGGCTGTGCCCGGCGAGCGCCAGCTCCGCCACTTCAAGGAGACGCTGACCACGCTGAGCATCAGTATCCTCTTCGTCCTGCTGGCCGCCAACCTCAAGGTAGAAACGATGCTGGCCGAGGGGTTGAGAGGGGTGCTGGCGATCCTGCTGATCATGCTGGTGATTCGCCCCATATCCGTCTTCATCAGCACCTGGCGCACGTCTCTTAACTGGCGGGAGAAGGCGCTGATCGCCTGGATCGGCCCGCGCGGCATCGTGGCAGCCTCGGTCGCGTCCCTGTTCGGCATCACGCTGGCCCAGGCAGGCTTCGCAGGAGGCGAACGGCTGCCCGCGCTGACCTTCCTCGCCATCATCATGACCGTGACCATCCAGGGGCTCACGGCCTCACGCGTGGCGCGCCTGCTGAACCTGCATAGCCTGGAGGGGCGCAGGGTGGTAATCATCGGCGCGAACCGGCTCGGGCTGGCCCTGGCCCGCGTCCTGGCCGCGAATGGCCGGCCGGTGTCGGTGATCGACACCAACCAGGCGCTGGCAGATGAGGCCAGCCAACTGGGCTTTGACACTGTGCATGGAAACGCACTGGATGAGAATGTCCTGGAAGAGGCATGCATCGGCGATGCGGAGACCCTGGTCGCGGTGACCTCAAACTCGGAAGTAAATGTACTTGTCTCGCAGCTGGCTGCCGACGAGTTCGCGTTCAAGCGCGCCTATCCCGTGCTCAGCGCGCCTGAAAAAGGGGCGGGAGCTAAGACGCTGGCGCAAAGCGGCATCATCATGGGGTTCGGCAAGCCCCTCACTGTTTTCGACTGGGAGCATGCCGACGTACGCGAACTCACTTTCGAGATCCCGGGAACATGGACGGCTACCCCGGCTGCGTCTGTCGCACTGCCTCCGGACATCGTGCCGGTCTTGCTCTTGCGGGGACAGAGTGCAGAGATCGTCCATGCACAGCAGTTGTGGCAGCCCGGGGATAAGGTCGTGTTCCTCACGCGCGACTCTCTTGCTCGGGCGCGCACGGCCCTGGAGCAGCTGCCCCCGGCAAAGAAAGGCGCGCCTGCCTGAGGCATGGACCCGCGCATGGGTCTTCGATGACGCCTGTCGAGGGACTTCCAAACGAGATGCTGGGCAAAGCACAACGATGTGCACCTTCATTGGAGAGATGTGGATATGGATGAACTTCAACTCAATTATCTGCGGCTTCTGGCGCAGCAATATCCCTCGATGCGCGCCGCCTCCACCGCAATCGTCGACCTGACCGCAC
>Ga0123333_10001908_pt1 | contig 21726 bp, 22 predicted proteins | sample BioC12SIPDNA_3_FD_89957 | JGI IMG/M metagenome (GOLD analysis project Ga0123333, IMG submission 89957) | Anaerobic biogas reactor microbial communites from Washington, USA - Biogas_R2_B C12 SIP DNA | ecosystem: Engineered > Bioreactor > Anaerobic > Unclassified | place: Washington, USA... | reverse complement strand
CGTCGTCTTCCCTGCGCCGTTCGGACCCAGGAGCGCGACGATCTCGCCGCGGCGCAGCTCGAGGTCGAGCCCGTCCACGACCTTGCGCCGACCGTAGCGCTTCGAGAGGCCGCGGGCCGAGAGCACCTTGCCGTTCGCCCGCGCCGCCGCCATGGCGCCCCCGGCGGCCGCCGCGGCGGGCGAAGTACCGCCAGCCCCGTCAGGCACGCTGTTAAGGGCGCTCATTGGGACGCATGCTAGCACGGTGCTCCCGGCCCGCCGGGTGAGGCACCATGCTTCCTATCAGGCGTCGAGCAGCGCTACGTACGGGTCCTCCAGCGCCGTGCACACCCACCTCAGGAAGCGGGCGGCCTCGGCGCCGTCGATGAGCCTGTGGTCGTACGTCAGCGCCAGCGGCATGATCGTGCGCGGCACGAACTGCCCGGCCTCCTCGTCCCAGACGGGCTCGACGGCGGCGCGCGAGACGCCGAGGATCGCGACGTCCGGCGGGTTCACGATGGGCGTGAAGCCGGTGCCGCCGATGCCGCCGAGGTTCGAGATCGAGAAGTTGCCGCCCTGCATGTCCTCGAGCGACAGCTTCCGCTCCCGCGCCTTCGCCGCGAGGTCGCCGAGCTCCTTGGCGAGCTCGATGACCCCCTTGCGGTCGGCGTCCCTGACGACGGGCACGAGCAGGCCGGCGTCGGTGTCGACGGCCACACCCACGTTCACGTAACGCTTCCTGACGACCTCGAGCTTCTCGACGTCGATCGAGGCGTTGAAGTCGGGGAAGCGCCTCAGCGCCACGGCCACGACCTTCAGGAGGATGGCGGTGGGCGTGAGCTTGGCCCCGACCTTGTCGGCCTCCTTCTGGTGGCGCTTGCGGAACCTCTCCAGCTCGGTGACGTCGGCCCTGTCGAAGTGCGTGACCATCGGCACCGTCGACCACGCCGTCGTCATCGAGCGCAGCGTCGCCTTGCGGACGCCGCTCATCGGCACGCGCTCGACCTCGCCCCAGCGGGTGAAGTCCGGCAGCGGCGGCGCGGCGGGAACCGCGGCGGCGGCGGGCCCGGCCGGCGCGGCCGCGGCGCGGCGGACGTCGTCGGCCGAGATGCGGCCCAGGATGCCCGATCCCTGCACGCTGCGGATGTCGACGCCGAGCTCGCGCGCCAACCGCCTGACCGACGGGGCGGCCGGCACCAGGCGCCGGCCCTCGTCCTCGCTGCTGGCGGCGGGCGCCGGGGCACCGCGGGCGGCCGGCTTCTCGGCCTGAGGCTGCGGGGCCGCCGGCGCCTGCGCTTCCACGGGCTCGGCCTGGGCTGGCTCGACCTCGGCGGGCTGGGCTTCCGCGGGCTCGGCCTCCGCCTTGGCGGGCTCGGAGGCGCCCCCCTCGTCGACGACCACGAGGACGGCGCCGATGGGGGCCTCATCGCCCACCTTGACGTTCACCTGCTTGACCACGCCCGAGGTCGTAGACGGTACCTCTACGACGGCCTTGTCCGTCTCCAGCTCGACGAGCGGCTGGTCCTTGTGGATCCTGTCGCCCGGCTTGACCAGCACGCTGACGACGGTGCCGGACTCGATCCCCTCGCCGACTTCGGGAAGCCTTACCTCGGTGGCCACTAGAGCTCCTCCACGCTGACGTCAGTCATGGTACGGGTCGGCCTTGTCCGGACGGATGCCCAGGGCGTCGCGGGCCTTCACGACCGCGCTCGCCTCGAGCTGACCCTCCTGCGCGAGGGCGTGCAGCGTGGCCAGCACGACGTGCTTGGCGTCGACCTCGAAGAAGTCGCGCAGCTCCGCCCGCGCCTCGCTGCGGCCGAAGCCGTCGGTGCCGAGGCCGACCATCGGACGCGGCAGGTACCGGGCCAGGACGTCGGGCAGGACCTTCATGTAGTCGCTGGCCGCGACGAGGGGACCCTTGGTGCTCTCGAGCATCCTGTAGACGTAGGGCCGCTCGGGCGCCGCGCCCGGGTTCAGCCGGTTGCGCCGCTCGGTGACGAGGGCGTCGCGGTACAGCGCCTTGTACGAGGTGACGCTCCAAACGTCGGCGGCCACGCCGTAGTCGCGCTCCAAGATCTCCTGCGCCTCGAGGACCGAGTTCATGATGCTGCCCGATCCGAAGAGCTGCGCGCGCAGCTTCGCGCGCTTCTTGCCGCTGGGCCTGAACAGGTAGAGGCCGTTGAGCACGCCGTCGCGGAGCTCGTCCCGCGAGAGGTGCTCGGGCGCGCCCGGCTGACGGTAGTTCTCGTTGCCGATCGTGACGTAGTAGAAGACGTCCTCCTGCTGCTCGTACATCCGCCTGAAGCCCTCGTGCACGACGATCGCGAGCTCGTGGGCGAAGGCGGGGTCGTAGGCGAGCAGGTTCGGGACCGGCAGCGCCAGGACGTGCGAGTGGCCGTCCTGGTGCTGCAGCCCCTCGCCGGCCAGGGTCGTGCGGCCGGCGGTGCCGCCGAAGAGGAAGCCCCTGGTGCGGCTGTCGGCGGCGGCCCACACGAGGTCGCCGACGCGCTGCAGGCCGAACATCGAGTAGAAGAGGTAGAACGGCACGGTGTTCACGCCGTAGTTGGCGTAGGCCGTGCCCGCCGCGATGAACGAGGCCATGCTCCCGGCCTCGGTGATCCCCTCCTCGAGGATCTGGCCGTCCTGCGACTCCTTGTAGTAGAGGAGGTTCGCGGAGTCGACGGGCTCGTAGAGCTGGCCGACGGGCGAGTAGATGCCGATCTGCCGGAACAGCGCCTCCATGCCGAACGTGCGCGCCTCGTCGGGGACGATCGGCACGATCAGCTTGCCCCAGCGCTCGTCCCTGACGAGCTTGCGCAGGAGGCTGACCGTGATCATCGTCGTGGAGACGACCCTGTCGCCGGAGGGCTCGAGGAACTCCTCGAAGTGCTCGAAGTCGGGCGCGGCCATCGGCTCGGCCTTCACGACCCGCTCGGGCTGGAAGCCGCCGAGCTCGCGGCGACGCTCCATCAGGTACTTGTGCTCGGGGCTGTCTTCGTCGAACCGCAGGAAGGGCCGGTGCGAGATCTCCTCGTCGGTGATGGGGAGGTCGAAGCGGTCGCGGAAGGCCCGCATCTCGTTCTCGTCGAGCTTCTTCGCCTGGTGGGCGACGTTCTGCGCCTCGCCGGCCGAGCCCATCCCGTAGCCCTTGACCGTGCGCGCGATGATCACCGTCGGCTGGCCCTTGTGCTCGGTCGCGGCCTTGAAGGCGGCGTAGATCTTGACGGGGTCGTGGCCGCCGCGGTTGAGCCTGTTGAAGTCCTCGTCGGTGTAGTCGGCGACGAGGGCCTTGAGCTCGGGCGTGTTGAAGAAGCGCTCCTTGAGCTCCGGTCCGCCGAAGGCGGCGTAACGCTGCGACTCGCCGTCGACGAGCTGCTCGAAGCGCTTGATCAGCACGCCGTCCTTGTCACGGCGCAGGAGCTCGTCCCAGGCGCTGCCCCAGGCGACCTTGATCACGTTCCAGCCGGAGCCGCGGAAGATCCCCTCGAGCTCCTGGATGATCTGGCCGTTGCCGTAGACGGGGCCGTCGAGCCTCTGCAGGTTCGCGTTCACGACCCAGATCAGGTTGTCGAGCTTCGCGCGCGCCGCCACGCGGATCGCGCCGAGGGTCTCGACCTCGTCGGTCTCGCCGTCGCCGATGAACGCCCACACCTTGCCGCTGCCCTTGGGGTAGAGCCCGCGGTCCTCGAGGTAGCGGCGGAAGCGCGCCTGGTAGATCGACATGATCGGCCCGAGGCCCATGGAGACCGTGGGGAAGCTCCAGAAGTGCGGCATCAGCCACGGGTGCGGGTAGGAGGAGACCCCGGGCGGGTCGGCGAGCTCCCGGCGGAAGTTGAGGAGCTGCTCCTCGCTGATGCGGCCCTCGAGGTAGGCGCGGGCGTAGAAGCCCGGCGTGGCGTGCCCCTGGAAGTAGACGAGGTCGGCGTCCGGGCCCTTCTCGGGTCCGCGGAAGAAGTGGTTCTGCCCGACCTCGTAGAGGTTGGCCGCCGACGCGTACGTGGCGATGTGCCCCCCGATGCCGGGAGAGACCGTGTTGGCGTGCACGACCATGGCCATCGCGTTCCAGCGGATCATGTTCGTGATGCGCTTCTCGATGTCGAGGTCGCCAGGGTACTCGGGCTGCTCGTCGGCCGGGATCGTGTTGACGTAGGAGGTGTCCGACTCGAACGGGAGCCTGACGCCGTGCTTCTCGGCGTGCGCCTCGAGGGCGTCGAGGATCTCCTTGACGCGCTCGGGCCCGCCGCTGGCGAGCACGTAGTCGAGCGACTCGAGCCACTCGCGCATCTCCTGGGTGTTGAGCTCGCGTAGCTCCGACGGTTCCAGCTGCGACCTGTCGAGGTCGAGTAGCTGGTCTAGGACGTCTGCCATGGTGTCTGGTCCTCTCCCCGCTAGCGCCGCTGCGCGCGAGCGGGCACGTTGATGCCTTGCGGAGGCGGCTCCCCAGCGCACGTCGCCGGCCGCCTGCGAGTCCGCTCATGGTACCGCACCCCCGCACCCCACCCCGACCGGGGAGCGACCGGCGGTAGACGGAGGACCCGCGTCGGGCGGCGGCCGTCCTGAGCGGCAGGCGATGAAACCCGCGGCTCAGGCGGCGAGACCCGCGGCTCAGGCGGCCGCGAGCCGCCTGAGGAGGCCCCGCACCAGCGCCTCCGCCCTCTCGGCGGCGAGCCGCGTGAACGACCTGAAGTCCACCTGGGCGGCGTGGTCCGCCGTGTCGCTGATGCTGCGCACGACGACGAACGGCACGCCCCAGGCGGCGCACACCTGGGCGCTGGCGGCGCCCTCCATCTCGGCGCAGGCGGCTCCGAACAGCTCGCGGATGCGGGCGCCGGTGGCGGGGTCCGCCACGAACACGTCGCCCGAGGCCACCCGCCCCGTCACGACCCGCACGTCGGTGAGGTCGCGGGCCGCAGCCTCCGCCAGCGCCACGAGCCGGGGGTCGGAGGCGAAGACCGTGCCGGTGCCGGGGACCTCGCCCGGCGCGTACCCGAGGCCCGTGACGTCGACGTCGTGCTGCACGGCGTCCACGCCGATCACGACGTCGCCGACGCGCAGCGACGGGTCGAGCGCGCCCGCTACGCCCGTGAACACGACGCTGCCCACGCCCAGTGAGACGAGGTGCTGCGTGAGCGCCGCGGCGTTGACCTTCCCGATGCCGCACTCGGCGGCGACGACGGTGACGCCCTCGAGCTCGCCGCGCGTGAGGCGGTAGGGCCCGACGTCGAGGGGCTGGGCGTCCTCGAGCCCGGCGGTGAGACGCTCGACCTCCTCCGGCATCGCGCCCACGACGGCCACCGGCTTCAGGCTCCTGGCGCCGGTCGCGGCCCCCGGAGCGGCGGCCGGCTGGCTCACGTGCGCGGCGCGGCGTTGAACACGGCCCGTCCCAGGTACGCCCCGATCGGCACGCCCACCGCTCCCAGCCCGCACATCCACCAGTCGATCGGCTGGCCCTGCACGGCCTGCATCACGCCGAGAACGACGGCGAGCGTGACCCCGCCGACCGCGGCCGTGGTCAGCGCGCGCGGGAGGCCGCGGCGCGAGAGGAACAGCGTCGCGAAGTAGCCGTACATGAGGAAGAAGCCCGCGCCGATGAGGCTCTGGCCGAGCTCCTTCTGGTCGGCCGGCACGGCGGCCTGCAGCGCGATGAAGAACACGGTCGCGAACATGAAGGCGCCGGAGAACCGGCCCGGCAGGCGCTTGCGCTCCTCGGGGGTGTACGTGCGACGGGCGGCGGGGGCCGGGGCGCCGGGCGCGGCGCGCACCTTGGCGTCCTCGCGCATCCGCCTGCGGCGCTCACGCGCCTCCTGGACCTTCTCGCGGCGGGCCTGCTTCCGCTTCTCCTTCTCGATCTCCGCCTTCTTGTCCATCTTGGCCTGGGCCCGCCTGAGCTGCCGGTTCATGGCGCGTAGCATAACTGGCGCTCCCCGCGGCTCCCGACGGCGGCCCCGCCGCCGTCGGCGCTTCCGCCGGGCACCGTGTTAGCCTCGCCGTCGCTCATGAACGACGCGCTGCTCGCGGCGGTGGCCGCCGCCCACGGCACCCCCACGTACGTCTACGACCTCGACACCGTGACCGACCGCTTCCGCCGGGTCGAGCGCGCCTTCCCGGGCGCCCGCGTCCACTACGCGGTCAAGGCCAACGCGCTGGGGCCGCTCCTCGCCCACCTGGCGGCGCTCGGAGCCCACGCCGAGGCGTTGACGCTGGGCGAGCTCGAGCGCGCGCTGCGTGCCGGCTTCGCTCCCGAGCACGTCGTGCTGGGCGGACCCGGCCACACGCCGGACCTCGCCCGGCGCGCCGCCGAGGTCGGCGTGGGGCTCGTCAGCCTCGACTCCGTCGGCGCCTGGGAGGTGTGGCGGGAGGTCGCGGCGCCCGCGACGCGCTTCCTGGTCCGCCTCAACCCCGGGTTCGACCCGCGCACCCACGAGCACCTCGCCACCGGTGCGGCCGAGTCGAAGTTCGGGCTGCCGGAGGGAGAGGCGGTGGCCGTCGCCGAGGAGGCGGCTGCCTCCGGCCGGCTCGCCGGCTTCCACGTCCACGCCGGCTCGATGATCTCGGACCCCGAGGTCGCCCGCCTCGTGACCGAGGCGCTCGAGCCGCTCTACCGGCGCTTCGCGGGTCTGGAGCTCGTCGACTTCGGCGGCGGCTTCGCCGTGCCGGGCCCCGACCTGGAGGCGTTCGCCGCGCCTCTGCTCGCGTTCGCCGAGCGTCACGGCGTCACGCCGGTGATCGAGCCGGGCCGCTACCTCGTCGCGGAGTCGGGCGTCCTCCTCACCCGGGTCCTGCACGTGAAGGAGGGCGGCCCCGTCCGGCACGTGATCGCCGACGCCGGCATGGCCGACCTGCTCAGGCCGGCGCTCTACGGGGCCGCGCACCCGGTGAGGGTCGTGGGTACCGAGGCGGGCTCGGCGGGCGGCGGGCAGGCGGCGGCGGGCGTCGGCCCGGTGTCAGGGCTCTCCGCGTCGGGCCCGCGGGGAGCCACCGCCGGACGCGCGCCCGGCTCGCCCGCGGCCGACGACCGGCCCGTCGACCTCGACGGGCCGCTGTGCGAGAACGCCGACCGCCTGGGGAGGGACGTGCGGCTCGAGGGGGTCGGGGCCGGGGCCTTGCTGGCCGTCGCCGTCGCCGGCGCCTACGGCTTCGCGATGGCCTCGAACTACGCCTCGAGCCTCCGCCCGGCGCAGGTCGTCGCCTCGGGCGGGGGCTTCACGCTGGCGTCGAGACGCGAGGAGCCCGCCGACCTGTGGCGCCTCGAGGCCCCCGTCGGGGCGCCGCGGCCGGGCGCGAGCGCCAGGGAGACGGTGGCGGGCCTCCTCGCCAGCATGGACTCGCCGGCGCGGGCCGCGGCGGCGCTGCTCACCGGCGCCGCGGACCACCTGCGGCCACGCCTCGGCCGGCTCGAGGACCTCGCCCGCGCGTTCGGCAACGAGCTCTACCGCCCGCTGATCGGCGTCGGGGCCGACGCGATCAGGGAGCTCGACGAGCGCGTCGCCGACCACGGCGAGGTGGCGCGTGCCGTGGTGGCGACGCCGGAAGGGGACTTCGTCGTCACGCTGGCGCGGCGCCCGGCGGGCGACCGGCCGGGCCGCTGGCTCGTCACCGGTCTGGCGCGCGACCTCCCGGGCGCCTGAGGGCCGGCGGGCGGCTGCCGGGTCCGGGTAGCGGGGTCGCCGCGCTCGGCGGCGCCGCTTCCCGTCACGGGGGCGCGGCTAGCGGACCACCTCGACGTTCACCGTGACCGGCACCTCGCCGGCGCCGCGTGCCCGCAGGGCACCGCGGAAGCGGTAGGGGCCGGGGATCGCGTCGGCCGGCGCCGTGACCTCGTAGACGGACCAGAGGGCGTAGACCGTGCGGGGGGCGTCGGAGCGACCCGAGCCACGCTCCGAGCTCCGCTCCACCCTGACCACCGAGAGCCCGAAGCCCCAGCCGTTCGGCACGCGGTCGGGGGCCAGGCCGAACTGCCCCGTGACGTCGCCCAGCTCGGAGTCGTAGCCGCTCGGCACCCACAGGGGGGGCTGGAGGGAGCTGGCCGGCAGCCTGAAGTCGGCGAGCGAGTGGTCGAGGCGGACGAAGATCGTCTCGCCCGGCCTGAGGCGGGGCACCCCGCCGGCCGCCGGGAAGGGGTTGGAGGCCGAGCTGCCGAGCGCCGCGGGCGCACAGGCGCCCAGGGCCGCCAGCAGCGTCAGGACCACGACGAGCCACGCGAGTCTGCGCATGGCCGGAGGCTATCAGACCGCGTCGCGCCGGTCGGCCTCGCGGGACGCCAGATGCTTGATGCGCTCGAGCCCCCGCGACCGGTGCTCGCGCACGGCGGCGTAGACGGCCTCGGCGTCGCGCCAGCGGATCAGGCGCCACAGGCGCCGTAGCGTGTGCTCGCTGCCCCTGAGCACCGCCTCGCAGCGATGCACGCGGTGGAAGCGGCGCGAGACCTCGCGCAGCTCCTGGATCGTGGTCACGAGCATGCGGTTCGGCGTCGCCTCGTAGAGGACGTCGTAGAAGCCGTAGTAGTGGGCGGCGAACGCGCCCAGGTCGAGCCTCTCGATGTCCGCGTGCATCGAGTCGAGCAGCGTGCCCATGTGGCCGAGCTGCTCCTCGGACACGAACGGGGTGGCCTCGCGCGCGGCCAGCGGCTCGAGGGCGAGCCTGAGCTCGTAGGCCCACACGCCGCGCTCCCAGGGCAGGGGGGTCACCTCGACCCGCGTGTGCGGCTTCAGCTCGACGAGGCCCTCGGTCTCGAGCTGCCTGACGGCCTCCCGCACCGGTATCGGGCTGACGCCGAAGCGGTTGGCGACCTGGGTGAACACGAGCCTGGTACCGGGCCGTAACCGCCCCTGCACTATGTCCTCGCGTAGGGTTTCGTAAACGTACTGCGCCTTGGTCCTCACGGGACCCCCCACACCTACCGCGGGCCGGTCGTCTTATGGCTATCGACCGCGGTGGAGTACCTGAACTTGGCGGATGGTACCACCGCGGCCGCCCTGGGTTCATGGTGGACGCACGGGGCCGTACAAAGCGTGCCATCATCGCGGCGACGCCGCGTAGCCGCCCGCGGCGCCAAGGGCCGCATGGACGACCACGAGCCGCGTCTCCCCCTGCCCGTCGCCATGAGCGACAGCCGCCTCCGCCTCCTACGGGAGGTGCTGCTGCGGCGGGACGCAGGCGCCACCGCCGAGGAGCTGTCGGCGGCCCTCGGGGTCAGCCGTACCGCCGTCACCCAGCAGCTCACGGTCCTCGAGCGCGACGGCCTCGTGGCGCGCCACGGCCAGCGCCACACCGGCGGCCGACCCAGCCGGACCTACGCGCTCACCGAGGCCGGCCACGAGACCTTCCCCCGCCACTACGCCCTGTTCGCGGCGTCACTGGTGAGGAACGCCGGCGAGCTGTTCGGCGAGGACGGGCTCGCCTCGCTGCTCACGAAGATGGCCCGCGAGGTCGCTGACGACGTGCGGCCCCGCCTCGAGGGCAAGGTCGGCTTGGAGCGCAGGCGCGAGGTCGTGCGCGTCCTCAACGAGCTCGGCTACGAGGCCACGCTGACGGAGGACGGCGCGATCGAGGCCGTGAACTGCGTGTTCAGCCACGTCGCGAAGGCGAGCCGGACGGCCTGCCGCTTCGACGTCGTGCTCCTCGGCGCGCTGCTCGGCGAGGACGTCGATCAGGGCTCCTGCCTGGCCGACGGGCACGCCTGCTGTCGCTTCCGCCTGTCCTGAGCGTGTAAGATGCCACTTCGTGTAGGGGGAGTAGCCCCCGGCCGCGGCCGGGCGTCCGCCCTCGTCAGCACGGTCGTCACAGGCGACCCGGGCGCGGACATCTCGTGGTTTCCCACGCAGGCAAGACCCTAACGGGAGGTAGCAGTGGATCTTCCGTTATGGGCCTGGGCGGCGTTCCTGTCGGGCGTGCTCCTGATGCTCGCTCTCGACCTGGGCGTCTTCCATCGCAAGGCGCACGTCGTCAAGGTCAAGGAGGCCGCCTTCTGGACCGGCGTGTGGGTGACGCTCTCCCTGACGTTCGGCTACGTCATCTACCGCTGGCTCGGCCAGGAGAAGGCCGTCGAGTACCTCACGGGCTACGTGCTCGAGTGGTCGCTGGCCGTAGACAACATCTTCGTCTTCGTCATCGTCTTCAACTTCTTCCGCACGCCCTTCAAGTACCAGCAGCGCGTGCTGCTCTGGGGCGTGCTGGGCGCGCTCGTCATGCGCGGCCTCATGATCGGCGTGGGCGTCACGCTGATCGAGAACTTCCACTGGATCCTCTACGTCTTCGGCGGCTTCCTGCTGATCACGGGCCTGCGCATGCTCTTCGGCAAGGACGACCACGACACGGACCTGTCCTCCAACCCCGCCATCAAGCTCGTCAGGCGCGTGTTCAAGGTCTCTCCCGAGTACGACGGCCAGAGGTTCTTCACCGTCAGGGACGGCGTGCGGATGGCGACGCCCCTGCTCCTGGTACTCGTCGTCATCGAGTTCACCGACGTGATCTTCGCCGTCGACTCGATCCCCGCGATCTTCGCGGTGACGACCGACCCGTTCATCGTGTTCACGTCGAACGTGATGGCGATCCTGGGGCTGCGCAGCATGTACTTCCTGCTCGCGCACGTCGTGCACCGCTTCGTCTACCTGCAGACCGGCCTGGCGCTGATCCTCTCCTACATCGGCGTGAAGATGCTCCTGCTCGACGTCGTGCACATCCCGACACTCCTGTCGCTCGGCGTCGTCGTGTCGATCCTCGCCCTCAGCGTCGCCGCCTCCCTGCTGTTCGGCAAGCCGAACGAGGCCATGCGCCGCGCCACCGAGGAGCGCGAGGCGGGGGCGTAGGGCAGGGTCCTTCGAGTGTGTGCCAAAGGTCAGGGTCCCCGGCCTACGGCCGCGGGGACCCTGCGACGACGTGGTTCCCTCGGTCGCTCAGCGGAAGGTGACGGTGCCCGTCGCCAGGACGATGCCCTGGAACGAGACGGTCGCCTCGTAAACGCCCTTCCAGCCCTTGAGGGTCTTGAGGTTGAAGATGTAGTGCTCGTCCTCCGGCACGTAGCGCCAGGCGGTCGAGCCGGCCGCGTAGTCCTCGAACGTGTCCTCGTCGACGCCGACGTCGCTCGCACCGTCGACGGGCGTGAGGACGAACCTCAGCCCGCTCGCCAGGTCGGTCGCGAGCCCGCCGCTGTACGAGGGCGCGAGGAACTTGAACGGGATCGTCGAACCGGCCTTCGCGGTGATGTGGTCGTGCTTGAAGGGCGAGAGGAAGCCGCCGGGGACGTTCGCGAAGGTCACCACGACCTCGAACACGTGGGCCTCGCTCTGGTTGCCCGAGGCGTCCTCGGCGTAGCAGGTCACCTCGTTGACGCCGATGGGCAGCTGCTCAGGCGAACAGTAGACGGCGGGGTCAGGGTCGACGAGGTCGGTCGCGGTCAACCCGCTCGTGTCGAGCGGGGCGCCGTCGATGTCGTCGGCGATCAGCGGCGAGGCCGGCGCACCCTCGAGCGAGGGGGGCGTCGTGTCCTGCACGATCAGGGTGAAGTCAGCGTCGGTCGTCTCCTGGCCGTCCGAGACGGCGACCCGCACGAGGTACACGCCCAGCGGCAGCTCGGTGTCCGGCGTGAGCTCGTTCTCCGTAGGGTCAAGCACGCCGTAGGTGTAGGTGAAGGAGAGGTCGTCGCCGTCGGGGTCCGAGGCGTCGACGTTGGCCACCACCGCCGCGTGGACGGGCGTGAGCGGGCCCGTCGCCTCGACCTCGAGCGGGTCCTCGTCCACGGTGACGACAGGCGGGCTGTTGTCGACTGGGCAGTCGGCGAGGATGACCGTGACGCTCATCGCAGAGTTCGGGTTCAACTGCAGTTTCGGGTTCGTAGACCCCGGGTCCAATATCTCCGGCGCGATGCTGAACGTGCTCTCGCCAGCGCCGTCGACCGAGGAGCGAGTCACCGTGATGACGAACGTGTCGGAGTAGTTCGTTACGCCGGCTGACACGTCCCGCTCTTCGTAGCCATCGGCCACCCAGCCCGACCCGTTCCAATCGAAGCTGTTCGGGACGCGGTACCTCGCCGGGGAGCCCTGGTTGCCGTTCAGGTCGTAATTCGCGACGAGCGTGACCTCGTCGCCCACACAGAGCTGCAGGCCGACGACCGACCCGCCACCGTCGAGCGTGACGCCCCCCGGTTGGACCTGCGCCTGCGGCCGCAGCGCGGGCCCGGCGCCACTCTCCACCGCCACCCCTGCCGTGACGACGATGACGCCCCCTGAGTCCAGCTCTGGCTCGAGCGGCTGGGAACAAGCGGCCAGTAGTGCGATCAGCACCACCGGCACGAGAACCTTCAGTAAGCGCGTGCGACCACGCCCCCTTCACTCCGATCGGTCGCGCTGCCGCCCCGCCGCTGAGCGCTCACTCGCGAACGAGGCGTCGCAGCTCCCGGAACCGCGGCCCGGTACTAGGTCACGGCGGTGCCTGGCGGCACACCTTCCGCCCGCGTGGTCACATGCACCTTAGTTTCTTCTCAGGCACCAAGCGGCGCGACCGTCACAGTGCTCGGCCCGAACGCCCCGGCCAGCGGGCGCCGACACCGAGACGCTCGGCCTCAGTGGAGTGAGCCCGTCACGTCGCCGCCCGACGCGCCGCGACCATGGTCATGAACTGCCGCACCGCCCCCAGGTGGTAGGCGGAGTGGCTGAGCGCCGCCAGCGCGACCTCGTGCTCCTCCTCGCCCCACGCCTGCGCCCTCGCGAGCAGCGCGACCGTCTCAGCGTGCGCGTCGCGCAGGCCGCGCCGGACGTCCTCCCAGCCGGCGTCGTCGACGGCCTTGACCGTCCAGCTCTGCGCCCAGTCGACCCTCCCTCCCGGCTCGCCGCGCAGGTCGCGGGTGACCACGCGCAGGTAGAAGGCCGTGTGGAACGTGTGGCCGGCGATCGTGGTGCCACCCGGCACGAGCGCGAGCGAGGCGTCCGCGGCGGACACGCCGTCGAGCGTCGGGAACCAGCCGGTGCGCTCGTCGAGGTAGTAGTTGCCGCCCTTGTCGCGGCTCTCGAAGGTCTCCTCGAGGAGCACGAGGGCGGTCTCTCTCTGCTTGGCTTCAAGGGTCATGGGCCTCCCTACGGAACGCGGGCACGCCCTGACTGGCGTGACGGACCGCGTGGAGTACGCGTCGGCTGCGAGCAGCGACGCTAGGCAGGTCAGCAGCCGGCCGCTAGCGCTTCTGGGGGTAGATGGTCTCACCGCGCGCCAGCATCGCGACGAGCGACTCGACCTTCCGGCGCCGGGCCGCCTCGGTCTTCAGGCTCAGGACGCGGTAGGCCAGCGCGAAGCGGTTCTGGGCGGTGAGCCTGTCGAAGGTGGCCCGGGCGGCGGGGTCGGCGTCGATGGCCGCCATGAGGTCCCCTGGCATCTTCATGTCCTTAGAGCCCTCGTAGGCGTTCTCCCACCGACCGTCGGCCTTCGCCGCCGCGACGTGCTTCAGCCCGTGCTCGGTCATGAGCCCCGCGGCCACGAGCCTCTCGACGTTGGCCACGTTGACCTTGCTCCACACGCTCTTGGGTCGCCGGGGCGTGTAGCGCTGGAGGAAGCTCTTGTCGTCGAAGCCCTTCCGGATGCCGTCGATCCAGCCCCAGCACAGCGCGGCGTCTATCGCCTCCTTGGGCGTTATCGACCTGAGGCCCGAGCCCACCTTGTGGACCTTGATCCACAGCTCGTCGGCCGTGGCGTGGTTCGCGCGCAGCCACGCGTAGAACGACTCGAAGCTCTCGAACTCGCGGACCTTGCTAGGGTCGACGGTTACGGCCGGCACGGGCACATCCTGGCACGACGGAGCGAGGGGCGGCGGTTCCCCTCACGGCGGTCGTCGGCGCGGGCGGGGGCGGGCACGCCTCGGCTGGTAGCAGCCGGCAGGCCGCGATGCCGGGGTCGCGCCGCGCCTACAGGTCCACCTTCTCGTTCTCGCCCACGTGGCCCTGTCTCCCTGTCACGGCGGCCTTCGCCATGTCGAAGAGCTGGCGGACCTTGCCCGACGGCCCGTCCCAGTACTCGGCCTTGTCCGGGTCGACGTTCAGGAGCACGAGGTCCGGGTCGTCGGGGCCCGAGAAGAACGCCTGGTTCATCGGGTCCCACAGCTCGCGCTCGAGCTCGGGGTCGTCGACGATGCGCGCCCTGCCGGCGATCGACACGAAGAGGTTCTTGCCCGGGTCCGCGTAGCTGACGTTGACCTCCCTGTGGCCCTCGACCTGGTGCGACTTCGCCGACGCGCGCGACGTGAAGAACCACAGCCCGTCGTCACGGTCCTCGCGCTGCGTGTACATGGGCCGGCTGTAGAGACGGCCGTCGTCGCCCACGGTCGTGAGCATCGCGATCTTGACGTCCTTGATCTTCTCCCAGAGCTCTGCCCGGGCCTCCGCTGGTGTCGCCATGGCGGTCTCCTCTCGCCTGAGCGCCGCTCTTCGAGCGGCCTGCCCCCAGGCATAGGGCACGGGCGTGAAAGGCGCGTGGCCGTCTCGTCGCCTCGGGGCGCGCCTCCGGCCCGCCGGTCGCGTTCACGCGGCGTTCACAGGCCGGTCCCCCGCGCTTCACGGCCGCGGCCATAGCCTCGCCGTGTGGCCGAGCGCCGGGGAACCGGGCTCGGCGGAAGGAGGCAGGTGATGATCCACGGTTTCGGACACGGTGCCGGCTTCGGCTTCGGGCTTGGGTTCCTGAACCTCATCGGCATGGTCCTGTTCTTCCTCCTCGTCTTCTGGGTGATCAAGGCCCTGGTGAGGGGAAGCTGGCGCAACGGCCCCGGCCCGCGCGGCGACGGCGAGGGGTCCGGTAGGCCGGGCTGGTGGGGCGGCCCGTGGCACAGGTACGACGGGGGCCAGGACGAGGCGCTCCAGATCGCCCGCGCCCGCTTCGCGCGGGGCGACATCACCCTCGAGGAGTTCGAGGCCGTGAAGAGGGCGCTGGAGACGTAGGCGGCCGGGAAGGCCAGGCAGGCCGAGCGGCGCCCGCGTTGGGCGGTGCGCCGCTCGGCCGTTCCCCGCGACCAGGGGTGGCGCACGCCCCGCCCCTCGTCGCGGGCGGCCCGATGGCGGGCCGAACGGCCCGCGAGCGTGCCGCCGGCCAGGACCCGTTCGACCGGGAGAGGCTCGGGGCTGGGGTGCCCCTATCTGGGCGCGCGGCATGATGCACGGTGGAGGGAGGCCCAGGTGGCGACGGGGACGGTGCTGATCGTCGAGGACGAGCGCGAGCTCGCCAGGGTGCTCACCGACTACCTGAGGCGCGACGGCTACCGGGTCGAGACGGCCCACGACGGCCAGCGCGGGCTCGAGCTGTGGCGGGCGGCCCGGCCCGACCTGATCCTCCTCGACCTGATGCTGCCCGGGCTCGACGGCCTCGAGGTCGCGCGGCGCGTCCGCGCCGAGTCGGCGGTGCCTATCATCATGCTCACCGCCAGGGACGAGGAGATCGACAAGCTCGTCGGGCTCGGGCTGGGCGCCGACGACTACGTCGTCAAGCCGTACAGCCCGCGCGAGGTCGTCGCCCGCGTGAAGGCCGTCCTGCGGCGCGCGAGCGGCGCCGTGCAGGCCCCCACGACGTTCACCGTGGGCGACCTGACCGTCGACCTCGGCGCCTACGAGGCGCGCTGCAGGGACGAGGCGGTGTCGCTCACCGCCACCGAGCTGCGCCTGCTGGCCGCCCTGGCCAGGGAGCCGGGGCGGGTGAGGCAGCGCGCCGAGCTGCTCTCGGCGCTCGGCGACCCCGGGGTCGGCACCGACGAGCGTACCGTCGACGCGCACGTGAAGAACCTCAGGCGGAAGCTCGGGGCGTGCCGCGACCGCCTCGAGACCGTCAGGGGCGTGGGCTACCGCCTGAGGGGAGGGTAGTGCCCAGGCACCGCCACGCGCGCCGAGGCCATGGGCACGGGCCGCCGTGGAGTGGGCAGGGATCCCATCGGCGCGGTCACGGCGGACCCCGCTGGGGCCTGCGCCGGCGGCTGACGCTGACGTTCGCGTTCGTGGCGCTCGCCGCGGTGGGCCTCACGTCGTGGCTGACCCTCGGGGCCGTGTTCCAGGCCCAGCGCGAGCTGTTCGGGCTCGAGGAGCCGTTCCGCGGCCCGCCGTGGGCCCGCTTCGGCGCACCCCGCGAGGGACCCGCGGACCCCGCTAGCCCCGACGCCCGCGAGGCGTTCGGGAGCGTGGCGCGCACGGGCTTCCTCGCGGCGCTCCTGGCCTTCCTCCTCGCTTCCGTCGTGGCCGGGGCCGTCACGCGCCGGCTGACGCGTCCTCTCCTGGCCCTCGAGCGCGGCGCCCGCCGGCTCGCCGCCGGCGAGCGCGGCCTGAGGCTCGACGTGCCCCGCGGCGAGGACGAGCTGCGCAGCCTCACGGAGGCGTTCAACGCCCTGGTGAGCGGGCTCGAGCGCCAGGAGGAGTGGCGCCGTCAGGTGGTCGCCGACATCGCGCACGACCTCCGCACCCCTCTCTCGGTGCTCCGCGCGGAGGTCGAGGCCATGCAGGACGGCGTCAGGCCGCGCGACGACGACGGCCTCGACCGCCTACACCGCGGGGTCATGCGGCTGTCGCGGCTCGTGGAGGACCTGCGGGTGCTGTCGGTCGCCGAGGCGGGCGGCCTCGGACTCCGGCTACAGCCCGTGGCCGTGGGGCCGTTCCTGCGGGAGCTGGTGGGGAGCTTCGCGAGCCGCGCCGAGGCCGCCGGCGTCGCGTTCGAGCTGGCGCCCGTGCCCGCCGGCCTCGGCGTGCACGCGGACCCGACGCTGCTGTCGCGGGCGCTGTCGAACCTCGTCGACAACGCCCTCCGCTACGCGGCCCCCGGCGAGGTGGAGGTCGGCGCCCACGAGGAGGGCGGGGCGGTCCGGCTGCACGTGCGCGACCACGGCCCCGGCCTGCCCGCGGGCGAGGCCGAGCGCCTGTTCGAGCGCTTCTACCGCGGCGACACGGCGCGCACCCGCGGCGTGGGCGGCGCCGAGGGCGGCTCGGGCCTCGGGCTGTCGATCGCCAAGGCGTTGGCCGAGGCCCTCGGCGGGCGCCTGGAGGCCGCCGATCACCCCGAAGGCGGCGCCGTCTTCACGCTGGTCCTGCCCGTCGCGGAAGCCCATCCGAACATGCCTTGACCGGAATATTCCGTGACAAGTATATAAGGGAAAGGGAGGGCGCGAATCCAGATGGGAGGAGACGAGGAAGGCACCAACGCAGCGCGACGCGCCCGCCTGCTCAGGACCCTGCAGGCGCTGTCCGAGCCCAACCGCATGCGCATCGTGGAGCTGCTCAGGCAAGGGCCGCTGACGGTCGGAGAGATCGCCGAGAGGCTGGACCTGCGGCAGCCGCAGACCTCGAAGCACCTGAAGGTCCTCGCCGAGCACGGGGTCGTTACGGTGCGCGCGGAGGCGAACAAGCGGATCTACGGCCTCAGGCAGGAACCGTTCCGCGACCTCGAGGACTGGCTGGAGCCGCTCCGCCGCACGCTCGAGGAGAGGTACGAGAACCCCGACGCCTACCTGCGACGGGTACAGCGCGAGAGGAGCCCTCGCGGAGGCGAGGACGAGGGCTGACCCCTAGGAGGAGACGAACATGGCGCAAGGCGAGATGAACCATCGGGTCGAAGGCGACAAGGTACTGGTGCTGGAGCGCGAGTTCGACGCCCCGCGCGACCTCGTGTTCGAGATGTTCGCGGACTCCGAGCACCTCAAGCACTGGTGGGGTCCGCGCGGCTGGGACCTCCCGGTCTCGCGGCTCGACTTCCGCGAGGGCGGGTCGTGGCTCTACTGCATGCGGTGCGTCGACGAGAGCCAGGGCGAGTTCTACGGCCAGGAGTCGTGGGGGAAGATGGTCTACGCCCAGATCGTCAGGCCCGAGCGGATCGTCTACACCGACTACTTCACGGACGCCGAAGGCAACGTCGACACGTCGCTGCCGGCCTCGGACACGGTCCTGGAGTTCGTGGACCTCGGCGGCAGGACCCGGCTCGTCAGCCGCACGACCTACGCGACCCCGGAGGCGCTCAAGACCGTCCTCGACATGGGGATGCTCCCGGGCATCACCCAGACCTGGGACCGCCTCGAGGAGCGGCTGGCCGCGGTCGCCTGACCGGCGGAAGCCGGTCTCCCGCCGGGGCCGGGGTCGGCGCGGAGCGCGCCGGCTCCGGCCCCGCGGCTCTGGCTACTACTTCATGGCGCGGCCCGTCCGCCTCGGGTAGCCTCGCGTCATGCGCACGCGGAGCGGGGTCGTGCTCATCGACCGCGACCGCCTCTGCCTGATCCAGCGGATCAGGGACGGCCGGACGTACTACCTGTTCCCCGGCGGCGGCGTCGAGCCCGGCGAGACGCCGGAGGACGCCGCGGTGCGGGAGGCGTACGAGGAGCTCGGCGTGCACGTCGTCGTCGACCGGCTCGTCGCCGACCTCACGTACCGCGGCCGCCGACAGCTCTACTACCGGGCCCGCATCGTCGGCGGCCGGTTCGGCACCGGCAACGGCGAGGAGATGTCGAGCACGGCGGACTCCGAGCGCGGCAGCTACACCCCCGTGTGGATGACGCTCGAGTGGGCCGTCCTCCGCGCCGACGTGCGGCCGCGAGAGCTGTGTCGGGCCCTCTGGCAGGGCGCGCTGAGCGAGGGCGAGGCCCTCACGCTGGACCGGCTCTGACCGCAGCCGCGGCCATCAGCCTCGGTCGACCAGGACGTCCTGGATCTCGCCGGCGCGCGCGCCCTTGACGTGCTTGAGCTGCACGACGGCCATCATGCTCACGATCACCAGCAGCGCCCAGGACGTGAGCTTACGGGGGTCGACCAGGCGCCAGCCGTCCGCCTGATGGGGGTACTGCCAGGCGCCCAGGAAGGTCGCGATGTTCTCGGCGAACCACACGAACATGCCCACGAGCAGGAACGCCAGGACCAGCGGGATCCCGCGCTGCTTGTCGAGCGGCGTGAACGCCACCCAGGTGCGCCTGAACACGAGCAGCACCGCGGCGGCGAGCAGGTAGCGGACGTCCGGCAGGAAGTGGTGCGTGAAGAAGTTCAGGTAGATGGCGGCCCCCAGTGGGACGACGAGGCGGGCTGGCGGCCAGCGCACGAACCGCAGCTTCAGGAGCCGCCAGGCCTGGATCATGAAGCTGGCCACGCTGGCGTACATGAAGCCGCTGTACAGCGGCACACGGCCGAGCTTGAACAGGGCCTCCTCGGGGTAGGACCACGAGCCCGCGTTGGTCTTGAAGAGCTCCAACCCCAGCCCCAGCAGGTGGAAGAGCGTGATGACCTTGAGCTAGTCCCTCGTCTCCATCCCGGTGGCCAGCATCAGCGCCTGCATCGCCAGGCAGGCGAGCAGGAGGAGGTCGTAGCGGGCTACGGGCAGCGGCACGACCTGGGACAGGCCCAGCATCAGGAAGATGAAGACCGGGAAGATGCAGGCGCGGGCGTTCTTCAACCCGAAGTGGAGGAGCTCCTTCGCGTAACCGACCAGTCGCCTGCCGGCCACCGGCTCCAGGTCGGGGGCCAGGTACAGCTCGCCGGCGAGCACGAGCTCCCCCTGGGCGCCGGAGCGTTCGGGCATGGTCAGCACGCTACCCCTTGCCGGGCCGCGCCAGGCCGACGCCGCCACGCCCACGGCGCCGGCGCACCTCCCGACCGGCTGCCGCGTTAGCATCGCCTCCGACACAGGACCGTGGATCGGAGGCCGCGGCGTGCTGCCAGTGCTCCTCGTCGACCTGCTGTTCGTCGGCGCCAGCGTCTACCTGCTCATCCAGGGAGAGCTCATGGCCGGCGTCGTCATGCTGCTCATGGGCATGCTCGCGACGGGCGTGCTCGTCGTCCGCCTCGTCTCCCGCGGGGAAGGCTCCCCGAGGCGCGGCTTCGGGTCGTCGCCCTTAGGCGCCGGCGGTCGCCTGCGCCCCGAGGAGGTCGTGCTGGAGCCCGAGCTCGTCGCGGAGGTCAGGGAGCTGGCGCGGCGCGGGCAGAAGATCGCCGCGATCAAGCGCGTGCGGGAGCTCAGCGGCGCGAGCCTGAAGGCAGCGAAGGACTTCGTCGAGGGCCTGGGTTAGGCCCCGCGCACGGGGCCCTCTCGGGTGGGCCCTGAGGGGGCCGTGACGCGCCGTTCGAGGGCGGTGAACTGGCCAGTCCGGCGCGTTTCCCTCGGCCCTCGGACCTCCCCGCCGCATGGCCTTGACGAATGCCGCATACCGGGGTACCTTGAGAGTTACAGGCGCTCGCGAGAGCGCCTCGCGTCGTTAACGGACCCCGGTCCCGCGCTCGTCGAACGGCGGGACGCGCCGCGGCTCTCCCTACCTCAGGTACCCCTCGGCCAGCGCGACCCAGTAGGCCGCGCCCTTGGTCAGGATGCTGCGGTCGAGCACGAACCGGGGGTGGTGCACCATCGGCGTGTCGCCGTTGCCGATGAAGCAGTACGTGCCGGGCCGCCTCTGGAGCATGAACGCGAAGTCCTCCGAGGCGAGGAACGTCGGTCCGGGGTACTCCACCTGGTCCTCACCGAACTCCTGGCGGGCGATATCGTAGGCCCGCCGCGTCTCCTCGGGGTCGTTGACGAGCACGGCGCCGGGCTGGCCCTCGCGGACCTCGTAGGTGCAGCCGAAGCCCTGGGCGGTGGCGGCCGTGAGGGCGCGCACCTTCCCCAGCACCAGCTCGCGGTCGGCGTCGGTGGTCGTGCGGATCGACAGACGCAGGACGGCGGAGTCGGCCACGACGTTGCCGACGTTGCCCGCGAGGAAGGCGCCGACGGTGACGACGGCCCGGCTCTGCGGCGAGACGTTGCGCGCGACGATCGTCTGCAGCGCCATCACGAGCGCCGAGCCGGCTACGACGGGGTCGACGGAGAGCTCGGGCATGGCGCCGTGGGCGCCCTTGCCCTGGAGCTCGATCTCCCAGTTGTCGACGGCGGCCATCGTCTCGCCCGGCGTGAAGTAGAGCTTGCCGAGCTCGAGGCCGGGCATGTTGTGCATGGCGAAGACGGCGTCGACCGGGAAGCGCTCGAACAGGCCGTCGGCGACCATCGCCGGGCCGCCCTCCATCGTCTCCTCGCCGGGTTGGAAGATCAGCCTGACGGTCCCGTCGAACTTCCGGGTCTCGGCCAGGTACTTGCCCGCCGCGAGCAGCATCGCCGTGTGCCCGTCGTGACCGCACAGGTGCGAGACGCCCTCGACCCGGCTGCGGTACGGCAGGTCGTTGTCCTCCCGGATGGGCAGGGCGTCGAAGTCGGCGCGCAGGCCGATGGCCTTGCCGCCCTCACCCACGGTCAAGGAGGCGACGATCGCGATCGCGTAGCCGACGGTCAGCAGTCCGGCCTGCTGCGCCGTGAGGTCGCCGCCCAGCTGCACCAGCGACATCGCCACGATCAGGATGCCCGCGGTGGCGTTGAGGAGGAAGTTGGAGAGCGTCGCTCCGGTGTACGTCATGTTCCGGAACAGGCCGAAGTCGACGAAGGCGTCGGGGTTGCGCCGCTCGACGCGGAAGAACACGACGGCGAAGACGACGCTGAGGGCGAGGATGACCAAGGTCGGGAGGCTCGTCCAGCCGAGGTTCCCGCCCTGCGTGGCCACGACCTGCAGGCCCACCATCATGACCATGAACGAGAGCACGCCCGCCGTGTCGAAGCGGTAGTCCCCGCGAGTCTCGGCGCGGCTCTCCGGCGTGCCGCGCACCATGAGCATGCCGACCACCGAGACGGCTGCGGCGGCGAAGAAGATCCAGCGCCAGCCGACGTTCTGCGCCATGAAGCCGCCGAAGAGGGCGGCGAACCCGGAGCCGCCCCACGAGCCCATCGACCACAGGCTGACCGCGCGCT
>Ga0123333_10001906_pt1 | contig 21795 bp, 22 predicted proteins | sample BioC12SIPDNA_3_FD_89957 | JGI IMG/M metagenome (GOLD analysis project Ga0123333, IMG submission 89957) | Anaerobic biogas reactor microbial communites from Washington, USA - Biogas_R2_B C12 SIP DNA | ecosystem: Engineered > Bioreactor > Anaerobic > Unclassified | place: Washington, USA... | reverse complement strand
GCGCGCCGGTTCCGCCGCTAGGGGCGAGGCCCGACAGCGACGGCCCAATCCGAGACGTACGGGGCCCGCCAGGTCGCGCCCGCGCCGTCGCCGGCGGGCGTCACGTCGAGTTCCGCGTACTCGAGCAGCGTGTCGACCGCCCACACCGACGCACCGTGCGGGATGGGCGGCAGCACGACGACGTCGCTGTCGACCGCGTAGACCACGGCGCGGTCACCGTCGGCGGAGAGCAGTACGAGGCTGCCGTCCTCACGCGCCGCGCTCGACCCGTCACCGAGCGGCCACCGCGTCCAGAAGGCGCGGTGCGTCCTCAGTTGCTCGGGGTGCGGATACGGCGCCTGCAGGTCCCAATCCACGCCCCAGATCGCGGCAACCCCACCCGCCATGGACAGGCTCCACATGGCCCTGCGGGTCCTGTCCATCGTCCACACGCCGTCCCGCAGGTGCAGGTAGCGGGTCTCGAAGATGACTGGCTTCTCGCGCGCGGCTGCCCGCTCGATGATGGCGGCGTCGTACAGCACCATGGGGACCGAGCCGCCGCTCGCGCTGGCGCCGTCGATGGCGGCCTCCGCGATCCTCGTCTTGGAGACGAGCCCGAGGGTCTCCTCTCCCAGGTCGAAGACGTTCGACGGCGACCGCCTGACCTCCATGCCGGTGAGCAAGTGCGGTCGCGCGCTGTGCGCGAGCAGGTACTCCGACCAGTCGCGAACGGCGTCCTCGTCGGCCCACTCGTTGAGGTCGAAACCGTACGACAGGGTCCAGTTCGGCAACGGCCCCAGCCGGGCGGCGATGTAGCGTTGCAGGCGCAGGTCAGCCACGCCCCCTACCCCGCCGCTGTCACCTTCGACGCGGGCGTCGGCGAGGATGCCGCGTGGTGACCAGGCTCGTGGCCGGTCGCCCCACTGCCAGATGTGCAGGAACATGCCGCGCTCGTGCGCCATGGATGCGAGCGTCTCGAGGACGCGGAACGTCGCGGGGTCGGGGCTGACGGAGAAGTGCCTGTCGCTGCGGCTGGTCCCAAGCTCGAACCACTGGTGCCACACACCGACCAGCACGGCGTCGAAGCCGTTCGTCGCAGCCTCATCGAGCAGGTCGGCGAGCGCGAGGCGCAGGGCCTGCTCGTCGCGAGGCAGGCTGCCGAGGTCCTCCAGCGGCCAGCCGCCTCTGTAGTACACCTGGTACGGGACAGCGACCGGCGCCTGCGACGAGGCGACGGGAACCGCGAAGCGACCGAAGGCGGAACCGAGGAAGCCGCGGCGGTCGGCGTCGCTCGACGGCACCACGGTGATGCCGCCCTCCACGCCGTCGAGCGCAGGGACGTCGCTGACGGTAGACAGCGCCCACGAGCCGAGCGAGGTGGGCGTGAAGCGGAAGCGGTAGACGGCGTTGCCGTCCGCGCCGCCGTCGTAGAAGGCGTGCGTGACGAACGTGTCGCCGGTAGCAGCGTTGCTGAAGGTCGCGACGGCATCGACGTCGAACAGGGACGCGCGCCCGAGGAGTTGTCCGGGCGGCACAGGCACCAGCAGGTCGATGGGCTGGTACAGCTCCGTCGAGAGCCGAGCGGACCCTCCCGCAGCCACGGTGACCGTCTGGAACACGTCGCTGCGGGGCGGCACGGTCGGGACGTAGCCACGCGACACGAACCCGTACGCGGCGACGGCTGCCAGCAGCACGACGTAGACGTACTCGAGCGGTGTGACACGGTGCCTACGCACGGTGCGTCACGCCACCCGACGGAGAGGCGAGCCGCGCCATCACGGCGCCCGGGTCACGCCTTCTTGAAGATCAGGCAGGCGTTCTGGCCGCCGAACGCGAAGTTCGTCGACATGGCGGCTTCGATCGGCTGCCGCCGCGCTTCGTTCGGGATGTAGTCGAGGTCGAGCTCGGGATCGGGGTCGATGTAGTTGCGTGTCGGCGGCAGGACGCCCGTGTGGATCGCCTGCACGGTCGCGATCGCCTCGATGCCTCCGGCTGCGCCCAGCGTGTGCCCTGTCATCGACTTCGTCGAGCTCACGGGCGGTACCGGACCGTGGCCTTCCCACACCGACTTGAACGCCAGCGTCTCGTTGAGGTCGTTGGCCGGCGTGCTGGTGCCGTGAGCGTTGATGTAACCGATGTCGGACGGCTCGAGCCCGGCCGACTTCAGGGCCCACCTGATGGCGCGTGCAGCGCCGCGTCCACCAGGCGCAGGCGCGGTGATGTGATGAGCGTCCGCGCTCGTCGCGTACCCGACGATCTCGGCGTAGATCCGCGCCCCGCGGGCGACGGCGCGCTCGTACTCCTCGAGCACCAGGACGCCTGAACCCTCGCCCGCGACGAAGCCGTCGCGGGACGCGGTGAACGGGCGGCTCGCCGTCGCAGGGTCCTCGTTGCGGGTCGACAGTGCCTTCATGACGGCGAAGCCGCCGATCCCCATCGCGGTGACGGGAGCTTCGGTGCCGCCTGCCAGCATCACGTCGGCTTCGCCGCGCTGGATGACCCTGAACGCGTCACCGATGTTGCCGGAGCCGGTCGAGCATGCGGTCACGACGCTGCTGCTCGGGCCGAGCAGCCCGTAGCGCATGGCGACGTGCCCGCTCGCCATGTTGGCGATGAGCATGGGGATGAAGAACGGGCTCATGCGCATCGCGCCGCGCTCGTGGAGGATGGCCGACTGGTTCTCCCACGTGTCGAGCCCGCCGATGCCCGACCCGATGCAGGTGCCGCAGTGCTCGCCCGCAACGTCGGCTTCGCTGAGTCCGGCGTCGTCGAGTGCGTGCGAGGCCGCGATGAGCGCCAGCTGCACGAAGCGGTCGACCCGCTTCGCCTCCTTGCGCTCGATGTACGCCGAGATGTCGACGTCGACCTCGCCGGCGATGCGTACGCTCAGCGCGGACGCGTCGAAGAGCGTGATCTCACGGACGCCGTTCCTGGCTTCGTGTTGACCGGCCAGGAACGCCTCTGCCCCGACACCGATTGGTGTGACCGGGCCCACTCCCGTTACGACGACTCGTCTCATGCTGGTATCCAGGGTACTAGACCGACGCCGCACATCGAGTCGCGTCGACTCGCTCGGGTCGCGCCTAGCCGGATCGTGTCGTTACTGCTTGTCCGTGATGAAACGGACAGCGTCGCCGACGGTGCGGATGCCTTCGGCTTCCTCGTCGGAGATCTCGACGCCGAACTCGTCTTCCAGCCCCATGATCAGCTCGACGACGTCGAGCGAATCGGCGCCGAGGTCCTCGATGAAGCGCGACTCCGAGGCGATGTCGCCCGGATCGGCGTCCAGTTTGTCGGCAACGACGTCCTTGATCTTGTCCAGGATCTCGTGCTCGTCCACGGTATTCCTCCTTCGCGCGAACAGTGTGTTAGGCGTTCACCCCGCGCCCGCGCGATCTTGACCTAGCTCACTATGACCCGTAGGGCAGGCGTCGTCACGCGGTGCGCAGCCTGTGATGAGTCGTAGTCGGCACCGCAATCATTACGGCATGACCATGCCACCGTCAACCGGCACCGTCTGACCGTTGACGTAGGCGGCCTCGGGGCTGGCGAGGAAGGCGACGACCGCAGCGACGTCATCGGGAGTGCCGAAGCGGCCCGCGGGGATCTGGGCGAGGTAGCGCTCGCGCAGTTCGGGCGTGAGGGCAGCGGTCATGTCGGAGTCGATGAAGCCGGGCGCGACGGCGTTGACGGTGACGCCCTTGCCTGCGTACTCGCGGGCGAGAGCCTTCGTCAGTCCGATGAGGCCAGCCTTGGAGGCGATGTAGTTCGCCTGGCCCGCGTTCCCCATGAGGGCGACGACCGAGCTGATGTTCACGATGCGACCGGTGCCGCTCTTGAGCATCCCGCGGAGGGCCGCTCGCGACAGGTAGAACGCGGCCGACAGGTTCGTGTCGATGACCGAGCGCCAATCGTCGTCCTTCATGCGCAGCGCCAGCGTGTCCCTCGTGATGCCTGCGTTGTTCACCAGCACGTCGAGACCTCCGAAGCGGTCGATGACCGACGCGATCAGGTCCTTGCACGCCTCCGGGTCGGACACGTCGGCGCCGAAGGCCTCGGCGTCGGCCCCAGCCGCACGCAGCGCGTCGACGACGGCCTCGGCCGCGGCCGACGAGCTCGAGTAGTGCACGGCGACCCTGTAGCCGTCGGCCGCGAAGCGGCGCACGAGCGCCGCGCCGATGCCGCGGCTCGAGCCGGTGACGAGGACGACACGGGCAGCCCGCCCGTCCGTCGACGCTGCTGCCTCAGTGCCTGGTGTCATCGACGACCTCCTCGAGGGTCGCTGCATCGTGCACGGCCAGCGCGTCGGCGTCCTGGAGGATGCGCCGCGCCAGGTTGGTGAGCACCTCGCCGGACCCGAACTCGATGAACCTCACGCGCCCCGCCCCGCCTGATGACGTAGGCACGACGGCAGCCATGTACCGCATGCACTCGACCCACCTGACGCTCGACGTCACCTGCATGGTGAGCAGCTCGGGCGCCGCGTCAGGCGCGGGCAGCGGGCGAGCGGTGACGTTGCACACGACGTCGAACGTCGGCTGCTTGAAGTCCGTCGCGGCGAGGTCAGCAGCCAGTCGTTCGGCCGCTGGCGCCATGAGTCGGCAGTGGAACGGAGCGCTGACCTTGAGCGGCACGGCCCGCGCCCCCGACTCCTTGAGCCGCTCGACCGCGGCCGTGACGCCCGCCGCCGTACCGGAGATCACCGTCTGGCCCGGAGCGTTGAGGTTCGCGATCGCGACGAGGTCGCCGGAGCCATCGGACGCGTAGCCGCTCATCAGGTCGTCGATGACGGCCTGGATGACGGACGTCTCCACCTTGAGGATCGCGGCCATGGCGCCGACGCCCTGTGGGACGGCTGCCTGCATGTACCGGCCGCGGGCGTTGACGAGCCGCACCGCGTCGCCGACCGTCAGGCAGCCGGCCGCGACCAGCGCCGTGTACTCGCCGAGGCTGTGCCCGGCGGCGATGAACGCCGGAACACCGCCACGCTCCACGTAGGCTGCGTACGCCGCTGCGCCCGCGGCAACGAGGGCGGGTTGCTGGTTCTCGGTGAGCTGCAACGCGTCTTCTGGGCCGTCCCACATGACGGTGAGCAGGCCGGGCAGCGCTGCCTCGGCCGCGTCGAGCACCGCTCGCGCGGCGCCGGATGTGTCGTACAGCTCGCGTCCCATCCCGACCTTCTGTGAACCCTGGCCGGGGAAGATGGCGGCGACGGCACCGGCGTACCCGGTCGAGGTCGCCCCTGCGTCGGTCATAGTCGCGTGGTAGGGGCCCAGGTGACGACGGAGGAGGCCCACGTCAGGCCCGCTCCGAAGGACACCAGCAGCAGGTTGTCGCCGGGAGCGATCCTGCCTGCGTCGAGGGCGTGGCGCATCGCGAGCGGGATGCTGGCCGTCGAGTTGTTGCCGTACTCGTCGACGGTCACGATGACGCGGTCCCTGTCGAGCCGGAGGCGCTCGCGCGCGGCCTCGATGATCCTCAGGTTCGCCTGATGCGGCACGAACAGGCTGACGTCCTCGCTGGTCATGCCGGCCTTCTCGATGGCTTCGATGGTCGCGGTCTCCATGACGCGCACCGCGAACTTGAAGACCTCGCGTCCGTTCATGTACAGCGACTCGGACAGCGGCTCACCGTTGGGCAGGCAGCGTCCGACGGACCGCTTGTGCAGTTGCGGGCCCCCGGAGCCGTCCGCGCCCATCACGACCGACCTGATGCCGTACGGCTCATCGACTGCCTCGACGATCACGGCGCCGGCACCGTCGCCGAACAGCACCGCCGTCGAGCGGTCCGTCCAGTCGACGATCTTCGTGAGCGCTTCGGAGCCGATGGCGAGCACCCGCTTGCACTGACCCGACTCGACGAGGGACTTGGCGATGCCGATGGCGTAGAGCCACCCGGGGCAGGCGGCCAACAGGTCGAAGGCGCCGGCTCTGAGCTTGAAGCGGTCCTGCACCATCGCCGCCGTTGCAGGGAACAGCGCGTCGGGCGTGTTCGTCGCGACGATGACCATGTCGACACCTGCCAGCGCGTCGACGCCGTGCCGCGCGAGAAGGTCCTCCACCGCCCTGAACGCCAGGTCGCTGGTGAACTCGTCGTCGGCGGCTACGTGCCTGCGTTTGATGCCGGTACGCGTCGTGATCCACTCGTCCGACGTGTCCATCATCTTCTCGAGATCATGGTTCGTCAGGACGTTGGAGGGTGCGTACGCGCCGAGCTGCGTGATGCCGGCTCGGATCATGCCGGGATGCCGGGCCTGAGTGATCGCCTCAGGCCCCTGAGGTCACCTGCCGACCGTCGTAGCTTCCGCATTCGGGGCAGACGACGTGCGGCGGCTTGAGCTCCTTGCACTGGGGGCACGGCACGAGCGTCGGTGCGCTCAGTGCGTGGTGGCTGCGCCTCGCGTCGCGGCTCGCGCTCGAGGTGCGCTTCTTGGGTACCGGGTGTTTCGCCATGTCTACTCCTTGATGGCACGCGGCTCAGCGCGGCTCATGAGGTGAGGTCGATGTCCTTCACGGCCTCTTCGAGGCCGGCGAAAGGCGATGGTTGCTGAGTCTCCGTGCGGCGAGGCGCGCGTTCCGGATGCTGGTTGAGGTCGACGCCGTCCTCGTCGAGGCCGAGGCAGTCGGGCTTGCACAGTGCGGTGAGCGGCACCTCGATCGCGAAGAGCTGGGTCAGGAGCGGCGCGAAGTCGACCTGCGGGCTGCCGAAGACGAGGCGCTCCTCTTCGTCATCGTCAAGCTCGTCGAGCATCATCGGCAGGTCGGACGGGCGGTAGAGCATCGGGTACACGAACTCCGTCTCGACGTCGACCTCGACGGTGGTGAGGCACCGCCTGCAGTCGAGCACTGCGGCGCCCGCGACCCTGCCGTCGACGACGAAGTCGTCGTCACCGCCGGTGTTGAACACCCTGACCTCCCACTCGAGCGGCCCCGCGAGGCTCAGGCCGTCGGCCTGAAGGAGGTCTTCCGTCGGTTCGAGAAGGCCCTCGTCCTCAACTTCTATGTCGCTGCCTGGCGAGTGGTGAAGCAGGGAGGAAAGGTTAAGTGTAGCGTCCCTGCGAGCATGCATCCCTGTAAAGTATAGGCGGGGTCGGTAGCGTGTCAAGCCGGACTGAACATGGTCATCCGTCACGGCGAGAGCGGCTCTTCCAGCCGTAGCATTCGGGCAGTTCCTGCGCCTCGTCCCCGGGCAGTACGGCTCGGGCGGGGCAGCGCCCAAGAGGTCGACGATGCTCAGTGTCATCATCCCTTGCGGTTCGGGTGTCGAGATGCTCGTCGAGCAACTCGAGGCGCTCGAACGGTCGACGTATGGCGAGCCGTGGGAGGTCATCGTCGTCGACAACGGCCTCTCACGCAGCGAGCAGGTGGGTGACAGGCTCGACCGCTTCCACGACACGCTACCGGGGTTCCGTGTCGTCGCTGCTCACGACAAGCAGGGCGCAGGTTACGCCCGTAACGTCGGCGTCGCGCACTCGCACGGCGACAACCTCGCCTTCATCGATGCTGATGACGTCGTCGACGTCGGCTGGCTGGCCGCCATGGGAGCGGCCCTCGACAGGCACACGGTGGTGGTGTCGCGCTGGGACATCGACCGGCTCAACGACCCGTCGGTGCGCGCCACCCGAAGGAACGGTCAGGCTGACGGGCTGAGGCGCTACACGCACCCACACTTCCTCGACCACGCGGGCGGCTGCGGTCTCGGCATGCGCCGCGCTGCCTTCGACGACGTGGGCGGCTTCGACGAACAGTTCAGGCTGCTCGAGGACACCGACCTGAGCTGGCGACTACAGCTCGCCGGCCACACGCTGACGTTCGTCCCCGACGCGCTGGTGCACATCCGGTTCAGGCCGACGAGCAAGGGCTCGTTCAGGCAGGCGTTCGGATACGGGAAGTACAACGTGCTCCTGTACAAGACGTACCGCGGCAGAGGCATGCCCCGTCTCACGCTCAAGAGCAGCCTCAAGTCGATCGGCGCCGTCATCGGCAACTCCATCCAGCTCATCGACCCGAAGTCGAGGAACAAGTTCCTCCGCACCGTCGGCTTCCAGCTCGGCAGGATAGGCGGTTCGATCGCGTACGTGGTCTGGGGGATCTGAGTCATGCGTCGTCTGACGCGCTCGGTCCGCTCTCGCCTCGACCAACTGACGCTCGCGCCACGGTTCGGTGCGATCGTCAGCGTCAGGACCAGCCTGCCGATGGTGGCGTTGACGTTCGACGACGGACCGCATCCCGACGTCACACCGCGGCTCATCGACATGTTCGCGCGCCACGGAGCCCAGGCGACGCACTTCCTGGTGGGGGCCGCGGCGAAGGCCAGGCCCGACCTGGTGCACGCGTTGACCGACGCGGGCCACGTCGTCGCGAACCACACGTACTCACACAGGTCGCTCGCGCGCCTGAGTCAGGCCGAGCGCACGGCCGAACTGGTGCGTGGCAGAGAGGCGCTCGGTGTCCACGCGACCGACCTGATGCGGCCACCGTACGGGCATTACGACCTGGCATGCGCCCGCGACGTCGTCGGCCTCGGCATGCGAGCCGTCATGTGGACGCGCCACGTCCGCGACTGGGAGCCTGCCACGGCGGACCAGCTCGTCGAACGGCTGCGCAAGGCGATCGTGCCCGGCACCATCGTGCTCCTCCACGAGGCGCTGTACACGGCGACGCCGACGAACGCCGAGGACCGCGAAGCGATGCTCGAAGCTGTCGACACGATCCTCAGCGAGCAGGCCGGCACCGTCCGCTTCGGGACCGTCCCCGAGCTCCTCAAGGCGGGCAGGCCCGTCAGGAGGCTGTTCGACAGACGCGGTGACGACGCGTTCATCGCGGCGCAACAGCCCGGCTCGGTACAGGAGAGCCTGCATCCGAGGGACGATATACTCGCCCACTGATGTTCCTCGTCATACCTGCGATAGACGTTCAGCGCGGCAGGGCCGTACGGCTGTACGAAGGCGACCCTGAACGCGAGACCGTGTACTTCAGCGATCCGCTCGAAGCGGCGAGGCACTGGACGGGGCTCGGCGCCACCTGGCTGCATCTCGTGGACCTCGACGCGACCCTCGAGCGCGGAGCCAACACCGACGTGATCGAAGCCATCGCGCGGTCGGTGGCCGCGACGTGCGAGATCGGGGGCGGGGTGCGCAGCATGGCCGACGCCGAACGGTGGCTCGAGGTCGTCGACCGCGTGGTGCTCGGCACGCTCGCCGTACGGAGCCCTGACACGGTCGCGCAACTCGTCGAGCGCTTCGGACCCGACGCTGTCGCCGTCTCGGTCGACGCTCGCGGCAGACGCGTCGCGGTTCGCGGCTGGGCGGAGGAGACCACCATCGACGCGGTCGGCCTGGCGACGGACATGTACGAGCGAGGCGTCAGGCACCTCGTGTACACCGACATCAGCCGTGACGGCACGCTCAAGGGCGTCGACCCTGAGCCCGTGATGGCGGTCCGCGACGCGTTCGGTGGCAGCTTGGTGGCGGGCGGTGGCGTGGCGAGCGACGCCGACCTCGACCTCTACCAATCGCTTGGCCTGCAGGGAGCCATCGTCGGACGCGCGCTGTACGAAGGGACGGTCGGCTATCCCAGAACTGCCTGAGGTCGAGACGGTACGTCGCGAGCTCGAGCCGTGGCTGGTCGGCAGGACCGTACTCGCGGTGGAGCGCCTCGCTCCGGCGGGACCGAAGTACGCACGACTCGAAGCCCTCCAGGCTAGGCGGATCGAGGCCGTGAACCGCCGCGGGAAGTTCCTCCTGCTGCCACTTGGCGAGCGTGACGCACGTGCAGGCGCCGGTGACGCCGCCCTGGAACTGATCATCCACCTCGGCATGACAGGGGTCATCGCCGCCGAGGCGCCGCACGGCGCGGCGGCCGGCCATGAGCGCGTGCGGTTGACCCTCGACGGGGACGAGCCGATGACGCTCCACTTCATCGACCCGCGCCGGTTCGGCCGCTTCCTCGTCGTGCCTGCGGGCGACTACGCGACGCTGCCGACGCTGGCGACCCTCGGACCAGAGCCGCTCGGACCCGACTTCACGACCGCAGCTTTCGCTGCCTCGCTGTCTCGCTCGACGATGCCCATCAAGGCCTACCTCCTCTCGCAGCGGCCGGTCGCCGGCGTCGGCAACATCTACGCCGACGAGGCGCTGTGGCGAGCAGGCGTGAACCCGCTGACCCCCGCCGCGCGCGTCAGTCCCTCTCGAGCCGCGGCGTTGAGGGAAGCGATCAGGGACGTGCTCAGTGCCAGCCTCGCCGCTCAGGGGACGACGCTCAACGATTACCGCACCGTGGCAGGTGAGGCCGGCTCGTTCGCCGAGTACCTCGACGTGTACGGGCATGCGGGCGAGGCGTGCAGGCGCTGCGGGACCCAGCTCCGGCGCATCGTCGTCGGTCAGCGCGGAACGGTGTACTGCCCCGGTTGTCAGCCGGACGGTGCCACTCGGCCTAGAGGCGCGCGGCCGCGCGCGGCACGGTCGCATGACGCGCGGGCCCGCGAGCCGAAGACGCGGCCGGGCACGCGCTCGGCGAAGGTGACCACGTGAACGGCGCGGGCGTCCACAGCCTGCCCGTGCAACTGCGCTTCGGCGACACCGACACGCTAGGGCACATCAACAACGCCGTCTACGCCAGTTACGCCGAGCTCGGCAGGCTCGCCTTCTTCGCGTCGCTCGGCATCGAGGCTCCCGGGCTGATCCTCGCCCGGCTCGCCATCGACTTCAGGCGCCAGGTCGTGCTGGGCATGGACTGCGTCATCACCACGAGGGTCGTGCGTGTCGGGACCAGCAGCATCGAACTGGCGCAGACGCTCACGGCGAACGGGGAGGTCGCCGCCGACTTCCAGGCCGTCATCGTGTGGTTCGACTACGCGGCCCAGCAGCCCGTGCGGGTCCCCGACGACGCGCGGGCGGTGTTGACCCCTCAGCCTGGGTCGAGCCCTCCACGATAGGATGACGGCCGGAGGATGATGATCCCAGGAACAGGCGCTCCGGGTGCACCTGGCCGCGCGGTGGTGGTGACCGGTGCATCGAGCGGCATCGGCAAGGCGGTCGCCTTCGGTCTCGCGGAGCGTGGGTTCAGGGTGTACGCCGGGGTCAGGCGCGCCGAGGACGCCGAGGCGCTGCAGGCGGAGTTCACGGCTCTCCCCGCTACGGGTGGTCGCGGCTCGCTGGCGCCCGTCACTCTCGACGTGACGTGCGCCGACCACATCAGCGCCGTCGTCGAGCAGGTCACGGCCGAAGCCGGTCCGACGGGCCTCGCCGGCATCGTCAACAACGCGGGCATCGCCGTGGCGGGACCGATGGAGTTCATCCCGCTCGAGGACCTGCGTCAGCAGCTCGAGATCAACGTGCTCGGCAAGGTCGCGTTCACGCAAGCGATCATGCCGCTGATCCGGTCGTCGACAGGACGCCTGGTGTTCATCGGCTCCGTCTCCGGACTCGTCTCCTCGCGTCTGCTCGGCTCGTACGCGGCGTCGAAGTTCGCCATCGAGGCCGTCGCGGACGCGCTCAGGCGTGAGCTTGAGCCGTGGAAGATCAGGGTGTCGATCATCGAACCGGGGCGGATCGCCACGCCGATCTGGAAGAAGTCGGTCGAGGACGCCATGGCTCGCCTCGACCGCATGCCGCAGGAGGCGCGCAGCAACTACGCGAGCGTGATGGAGGACATCGTCAAGGGAGCCGAGGAGGCGACCCGCATCGGCACGCCGCCGTCGGCGGTCGCGCGCGCCGTGTACAGGGCGCTCACCGACACCCGCCCACGGACCCGCTACTTCGTCGGGACCGACGCGCACATCATCAACGTCCTCAGGCGCGTGCTGTCAGACCCCCTGTTCGACAGATTGATCATGGCGACGGGGCGTTAACGCTTGGTGACCGCCCGTCGCGGGCGGCGTCCTGACACCGGTGCTATCGTTGGTCAGGCCCACAACCAGGGCACGCCGTCGCGCACAGGACGTCGAAGTCACGACGTTCGAGCGCACAACGAAAGGCCATCATGATGCGACAGCGCGTTGAACGATCCGCCTCGATCCGAATCCTCGCCCTCGCCCTCGCGTGTGCGGTCGTACCGCTGCTCGGCAGCGCGTCCGCTCAGTCGACCTGGACGTGCCCAGCCGGCTTCGAGGGCCAGACCCTCAACGTCTACAACTGGAGCACGTACATCGCCGACGACACCATCGCCAACTTCGAGGCTGCCTGCGGCGTCAGGGTCGTGTACGACACGTACCCGACCGACGACGACATGCTGGTGCGCCTGCGCCAAGGCAACCCTGGCTTCGACATCGTCGTGCCGTCCGACGTCGTCGCCACCCTGATGATCGAAGACGACCTGCTCATGCCACTGGACATGAGCGCCCTCCCCGGCTTCGTCAACCTCGACGACACGTTCCTCGACCTGTCGTTCGACCCTGGCAACGCGTACACGGTGCCGTACCAGTGGGGCACCGTAGGCATCGGCTACAACGCGACGCGCGTAGGCGACATCACCTCGTGGGCCGAGTTGTTCGCCCACGACGGCACGGTCGCGTGGCTCGACGACGTGACGGCCATGATCGGCGTCGCGCTCATCATGACCGGCCACGACCCGAACAGTTCGGTGCCCGCCGAGCTCGAAGAGGCGAAGGACTTCCTCATCGAGAACGGCAGGAACGTCGTGTACATCGCGGAGGACGACGGTCAGGAGATGCTGGCGCGCGGCGAGATCGACATCGTCGTCGAGTACTCCGGCGACGTCTTCCAGGTCATGGACGAGTGCGAGTGTGACGACTTCGGTTACGTCATCCCTGACGAGGGCACCAACTTCTGGGTCGACAGCCTCGCCATCCCGCGCGGCGCCCAGAACCCCGCGCTGGCGCACGTCTTCATCGACTACATCCTCGACCCGCAGGTAGCGGCCGACATCTCCAACTACACCGCGTACGGCACGCCCAACCGCGTCGCGCTCGAGACCGGTCTCATCGATGAGGAGCTGGCGTCCGATCCCGGCATCTACCCGTCGCCCGAGACGCTCGAACGTCTCTTCTTCGCGACGCAGGACCCGGTGCGCGAGGCGCTCCTCAACGACATCTGGGACGAGGTGCGCATCTTCGTAGGCCGTTGACCGCCGGCTCCTGCGCGGCCCGCGTGTCGCTCCCGATCACCATGCGTCCGCCGCGCTCAGCGACCACGCGCAGAGTATCCTCTGACGCATGAACGCGATCGGAGCGGCCGAGCGCCGCGGCGGTGGGGCGCCAGTGAGCGGTGACGGGACTCCGTCGGTCGAGGTGCGGAACCTCGTCAAGCAGTTCGTCGAGCGGCGCGGCGCGGCCGCGTTCAGGGCTGTCGACGACGTCAACTTGCGCATCGAGGAGGGCGAGTTCTTCGCCCTCCTCGGTCCGTCAGGGTGCGGCAAGACCACCACCCTGCGGATGATCGCGGGCTTCGAGGAGCCCGACTCCGGCGAGGTGCTGCTGCGCGGGCGCTCCGTGACGGGTATCCCCGCCTTCCACCGCCCCGTCAACACCGTGTTCCAGGACTTCGCGCTCTTCCCGCACATGACCGTGACCCAGAACGTCCTGTTCGGGTTGCGCATGTCGGGCACGCCGGGCTCCGAAGCGAAACGTCGCGCCGAGGAGGCGCTCGCGATGGTGCGGCTGCCGCACGTCGGCAGCCGCAAGCCGCAAGCGCTGTCGGGCGGCCAGCGTCAACGCGTCGCGTTGGCGCGCGCGCTCGTCAACCGCCCGAACGTGCTGCTGCTCGACGAGCCGCTCGGCGCACTTGACCTCAAGCTGCGCAAGACCATGCAGTTCGAGCTCAAGCAGTTACAGCAGGAGGTCGGCATCACGTTCATCTACGTCACGCACGACCAGGAGGAGGCGCTCACGATGGCCGACAGGATCGCCGTCATGAACGAAGGCTCCGTCCTGCAGGTCGGGAGGCCAGACGACATCTACGAGCGTCCAACGTCGCGGTTCGTAGCCGACTTCATCGGCGAGACGAACTTCGTCGACGGTGTGCTCGACTCCGTGAACGGCGCGGTCGGTGTGGTCCGCCTGCCGAGCGGCAGGACGTTGAAAGGCGCGTTGCGCGACGGCGGCGCCACGCCGGGCGACGCGGTCGCGTTGGCCCTGCGGCCCGAGAAGCTCGAGGTGCTCGAGCCGTCGGACGGCCCGGCCGTCGACCAGGCGACGACCCTGCCCGGTGTCGTCGTCGAGGCCCACTACCTCGGGACCGACGCACGGTACCTGGTGCGTTCCGACGACGGGGTCGAGATGGTCGTGCGCATCCAGAACCAGCACCAGGGGTACGGCGACATGCTGAGCGTCGGCACCGACGTCACGCTCAGGTGGCGGCAGGAGCACGCGTCGCTGCTGCGCTGAGCCGACCTGCCTATCATGGAGGCCGTATGCACGTACCGAGTCTGAGGTTGACAGGTGACCCGTACGCCATGGGGCTGGCCCACGGCACGCACATGGCGAAGCAGATCGCCGAGTACACGGCCGAGCGCGTCGCGCTGGCGGGTACCACCGACTGGACCGGCCGTGACGGCAGCCGCGAGCACCTGTTGTTCCTGGCGAACGCGTGCCTGGCGCAGCATCAGGAGCGCTTCCCTCGGCTCGTCGAGGAGCTGATGGGTGTGGCCGCCGGCTCCGGGACGTCGGTAGCCGAGTTGCTCATCGCCGGCGGGTTCACCGACTTCGTCGATACGGTCGCGGGGCCTGACGGCGCGGCCGAGGTGCGCGGACGAGTCATCGCCAACGAGGTCGACGACTGCACGGCCTTCCTGGTGCCGGCTGCGCGCATGGCGCATGGCGAGGCGGCCGGTGGCGGTGCCCTGGCGCAGACGTGGGACATGCACGAAGGCTCGGCCGACCACCTGGTGCTGCTCCACGGCACGCCGCACGACGCTCCCGACTTCATCGTCTACACCACGGCAGGTTGCCTCGGCATGATCGGCATGAACGAGGCGGGTGTCAGCGTCGGGATCAACAACCTGATGGCTGCGGACGGACGGATAGGGGTCACCTGGCCGTTCGTGGTGCGCGCCATGCTCGAGCACGAGACCGCCGAGGCTGCCGTGCAGGTGCTGCTCGACACCCCGCTGGCAGGCGGGCACAACTACCTGGTGATGGACGCCGCCGGCGTCGGCATCAACGTCGAAGCCATGGCGACGCGCACGCACGTCACGCGGCTGGGTGACGCTCCGCTGGTGCACGCGAACCACTGCCTCCACCCCGACACCCAGGCAGTCGAGCGGGAGCGTCTGCCCGCCTCGCAAGCCAACTCCGAAGCGCGCCAGGCAGACGCCGAACGGCTCCTCGACCGACGGGCCCTCACCGTTGCTGACCTGCAGACCGTCACGGCCGACCAGGCGTCGATCTGCCGCGTGGGTGTCGCCCCCAGCTTCGTAGGCACCTGTGGCGCCGTCGTGATGCTGCCAGCCGCCCGCGAACTGTGGGTGGTCGGCGGTCGGCCCAGCGAAGGCGAGTACCGGCGCTTCGACCTGCTGCCAGCCTCGGCGTGAGCACGCGGTCGCGGGCGGGCGCCGCTGGAAGCGCCCTTGTCCGCATCGTGCGGAGCGGCCCCGAGCACGCCGCAGCGCTCGAGGAGCTGCAGCGGGTGTGCTTCCCCGGCCTCGCCGAGCATGAGCGGATGAAGGCCGAGCACTTCCTCGAACATCAACGGCGCTTCCCGGCTGGTGAGTTCGTGGCGCTGGCACGTACTGCGCCCGACGGCTCCCCGTTGGCGGAGGAGCGTGTCGTCGGTCTCGGCTCCGGGTTCCTCATCGACTTCGACCTGTCTCGACCGGACCACGCGTTCATCGACATCATCGCGGGCGGCACGTACGCCAACCACGACCCAGCGGGCGCCTGGTACTACGGGGCCGACATCAGCGTGCATCCCGAGTATCGCGGCCATGGCATCGGCGGTGCCCTCTACCGCGCGCGGCAGGCTGTGGTGAGGCGCCTCGGCAAGAAGGGCATCGTTGCCGGCGGTGCGCTACCCGGCTACCACGCCTACCGCGCGGAGCTGAGCGTCGACGAGTACGTCGCGAAGATCGCGGCAGGCGAGCTCTACGACCCCACCCTGGCGTTCCAGATCGCCAACGGCTTCGAGGTGCTCGGTGTCATCCGCGACTACATGACCGACGAGTTCACGGGCAACGCCGCGAGCCTCATCGTGTGGCGCAACCCGGATCCCGTACCCGACGGGTACCGTGTCAGGCCGGCCAGGCTCGAGGACGCTGCCGCGGTCGCTGGCGTGATCGGTCGCAGGCAACGCGCCGACCTCGGCGCGGTCGAGGTGGACGAGGGCGGGGTGCGTGACGACTGGGCCGGCATCGACTTCGACGCCGACACCGTGGTCGTGGAACAGGGCGGCGTCGTGCGTGCCTGCGCCGACCTGGTCGTGAGGCCGGGGCAGGTGAGCACCTACGCCTACGTGGACCCCGAGGTCGTTGACGCCGGCACGCGCCGCGAACTGGGGGCGTTCCTCGCGGCGTGGGGCGAGGCGCGGGCTGCGGAGGAGCTACGGGCCGCGGAGAACCTGCGGGCCGCGGAGAACCTGCGGGCCGCAGATAACCTGCGGGCTGTGGACGGACCTACAGCCGCCGACGAGCTTCCGCGTGGTGACGATGGCGTCGTCGTCAGGCACTACGCTATCGACACCAACCCAGAGGCTGTCAGGCTGCTGGAGGACCGCGGCTACGTGTTCCAACGGTCGGTGTTGTGGATGGAGCGCGAGCTCGGGGCGGCCGTCTCCGGGGCCCCTGCCGGCCCGACCGCGGGCGAACGCAGGGGCCTGCCAGCGGGGGTGTCGCTCAGGACCTATCGCGGAGAGCGCGACGAGCCGGCAGCCCACCTGGCGTTCGAGGAAGGCTCGCTCGACATGAACGGCCGCGCTCCGAACTCGAGGGAGCAGTGGCTGGCGTACGTCGGCACCAAGGATCCGAGCCTGGTGTTCATCGTGGAGACCAGCGACGCGGCAGGACCCGGATCGGCGCCAGGCGGTGGGCCAACCGGTGGGCCGGGGAGTGGGCCAGCGCGGGCGGCCGGTGAGATCGTCGGCATCCTCATCGCTAGCGTGAGCGGCAGCCAGCGGAGCGGCGGGACGGCAGCGCTCGGTCACGTCGACAGCCTGAGGGTTGTGCGTTCGTGGCGACGCAAGGGCATCGGCGCGGCGTTGCTCGCGCACGCCTTCGCCGAGCTCACGGCGCGAGGAGCCGCCACGGTCGGCTTGAGCGTCGACGCAGCCAGCCCGACCGGCGCACCGAACCTCTACCTCGACGCAGGCATGCACGTGACGCGCCGGTACCTCGTCATGGAGAGGATCGTCGACGCGTCAGGCTGACGGCCGAGCGTCGACGAGCAGGTGGTTCAGTTCACGTCCGCCCACGCCACGGGGACACGCTCGCCGCCACGGCTCTCGCGCATGACGACGACGCGTTCGGCGCCGGCGAGGTCGAACCGGATGACGTTGCTTCTGCCTCCGCCCAGGTCGGTGTCGCCGTCGTCGCCGCGGCTCACGACCACGTAGCTGCTGCCACGCTCGGCGGGAGCCGGTTGGAGCAGCAGTGCCCTGCCGTCAGGCAGGATGCACACGACGCCGAGGCGACCAGGCGTGTCCTCCACGGCTGGTCCGGCACCTGTCACTGCGTTCAGGGCGACCATCCGCAGGTCGGGGTTCGCCATCCAGTATGCGAGCACGCGCTGCTCCTCGACGACCCTGGCTCTCGCGCCCGCTTGCAGCGTGCCCCACGTCCCTAAGCCGACCACGGCTCCTGCGATGACCGCGGCGGCCAACCAGCTCAACGGATGCGCCGAGTCGAAACGCCATGCTCGACCGCGAGCGCTGCGGCCCCGAGCTTCACCCGGACGGTCCTCCGCAGCCGTCACGGTTCCCCGTTCGCGGCTGGATGCCATGGGACCCGCGAGGGAAGCCGCCAGCCTGTCCCACGCGCCATCGGGCAACGCTGCAGGTTCGAGAGCCGCAGGCAGGGCCTCGAGCGCGCCAGCCAGTCCCGGGTCGTCATGAAGCACACCGGCCAGCGGGTCGACCGCCGCCGCGTCCTGCTCATGACCGGGCACGTGGTCGTCGCGACGCCCGCTCACGACCGCCCCTCCAGCACGTCTCGCATCTTCAACAAGGCTCTCCTGACACGGCTCTTGACCGTACCCAACGGCACGTCATGACGTGCAGCCAACTCGCTGTGTGACCAGCCGCCGTAGTACGCCTCCTCGAGCAGAAGCCTGTCCTCGTCCGGCAGTGAGGCCAGCGCGCGCCTCGCCATCACGCCAGGCACCGGGTCCTGGTACGAGGAGAAGGCTGGACCATCGAACGCCTCCGGCTCCAGGTCGCGCAGTTGAGGGCGCGCCGACCTGGCGCGCAGGCGGGTGAGGCAGTGGTTGCGCGCCATCGCGTAGAGGTACGTCCTCACGGCAGCGCGGTCACCGTCGTACGTCGCCGCGTGGCGCCACAGCCCGAGGAACGTGTCGTGCAAGACCTCTTCCGCGTCCTCCCGGCTCGTCAGCATGCGCCGCGCCAGTGCCAGCACGAGCGGGCCGTGACGCCCGAACAACTCACGCAACGCGTCTTCGTCGCCGCCTGCGACGAGGGTCATGAGGTCGGTGTCGCTCACTGCGGTCTCAGCCAACGTCGCCAACACCTACTTCCTGCTACGCACGAAGCCGCACTTCGGATGCACAAGCCTACGGGACGACCATGACCCTCCGCTATCCTGCTGTCCGGAGGTCACAGTGGCCCTACCCGAGTTCGAGCGGTTCGTCGCAGTGCGTCTGGTCAGTCACCCACGGTACTCACCGAACGGTGACGGGTTCGCGTACCTCGCCAACACCACTGGCCTGAGCAACATCTGGTGGCAGCCGGACGGCGGCGGGGCGCCTCGGCAGGTCACCAGCCTGCGCGAGCACCGGATAGCCAGCTTCGCGTTCTCGCCTGACGGTAGGCGCATCGCGTTCCTCGCCGACCACCACGGCGACGAGATGCACCAGCTGTACGTGATCGACACGGTGAACGGGTGGCCGCGGCGCCTCACCGACGCGCCGCAGGTCCAGTACGCCTTGGGTGACTGGACGCCTGACGGCACGCGGGTAGCCGTGACAGGCAACGACCGCGACCCGACCGAGATGGATCCTCAGTTCATCGACGTCGAGACGGGCGCCGTGACCCGCTTGCTCACTGGTGGGCAGTTCTACGCTGCCAAGGTGGCGCCGTCAGGCGACACCTTGGCCGTGCTCGAGTTCATCACCAACACGAGTCAACGCATCTGGCTCCTCGACCTCGCGTCGGGCGAGAGAAGGGCGGTCCTGGGAACACGTGTCGGCGAGCCGGGCGACTCGGTCGACACGGTCGACGTCAAGGCCGACTTCCTCGACTGGCACCCCGACGGGTCCGGTTTCTACGCGTTGACCGACGCCGACCACGAGTTCTCGTACCTCGTGTTCGTGAACGCGAGCAGCGGACTGGTGAGGACGGTGCTGCGAGAGGACGCGGATGTCGAAGGCATGGTGCTCGCCAGGAGCGGTGGGCGGATGGCCGTCGAAGTCAACGACGGCGGCGCCAGCACGGTCTCCGTCCTCGCGCTGGAGACGGGCGGTGAAGCCGACCCGACGCCGTTGACGCTGCCCCTCGGAGTGGTCACTGGAGCCTCGTTCCGCCCCGACGGCGAGCGGCTCATCATGGCGTTCACCAGCCCGCGCGAGGCGACGAACCTCAGCCTCATCGACCTCGGCTCTGGCGAGCGCACTACCGTCGAGCAGAGCATGCTCGGAGGGCTCGACCCCGCCGAACTGAGCGAGCCGGAGCTCGTGACCTTCCCGAGCTTCGACCGAGACGTACCGGCATGGTTGTACCGACCTCGCCCCGGCGGCGCACGAGGCGAAGGACCGTTCCCCGTCCTCCTCTCGATCCACGGCGGACCCGAGGACCAGGAGCGACCCGATTACGGGATGCTTGGGCTCTACCAGTACCTGCTGTCTCGCGGCATCGGCGTGCTCGCTCCCAACGTCCGCGGCTCCACCGGGTACGGCAAGACGTACCAATCGCTCATCCACCGCGACTGGGGTGGTGGCGAGCTGAAGGACATCGAGGCTGCCGCTGACTACCTCACCGGCCTCGATTGGGTCGATCCACGGCGCCTGGCCGTGGCGGGCGGCTCGTTCGGCGGCTTCGCGACCTTGTCCGCGCTGACGCGGCTGCCGTCCCGCTGGGCCGTGGGAGTCGACCTCGTCGGGCCAGCCAACCTCGTCACGTTCGTGGAGAGCGTGCCGCCGTTCTGGCGCGAGGTGATGGAGCATTGGGTCGGTGATGCTGTCAAGGACCGCGACCTGCTCGTCGAGCGTTCGCCCATCACGTACGTCGACCAGCTCAGGGCGCCGCTGCTCGTCATCCAAGGCAAGAACGACCCGCGTGTGGTGCAGGCCGAGAGCGACCAGATGGTCGAACGGCTCCGCGCTCGCGGCGTCGATGTGGAGTACGTCGTAGACGAGACCGCCGGCCACGGGCCTGCCGACAGGGACGGTTGGGTGCGGTGGTTGCGCCTGATGGCCGAGTTCCTCGAGCGTCACCTGCTCGAGTAGCGGGTCGTCCCGGTTGAACACTACGCGCCGCCTGGTCGGAGGCGAGGCGCGCGTTGCCGTAGCTCACGCGCCGCTCTCACCGCTGCGGTTCCCGCGCCGCTGCATGATCAGCGACAACCCGACCAGCACGATCGAGGCAGCGATCATCAGGGCCGAGATGGCGTTGATCTCGGGCGGCACGCGCTGCTTGAGCATGCCGTACACGAACAGCGGCAGGGTCGTGGTGCCCACGCCGGCGTTGAAGAACGTGATGACGAAGTCGTCGAGCGACAGCGTGAACGCCAGCAGGCCGCCCGCCAGCACGCCCGGCATGAGGATGGGGAAGGTGATGCGCCAGAACGTCTGCTGATAGTTGGCGCCGAGGTCGCGTCCGGCCTCCTCCAGCGTCGGGTCCATGGTCGCGAGCCGCGCCCTGACGATGATGGCGACGTACGAGATGTTGAACGCGATGTGAGCGATGATGATCGTCCCGAACCCAGGCACGAGGCGCACGCCGAGCATGCGCTGCACGGCCTCGAACACCAGGTTGAAGAACACCGCGAGCGCGACGCCCTGCGTGATGTCGGGGATGACGACGGGCAGGTAGAAGAGCGCGTCGAGGGTCTTGCGCCCGAAGAAGCGGCCACGCGCCAGCGCCAACGCCAGCATGGTCCCGAGGATGGTCGATACGAGCGTCGCGACGCCGGCCACCAGCAGCGAGTTGCGCACCGCGGCCAGCAGGAGTCCCGTCTGGAACCTGGCAGCCTCGGTGCCTGCCGTGATGGTGTTGTTGAAGATGTTCTCGTACCACACGGTCGTGAAGCCGTTCCACACCGACACCGACGCGCCGTCGTTGAACGAGAACACCACCAGCACCACGATGGGGATCCACAGGAACAGGTACACGAGGAACGGGCTCAGCCACAGGCCGACCTTGCCCGCCTTGCGCACCGCCATGTCGCGGCCGAGGCGGCCCTTGTCGATCTCGAAGGCACCTGCCCGACCGGGGCGGTCGGGTCGACCGGAACGGTCGGGTCGACCGGGGCCGGGTCCCGGAACGCTCACGTCTCCTCCTGCTGACCCCAGCGGGTGTACACCAGCACGCCGAGGAAGACCACCACCAGCAGCACCATCGAGATGGCGCTACCGAGGGGGATGTTCCCGCGACCGCCGAACTGGCTCTGGATGAGGTTGCCGATCATCAGCCCGCGGGTACCGCCCATGAGGTCCGGCGTCACGAACGCGCCGATGGCGGGGATGAACACCAGGATGCAG
>Ga0123333_10001902_pt1 | contig 21818 bp, 21 predicted proteins | sample BioC12SIPDNA_3_FD_89957 | JGI IMG/M metagenome (GOLD analysis project Ga0123333, IMG submission 89957) | Anaerobic biogas reactor microbial communites from Washington, USA - Biogas_R2_B C12 SIP DNA | ecosystem: Engineered > Bioreactor > Anaerobic > Unclassified | place: Washington, USA... | reverse complement strand
GATTGACTTGGAAAAGGAAAAATATGTTGTTACCGAGGAGGAGTTAGAAGCCTACCACCGGGATATCCTACCCTATCTCAAGCCCCTGGGCCCTACCCTGCATGAAGACAGCACTATGCAGATGAGCGAAGACCTGTCCTTTATCTTTCTAGTGCGGCAGATGCAGGAGGGGACAATTGAGGTTGAACAGTTCATCCATCAGGCAGAGCAGGTACTGCAGTTAATGGAGAAGGAAAGCAGGTGAAGGAAGCTTGTTCCTCCTGAGTGAGGCAATACGCAGGCGGAAAAAGACAAGTTCCATTGAAGCGTTAAGGTTTGAGTTTGGTATTACTCCTCCTCTTCGTCCTCGGGCAGATCGGCGTTGTGATAGACCTCCATCACGTCGTCGTTGTCGTCCAGCATGTCCAGCAGCTTTTGCACCTTTTCCAGAATCTCCGGGTCGTCCACGTCCACCATGTTCTGCGGCAGCTTGCTGCGCTCGGCCGACACGAAGACGATGCCCTGCTCCTCCAGCGCCTCGCGCACGGCGGAGAAGTCGTTGGGCGCGGTGAGGATCTCGAAGGAGTCGTCGTAGCTCTTTACGTCCTCGGCGCCCGCCTCCAGCGCCTGCATCATCAGCTCGTCCTCATCCACGCCGGGGCCACGCTCCACAATCAGCATGCCCTTGAGGTCAAACATATAGCCCACCGAGCCGGTGGTGCCCAGCGAGCCGCCGTTTTTGTCAAAGATGTGGCGGATTTCAGACGCGGTGCGGTTGCGGTTGTCGGTGACAATCTCGCAGATGACGGCCACGCCGCCGGGGGCATAGCCCTCGTAGGTGATTTCTTCGAACACCACGTTGTCCATCTCGCCGGCAGCCTTCTTGATGCTGCGGGTGATGCTGTCGTTGGGCATGTTGTTGGCCTTGGCCTTGGCGATGATGTCGCGCAGCTTGCCGTTGACGGCGGGATCGCCGCCGCCCTCCTTGACGGCGATGGCGATCTCGCGGCCTATCTTGGTGAATATCTTGCCGCGGGCTGCGTCCGCCTTGCCCTTCTTATGCTTGATGTTGGCCCACTTGGAATGACCGGACATATCAAAACCCCTCTCCGTAAATTACAAATCAGTATAGCATCGGCAGACAATCACCGTCAAACCAGCAGGGCCCTGACGCGATCGGGGTAGTTGGTGATGATCATGTCGGCGCCCGCCTCAATCACGCGCTTCATGTCCCGCTCGGCGTTGACCGTCCATGTGTTGACCTTCAGCCCGGCCCGGTGTGCCTTGTCGCAGTAGTCGCCAAAGTACAGCAGGTGCTGGTAGTGCGGGTGCAGTGCATCCATGCCGGATTCGGCCGCGTATTTCCACGGCCGGATAAGCACGCTGTCGTACAGCAGCCCGCAGGCCGCATCGGGTGATAACTCCTTGATGGCCAGCATGCTCATGTGGTTAAAGGAGGAGTAGATGACCCTGTTTTCCATGCCCATACGGGCGGCCAGCGCCAGGCACTTCTCCTCCATGCCGGGATAGGGCACGATGCTGTTCTTCAGCTCCACATTGATCAGCAGGTTGGTGGGCGCGAGCAGCTCAAAAACCTCCTGCAAAGTGGGAGCGCGCGCATCCTGATACTCAGGGTGCAGCTTGGAAAAGTCCAGTTTCTTGACGGCGGCCAGCGTCATCTCGCCGATCAGGCCGGTGCCGTCGGACACGCGGTCCACCTTTTCATCGTGGGCCACCAACAGGTGCCCATCGCGGGTGAGGTGTACGTCCAGCTCCACGGCGTCGGCCCCCTGATCGACCGCCAGCTGAAAAGCCTCCAGGGTATTTTCGGGCGCGTAGCCTGAGGCGCCTCGATGGGCGCAGACCAGAATGCTCATCTTTCCTCCATCTGCTGGAGCCGCCGGGCGGCATGCAGCAATGCTTCATTTTGCAGGTCAAAGGTGCGCAGCAGGAAACGGAAGGGCCAGGTTTGGGTGAGGTGCAGGCAATCCAAATCCTGGTATTCGCTATATTGACGCACGCGTTTTCCCCCTTGCGGTTCTTGACAATCTATTCTACCATAGGCCTGAAGGGCAAACAAGCAATGGCAGGCGATTGCGCCGGGAGGGAGGCCGCCTTGATCGACATCGACCGCTTTTCCGCCATTTTGGACGAGCAGGCGGCGCTGCTGCCTGCGGAGATCTACCGCTCGCTCAACCTGGGCATCGGCGTGGTGGAACGGCACAAGCGCGACCGCCGCAGCACCCCCGCGCGGCCCATGTATGTGCTGGGCGAATACCATGTGCACCCTGTGATGGGCCGGGGCATTTTGCTGTACTACGGCTCCTTTTGCCGGGTGTACCCCTATATGAACGACGAGGGCGAGGCACGCCGGGAGATTGACCGCGTGCTCAAGCACGAGTTGACCCACCACCTGGAAAACCAGGCCGGCAGCCGGGAGCTGGAGATCGCCGACGCCCAGTACCTGATGCGTTGGAACGACCAGGAGGACCAGGCATGATCTACCTGCGCGAAATCCACAAACGCCCGAGCGAAGTGGGGGCTGCAGGCTACCCGCTGGCAAGCCCCGTGCTGCGCCAGCTGGACCAGCTGACGCTGACGCAGCCGGTCACCATCCTGTGCGGTGAAAACGGCAGCGGCAAGACCACGCTGATGGAGCTGATGGCCGCCGGCACCGCCGCCCAGACCATCGGCGAATCCGGCGTGCACGCTGACAAGGCCCGCCTGTTCCGGCAGGCAGCCGGGCAGTTCCGCTTTGTGATGGCTCGGCGGCCCAAGCGCAGCTTTTATTTCACGGCGGAGGATTTTTCCCGCTACCTGGACCAGCGACGCGCCATGATGGCCGACGCCCGACAGGCGCTTAATGAAATTGACGGCGCCTACGACGAGCGCTCCACCCTGGCCCGGTCGCTGGCCCGGATGCCCCATGCCCGCACCCTGGGCGAAATGGCCGGGCAGTACGAGCGCGATCTGCTGGCCTCCTCCCACGGCGAGGGCTTTCTCAGCTTCTTTGGCGGGCGGCTGGTGCAGGGCGGCCTCTATCTGCTGGACGAGCCCGAAGGGGCCTTATCCTACGCCAACCAGCTGAGCCTGATGGCGCTGATTGGCCGCGCGGTGGCCAGTGGCGGCCAGGTGATCATGGCCACCCACTCCCCCGTGCTGGCCGCCTACCCAAATGCCGCCCTGCTGGATGTATCAGCGGGCGGCATCGAGGCCGTGCGGTATGAGCAGCTGCCGGGCGTTCAATTCCTCAGCCACTTTTTAAAACATCGGGAGGCCATTCTCAACCAACTTGAACTGCCGGATGCCTCCACCCTAAACGAGTAATCATCAATACCAGGTCTGCCCGAAGCAGGTGATATACCAGGCCCCCTTGTTGTGGGGCTCGTACTTGAATACATCGGGCTGGGTCTGCTGCTCGGCGGGCAGGGCAAAGTAGTTGCGCTCCTTGTTTTCCGCCATGGCATCGTAGATGTAGCTGTAGCGGAGGATGCGGTTGTCCATGTTGCCCTCCACCGTCTCCACCAGGTACTTACCCTCGCCCAGGTCGGTCACGGCGGTTACCAGGCCCAGGTGCACATAGGGCGTGCTGCCGCGCCGGCCGTAGATCACCTCATACCCCGGCTGGGGGATGTAGGCGATGCGGTCCATCTTGGTGAAGGTCTCCCATATCTTGGGCACACCGGCCTCATAGGCCGCGTAGGGGCGGCCATCTTCTTGCAGGGTGGAGGCATTGCGCCGCTCCATGGGGATGCCCACCTCATCCAGGCAGTAGTTGGCAAAGGCGCCGCACCAGCCAAAGGTGCTCTTGGCCTTGCGCAGCCAGAAGGTGTACTTGTTGGACCTGGGGAAGGGCTGTCCGGCGGCCTCGCGCCATTCGTTGAGGGCAAAGTCGATGCCCTGCTGGATGACAGCGGGCATTTCGCCGCCCGGCGCCACGGTGACGGTGAGCGTGCTCTCCTTGCCCTTGGTATCAGTATGGGTGATCACGGCCTGGCCCACACCCACAAAGTTGATGATGCCATGGCCTGTCACCATGGCGACGGCCGGGTCACTGCTGAGCCAGGTGCCCCGCTTGGCGGGGGCAAATACATAGCTGCGGCCCACATTGGTGTTGAGCTCCTTGGGCAGCGCGGCTTTGCCGGCGGCCAGCGCAGCGGTGGTAAACAGGCACAGCGCCAGGCACAGCGCGAGCAGTCGTTTCATGTCTGAAGGCCCTCCTTGAGCTGGGTCAGTTGCGGCGGCGAGCCGGTGCCGGGCTCGCTGTGCTGCGCATCCTGCGGGCTGGGCGCGCGCCTGCGGCGGCCCGAGCCGCCCCCATCGGTCACCACGGCCACAAAGCCCACGATGATGGACAGGTAGTAGGTGAGGAAGCGCCATACCAGCAGCGCCGGCAGGATGACCGCCTCCGGGAATATGCCGCGGAAGAACAGGTAGAAGCCGCCCTCCTGCGCGCCGGAGGCGCCGGGCAGGGGCGTAAAGCTGGCCGCAATGTACAGGCTGAGCTGAATGGTGAGGATGTGGGCGTAGGACACGCCGCTGAGGCCAAAGCCGCGATACACAAAGTAGGTAGCGCTGAGGTACGCCAGCACCTGCACCACCGACAGCAAAAACAGTGTCAAAAACCACATCGGCCGCCGGGTCATCAGGTCCACGCTGGCGTGAAACTCCTGCAAGGCAGCGTCCCAGCGGGAGGAGGTGCGCTCCCTGTCCTTGACCAGCCTGAGCTTGTGCGCCAGATTGACCAGGAATATGATGACCGCGCGCACCATGTTGCGGCTGACGGCCAGCAATATGATCCCGGCCACCGCGATGCCATTCATCACGTAGCCCAGGCGCAGCATCCAGATGCCCTGCTGCAAGGTGTCGGCCACCAGCCGGGCATTCAGCGCCCAGGCCACCGCGCCCGACAGCAGCAGCGCGCACTGCCAGCAGAAAAACTTGACCGCCAGCGCCGAGCTGGTGAGGCCCGGGGAGACGCCCTTCTTTTTCATCGAAAAGATCTGCATGGGCTGGCCGCCCGTGGCCGCCGGCGTGATGGCCGAGTAATACATGCCAATCAGGCCGCAGCGCATGGAGTCCCCCAGGCGCACGCGCGCCCCCTGCAGGCGGAAGTACAGCTGCAAGATGCCCCCTTCAAACAGCACATACAGCGTAAAACACCCCAGGCCGCCCAGCAGCCACCAGGGGTTGACCCAGCGCAGCGCTTCGCCGGTCTTGGAGATGTCGCCCGAGCGGAGGGCAAAATACAGCACCATCGCAAAGGTGCCCGCGATGAACAGCGCGTTGAGTGCCTTCTTGGCCGTCTGCTTGTTAAACCCCATGCTGCCCTTTCCATGAAGGCGCAAAAAACCAGGCCTTCATCTAAATAAGTATACCACAGGCCACGCCGGCCTGTCACCCGCCCGCCCTGCCGGGTGCGGCGGCGCATGCTTTGTGTTTTGCTTGACTTTTCCTTGACTGCACGGGCAAAACTGACTATGCTAAGGCAATCCTTTGCGGGGAGGCAACGACATGATTCTGGACAGCGTGACACACATCGGCCGCTACCGCGGCATCCACCCAAACCTGGACCTGGCCATCGACTATGTGATGGGCCGGGATTTGGACGCCCTGCCCGACGGTCGGCATGATATCGCGGGCGATGCGGCGTATGTGGTGATCTCCTCCCCCGCGCTGGGCGATAACCCCCTGTGGGAAAAGCATCAGCTGTACGCCGATATCCAGATCGCGCTGCGCGACGGGGAGAGCATCGCCTGGGCGGATGCCGACAGCCTGAGCGGCTTTTCCCCATATGATGAAGCCAAGGGCGACATCCAGAAGAGCCATGATGCCGCCCCGGGCGTGGTGTGCGCGCTGCAAAAGGGCCAGTTTGGCCTGTATTTCCCGCAGGATGCCCACCGCCCCGGGCTGGGGCAGGGCACCACGCGCAAGGCCGTGGTCAAGGTGAAGGTATGCTGACCCACCAGGGCACCCAGTTGCTGCGCACCGCCCGGCTGCTGCTGCGCCCCTATACCGAGCACGATGCCGACATGATGTTTGCCAACTGGGCCAACGATGAGGAGGTATGCCGGTACCTCACCTGGCCGCCGCATGGGGATATCGAGGTCACCCGCGGCATCGTGCGCGACTGGGCCGCCTGCTATGGGAACGACTGCTACTACCACTGGGGCATCACGCTGGCGGGCGAGCTGATCGGCGACATCGCCGTGGTGCGCTGGAGTGAGCAGAACGCCTGCGCGGCCCTCGGCTACTGCCTGGGCTGCCAGTGGTGGGGTCGGGGCATCATGACGGAGGCATTGACCGCCGTCACCCGCTACCTGCTGGAGCAAATCGGCTTTCACCGCATCCAGCTGGAGCACGACCGGGACAACCCGGCCTCCGGGCGGGTGATGCAAAAGGCCGGCCTGCGCTACGAGGGCTGCCTGCAAGGCGGCGTGCGGCGGCGGGACGGCAGCTTTGGCGATGTGTGCATTTACGGCGCGGTGCAGGGGCAGTGGGCCCCGCCCGCAGAAAGCGAGGCGGTATGACGCTGATCCCCTCGGGCTACCACTCCCGGCTCAACCTGTACGAAACGCAGGAGGCCATCTCGCTGATTAAAAAGACGTTTGAGGATTTTCTCAGCAAGGCCCTCAACCTCAAGCGCGTGTCAGCCCCCCTGTTTGTGGAAGGGGCCTCCGGCCTCAACGACAACCTGTCGGGCGTGGAGCGGCCGGTCAGCTTTGACATCCGCCAGACCGGCTCATCCGTGGAGGTGGTGCAATCTTTGGCCAAGTGGAAGCGCCAGGCGCTCAAGCGCTACGGCTTTCCGGTGGGCGAGGGACTGTATACCGACATGAACGCCATCCGCCGGGACGAAACGCTCGATAACCTGCACTCCATCTACGTGGACCAGTGGGACTGGGAGAAGGTGATCACCCCGCAGATGCGTACGCTGGGCACCCTGAAGGACGCCATGCAGCGCATCGTGACCGCCATCTGCGCTACCTACGACCTGCTGCAGTGGCGCTTTGCGGGGCTGGATACCAAGCTGGTGCGCGAGGTGACGTTTATCACCACCCAGGAGCTGGAGGATGCGTACCCAAGCCTGAGCGGCAAGGAGCGGGAGAACCTGGTCACCCGCCAGTACGGCTCGGTGGGCCTGCTGCAGATCGGCGGCAAGCTGCGCTCGGGCGAGCCCCACGATGGCCGCGCGCCGGACTATGACGACTGGCAGCTCAACGGCGACATCCTATTTTGGGATGAGACGTTGGGCTGCGCGATGGAGCTGAGCTCCATGGGCGTGCGCGTATCGCCCGAAAGCCTGGCCCGGCAGCTGGCGCTGGCCGGCTGCGAGAGCCGGCGGGAGCTGCCCTTCCACAAGGAGCTGCTGCAAGGGGAGCTGCCCTACACCATCGGCGGCGGCATCGGCCAGAGCCGCATGTGCATGCTGCTGCTGGGCAAGGCGCACATCGGCGAGGTGCAGTCCAGCTATTGGGATCAGGAGACCATTGACCTGTGCAGCCGGGCAGGGATTACCTTGCTGTGAGTGAGGAGCGTGTGATGATGAAACCCCAGGAGATCTTTGGCAGCCGGGTATTTAACTTTGACGTGATGCGCAGCCGCCTGCCGCGGGAGACCTATATGGCCCTCCAGCAGGCCATGGCCACCGGCAAGCGCCTGCCGCCGGAGGTAGCCGCCATCGTGGCCAACGCCATGAAGGACTGGGCCATCGAGCACGGCTGCACCCACTACAGCCACTGGTTCCAGCCGCTCAGCGGCGTAACGGCCGAGAAGCACGACAGCTTCATCACCCCGGTGGACCACGGGCGGCTGATCATGGAGTTTGGCCCCCAGCAGTTGATCCGCGGGGAGTCGGACGCCAGCAGCTTCCCCTCGGGCGGTCTGCGGGCCACCTTTGAGGCCCGCGGCTACACCGCGTGGGACCCCACCAGCTACCCCTTCATCAAGGACTATACGCTGTGCATCCCCACCGCCTTTTGCAGCTACGACGGCCAGGCGCTGGACAAGAAGACGCCCCTGCTGCGCAGCATGGACGCCCTCAACCGCCAGGCGCTGCGCATTTTGCGCCTGTTTGGCAACTTTGACGTGCAGCGCATCACCGCCTGCGTGGGCGCAGAGCAGGAGTATTTTCTGGTGGACAAGGCCGTGCACGACCAGCGGCGCGACCTGCGCTTCACCGGCCGCACGCTGTACGGCGCCCGCCCGCCCAAGGGGCAGGAGTTGAGCGACCACTATTACGGCACCATCCCCCGCCGGGTGCAGGATTTTATGAAGGAGCTCAATGAGGAGCTGTGGATGCTGGGCATCCCCGCCAAGACCGAGCACAACGAGACCGCCCCCGGCCAGCACGAGCTGGCGCCGATTTACGAGACGGTGAACATTGCCGCCGACCACAACCAGATGATCATGGAGGTGCTCAAGCGCACGGCGCATAAGCACGGCATGGTGTGCCTGCTGCACGAAAAGCCCTTTGAGGGCATCAACGGCTCGGGCAAGCACAACAACTGGAGCCTGTCCACCGACCAGGGCGTCAACCTGCTGGAGCCGGGCGCCACCCCGCAGGAGAACGCGCAGTTCCTGCTCTTCCTGACCGCCATCCTCAAGGCGGTGGACGAGCACCAGGAGCTGCTGCGCCTGTCTGTCGCCAGCGCCGGCAACGACTGCCGCCTGGGCGCCTTTGAGGCGCCGCCCAGCATCCTGTCCATCTTTCTGGGCGACGAGCTGACCGAGGTGCTGGACGCGCTGGTCAACCACCGCACCTACGTGCGGGAAACCACGGCCGATATGTCCATCGGCGTGCATGTGCTGCCCAAGATTCCCCGCGACATCTCGGACCGCAACCGCACCAGCCCCTTTGCCTTCACGGGCAACAAGTTCGAGTTCCGCAGCGTGGGCAGCGCCATGAGCATCGCCGAGGCAAACATCACCATCAATACCACGGTGGCCGACGCGCTGATGCAGTTTGCCGATGAGTTGGAAAAAGCGGAGGACTTTCAGGCCGCCTGTGAGAAGCTGATCATCTCCACGATTACGCAGCACCGCCGCATCATCTTCAACGGCAACAGCTATGCCGAGGAATGGCGCAAAGAGGCCAAGAAGCGTGGCCTGCTGGAACTCAAGACTGTGGCCGACTGCCTGCCGCTGATGGCCAGCGAGAAAAACATCGTTCTGTTTGGCCGCCAGCAGGTATTAAGCGAGACTGAGATCAAGAGCCGCGTGGAGGTGCTCAGCGAGCAGTACTGCCAGGTGCTGCGCGTGGAGGCCCAGACCATGCTGGACATGGCTCGCCAGGAGATATTGCCCGCCATCGCCGCCTATGCAGGCGAGCTGGGGCAGGCGGCCGCCTACAAAACACAGCTGCTGCCGGAGGGTGAAAGCGCGGCCGAGCTGCCGCTGCTGCAACTGCTCAACCGCCAGATGGCCAACGCGGCCCAGGAGGCGGACAAGTTGGAGCAGGTGCTGGGCACGCTGGAAAAGAGCCACAACTGGATGACCCTGGCCCTCAAGTGCAAGCAGGCCCTCATCCCCCAGATGCGCGCCCTGCGCGACGCCTGCGACGCGGCCGAGCTGCATGTGGCCAAAAAGCACTGGCCCTTCCCGACGTATGGGGAGCTGATTAACAGCATTTAACCCCGCCGCCCCCCATCGACCTTTAATAACAAACATGCGCCCCTGCCAACCGGCAAGGGCGCATGTTCCTATCATTCAGAATGCTATTGCGCGCTGAACGCGTACACCGTCGCCGTCTGATACACGTCCCCCGCCTTGAGCAGCGTGGAGCCAAAGGAGGGCTGGTGCACGGTATCCGGGTGCTGCTGGGTTTCCAGCGCGATGCCGGCATAGGCGCAGTAGCGGTGGCCGGCACGGCCACCGCAGTTGAACCCCTGGCCGGAGTAGCACTGCACGCCAGGCTGATCGGTGCTGACCGTCATCACCCGGCCGCTGTCGGGGTCGTGCAGGCGGGCGATTTGGCGCATGCCGCTGCCGTTTAGCACATAGCCGATGTCAAACCCCTTGGCGGCGGCAAACATGGCATTGTCCTCCCGCTGCATCACCTCGCCCAGGGGCTGGGGCGTACGCAGGTCGTAGGGCGTGCCCTCCACCGGCAGCATGGCCCCGGTGGGGATCAGTTCGCCATCCACCTCAATCACCTGATCGGCATCGATCCACAGGGTGTGGCCCAGGATGTCCGGGCTGTTGCCCAGGTTGAAGTAGGCGTGGTTGGTGAGGTTAATCTGGGTATCGCGGTCGGTGGTCGCCCGGTAGTCGATGCGCAGCTCGGCCTGCTCGCTGAAGGTGAAGCGGACCGTGACCGCAAGCTCGCCGGGGTAGCCCTCCTCCATGTGGGGGGAGGTATAGCGCATGACCACGCCGCTCTCCTCCACCTCGTATGCCCACAGCTTGCGGTTGAAGCCCTCCTTGCCGCCGTGCAGCGTGTTGCGGCCGTCGTTGGCGTACAGGGGATACTCCTCCCCGTTGAGGGTGAAGGCGGCGCCGCCGATGCGGTTGCCGTAGCGGCCAATGGTGCCGCCCATGTAGCCGATGTCGCGGCGGGCATAATCCTCCGCGCTGTCCTGCCCCAGACACACCTCGCCCAGGCTGCCCGCCCGGCCCAATACCATCAGGGAAACGATGTGCCCGCCGAAGTTGGTCAGGCTGACGCTCTCCCCCCGGGCGTTGGTCAGGGTAATCAGATCGGCCGGCTGCCCCGCCGGGTCCTTGCCAAAGGGCCTGATATCCACCCGCATACTGCCTCCTAATCCGCGCGGCCGGTGGACATCATCTTGGCCCACTGGTCAAAGCGCGCGACAAAATCTTCATTGTCCTTGGTTTTCTCCATCATGGAGAGGATCAGCGAGATGCCCTCCTGCTCGCTGGAGCCGGAGATCATGCGGCGCACCTTGACCGCCACATCGGCCTCGGCCTGGGTGAGCAGCAGCTCATCATGGCGGGTGCCCGAGCGCAGAATGCTGACCGCCGGGAAGATGCGCAGCTCCTGCAGGCCACGGTCGAGCGTCAGCTCCATGTTGCCGGTGCCCTTGAACTCCTCATAAATCACGTCATCCATGCGGCTGCCCGTCTCCACGATGACGGTGGCGATGATGGTGAGCGAGCCGCCCTCCTTGAGGTTGCGGGCGGCGCCGAAGAACCGCTTGGGCCTGTGCAGCGCCCCCGCCGCCACGCCGCCGGACATGATGCGCGCGGTGTTGGGCGCCAGGGTGTTAAAGGCGCGGGACATGCGGGTGAGGCTGTCCATCAGCACCACCACATCCTTGCCCTGCTCCACCAGGCGCATGGCCCGCTCGCGCACCAGCTCGCTCACGCGGGCATGGCTCTCCACCGGCTCGTCAAAGGTGGAATAGAACACGTCCCCGCCCACGGTCTCCTTCAGGTCGGTCACTTCCTCGGGGCGCTCGTCCACCAGCAGCGTCATCAGGTGCACCTCGGGGTGCTGGGCGCGCAGCGACAGGGCGATCTTTTTGAGGATGGTGGTCTTGCCCGCCTTGGGGGGCGCCACAATCAGCGCGCGCTGCCCAAAGCCCACCGGCACAAACAGGTCGATGAAGCGCAGCACGGGGTCGCGCTGCTCGGCCGAGGACAGCTGGATGCGCTTGTTGGGGTAGACGGGCGTCAGCTCGTCAAACTCGCAGCGGTCCTTGATGTCCTCCGGCTCCTGGCCGTTGATGCTGGTGATGTAGAGCATGGCGGCGTAGCGGTCGCCCTCGCGCTGCGGGCGGGTCTTGCCCTCGACAAAGTCGCCGTCGCGCAGGGCGAAGCGGCGGATCTGGGCGTTGGAGATGTATACGTCATTTTTGCCGGGCAGAAAGTTGCCCGCGCGCAGGAAGCCATAGCCATCGCTGTGGATCTCCAGCACGCCGCTGCCCTCGCCGCAGTCGCCGGTGGCCAGCATCTCGGGCACGGCGGGGTTGACGCCGCCCTGTTCACGGGGCTGGGCATCACGCACGCGCATGGAGGGGCCGCGGTACGTGCGGCCATCTGCCGGAGGGGCATACTCCCGCCGGTAGGGCGCGGCTTCCCGGCCCACATCAGGCGGCAGCGGAGGCGCATAGGCAGGCGGCGCCGGAGGCTGGTAGTGCCCGGCGGCCGGCTGCGCAAAGGCAGACGGCCTATACCCCTGCGGGATGACGGGCATCGGCGCGCTAACAGGCTCCGGGGCCTTGGCGGCCTCCGGCCCGAAGCGGGCCGCGGTGCGCGGCGCGGGCCGTACCTGCGCCACAGGCTCTGCCCCGGCCTGGCCGGGGAAGGTGCTGAGGTTGGGCGTCAGCGGCGCGTAGCGGTTGGGCGGCGGGGTGTTGGCAAAGGGCTGCGGGTTGTGCCACGCGCGGGCACCCGCCAGCGTGAAGGCCGGCTTGTTCTTGCCGGTGGAGGTGGTGGTGCGCGAGGCCGGCGGCGGCGCGGGCGCGGGCCCGGGTGACGAGCGCCCCACCTGCATCACCGGCAGGTCATCGCCATCATCGGTGATGATCATGGCGCGGCGCTCGGGCTGCGGCGCAGCTTCCTCGGGCTTCTCCTGCCCCCCCGCGGGGATGGCCGCATCGCCCAGCTGCTCCAAAATGGCCTGCTGGATGCGCTCCAGGATGTCGGCCTTGGTGCGCAGGCTGCCCAAAGTAATATCGCGGTCGCGCGCAAATTGGCGCAGCTCCGCTAAGGTGGCGTTTGGCAAATCAGACGGATTTAGCATGGGGTTCCTCCATGAAGTGAATTAATGGGCTGAAAAAGGGAAATATGGGGCTATGGGGGCTGTCTTGCTGAACGAATGAGTGAACGCACTGATGGGCAAGCCCAGCCAAGCGTTACGGATTGAGTTCAGAATCAGGCAGGCAATGCCTGCACGTTGATGCCAATCAGGCCGGGGCCGGTGTGTACCACCAGGGCGGGGCTGACCGTGCCCTCGTAGAATGCCTTGCAGTTGGGGATGAGGCGCTTGACCTCGCTGAGCACGTGGGCGGCTTCCTCACGCGCGCTGCCCTGCACCACGGCGACTGTACAGGCCACATGCTCCTTGGCGGCGCTTACGGCCAGGTTGATGGTCTCGGCGATGGCCTGGGTGCGGCCGCGCACCTTGGCGGCGATGGCGTAGGCCCCCTCCTCGTTGCAGGTGATGATGGGCTTGATCTTCAGCAGCGAGCCCAGCACCGCGGACACCTTGTCGATGCGGCCGCCGCGGGCCAGATAATCCAGCGTGGACAGGCAGAAATAGATCCTGGACTCCTCCACGCTGTGCTCCACCTTGCGCACCACCTCGTCAAAGCTGTCGCCCGCGGCAACCAGCTCGGCGGCCAGAACGGCCTGTATGCCCGCCCCGATGCCAATGGACTTGGTATCGATGATGCGGATATCCATACCGGCCTGCTCCGGCTCCTGAGCCACCATGTGCATCATGCTGTTGGTGCCTGACAGGGCACCGGCGATGGTGATGATCAGCACACGGCTGAACCCATCCTGCCGGATGCGCTCCAGCGCTTCGCGCACCGCATCGCCGTTGGGCTGTGAGGTGCGGGGCACCTCGACCTCCAGGCGATCGTAGACCTCCTGGGCGGTGATGTCGATCTTGTCCCTGTATTCCCGGTCCTTGTAGATGATGGTGATGGGGACCCAGTAAATGCCATGCTGCTGCAGACTCGCCTCGGGTACGTCTGTGCAGGAGTCCACCAAAATAGCTATTTGATTCGGGTTCATCCTATCCTCCTTGATGATGCAGTATCAGTGTACTGGCTCGTAAAATGGCTGTCAAGTATACCCGCCTTGAAAAGCACAAAAATCTGTCAATATTGATCCAAAAAAGAGGTGAAGGGCCCCTCATCGCGCACCCGCCAGCCCAGCACAGCGCCCAGGCTCACCTTTTCCGCTGCGGAAAAGATGCACCCCTCCACATTGGGGTTGGTGCGCTTAAGGTCCTGTATCAGGCGCTTGACCTCGCTGCGCTTGCCGCCATCCGCCTGGCGGGTTACCCGGCAGGCGCAGGTCATCACGGGCAGCTCAAAGCGCGCGGCGATGGCCCGCACCTGCTCCTCCCGCACCAGAAACAGCGGGCGGATCAGCTCCATGCCCTCATAGTTGCGGCTGCGCAGCTTGGGCATCATGGTCTTGAACTCGCCCCCGTACAGCACGCTGAGCAGCGTGGTCTCAATCACATCGTCATAGTGGTGCCCCAGGGCAATCTTGTTGCAGCCCAGCATCTGCGCCTGCTTGTACAGGTGCCCGCGGCGCATGGACGCGCATACATGGCAGGGAGAGTTCTTTGCGTCCTCAATGCTGGCAAAGATGTCCGTTTCAAAGATATGAAGGGGGATATCCAGCTGCCGGGCCGCTTCCTCCATGGTGCGGCGTTTCTCCGGGGTAAAGCCCGGGTCCATCGCCAGGAAGGACAGCTCAAAGGGAATCTCGCTGTAGCGGTGCAGCAGCTGCAGGCACTTGGCCAGCAAGAAGGAATCTTTGCCGCCGGACACGCAGGCCGCGATATGGTCACCCGCCTGAATGAGCCGGTACTCCTTGACCGCGCAGACAAAGTACCGCCAGATGGTCTTGCGGTAGGTGGTGGTGATGGCGTGCTCTACCCGTTGCGACAGGCTGTCCAATACATGCTCCCTTTCTGTTGATTGCTGGCGAATTATAGCATACCCGCAGCGGCTATGCTATAATCTGCCTGTCGAAATTGTGTTGTGGGGCAGCTGTCCCCAGGGAAGGAGCACGGCATGCGCGAGGCGCTGGAAGCAGTGGTCAGGGAGGCCGGGCAGATGATGCTCAGCCGGCAGGAGGCCGCCGTTCACCGCAAGGAGGGGCACTTCAACTTCGTCACCGAGCGGGATTTGCAGATCCAGGAGTTCCTGCGCGGGCGCCTGGCCGCGCTGCTGCCGGGCAGCTGCTTCTTCTCCGAGGAGCAGGACAACCAGGGCCTGACCGATGCCCCCACCTGGATTGTGGACCCCATCGACGGCACCATCAACTACATGCGGGGCAGGCGCTGCTCGGCGGTATCGGTGGCGCTGCTGCACGGCCTCCGGCCCACCCTGGCCGCGGTATACGACCCCTTTGCCGACGAGATGTTCACGGCCCGGGCAGGAGAAGGGTGCCAGCTCAACGGCCAGCCCGTGCATGTGGCGGACACGCCCTACGAGCGGGCGCTGATCACCGTGGGCACCACTCCCTACGAGCCCGAGCTCATGCGCCTGGGCATGCAGGCGGCCTACGCCGTGCTGCGCCAGGCGGGCGACATCCGCCGCAGCGGCTCGGCCGCGCTGGATTTGGCCTGGGTGGCCTGCGGGCGCACGGACGCATTCTTTGAAATGAGGCTTTCCCCCTGGGACTTTGCCGGCGGCGCGCTGCTGGTTGAGGAGGCGGGCGGCAAACTGTGCGACCCGCAGCATGAGGAGATCGACTACGGCAAGCCATCGCGCATGCTGGCCGCAAACCCGGCCTGCTACCAGCCCGTATTGGACATCCTGCGCCAGGCCCAGCAAGGCCGGCTGGAGGCGTTGTGAATATCCCGCTGTCCTCGCCCCATGTGCACAGCCAGTACTGTGATGGTCGGTCCACCGCGGAGGAGATGGTGCAGGCCGCCATCCGGCGCGGCTTTGTCAGCCTGGGCATCTCCAGCCATGCCACGCAGGACTTCGACCCCGGCTACTGCATCGACCCCGCGCTGGAGGACGACTATATCCGGGAGATCCGCGCCCTTGGGCAGCGGTACGCGGGCAGCATCCGCCTGTGGCTGGGCATCGAGCGGGATGTGTATTCCATCGCCGATGCCGGCAGGTATGACTATGTGATCGGCTCGGTGCACTATCTGCGCCATGATGCCGACACCTTCAGCGTGGATGGCGACCTTGAGCGGCTGCGCGCCGGCATCGATCGGCACTACCGGGGCAGCGGCGCCGCCATGGCTGCGGCCTACTATGCCTTGCTGGGCAGCTATGTGCGCAAGGCGAAGCCCGACATCATCGGCCACTTTGACCTGGCGATGAGGCACAACCGCCGCCATGAGCTGTTTGACCCGCAGGAGCCCGCCGTATGGCGCGCGGCGCTGGACGCAATGGAGGAGGCCTTTGAGGGCTGCCGCCTGATGGAGGTCAACACCGGCGCCCTGGCCCGCAGCGGCGCGCCCGAGCCCTACCCCAGCCTCAAGCTGCTGACGCACTGGCGCAAGCTGGGGGGCGAGGTGATTTTATCCAGCGACTGCCATGCCGCCCACCAGATCGATGCCGGGTACGAAGAAGGCCTCCTGCATATGCGGAAGGCCGGGTATGATCGGATGCACTATTTGGGGACGGGCGATCAGCTGTTTGAAATAGCAGCGATTTAATTGCCCTAACGGATATCCTATCGCCCCTCGGGCAGGGCCTCCCACACGGTGGATACAGGCCCCTGCGCCCGCAGGGCGCGCAGGCGCTTGATGCGCTGCTCCACCCGCCGGCCGGCCATAGCCTGGCTGCGGTACTTATCCATCAGCACACGCACGCCCACCGCCACCGGAATCGCCGGCAGCGCCCCCGCCCCCAGGCCGGCCACCAGCGCGCCTGCGCCCATGGCCGCGCCCGTTTTGGCCGCGCGATAGGCCGAATCCTGCATAGCGGCGGTGCCCGTCTTGCGGCCCAGCAGCACGCGGCTGCCCTCGGTGACGGCGATCACCGCCAGCGGCAGGCCAAAGCTGGCCACGTTGAGCGCGTCGTCCAGCAGGCCGCTGTCGCCCAGCAGCCCCAGATCGACCGATACCTCATCCGCTAGGCTGAGCCCGACAGCGATGCTGTCCATCAGCGTGGTGTTTTGTTTTTTCTTGTATTTATCGACGATTTCCTGAAAGCTCGCCATCATGATCCTCCAAAGGTCTTGAGCAGCGCGGTGATCACCCAGGCGCCTGCCAGGATGGCCGCGATGATGGTCATCTGCCGCAGCACTGAGGTCAGCGTGCCGCGCTTTTGCTGCTGCCTGTCCTGCTTCTTTTCCAGCGCGTCCACCCGGCGCTGCAAGGCGTTCACCCGCTCCTCCAGGGCGCGGCGGCCCTCCTCATCGATGGTGTGGGCGGCGTTCAGCTGGGCCAGGTCCTGCTGGGCGCGGCTCAGGTCCTCGCTGAGGCCCTCGGCCACCAGCGTCATCTCGCTGGTAAACTCGTCCACCAGCGTGCCCAAGTCGCGCCCCTTGATGCCCTGCACGGCGGTGTCCAGCAGTTCGCGGGAGCGCTGCACCAGGTTGGTCTTCTTTTCCTCGGGGGGGTGGGTCATATCAAACGAAGCGCAGGCCATTGGCCGCCTGCTCGTCGGCATATCGGTTGAGCAGCGATTTGATGCGATTGTAGGGGTTGAGCAGCGCGCTGAGGCTGCGGTCGTGGTTCAGCGTCGCGATGAGGTAGGCCACATACTTGGACATATCGGCCTCGACATACCACTTGGCCTGCTTGAGCTCGGGCTGGTTGTAGTTGAGGTTGGTGGCCAGCACCTTGGTGATGATGCCCTGCTCGTAGGCCGCCTGAAATTCGTCCAGGCCGTTGGTAAAGAAGGCAAACGTGGCCACGCAGAAGATTCGGTTGGCCTTGCGCAGCTTGAGCTCGCGCGCCAGGTCCAGCATGCTCTCGCCGGAGGAGAGGATGTCGTCTGCCACGATGACGTCCTTGCCCTCCACGCTGGTGCCGATGTACTCGTGGGCAATGATGGGGTTGCGCCCGCCCACGATGGTGGTGTAGTCGCGCCGCTTGTAGAACATGCCCAGCTCCAGCGCCAGCACGGAGGAGTAATAGATGTTGCGCGCCATGGCCCCCTCATCGGGGCTGACGATGAGCATGCTGTCCTTGTTGATGTTCAGGTCCTTCACCTCGTGGCACAAGGCCTTGAGCATCTGGTAGGTAGGCATTACATTTTCAAAGCCGATGAGCGGCACGGCGTTGACCACGCGCGGGTCATGGGCGTCAAAGGTGATGATGTTCTGCACGCCCATGCTCTCTAACTCCTGCAGGGCCATGGCGCAATCCAGGCTTTCGCGCGAGGTGCGGCGGTGCTGGCGGCTTTCATACAGGAAGGGCATGATGACGTTGACGCGCTTGGCCTTGCCGCCGATGGCGGCGATGATGCGCTTGAGGTCCTGAAAGTGATCGTCCGGGGACATGGGCACTTCCTGGTCGTACATGTTGTAGCGGACGGAGTAGTTGAGCACGTCCACAATGATGTAGATGTCTAGGCCACGCACGCTCTCCTTGAGCACGCCCTTGCTCTCGCCTGTGCCAAAGCGCGGGCAGTAGGCCTTGATGAGGAAGTTGTCGCGGTTTTTGCCCGGTACGGTGAAGAAATCCCCGTCCTCCTCACCGCCCTCCAGATCGTGCCACTTGAGCAGCCAGGAGTTAATCTGTTCCCCCATGTGCTCGCAGCCGTTCATTGCGATGATGCCCAAAGGCCCGAAGGGTACCTCGTTGAGATCCTTCACCCACGAGATCACTGAAGCCGCCATGTCCGCCCTCCTGTCAACAAGATGATGATATTATTCGCCGGCCGGTTGGTCATCCTGCGCAATCGCCTGAACGCGCTGCAACTGAAGCTTGGGGTAGCCGGGGTCCGCGGCCTCGGCCTCGGGGGTGTTGATCCCCACCAGCACGCCCCACACCCGCACATGGCTGTCCACTGCCAGGCTGGGGTCGCTGTCGGTCACCAGCACGATGGTATCGGCGTAGCCGGTGACTGCCTTGCGCAGCGCCAGGCTCACCACGTACTCGCCGACAATGTGCTCGGTCTTGGTTACATAGCCGTCATAGGTCAGCAGCTTGCCGTCATAGGTTTCGGCCTTGGCAATCAGGTCGGTGTAGGGCGGGCTGAGCGCCTCGTCCCCCGCCTGCTGGGCGGCCTGTGCCGCCGGCTGCTCGGATACCGCCGCCGCAGGCTGCGGTGCGCCGCGGGTGGCCAGCCACTCAAAGCTGCGGGAGTTGAAGCCCTTCTTGGAGAAGGTGAGCCGCACATGGTAGCTGCCCTCCTCCTTGGTGTTGACCGTGAAGGAGAAGCTGCGGTTGTTGTTGGTCTTTCTGGTCGTCGCCTTGTCGCCGATGACCATCTGCACGCTGACGCCCGGCTCGGTCTTGCCCATGATCTTGTACTGGTCCTGCGTCAGCTCCCCAGGCAGCTCGGAGGTAAACTCCACCGGCAGCATGCCCTTGTCGTAGGTGATGGAGTAGCTTTTTTCCAGCGTCTCCAGCCCCTCGGCCTCCACAGTCAGGGTCAGCAGGTAGATCCCCTCGGCGGGCAGCGTGACGGGCAGGCTGTAGTTGCCCTTGGCGTCGGCCACGGCGGTAAAGTTCTCCGCCTTGTTGCTGGTAAAGGCAATGGTGGTGGCGGTCAGCTTGGCATCCGCCCGGGTGACGCCCTTCATGGTGAAGGTGGATTCGTAGGTTTCCCTGGGCGCGCCGGCGCTTTCGTTGAGGAACACGGGCATGGACACGCCGTCCCCCACATCGCCGGTGAACACCAGCGTGTCAAAGATTTTGTTGAGCGCGGTGTTGTCGCCGCTTTTGAGCTTGCGTCCATACACCTGCATGTCGATCATGACGGTGCGGCCGTTTTTGACGCTGCGGCGCGCGAAGCCGCGGTGGTGAACCTCACCGTCCACGCGGTAGTTGTAGCGGATCATGAGGAAGCGGCCGATGCCGTCAAAGTTTTTCCACTCGGCGCTTTCCACCCGGTAGCCCTGGGCGGCAAAGGGGCCGTCCTTCTGGTGCAGGGCGCGGTATTCGGCGCGCACATTCGCCGACTGCATGTCGATGTCGCCATAGCGCTGGCCGTCCGCATCGCCCAGCGATGACACCACCAGCACGCGGTTGTTTTTCTCGTCATAGGCCTTCAGCACGATGCCCTGCTGCTTAAACTCTTCCTGCCAGGTGGCCACCGTGCCGCCCCGGTTGAGGATGAAGCTTTCATTGGCCTGCAGGGTGTCCGCCGTGAGCACCGGCGCGTACACGCCATCGGGCAGGGACAGGATGCCCGGCAGCCCCGACATGCTGATCTGCTCCGCCTGGGCGGGCAGCAGCGCCAGCATGCAAGCGAGGGCCATGATCCAGCTAATCAATCTGCGCAAGTGGATCCCTCCTTTGGATGTCCTGTATATATTCTAACATAGCCGCGACAAAGGGACAACCTGAAACATCTGCCCGCCGGGGCAAAACGGCGGGCAGATGTGGCACAACAGGCGCGTGTCCCGAAATCAATATGCCTTTGAAAAATACATGACCTTGTCGGCCTTTTGCCCGCAGCACACGCAGCTGTCCCCGATGGGCGTCTGGTCAAAGGGCATGTTGCGGCTGGTGGCGCTGGTTTCTTCCTTGATGTTGTCCTCGCAGGCGCGGCTGCCGCACCACATGGCGCGGGCATAGCCGGTCTGCACCTGCTGGCGCAGCTCCTCGTAGCTGTGCACATCCTTGGTGTGCTCATCCATAAAGGCCTTGGCTTGCGCAAACATGCTGCGCTGAATGTCATTCAGCAGCTCCTTCACGCCCTCGGCCAGGCTGTCCAGCGGCAAGGTGCCCTTTTCAAAGGTATCGCGGCGCATATAGCTGGCCACGCCGTTTTCGATGTCGCGGGGGCCAATCTCCAGCCGCAGCGGCACGCCCTTGAGCTCCCACTCGTTGAACTTCCAGCCCGGCGACAGGTTGTCCCGGTCGTCCAGCTTGACGCGGATGCCGGCCTCATGCAGCTGCTGATACACCTGCTCGCAGCGCTCGATGACGCCGCCCTTGTGGGCCGCGATGGGTAAAATGACCGCCTGGAAGGGGGCAATCTGCGGCGGCAGCTTGAGGCCGCGCTCATCGCCATGGGTCATGATAACGGCGCCGATCAGGCGGGTGGAGCTGCCCCAGCTGGTCTCGTGGCAGTGCTTGAGGGTGCCGTCCTTATCCAGGAACTGCACCTCAAAGGGCTCGGAAAAATTGGTGCCGAAGTTGTGGGAGGTGCCCGCCTGCAGGGCTTTGCCGTCCTGCATCATGGCCTCCACCGAATAGGTGGCCCGGGCGCCGGCGAACTTCTCCTTGTCGCTCTTCTGCCCGGCAAATACCGGCATGGCCAGCACATCCTCGCACACCTCGCGGTAGACCTCCAGCATTTGCAGGGTCTCCTCCTGGGCCTCCTCGGCGGTGGCGTGCATGGTGTGGCCCTCCTGCCACCAGAACTCGCTGGTGCGCAGGAAGGGGCGGGTGGTCTTCTCCCACCGCATGACGGAGCACCACTGGTTGTACTTCATGGGCAGGTCGCGCCAGGATTGTATCCACCGGGCGTACATGGTGCAGAACATGGTCTCGCTGGTGGGGCGGATGGCCAGGCGCTCGGTCAGCACCTCGGAGCCGCCCTGGGTAACCCAGGCCACTTCAGGCGCGAAACCTTCCACGTGCTCGGCTTCCTTGAGCAGCAAGGATTCCGGAATCAGCATGGGCATGGCCACATTCTCGTGCCCGGTTTCCTTGAAGCGCTTATCCATCGCCGCCTGAATCAGCTCCCAAATACGGGTGCCGTAGGGCCGCATGGCCATGCAGCCGCGCACCGGCGCGTAATCCATCAGCTCTGCCTTGAGCACCACGTCCGTATACCACTGCGAAAAATTCTCGCTGCGCGGTGTAATATGTTGTACAAATTCCTGTTTCGCTTCCTTCGCCATGCTTCCTCCCGCCGGGCAGCCCCGGTTTGCTTGATAACGCCTGCCATTATACGCAATCTGCCCTGCAATGACAAGCGAGCTATGCTCGAATCATCAATTTTCCCTCCTGCAAGGGCTTGCCAGCGCCTCATCCTTGTGTTAGTATAGTTGGGCTGTCATCAAGGAAGCGCCGTCAGGCGCCGCCGATAGTCTCCGACAGG
>Ga0123333_10001900_pt1 | contig 21823 bp, 21 predicted proteins | sample BioC12SIPDNA_3_FD_89957 | JGI IMG/M metagenome (GOLD analysis project Ga0123333, IMG submission 89957) | Anaerobic biogas reactor microbial communites from Washington, USA - Biogas_R2_B C12 SIP DNA | ecosystem: Engineered > Bioreactor > Anaerobic > Unclassified | place: Washington, USA... | reverse complement strand
GGCCGCGAGCGCCGGCGGCGCGTCCGCGCCCGAGCCCCCGCGCCCCCACTGGCTCGCGCCGGGACCGACGCCGCCCCTGCGGCTGCTGCCCGCCGACGACCTCGGCCTCCGCATCGAGCCGTTCGGGGCGGCGCTGGTGGCGATCGGCGACTGGTCGTTCCGGCCGGCCGGGGCCCTGTCCCCACCGCCGCTGCGGTGGCTCGCGCGGGCGCTGGACCGGCTGCGCCCGCCGCGTCCCGGCGACACCCTCCCGCCTAGGCTCCTGTCGTTCCCCAGCCTGACCTACGCGCACGCGGGCGAGGCGCGCAGCGTCGGGTTCCTCGAGCCGCTCCGCCTGGCGCCGGGCTCCTCCACGACGCGCGCCGCGCGGGCGGCGCGGGCATGCGGCTTTCTGTGCTAGACTCTTTGCTTGCCGCGTCGTCGCCCGCCCGTACAGCGGTCCGAGGCGGCCCTCCGGCCGGGGGACGCGCAGACACCAACCGGAAGGAGGTGCTGATGAACCAAGCCAAGTACGACCTCAACGTGATCCTGGTGCCGCATCTCAACGAGACGCAGCTCCAGGCCGAGAAGGACGCCGTGGCCGCTCAGGTCGAGCGCGCCGGCGGCGAGATCGTCGAGCTGGACGAGTGGGGCACCCGCCGCCTGGCTTACCAGATCCGGAAGTTCAACGAGGGGCACTACCTCATCTATCGCGTAATGCTGCCCGGCACGGCTCCAAAGGCCATCGAAGCCGCCCTGCGCCAGCGCGATAACGTCATGCGTGTGCTCGTCGTCAAGGACCGGCCGGAGTGGAAGACGAAGAAGGCGCCCAAGCAGGAGGAGCGTCCCGCCGAGCAGGCGCCCGACGCCGTGGCCGGGGCCTGACGCCGGCTCGAAACGCACCCTAGGAGAGCTCCATGGCTAGAGGACTGAACACCATCTACCTGGTCGGAACGCTGGTACAGGCACCCGAGATGCGCTACACGCAGAACGGGCTGGCCATCCTGGAGCTCAACCTCGCCGGCAACGACAACGTGATCGGCGACGACGACCGCCCGCGCGAGCTGGCCTGGTACCACCGGGTCACGCTCTTCGGCGCCCAGGCCGAGCAGATGGTCAACCAGCTGGCGGCCGGCACGCCGGTGCTCGTCGAGGGGCGTCTCAACTACCGCACCTGGGAGTCGCAGGACGGCCAGAAGCGCTCCGCGCTCGACGTCAACGCCAACCGCGTGGAGGTCCTGACCATGGGCCCGCGCGGCGAGGACGCCACCGTCGTGGACGCCAAGGGCCAGGAGCGCCTGCGCAACGCCCTGAACCAGGTGATGATCATCGGCAACCTGACCCGTGACGCCGAGCTGCGCTACACGCCCAACGGCAGCGCGGTGACGCGGTTCAGCGTGGCCGTCAACGAGCGCTTCCGCGGACGCGGGGGCGAGGACCAGGAGCGGACCAGCTACGTCGACGTCAACGTCTGGCGCGAGCTGGCCGTCGCCACGGGCGAGCTGAAGCGGGGCGACCCCGTCTTCGTGGTCGGCCGCCTGGTGAACGACTCCTGGACCGACAAGGAAGGCAACCGCAGGTTCACGACGCGCATCGAAGGGCAGCGCGTCGAGTTCCTCACTCGCGGTCCCGGCATAGGTGGGGCCGGGACCCGGCCGCGGCAGGAGGCCGCGGTCGCCCAGGCGAGCTCGTCGAGGTTGGACATCGACGAAGAGTTCCCGCCAGAAGAGGATCTACCCTTCTAGATGGCAAGAGACGCGAGAGACTCGAAGCGCCGCCGTGGTGGCGGCCGCCGCGGTCGGCGGCCGAAGGTCTGCCCGTTCACGACGGGCGAGCTCGAGGTGACCGACTACCACGACGCCAAGATGCTGCGGCGCTTCATCAGCGATACCGGCAAGATCCTGCCCCGCCGTCGCACCGGGGTGAGCGCCAAGTACCAGCGCAGGCTGGCGTTGACGATCAAGCGGGCCCGCATGCTCGCGATCATCCCGATCACGGAGAAGCTGGTCCGGAAGTGAACGTCATCCTGCTGGAACCGGTGGACAAGCTGGGCGAGGCCGGCGCGCTCGTGACCGTCAAGGACGGTTACGCCCGCAACTGGCTGATCCCGCAGGGGCTGGCGTTGCCCGCCACTAAGTCGAACCAGGCCGAGCTGCAGGCGCGCCTCGCGCAGAGGGCGAAGCAGCTGGCCGAGCGCAAGTCCGACGCCGAGCGCCTCGCCGAGATGCTCAAGGACGCCGAGCTGACGATCGAGGTGCGGGCCGGCGAGGGCCGCATCTACGGCTCGGTGGGCAACAAGGACATCGCCGCTGCGCTGAAGAGCGCGTACGACGTCGAGATCGACCGCCGCAAGCTCCTGCTCGGCGAGCCGATCAAGACCACCGGTGAGCACGAGGTCGCGTACCGCCCGCACCCCGAGGTCACCATCCCGATCAAGGTCAACGTCGTCACCGAGATCGGCTGAGCGCGGGTCCTCCCGACTCGAGAGCCGAGGGGCCGGCCCGCGTGGGCCGGCCCGTTCCGTGTGGCGTGGCCGCCGGCCTCAACCCTCCGGCGGCCGGTACCTCTCGACCCGTATCAGGTTCGTGGTGCCGCGCATCCCGAACGGCACGCCGGCCGTGACCACGTAGCGGTCGCCCGGCTCGAGGAGGCGCTTCTCGGCGATCGCGCGCGACGCCGTGTCGACCATCTCGTCGGTGTCGTGGATGTCGTCGGTCTGGTAGGCGACTACGCCCCAGGCCACGGCCAGCTGCCGTTGGGCGCGGGCGTTGGGGGTGATCGCGAGGACCGGGGTGGGCGGGCGGTTGCGCGACACGCGCAGCGCGGTCGTGCCGCTCGACGTGAACACGACGATCAGCTCGGCGTCGAGGTTGTAGGCCATCTCGACGGCGGCGGAGGCCACGGCGTCGGCGGTGGTGGCGTCGGTCTTCGGCACGTGCTCGCGCATCACGCGCCGGTAGTTCTCGTCGGCCTCCACGGAGCGGGCGATGCGGTCCATCATCCTCACGGCCTCGACCGGGTACTCGCCGATCGCGGTCTCGGCGGAGAGCATGATCGCGTCGGTGCCGTCGAAGATCGCGTTGGCGACGTCCGAGGCCTCGGCGCGCGTCGGCGTCGGGTTGCGGACCATCGACTCGAGCATCTGCGTGGCCGTGATCACCGGCTTGCCCGCCTCGATGCAGGCGCGGATCAGCCGCTTCTGGATCAGCGGCACGCGCTCCGGCGGCATCTCGACGCCCAGGTCCCCGCGGGCGACCATTATGCCGTCGACCTCGGCGATGATCTCGGAGAAGCGGTCGACGGCGCTGGGCTTCTCGATCTTCGCCATCAGCCGCGCCGTCGACCCCGCCCGCGCCAGGTAGTGGCGAGCCAGCAGCAGGTCGTCGCGGTTGCGGACGAAGCTCATCGCGACCCAGTCGACGTCGAGCTCGGCGCCGAACTTCAGGTCCTCGACGTCCTTGTCCGTGAGGGCCGGGATCGAGAGGTGGGCGCCCGGGATGTTGATGCCCTTGTTGTTCGAGAGCCTGCCGCCGACGAGGACGCGCGTGGTCACGACGCCGGCCTTCACGCCGGTCACCTCGACGGAGAGCCTGCCGTCGTCGAGGAGCAGCACGTCGCCGACCTTGACGTCGGCGCACAGGCCCTCGTAGGTCACGCCGACGCGCGTCGCGTCGCCGGGCGACGGGTCGTCGCAGGTGAGCGCGAACTCCTGGCCGGGCTCGAGCTCGACGGCGCCCTCCGCGAACACGCCCACGCGGATCTTCGGGCCCTGGAGGTCCTGGAGGATCCCGACGCAGCAGCCGAGGTGCTCGGCGGTCTGGCGGATGATGTTGACGACGTTGAGGTGGTCCTCGCGCTTGCCGTGCGAGAAGTTCAGCCGGAAGACGTTGACGCCGGCCTCGATCAGCCGCATCACGACCTCGGGCGAGGAGCTGGCCGGACCCAGCGTGGCGACGACCTTCGTGCTGCGCCTGGTGTCCGTGGTCGGGAGGTTCACGACGGGAACGCCGCCCTGCCGAGGAACCTGGCGCCCGCGCCCAGCTCGGCCTCGATCGCGAGCAGCCGGTTGTACTTCGCGACCCGGTCGGAGCGCGATGCGGAGCCGGTCTTGATCTGCCCGGCGTTCACGGCCACGGCTAGGTCGGCGATGAAGGTGTCCTCGGTCTCGCCGCTGCGATGCGAGATCACGTTGCGGTAACCGGCCGACTTCGCCAGCTCGATCGCGTCCATCGCCTCCGTGAGCGTGCCGATCTGGTTGACCTTCACGAGGATCGCGTTCGCGACGTCCCCCTCGATCCCGCGCCGGAGGCGGCGGACGTTCGTCACGAAGAGGTCGTCGCCGACGAGCTGCACCCTGTCGCCGAGGCGCGCGGTGAGCCGCGCCCAGCCCTCCCAGTCGTCCTCGGCGAGGCCGTCCTCGATCGAGACGATCGGGTACTTGGAGACCCACTCCTCCCAGAACCCGACCATCTCGTCGGTGTCGAGCTTCCTGCCCTCGGCCCTGAGGTGGTAGACGCCGTCCTCGTAGAACTCGGTCGAGGCCGGGTCGAGCGCGATGCCGATCTGCTCGCCCGCCTCGTACCCGGCCTTCTCGATGGCCTCGAGCAGGACCTCGATGGCCTCGGCGTTGCTCCTCAGCGCCGGCGCGAAGCCGCCCTCGTCGCCGACGTTCGTGTCGTAGCCGCGGCCCTTGAGCACGCGCTTGAGGTGGTGGAACGTCTCGACGCCGGCGCGCAGAGCGGTCCGGAAGTCGGGGAAGCCGTACGGCGCGAGCATGAACTCCTGCATGTCGACGTCGTTGTCGGCGTGCGCCCCGCCGTTGATCACGTTCATCAGCGGCACCGGCAGCACCTTCGCGTTGCTGCCGCCGAGGTAGCGGAACAGAGAGGTACCCACGGTCTCGGCCGCGGCGCGGGCGACCGCCAGCGACACCGCCAGCATCGCGTTCGCGCCGATCTCGGCCTTGTTCGGGCTGCCGTCGAGGCTCAGCATCGCGGCGTCGACGGCGGGCTGGTCGAGGGCGTCGAGGCCCAGGACCTCGGGCCCGATCCGCTCGGTCACGTTGGCCACGGCCTTCGTGACGCCCTTGCCCAGGTAGCGCTCGCCGCCGTCGCGCAGCTCGACGGCCTCGTGCGCGCCGGTAGAGGCGCCCGACGGCACCGCCGCCATCCCCTGCGCGCCGCTCGAGAGCGTCACGACCGCGCCGACCGTTGGGTTCCCGCGCGAGTCGAGCAGCTCCAGACCGCGCACGTCTTCGATGATCGTCATCGTCACCTCCGAGGCCCGGCCTCGGCCGGCCACGAGTGTCTGACTACCGCTAGGTCGCTCGCCGCGAGGCGCGCCGCCCCCGCCGCCGCGTGGGGGAGGCGGGTCAGCTCGTCCGCAGCGGGACCACCATAGCCAGGTAGTTGTCGTCCCCCAGGTCCCTCACGACGCTCGGCGAGGAGCTGGCGCCGGAGAACATCAGCCTCACGTCGCCGCTGACGGGCCCGAGCGCGTCCACCAGGAAGCGGGCGTTGTACGCGACCGCGATCTCGGAGTCCTGGCCCTCCTGCATCACCGGCAGCTCCTCCTGGCTGCGCCCGTAGCTGCCCTCGGCCGTGATCGTCACCGTGCCGTCCTTCACGAAGAGGTCGACGCGGTTGTTGGCGGTCTTGTCGGCCATGAGCGAGACGCGGTTCACCGCCTCCGCGAGGCGGCTGGCGCTGAGGGTGATGGTGATCGGGAAGCTCGCCGGGATCACGCGCTCGTAGTCGGGGAAGGCCCCCTCCATCAGCTTGAGGTTGAGCGCGTAGTCGCCGTGCCTGACGCTGAGCTGACCGCCGCTGAGCGCGAGCATGGCATCGCCGTCGCCGAGGACCCTCACCAGCTCGTCGACGCTGCGGGCGGGCACGATCACGTCCCCGTGCAGGCCGGTCCCGACCCCGAGGTCGTAGTAGGCGAGGCGGAACCCGTCGGTGGCCACGGCGCGGAAGCGGTCGTCGGCGATCTCGAGCTTCACGCCCCGGAACACGGCCTGGAAGTCGGCGACGGCCGCGGCGTAGCGCGCGGCCGTGAGGGCCTGGGCCAGCTGCCGCGCGTCGATCGCGCCGGGGTAGTCGTCGGGGAAGCTCACGACCGGCGTCGAGCTCGCCGAGACGAGCTGCAGCTTGGTCGTGTACCGGCCGGACGTGATCTGGAGCTCGTTCCCGTCGAAGTCCAGCTCGACCTCGTCCGCCGGCAGCGACCTGACGACCATGCCGAAGACGTGCGCGACGACGGCGTGGGAGCCGTCGCCCTTCACGTCGGCGGGCACGACCGCCCTGACGTCGATGTCGAGGCTGCTGCCCGAGAGGACGAGCCTGCCCTCCTCGAGGTCGATCCTCAGCAGGCTCAGGCCGGGGTTCGAGGAGCGGGCAGGGATGATGCGCTCGACGTTCGACAGGACGTCGGCCAGTACCTTCTTCGGGACGTTCACTCTCACAGTTCGACTCCCGCTGCGGGGCCAGGCGCTGCGCGTCTGGCGCGACGCGGCCGCCCGGGCGACGGTGCCCGCGCGTCCGCGGGGCCGCGCGGCACGCGCCGGACGCGACCCGCGGCCGCTGCGTGCCGCACAAGAGCATAACCGACGGGCCCCGTCGCGGCGGGGAAGCTGGTTCGCGCGGGTCCACCCGCGAGGCGGTACCAGGCTGTCTTGGGGTGGAACCGGGACCCTCTAGGCCGCGGCCGGGTCCTGTCGGTGTGCTCACCGGTACTGGTCCTGGCCGCGGACGCTCTGGGTCGCCTCCTGACCTTCTCGGCCCGCTTCATGTGCTTGCCGGGCGCTTCCCTGCGCTTGTCGGCTTTTGACCTGTCTGTCTCGGCCCGCTAGCTACACCTCTAGGCAGGAGCCTATGGACTCCCATCCCAGATCTAGAAGGGAAACACCATAATCGTAGGGCCTGTGGGTCCTGCGGATAACCGGCGTTAGCCTGCTCCCAGCGCGGCTCGTCCCTGCGGACGCGTTTGTGGACAACCGGCCCCGGCCTGTGGACAACCGCGGAGGTTCTCCCCAGCCGCCAACAACCTCCCCGGCGCGCGGCTCGCTCCACAGGCGGCGCCCAGGCAGCGCCACAGGTTGTCCACACCGCCCTCCACAGGGGGTCAGGAACAGGGAGAGGAGGTCGCAGAACGGGCGAGCGAGGCGGCGGCCGCCGGAGGCCGCCCGGGCGTCCGGACCGGCCACGGCTCGGCCGGGGTCCGGGGCGCAGATGGCGCCGGGTCTCGTGGCCGGGAGGGTCGCGGCGGCTGCCGCCGGCCTCAGACCAGGCTGTCGCGCAGCGAGCGGACCACGCGCTCGAGCTCGGCGTCCTCCTCGATCGCCTCGGTGACCTTCTGCACGGCGTACATCACCGTGGAGTGGTCGCGGTCGGCGAAGAAGCGCCCGATCTCGGGGAAGGAGTGGGTGGTCAGCTCGCGGATCAGGTACATCGCGACCTGACGCGGTCCGACGAGCTCCTTGCGCCTGCCCTTGCCCCTGACGGCCTCGGGGTCCACGCCGAAGTGCTTGGCGACCTTGGCGAGGATGTCAGGCATCGTGAGGCTCTCCTCGCTGGGAGCGAAGACCTCCGAGAGGGCCTTGGCCGCCGTCTGGCGGTTGAGGGGCACCTGGTTCATGGAGGCGTAGACGATCGTGCGCACCAACGCGCCCTCGAGCTCGCGGATGTTCGACGTCACGTGCCTGGCGATGTAGTCGACGACCTCCTGCGGCACCTTCACGCCGCGGTACTCGGCGTTCATGCGCAGGATCGCCATGCGGGTCTCGAGCTCGGGCGGCGAGACGTCGGTGATCAGGCCCCACTCGAAGCGGCTGCGCAGCCGCTTCTCGAGCGTGGGGATGTCCTTGGGAGGACGGTCGGACGAGATGATGATCTGCTTGCCGAGCTCGTAGAGCGTGTTGAAGGTGTGGAAGAACTCCTCCTGCGTGCGCTCCTTGCCGGCGAGGAACTGGATGTCGTCGATGAGCAGGACGTCCGTGTTGCGGTAGCGGTCCCGGAACTGCGCCATCTGCTTGTCCTGGATGGCGTCGATGAGGTCGTTCGTGAACTTCTCCGTCGTGACGTACTCGACCGTCATGTGCGGGAACGCCTCGATGACGGCGTGTCCCACCGCCTGCATCAGGTGCGTCTTGCCGAGGCCCGACTCCCCGTAGAGGAACAGGGGGTTGTAGGTCTGGCCGGGAGAAGCGGCCACGGCCTGCGCCGCCGCCGTCGCGAGGTGGTTGTTGGGGCCCACGACGAAGTTCGCGAAGTTGTACTTCGGGTTCAGGTGGGGGAGGACGCGGGCCGCAGCAGCCGCGCCGCCGGGCGCGCTGCCGGGAGCGTCGACGGCCGGCGCGCGGCTGGAACCGTTGGGGCCCGCCGCCTGACGGGGGCCCTGTCTACCGTCCGGCGCGGCGCGCGCGGCCCGCGCCGGCTTGCCCTTGGCCGAGGAGGACGGCGCCGGCGCCTCGTTGGGCTCGGCGATGCCGCCGAACAGGTCGTGCTGCTCGGAGCCCTTCACGCCGGTGACCTGGAAGGCGATGCGCGGGGGCTGCGCGCCGATCTCGGCGAGCGCGAGCTCGAGGACGTCGGTGTACTTCGACCGCAGCCAGTCGCGCGCGAAGGTGTGGGGCACGCCCATCACGAAGGCGCCGTCGACGAACCCGACCGGGGTGACCTGGTTGAACCACGTGCGGAACTCGACCTCGGGGATGCGCTCGCGCACCACCTGCATGAGGTCTTCCCAGATCCCGCGCTCCTGACCGGCCACCAGAGACAGTCCCTTCCCCGCCCAAGCCCTGAGGCCCGCAGGCCGGCGCGGTACGGTGGCACGGCCGACCCGTCCGCCGCCTCCGCCAGCGACACCCGCCTACCGGCCAGCGGCCGGCAGAGAGGTGCTGGGGGAAGGACGCCGAGCGCACGCCCGGCGGGGTCTGCTTGGACGCCGAAGCCGAGCCGCGATGCCGTCCCCAACGCGGTTCACGCGCTGAGCTAGCCCTAGCGGCCTGACGCCGGACATGCAGTCTATCACCAGGTCCTGAACCGGTCGTGACCCTCCGTCGCCCCTCGGAGGCGCCTGCGCCGGGGGCGCCCGTATACTGCCGGGCTGTGGCAGGGACGGGCCCGACCTACATGACCACGCGACCCTCGTCGTCACGTAGCCTCCATCGCCGGGGGCGGCGATGAGCGCCGGCGCCTACGACGTCATCGTCGTCGGAGGCGGGCACGCCGGCATCGAGGCCGCGGTCGCCGCGGCACGCTTGGGCGCCAAGGTCGCGATGGTGCTGCCCAACCCCGACAAGATCGGCCTCATGCCCTGCAACCCGGCGATCGGCGGGCCCGGCAAGTCGCAGATGGTGTTCGAGCTTCACGCCCTCGGCGGCGTGATGGGACAGCTCGCCGACGCGACCGCGATCCACACGCGGACCCTAAACGCCAGCAAGGGCGCCGCCGTGCGCTCCCTGCGGGTGCAGAACGAGAGGGACGGGTACGCCGCCGCCGCACGCCAGCTCGTCGAGTCCCGATCGGGGATCGACGTCGTCAGGGCAGAGGCGGCCGACCTGCTCGTGAACAGGGGAACGGTGGCGGGCATCACGACCACCGACGGCCGCGAACTGCGCGCGCCGGCCGTCGTCCTGTGCACCGGCACGTTCCTCGCGGGCGTCGTCTGGTACGGCAAGCAGAGCCGCCCGGCCGGCCGACAGGGTGAGCCGCCGGCGCGGCACCTCTCGGCGAGCCTCACACGCACGGGGCACGAGCTGCTGCGGCTCAAGACCGGCACGCCGCCCCGGATCCGGGCCGACTCTGTAGACCTCGCGCAGCTGGAGGAGGTGTCGTCGGACGACCCGCCCGACAGCTTCACCGGGCGCCCGGGCCCTCGCATGACCACGACCTCGACGTGGCTGACGCGCACGACTGCCGCCACGCACGAGCTGATACTCGCGAACCTCCAGGAGTCCGCCATGTACGGCGGGGAGATCGAGGGGAAGGGCCCGCGCTACTGCCCGTCGATCGAGGACAAGGTGGTGCGCTTCTCCGACAAGGACCACCACCTGCTGTTCGTCGAGCCGGACGGGGTTGACACGAGCGAGCTCTACCTGCAGGGCTTCTCCAGCTCGATGCCCCCGATCCTTCAGGACGACATGATCCGCACCCTGCCCGGCTTCGAGCGGGCGGTGATCCACCGGTACGCCTACGCCGTCGAGTACGACGCGCTCGAGCCGTCGCAGCTCGACGTGACGCTGATGTCGCGCCGCCTGCCCGGCCTGTTCTCGGCGGGGCAGATCAACGGCACCTCCGGGTACGAGGAGGCGGCGGCTCAGGGTCTCGTGGCCGGCGTCAACGCCGCCCGGTACGCGGCCGGCGGCGAGCGGGTGACCGTGCGGCGCGATCAGGGCTACATCGGCGTCATGCTCGACGACCTGGTGCGCGGGGGGATCGAGGAGCCCTACCGCATGCTCACCTCGCGCAACGAGTTCCGCCTGCTGCACAGGCAGGACAACGCCGACGACCGCCTCGCCGAGCTCGGGCACGCGTGGGGCTTGGTGTCCGCCGAGCGCCTGGCGGAGGTCCGCGCCTCCGAGGCCCGGGTGGCGGCGGAGGTCGCTCGCCTGGGCGCGGCGCGCATCGCCGGCGAGCCGGCCACGAAGGTGTTGTGCCGCCCGGGGGAAGACTACGCCTCGGTCGTGGCCCGCGTCGGACCCGGCGACCCCGAGCTGACGGAGAGGGAGAAGGCGCGCGTCGACACGCTAGTGCGCTACGCCTCCTACATCGAGCGTGCGCGGAAGCACCTCGAGGAGCGCGCGGAGTTCGAGGAGCGGTCGATCGCGCACGTCGACTTCGGCCGGGTAGCGAGCCTGTCCGCCGAGGGCCGCGAAGCGCTGGAGCGTGCGCGTCCGGCGACGTTGGGCGCTGCGCAGCGCCTCCGCGGGGTGCGGGACAGCGACGTGGCCGCGCTCCTCGTGCACCTGCGCTCGGGACACGACAGGCGCGCGGCCGCCGGCTGAGCCGGGGCCGCTGGGCTCGAGGGCGCTGGGCTCGAGGGCGTTGGGCTCGAGGGCGCTGGGCGCGACGCACTGTGCTCGAGAGGCCGGATCGGCCGGGCCCCCGCGGCAGGTGGGCGCTCACGGTGTCCCAAGAGGTCCCGGGGTCACCGTTCGCGACGCGATAAGCGCAATGATGTTTCACGTGAAACATGGCCGCGGTCGGGGTCCGCGGCCCGGGGGCTCTCTCAGGCATGCCAGACGACCCGACGCTCCAACGCTACGCGGAACTGATCTCCCAGTACCACGACGCTCTCGACCTAGTCTCCGGCCGAGGCCTGAACGAGCTCGGGAGGATGATCGGCGAGGCCGAGGCGTACGCGGACCTCGTTCGCGACGTCGTCGGCGAAGAGGTGACGATCCTCGACGTCGGGTCCGGCGCCGGGCTGCCCGGCATAGTCCTGGCCGCGAAGCTGCCCAGGTCCACGGTGCACCTCGTGGAGCGCCGCCGCCGCCGCGGCGCCTTCCTCGCGCTGGCGGTGGGACGCCTGGGCCTCGAGAACGCTCGCGTGTGGACACAAGACGTCAAGGAACTCGACGGCGTGTGCGCCGACGTGGTCACGGCGCAGGCTGTCGCCAACTTGGCGGTGATCGCCGGCCTCACGCGTCACCTCCACCGCGACCCGTGCTACCTCGTCAGCCGCCGCGGGCCCGATTGGTTGGCCGAGCTCGACCCCCTGAAGGAGGTCCTAGGCGTCGGAGGCGCCCCGGTGGGCGGCCCCGAGCAGGCAGCCGCCCAGGACCCGCCGGCGATAGCCGTGGCGGCCGAGCGACCGTTGGGACGCGGTGGTAGCCTCATCGCAGTGCGTCTCGGCGGAGGACAGGCTTGCCCATCATCGGGGTGATCAACCAGAAGGGCGGCGTGGGCAAGACGACGACGGCTGTCAACCTCGCGGCCGCCCTGGCGGAGCGCCGCAGGGTGCTGCTGGTCGACCTCGACCCTCAGGCCAACGCCAGCAGCGGCGTCGGCGTGGTCTCGCCGACGACGACGATCTACGAGGTCCTGGCTGGGGAGACCTCCGCCAGGCACGCGGTCATCCGGACGGACTGCGAGAACCTCGACCTGCTCGCCGCCTCCGACGACCTGGCGGGTGCCGCCGTCGAGCTCGACTCCAGCCGAGACAACCTCACGCTGTTGTCGCGGTCGTTGATCGGGGTCCGCCCTACCTACGACTTCGTCGTCGTCGATGCTCCTCCCTCGATGGGCGCCCTGACGCTCAACGCGCTAGGCGCCGCCGACCAGCTGATCGTGCCCTTGCAGACGGAGTACTACGCGCTCGAGGGCATCGCCAGCATGATGGAGACGGTCGAGCGAGTCCGCGGGTCCTTGAACCGCGACCTCCGCATCTTGGGCATCCTGCTGACGATGTTCGACGTGCGCACGCGGCTCTCGCAGGAGGTCGAGGAGAACGTGCGCCGACACTTCGGCGAGCTGGTGTTCCGCACGGTCATCCCGCGCACGGTGCGGCTCGCCGAGGCGCCGTCGCACGGGCAGTCGATCTTCGCGTACGCGCCGACGTCCCAGGGCGCACTGGCGTACCAGGCGCTGGCAGAGGAGGTACTGGAACGTGTCAGCCAAGGCTAGGGGGCTCGGGCGAGGGCTGGACGCGCTGCTGCCCAAGGTCGACCGGGGCATACAGCAGGTCCCTGTCGCGAAGGTGAAGGCGTCGCCCCTGCAGCCGAGGCAGAGGTTCGACGAGGCGGCGATCGCCGAGCTCGCCGACTCGGTTCGGGAGCGCGGGGTCCTGCAGCCGATACTCGTCAGGCCTACCGGGACCGGCTACGAAGTGGTGGCCGGGGAACGGCGCCTGAGAGCGGCTCGCATGGCGGGGCTGGAGTCCGTGCCCGCGGTCGTGAAGGAGATGTCCGACCAGGAGGCGCTCGAGGTCGCGATCATCGAGAACCTCCAGCGCGAGGACCTCAACGACGTCGAGCAAGCACTGGCGTACAAGCAGCTCCTCGACTTCGGCCTTACCCAGGAGCAGGTCGCGAACGCCGTAGGCAAGAGCCGCAGCGCCGTGACGAACACCCTGCGCCTGCTCACGCTCGAGCCCGAGGCCCTCGCGGCCCTCGAGGCGGGCGTGATCACGGCCGGGCACGCCCGGGCGATCCTGGCGCAGCCCGAGGCCGACAGAGTCTGGGCCTTCCAAGAGATCGTGAGCCGGGGGCTGTCCGTGCGCCAGGCCGAACAGCTCAAGCGCCCGGCCGGGCGAGTCAAGAAGCCTGCCACGTCCGCCTACCGGGGCCTCGAGGAGGACCTGAGCAGGCACGCGGGGACCAGGGTACGCATCACCGGCGGCAAGCGCGGCAAGATCGAGCTCCACTTCCACAGCGAGGACGAGCTGCAGCGGCTCCTCGAACTGCTCGGGTACCGCCCCTGACGTACCCACACGGCCGCGCGCCGGACCGCGGCCGCGGTGTTTCACGTGAAACATCGGCCCGGACGCCTGGAGGGGGCGGTGATACCATCGCGCTGCGACCAGGCGCCGGCGACAGCAGGCGGTCCTGGCCCTGACGCTCCACGCATGCCAACGAGGTGAAGAGATGAAGCAACCCGTTCGCGTCGCAGTCACCGGCGCAGCCGGCCAGATCGGCTACGCCCTGCTGTTCCGCATCGCCGCCGGGGACATGCTCGGCAAGGACCAGCCGGTCGAGCTCCGCCTCCTCGAGATCCCGCCAGCGATGCGGGCTCTCGAGGGCGTGATCATGGAGCTGGAGGACTGCGCCTTCCCGTTGCTGCACGGGGTCGAAGCGTCGGACGACGCCGGCGTCGCCTTCGACGGCGCCGACTACGCGCTCCTCGTGGGGTCGCGACCGCGCGGTCCGGGCATGGAGAGGAAGGACCTGCTCCAGGCGAACGGCGCGATCTTCACCACGCAGGGGAAGGCCCTGAACGAGCGCGCCTCGCGCGACGTGAAGGTGCTCGTCGTAGGGAACCCAGCGAACACTAACTGCCTCATCGCCATGCGCAACGCGCCCGACCTGTCACCGACGCAGTTCAGCGCCATGACGCGCCTCGACCACAACCGCGCCCTCAGCCAGCTGGCGAACCGCGTTGGCGCGCGCGTGGCGGACGTCAAGCGCATGACGATCTGGGGCAACCACTCCAGCACCCAGGTGCCCGACCTATCCCACGCCACCGTCGGCGGGCGGCCGGCCGCAGAGCTGGTGGACGCCGCGTGGGTCACGGATACGTTCATCCCCACGGTGCAGAAGCGCGGGGCGGCGATCATCGAGGCCCGTGGGGCTTCGAGCGCGGCGTCGGCCGCGAACGCCGCCATAGACCACATGCGCGACTGGGCGCTGGGCACACCGGCCGGCGATTGGGTGTCGATGGCGATCCCGACCCGCGGCGAGGGCGCCTACGGCGTCGAGGGCGACGTCGTCTACTCCTACCCGGTGACCGTAGCGAACGGGAAGGCCGAAGTCGTCACGGGCCTCGAGCTCAGCGACGACGTGAGGGCCCGTATGAAGGCCTCGGAGCAGGAGCTGCTCGAGGAGCGCGCGGCCGTGGCGGACCTGATCGGCGGCTAGCGCGCCGGCGAGGCGAGCGCCGACACGCGCCCCGTCTGACCGGCTCCGCGCCGGCGTGCGCCGACGCAGCCAGCGGGCGCTCGCCGCCGCGGCCTGCGGGGGCCCGCCGCGGCGGCCTGCGTGAACTCGCTGCCGCCGCCAGGCCGCTAGTCGCCTGCCCCTATGGCCGCCGCATCGGCGCCCGCGCGACGTGCCGCGCGCCGAGCCGGCCATAAACACAAGTCGGAAGGATTCCGACATGTTATCCTCGTCGTGAGCATCGAGGTCCCCATGTCGTCCGGTCACGCCAACACCGCACCGTCCGCAGCTCACGCGCCCCGTGGGAGCTTCGAGGACGCGCGGCAGGTGCTGAGGGAGAAGGGCCTGCGCTACAGCCGGCCGCGCGAGGCGATCCTCGCCTACCTGCGCGAGGAGGACCGGCACGTCAGCGCCGAGAGCCTGTACCTCGAGCTGAAGCGGCGCGGCGAGGACCTGAGCCTCTCGACCGTCTACCTGAACCTTGCCGCCCTCACTGAAGCGGGCCTGGTCTGCGAGTTCAAGGGGGCCAACGGGGAGTCGCTGTACGACAGCAACGTCACCTCCCACTACCACGTGGTCTGCAAGGAGACGGGCGAGATCCTCGACGTGCCGGCTCCGATGGTCGACGGCAAGCCGTTGGGGCGCTTCCTGAAGGAGCAGATCGAGCGCGCCACGGGCTGGCAGGTCGACGAGCCCCAGTTCAGCCTGAGCGGCACGTCCCCCGCGGCTCGCAAGGACTGACCCCGGTAGCGCCGCTCGCGAACCACGCGCGGGCCATCGGCGGCCCGCGCGTTTATCGTGTGGCCGATGGACCGCGCCGTGCCACAGGGACGAGGCCCCGCCGGCCCGGCGCGCGTCGCCGAGGTGGAGCTGAGGGAGATCTCGGCTATGGCCGAGCTGCGGCCCCTCGAGGCGATGCAGCGCGAGGTGTGGGGCGTAGAGGACGTCGAGGTCGTGCCCGCCAGCGCGATGCGAGCGGCGGTGCACGCCGGCGGGATGGTCGTTGGCGCGTACTCGGGCGGTGACGTCGTCGGGTTCGCGTTCGGGTTCGTCGCCACGCCGCATGGCCGCGGCATGCAGGGCGTCGGGCTCCACTCGCACATGGCGGCGGTCCTGCCCGAGTTCAGGGGCGCCGGGGTCGGGCGGCGGCTCAAGCGCTTCCAGGCGAGCTGGTGCGCGGCACGGGGACTGCGGTGGATCAGCTGGACGTTCGACCCTTTGAGGCGGGAGAACGCCCGCTTCAACCTGGCCGTCCTCGGCGCCCGCTGCTACGAGTACCTGCACGACTTCTACGGTCCGATGCCAGGGACCCTGGGCGGGGGCATCGAGAGCGACCGACTCCTGGCCGTCTGGGACGTGACCGCGCAGGCACGCCAGGAGGCCGGAGCGGGCGATGGAGGGCCTCGGGCGCCCGGCCGCACCGATCGCGAGGGCGACCTCGACGAGCAGGCGGTGTGGCTCCTCCCTCCCGGTGAGACCCCGGCCGTGCCCAGCGCGGCCGAGGTCGACCGCGCGACCGCCGGGGTCGGGCGGCTGCGCGTGGCGACCCCGGACCCGGCGCACGACGTCTTCTCCCACGCCGAGCGGGCCGAAGCCTGGAGGGCCGCGCACCGCGCCACGCTGGCGCGCGCGCTCGAGAGAGGCTGGGCCGTCGTCGGCTTCGAAGGCGCCGGCTACGTCCTCGAGCGCACGGAGGGCGCACAGTGACGGCACGCTCCGACGGAAGCCCCGAAGCTGGGCATCGTCCTGATGGCAGACAGGACCTCGCACCTGAGCAGTTGTAAAACACGACTTGACAATCTGTGAACCTGGCCTTAGCATCTTCGCAAGGAGGTAGGCGATGTCGGACCACCTGCTCATGGAGATCACCAGCGCCAGGATCGCGCAGCTTCGCAACGAGCGCTGGGCGCTCGCCCAGGCGCGGTGGTCGCGCCGGCCCTACCTGGCGCGCACGTTGGCAACGGGCCTCAGGCGCCTCGCCGCCGCCCTGGACGGCGAACCCGCCCCGCGCTACGCGGCGGCGCGGTGAAAGCCGACCCGATCGCGATGCCCGGCGCCCGCGAGGGGCGGGCGCCGGCGGTCAGGAGAACGAGTTGAGCGACATCGACAGGATCAGGCAGATGGCCGCGGAGGGCCGCATCACGGCCGAGGAGGCCGAGCAGCTCATCGCGGTCCTGCGCGAGGTGGACGCGGCCGGCGAGCGCCTCGCCGCCGCGGGAGCCGCCGCGGGAGCCCCCGCGGGAGCCGCCGGGGCGGCAGGGCCCGGTACGGGGGCTAGCGTTCCCGACGACGACCTCGACGACGCCGCCTTCGACGCGGCGTTCGACGAAGCCTTCGAGGCCGAGTACCTCGACGGGCAGGGCGAGACGACTCCGGCGGCCGACGCCGGCGCGGCTCCAGACCGTGACGCGGGTCCCGAGCCCGCCGCGGCGCCCGACCCAGGTGCGGCCCAAGAACCCGCGGACCAGGCCGCCGGCGCGCCGGCAGACCGGACGGACGCACGCCCCAAGGACAGCGCGGACCAGGCGCCCGCTGACGGCGCGGACCACATCCCCGCAGACCGCGCGGACCACGGCTCCGCCGACCAGGCGAACCGGGGCCCCGAGGACGCGTTCGCCGCCGCGGCTTCGCAGGCGGTCGCGAGCGCCAGCGCCCAGGCGCGCGAGATGGCGAGGCAGGCGCGCGAGGCCGCCCGGCAGGCCGAGCACGCCGCCAGGGACGCGGCCCGCGAGGCCGCCCGCGAGGCGCGCGAGGCGGCGCGCGAGGCCATGCGGGCCGCGCGCGACACCGCCCGCGAGGCCGCTCGCGAGGCCCGGAACGCGGCCAGGGACGCCGCCCGCTCCACGCGCGACGCGGCCAGGGGCGTGACGGTCGAGGTGGGCGGTCCGTCGCCCGAGGCCGAGCCGGCGAGCCGGCCCGGCAAGGCGATCGCGCCCGCCGGGACGCGCTGGGTGACGGTCGAGATGCTGGGGGGCGACCTCGACGTGACGGCCTCCCCCCACGTGACGGCCCCCGCCGTCGAGGGCGGGCCGGGCGAGCTGCGCATCGAGGAGGTCGAGGACGGCTACCGCGTGCAGTTCGTGCCGGACCGCTCCTCGTTCCTCGGCGGCCTGATCTCGAGCTTCCGCTCCGGCGACATCGACCTCAAGATCCCGCAGGACTACGGCCTCGTCGTCGAGGCCACGGCCGGCGACGTGTCGCTCACGGGCGTCAGGTACCTCAGGGGCCGGATGCGGGCGGGCGACCTCAGCGCCGACAGGCTCGAGGGCGTGGACTTCGGCATGACGGCGGGCGAGTTCGGGGCGACCCTCGACCTGCGCGCCGGCCAGCACATGGTCAGCGTCGGCGCCGGCAACGTGCAGGTCGACCTCGACGAGGCCTCCGACGTCGTCGTCAACGGCCGCGTCTCGATCGGCGACGTCGACACCAGCGTCCCGGGCCTCGAGAAGCGCGGCTCAGGGCTGGGAGGTTCCCTCTCCGGGACCCTCGGTACGGGCGCCGCGCGTCTCGACGTGCGCGTTACGACCGGCGACCTCGACGTGCGCAAGGCGAGGAGGGGCTGAGTGGCCAGCTCGAACGAGCGCAAGCGCATACTCGACATGCTCGCCGCGGGCAAGCTGAACGTGGAGCAGGCCACGGCCCTGCTGAAGGCGCTGGGGCCTACGCCCGCCGAGTCCCTGCCTCTGCCGCCGCGGCGCGCCCCCGAGCCGCCCCGGCCGCCGGAGGCGCCCTATCCCTCGGCGCCGTCCGACCCGCTGCCGCCCGGCCAGGCCCACGCGCCGCACCGCCGCCCCCGCTTCGTGCGGATCAAGGTCGACGCCTCGAAGGAGGACGGCAAGACGACCAACGTCGACGTCCGCGTCCCCTACGCGCTCGCGAAGTTCGCCCTCCGCTTCGTCCCCAACGAGGCCCGGCGCGAGCTCGAGAAGCAGGGCATCGACGTCAGCCAGCTCCTCGACACCGTCGAGACGATGCCCGAGGGCAAGATCGTCGACGTAGACGCCAGCGACCCCGACAGCGAAGAGACCACCCACATCACCGTAGAGGTCATCTGATGCCCATGCTCCCCATGCCGACCCAGTGCCCCGTGACCGGCGGCCCGCTCCTCGTCACCCGCCTCGAGTGCGAGGAGAGCGGCGTGACGATCGAGGGGCGCTTCACGCCCAACGAGTTCGCGATGCTGCCGGAGGAGAACCTCGAGTTCCTGCGCATCTTCGTCAAGGTCAGGGGCAACCTCAAGGAGGTCGAGAGGATCCTCGGCCTGAGCTACCCGACGGTCCGGCTGCGCTTCGAGAAGCTGCTGCTGGCGCTCGGCTACGAGGCGGAGCCCGACGTGAGCGAGGAGCGTGCCGAGGTGCTCGACCTGCTCGAGCGCGGCGAGCTCGACCCCGAGGAGGCCGCCAAGCGCCTGCAGGCCCTGCAGCGCAAGGGCGCCTGACGGTACGGGGCGCGCCCGCGGCGAACCGGTCGGGCCGACCGGGCCTCACGGCCGCGCCCCACCCCCTAGGGGGTAACCCGCCTCGGCCCGAGCCTAGAGGGCCGTAGTTATACTGCCCGCTGCATGCCCGACTACTACGCGCTCCTCGAGGTCGACCGCGACGCCGATGCGGCCGAGATCAAGGCGGCGTACCGGCGCCTCGCCCTGAAGTACCACCCCGACCGCAACCCGGGCGACAAGGAGGCCGAGGAGCGCTTCAAGGCCATCAACGAGGCCTACGCCGTGCTCTCCGACGAGGAGAAGCGCAGCCGCTACGACCGCTACGGCAGCGTCGACGAGAGCATGCCCATGGGCATGGACATCTTCGACATCTTCGCCTCCGTGTTCGGCGGCGGCATGCCCGGGATGGGCATGGGCCGAGCGGCTCGCGGCCGCGGCCAACAGGGCGAGGACCTCCAGGTCGAGGTCGAGGTCACGCTCGAGCAGGCCTGGGCGGGCGAGACGGTCGCGGTGCCCGTCGAGCGCATGGCCGCCTGCTCGCACTGCCACGGCGACAGGGCCGAGCCCGGCTCGAACGGCAAGCAGACCTGCCCCACCTGCGGCGGCGTCGGCCAGGTCAGGACGCACGCGCAGTCCTTGTTCGGGACCGTGATGACGACGCGGACGTGCCCCGAGTGCCGCGGCGACGGCCAGGTGATCACCGAGCCGTGCACGGTGTGCGGCGGCAGGGGCCGCCAGCTCGAGACCGCCACCGTCGACGTGCCGCTGCCCAAGGGCATCGACGGCGGCTACCGCCTGCGCGTGCCCAACGCCGGCAACGCCGGGACCGACGGCGGCGCCAGCGGCGACCTGTACGTCTACGTCACCATGGCGCCTCACCCCCACTTCCGGCGCGAGGGCGACGACCTCTACTACGAGCTGGAGGTGGGCATCGCCCAGGCCGCGCTGGGGGGCACCTTCACCGTGCCGACGATGGAGGGCGAGGAGAGCTTCGACCTGCCGTCGGGCACGCAGCCGCTCACCGAGTTCCGCCTCCGCGGCCGCGGCATGCCGCGCCTGAGGCAGCCGGGCAAGGGCGACCTCGTCGTCGTCGCGAAGGTCGTGGTCCCCACGCGCCTCTCGAACGAGGCGCGCGAGCTCCTCGAGGCGTACGCGGTCGCGGCCGGCGAGGCCGTCGACGAGCACGAGACCATCGGTGAGCGGGTGCGGGGCCTGTTCGGGCGCATCAAGGACCGGCTCCACCGCGACGACGCCCCCGGCACCGAGACCGCCAACTGACCCTCCCGGCCCGGCACGGCGGCGACCTGTGGCGACCGCGGCCCAGCGGCGCCCTCCGCACCCGAGGTACTGCCCTCAGCCCCGTTCCCCCACCAGCCCCAGAGCCCGCAGCCTCTCCCGCAGCAGAGGCACGGCCTCCTCGCCCGTCATGGGCAGGCGGTGGACGTCGGGCTCGCGGCGGAACCACGTGCGCTGACGCTTCGCGTAGCGCGCGGTCGCGACGGTGACGGCCAGGACCGCCTCCTCGAGCGTGGCCTCGCCGCGGACGTGGGCGACGACCTCCTTGTAGCCGATCGACTGCCTCGCCGTCGGCAGGTCCGGGTAGCGCGCCAGGAGCGCGCGCACCTCGTCGACGAGCCCCGCCTCGAACTGGCGCCGCGCCCGCCGGGCGATCCGGCGCCTGAGCTCCGTCGGCGGCGGGTCGAGGACGAACACCACGTAACGGAACCGGGGCTCCGTGTAAGGGAACGCCGACGGCGGCATGCCCGTCGCCCGCAGGACCTCGAGGCTGCGCACGACCCGGCGCGGGTTGCGCGCGGCCCGCTCGGCGTCCGCCGGCGACGCGGCCGCCAGCTCGGCGACCAGCTCGTCGAGGCGCCCCTCCTCGACGGCCCGCCACAGCGGCGCTTGCCGCACCGGGTCGGCCTCGGGCGCCGTGGGCACGCCCTCGCGCAGCGCGCGCAGGTAGAACCCGGTGCCTCCGACGACCAGCGGGACGCGGCCCCGAGCGAGCACGTCAGCGATGGCCTGCTCGGCCAGCTCGACGTAGCGCGCGACCGAGAAGCGCTCGTCGGGGTCCACGACGTCGATGAGGTGGTGACGGACGCGGCGCTGCTCCTCGGCGTTCGGCTTGGCGGTGCCGATGTCCAGGCCGCGGTAGACCTGCATCGCGTCGGCGCTGACGACCTCGAGCCCGAGCTCCTCCGCGAGGAGGACCGCGGCGGCGCTCTTCCCCGACGCCGTCGGGCCCACCAGGGCCGGCACGACCGGACGCGCGTCCGCTTCGCGGCCCGTGCCGTCCTCGGGGTCGCGGACGGGGCGTTCGACGGCGCCGCGCGGGTCGGCGCGGGGCGGCTCCGGCGCGCTGGAGGCCATGCCGCCAAGCTAGCAGGGCGGCATACGGAGGCCCTCCAGGCCGGTGCTACTATGCGGCGATGAAGATCCAGAAGTACGGCACGGCCGGGGACATCGAGGAGCTGATCGCCGTCCGGGAGAGCATCGAGCGGCTCGCTGACGCGCACGGTCCGTCGTCCCCGCTGGTGGCGCGGGCCGACCTCCACGACACCGGCGAGGCGTACCTGGTGCACGTCGAGGTGCCCGGCGTCCCGCAGTCCGACCTCGAGGTCGCGGTGCAGGGCGACGAGCTCCTCATCGCCGGCATCCGGGACAGCCTGCCGCTCGACACCGCCGCGATCTTCACCGAGAGGCCCGTCGGCCCCTTCCAGCGCACGATCCGCTTGCCCTCGCCCGTCGACCCCGAACAGGCGACCGCTCACCTGCACAGCGGCGTGCTGACGATCACCCTGCCCAAGCAG
>Ga0123333_10001893_pt1 | contig 21855 bp, 18 predicted proteins | sample BioC12SIPDNA_3_FD_89957 | JGI IMG/M metagenome (GOLD analysis project Ga0123333, IMG submission 89957) | Anaerobic biogas reactor microbial communites from Washington, USA - Biogas_R2_B C12 SIP DNA | ecosystem: Engineered > Bioreactor > Anaerobic > Unclassified | place: Washington, USA... | reverse complement strand
CTGCATCGGCCCCAAACTCACCGCCGCCCTGCCCCCGACGGTCCCCCATCCCATCCCCCCCGCCCGGCCCCTTCCCGCCACGCACATCGCGTCCCCCATCACCCCAGCCCTTCTCCATCCCCAGTACCCACCCATCCGCTTCCTCCTGTGTCATGTCGCCGTCGGTTACTGCCTGGGCGATCTTATCCTTCATCGCCTGTACACGCGTTGCCCGCAGTTCTTCCTTCATCTCGTCCTGGATCGCCTCAAGATCCACACCCTGCGCCTCGGCGATCTCGGCGAGGGTCTTCCCATCGTGCAGTTGCTCGAAGAGCTCTACCGGTGTCAGTCCCAGCTTTTCTGCCAGCAGGTCGTAGGTCGCAGAGCCGCGGCCGAGGAAACCGAAGCTGCGACCGAGACCTCCGTCATCCGGCTTGACCCTCGAACCGGAATCCGGCGTAGCCACACCGGGCGCCGCCTCAGTGGGGGGAGTGGTCGTCTGTGCAAGCACAGTGCCCACCGTTCCAGCGCCGAGAGCGGTCACGAGGGCCATCATGGAAAGCGTAAGCGCTACCTTTTTCGTAATCATTGGTTGCTCCTTTGTGAATCTTTCAGGGGGACATCGCCCGCCTGCAACTGCCACTCTAACCGGTCGCTGTAAAGACGTGATAAAGGACGGGTCAGAATTTCGTTGGAAGAAACCTGACATGCAGGGGCTATTCTTTATCGTATCTTTATATCAGTGTGCTATAAGTTACTCGAACTCAATGTCAGGATGTAACAGATGATCAGACATCGTCATTTCTATACGTTGTTGCTGGCAGCGGTGGCACTGTTGGCGTTTTCTGCATGCAGCAACGCCCTGCCTGCGTCCACCAATTCGGACGCTGTTCCGCCGGCACCAACCCAGACCCTGCCGCAGGCGACCGCACCGGTGGCACTGCCATCCAGCACCGCACCGGCCACGCATGCACCTGCTGCAACGGCAACGGCACGACCTGCGCAGGTTCCAACCAGGCTGCCCGCGCCCACTTCTCAGCCAACAGCAATCCCGACGCCCACGGCGACGCCCATCAGCCGGCTGTCGATCGAGTACCTGCGGCAACAGGACTATCCTGGCAGTGACCTGGTTATCGAGCAGAAGCTTGCTCCGGGCTCCAACTATGACCGGTACATCACGTCCTACCAATCTGAGGGCCTGAAGATCTACGCGCTGCTGACCGTGCCGCGGGGACAAGCCCCCGCGACCGGCTGGCCGGTGATCGTCTTCAACCATGGCTACATCCCGCCTGCCCAATATCGCACCACCGAGCGTTACGTTGCCTATGTTGACGGGTTCGCTCGCAACGGCTACATCGTCCTCCGGCCGGATTATCGCGGCCACGGCAATTCAGAAGGCGCAGCAACTGGGGCGTATGGCTCGCCAGGTTACGTGATCGACGTACTGAATGCTGTCTCATCCGTGAAACGCTATGAGTCCGCGGACCCGAATCGCATCGGCATGTGGGGCCACTCGATGGGCGGGTGGATTACCTTGCGGGCAATGGTGGTCTCACCGGACATCAAGGCCGGCGTGATCTGGGGCGGGGTCGTCGGCGCCTACGAAGATCTGCTCGAACACTGGCGCCGCAACCGGCCCGGCGCCCCACCCGGCGCGAGCACCTCGCGAGGTGGTTGGCGCTCGGGACTCGTGGCGGAGTACGGCGAGCCGGAAGAGAACCCTGAGCTATGGAAACTGCTCTCGCCGAACCATTACCTTACCGACCTTGCCGGGCCGATCCAACTCCACCATGCGCGAGGCGACGCATCGGTCCCGGCCAAGCTTTCGGAAGTCCTGGTCGAGCAGGGGCAGGCCGCGGGAATGCCCATCGAGCTATTTGCCTATCCAGGAGACAATCACAACATCTCGGGCAACTTCAACCGCGCAATGGCCAGCTCGGTCAGCTTCTTCGACCGTTGGGTCAAGCAGCCGGTCAATCTGCACGAAATCAGTGGGGCAACTGTCTTTCCGCGTGTCGATGGGGTCAATCTGAGGGGCGGTCCGGGGACCAACTTCGAGGTGGTGGGGCAACTTCGCATCGGCGAGAGCCTTCCCATTATCGGTCGGAACGACGACGGCACCTGGTGGCACGTGCAAACGCCGGACAGATCAGCCTGGATTGCCTCGAGCGTGGCCCTGGCTGCCCACACGAACGGAGTACCGGTCGTTGCGGCCCCTTCTCCGGTGCAGAGCTAGCAGCCCCGGCGGCGAGAAGAGGACCGGCTCCGTTGGATTGGCGCGGATAACTACCGCCGTATCCGCGCCAACAGGTTCAGGGCAATGAACGCCAGCAACGCCGCAAAGATCAGGATTGCGGCAACCGGCTGTGCGGCTGAGAGGCCGAAGCCTTCAAATCGTTCGTATACCAGCACCGGCACGACCTTGGGATGGTATGCCAGGATCACGACTGCGCCGAACTCGCTGACCCCGCGCGCCCACATCATCAGCGCGCCGCTCAACACTCCCGGCCACGCCAACGGCAGGGCCACGCGACTGAAGGCCTGCCAACGCGAAGCGCCATCCGCGAGCGCAGCCAGCTCATACTCCTCCTCGATCGAAGCGAAGGCATCGCGCGCGGCTGTGACGAGAAAGGGCAGGCCCACGAAGGACATCGCCACCACGATGCCTGGCACGCTGTCGGTGAAGACAAGGCCGAGGCGACCCAGCGGCATGCCCAGGAATCCGCGACGACCAAATACCAGCAGCAGGGCAATACCCGCGGCCGTGTGCGGGATGACGATCGGCAGGCTGACCACAGCCTGCACCAGCCCCCTGCCCCGGAACGACCTACGTGCAAGCAGATAGGCCAGCGGCACACCGGTCAACATCCCCAGCACCACTGCAGCCAGCGCGGCGCCAAAGGTCAGGCGTATCGAGGCGAGCACCTCACGATCACGAAGCGTATCCCACAGTGAGCCAGGGCTGTTCGAAAACAGGGCCGTGGCCACCGGTGCGACAAGGAAGAACAACAGCGCGCCGCCGGCCACGGCGAAAACGAGCTCGAGAGTCGTCGGCCGCCTGGTCACGGGAAGGAAGCCGGCTCGCACAGGGGCTTCAGTGAGGCCGGCATCCGGTCGTAGCCATCGGCCACCGGCGTCTCGAACATCGGGTGGGCGTTCGACTCCATGACCCGGCGTCCCTCCGGCCCCAACAAGAAGGCGACAAACCTCTCGGCCGCCTCCTCATGCGGAGCATTCGTCGGGATCGTGATCCCATAGCCAATGCGCTCCCCACGGAATTGCGGCTTGACCGTAGCGAAACGCTTGAAGTCCAGGTTGACCTGCACCTTGCGATAAAACGACTCGTGCGCGGCAGAACCCAGGTTGACCTCATCGGGCAAAGACAGAAGTTCAAGACCGCGCTGCCGGATGACCGACTCGTATTCGAAGGCGTAGTCTAGATCGCCCGATTGGAGAAGCGCCACCAGTTGAATGCTTGCCCCGCGCAACACGACATGGCTTCCCGGCTTGGTTTCCAGCACTTCAGGCACGGTGATCGTGGCGAGATCGTCTTCCAGGAAAAGCGTGACCGGCGACTTGAACTGCCCATCGAACATGGGGCGGAAAAACACGTACTTGCCTGATCGTTCCTGGACAAGCGCAAAGGCCATCAGCGCTCTGTACCCGGCTGCATCGAAGCGGGGATCCGCGAACCCCACCTTGACGTCAGGAAGCGCCAGGACATCCGGCCAGTTCTCCGAGGTGATCTCGTCCCCATAGTAGCTGTCTTTCGTATAGGCCAGCGCCAGCCGGTTCGACGCAAAGCGAATGTGCCAGTCGGTGTAAGGCTTGCCGGTCTCCGGCACGGCAGTGCTATACATCAGCATGGGCAGCAAAGAGGCATCCGCGGTGGCAACAACGTCGATCGGCTCGCGCAGCTCCGTTACGTGACGAATGACCTGTATGCTGCCGTGATACTCGGCACGTACGTCGATATCGGGATTCGCGGCCTCAAAAGCCGCCTCGAGCGCGTCGAACGGCACGATCAAGCTCCCCGCGGCAAATACGACGAGGGGTGTTCGTGGCGCAGGGGATGGTGCTGGCGTTGCGGGCATGCCGCCAGCACATCCCACCAGGAAGCTGCAGAGCAATAATGCAAGAACGACGTTGCGCACTATTTCAACTCGAGCTTCACCACGTCTTTGACCCAGAGACCGCTGGACAGGCCAGGCATCGCCAGCCTGAACTTGCCGGGCGTCTCGGTGAATGACACCATGCAGTCAGCGCATGCCTGTACATCTGCAAGCGCCGCCTCCGCCGAGTAGCCATCCGCAGCAGTGATGACCAGCGTCTTGGCATCCGCCGCGGGCTGGACCCGGGCCAGCAATGTGCTCAGCCGCACCCCCTCGGCCGCCATCGGGCCCGATTTCGGATGCTCTACCGTGACCTTGAGCACTTCGATCGCGCGCAACTCAGCTTCGGTGAAACCTGCAGGGGCAGTCACCATGCCCACCAGCACGATATCGCCCTTCACATCCGCCGGAGCGGCTTCTGCAGCAGGAGCCGCAGTAGGGGCGGGCGCTTCAGTTGGCTCCGGCGCTGCTGCGGGCTGGCCGTCCAGCACGACGAGGATCTCCTCGATCGCGCCCACCTGCTCCTTCTTGTCAACCTGATCACCGACGAGGCGCAGGGGGAAATATTGCTCGGGCAGCGGGTTATCATTCACCAGATACGCGGCCAGGATGTCGTTGTTCCGGGCGACCCGCGCGCTGTCGAATGTTGCGGTGAACCCATCTGCGGACACCACATCCACGGTGTAGCCCGCCGCCGCCAGCGCGTCGTTGAAAGCCGGACCCTGGTGTTTGATCTCGTCATCTACGTAGCCGGCCAGCAGATAGAGCGGCACGCCGATCCACTCCTGGGCCTTGTCATCCGTCCAGGTGGCCTTGTGGCATTGCACGCACGACTCGAAGCTGCCCCGATCGATCACCTCAGTTATCGCGCCTTTGAAGGTGACGTCCCAGTCTGCCCCCAGCGGCTTGACCTCCAGCCTGACGACCCACTTCACCGACCAGTGTCCATCTGTCACCTGGTCATCCTTCGGGCTGATGATCACCACCCGCAGGGTGCCATCAGCATCCTCGGGCATCGGCTGCCCCTCGCGTTGGAACGCCACAATGGCAGTAAGGCCCTCAGGAGCGGCTATCTCATCTCCCGTGGCCGGATCGTAGGCGGTGAATGCACCATTGGCGAGCTGATCGTACGAGAAGGTAATGCCGTAGCCATCTTTTGCGACCACGTTCACGCCCATCGTCTCGTCAAGCGGACCGACGAGCTCCGCAAGGTCCTGCAGAGATACGCCGCGATGGGGCAATGGGGCCGTGATCTTGCCCGTGCTGCTCTTGAACCCAGCATTGCCTTCTGTGATGGGCAGCGCCTTCAGCTCATCGAGAGTGAGGGACTTCGATGCTTCGGGACCGACAATCTCCAGCACCTGCTGGGCTACAGGCTCGGCAGGCACAGGGGTGTCCGCCACCGGCACGGGTGTTGGGCTGGGAGGAACCGTCGCGACCGCCGGCTGTGGCTCCGTGGCTGCGGGTGCGGCAGCGGGGGGCGCCGTAGCAGCGGGCGCCGCCGTAGGAACTGGCTGGCAACCAGCCAACAGTATCAAGACGAGACATATGGATGCAACGATGCGGAACATGAGAGGCTTCTCCTTAGCTGTATGGTTGTCTCGGTGTAACTATACAAGGAGTTTATTCCGCTAGACGCCTCGTGTCAATTCGAGCCGCGCAAGACAAAAGGACCGGGCGTCCATTCGCACGCCCGGTCCCCGAAGCTTCGCTCGCCAGAACGCTATGGAAGCACAACACCGGCCGCAGCCGATGCAGCTTCAATCACTGCACCTGAACGAATCAAGCCAACCAACGCCTCAATATCCGGCGTCGTCTCTCGGTCGTGTTCGAGGAAAGGCACAGTCCGGCGGATCTGTCCGTAAGCCGCTGCCGTGCCCTGTCCCAGCCGCGCGGGGCCATCCTCCCGCAGATCGATCGCCTGGGCGGCAGTCATCAACTCGATTGCCAGCACATGACGGACGTTCTCCAGGATCTCCAACGCATGCCGGGCGGCGTTGGCGCCCATGCTCACGTGGTCTTCCTGGTTGGCGCAAGACGGAATGGAATCAACGCTGTCCGGATGGGCCAGGGTCTTGTTGTCCGAGACCAGCGCGGCCGCAGTGTACTGCACCATCATCAGCCCACCGTCGAGGCCGCTGTTGCGCGCGAGCATGGCAGGCAGCCCACCGCTCAGCTCGGGCGTGAGCATCCGGAAGATGCGTCGCTCCGCGATATCCGCGACCTCGGCCAACGTGATGCCCAGGAGATCGAGCCATAAGGCCGGACCCTGACCGTGGAAGTTGCCGCCGGAGAGCGCACGGAATGAGCCATCCCTGGTAGGGAAAATCAGCGGGTTGTCGGTGACCGCATTGATGGCAGTCGTAAAACGCTCCCGAACAAACGCCAGCGCATCCAGCGACGGGCCCATCACCTGGGGTGTGCAGCGCAGGCTGTACGCGTCCTGAACGCGCCCCGTGTCCGAGTCCACCAGGCGACTTCCGGCGGTCAATGCGCGAATCTGAGCGGCCACGCGGCATTGCCCAGGCTGACCGCTGGCCGCATGAATATCTGGCTCGAACGCCGCAGAGAGCCCGGCCAACGCCTCCAGCGAGAGTGCTGCGCCCACCTTCGCATGGGCCAAAAGGTTCTGAGCCTCGTCCACCCCGAGCGCACCGCAGGCCGCCATGAAGTCGATGCCGTTGGACAGCGCCAGTCCTTCCTTAGCCAAAAGCACCGGCCGATCGATCCCGGCGCGACGCATGGCCTCCGCGCCATCCAGCAACTCTCCGCCATACCACGCTTTGCCGCTGTAGCCCCCATCGGGCGCGTCGCCATCCTTGGACAAGACGACCGCGATATGTGCCAGTGGCGCCAGGTCGCCGCTCGCGCCGAGCGATCCCTTGGCCGGAACGAGAGGCGTGACGCCTGCGTTCAGCATATCGATCAGTGTCTGCGCGATTCGTGGACGGACGCCAGAATGGCCGCGCGCCAGCATGTTTGCGCGGATGGCCATCATGGCGCGCACGATCTCCTGCTGCAGCGGCTGGCCGACCCCAACCACGCACAGCACGACGAGGTTGCGGGAAAGCTGCCGGGCTTCAGCCGCGCTGATCTGACGGCTGGCGAGCGACCCGAAGCCAGTATTGACGCCGTAGATCACCCGGCCCTGCCCTTCGATCGCGTCGATCACCCACTGGTGGCTGGCGTTCATGCGCGCCCTGGCAGCCTCGCTCAAGGGCGCGACGGTTACGCCCTCGCGGGCAACCACCGCCAGTTGCTCGATCGTCAGGCCTTCGCCGTTCAGTTCGATCATGAGAACCTCCTCTGGTCGCGAGCGACCACGCGGCCGCGCTTGATCATGCGCTCTACGGCATTGTTGCCCAGCCGGTACATCACATCCTCAAACGTGGGCAGGCGCCAGATCTGCAGGTCAGCCACCTGGCCCACTGCGATCGTCCCGCGATCGGCCAGGCCCAGGCTCCGCGCGCCGCCGGTGGTCGCGGCAAGCAGCGCCTCTTCAGGCGAAAAGCGGTACAGCCGGCAGGCGAGCTGCATGACGAACTGCATCGACTCGGCCCAGCATCCAGGACACAGATCGGTTGCGAGGGCGAGCGTCACACCCTCGGCCATCAGCATGCGAGCGTCGAACGGCCTCTTGTGCGCCACGGCCCAGTCGAGCGCGGGCATGACAACGCCGATCACCCCCCTCGAGGCCAGGGCGCGGGCCGCTGGAGGCGTCGTGTAGTTGAGATGATCGGCCGAGACAACCCCCATCTCCGCGGCCAGGAATGCGCCGCCGATATCCGAGTAAGCATCGGTATGGACCTTCAAGCGCATGCCGGCGTCGTGCGCCCGCGCAAGGATGCGCCGCGACTCGGCCACGGTATAGTATCCGTCGTCGAGATACACATCGCAGAACTCCGCCAGCCCGCGGGCTGCAACCTCGGGGATCATTTCGTCGAGGATGCTGTCGATGTAGCGCTCGCGCGGCGTGTCCGGGGGAAAGTCGTGCGCGCCCAGAAAGGTATTGATCACGTCGATTGGGCCGGCTCGGTCCAGCATCCGGCCCACTTCGAGCATTCGCAGCTCTTCCGCCGTGTTCAACCCATAGCCGCTCTTGGCCTCGACCGTGGTGGTGCCGCTCCAAAACATCCCATCCAGCCGCGCCCGGGCGCTTTCGAAGAGCTCGTCCATCGATGCAGCCCGGGTCATCGAAACCGTCGCGAGGATGCCGCTGGGTATGCCCATCCCGCGCACCTCGGCCGCGGTGTGCGTCATGCGCGCCGCATATTCCTGCACGCGCGAACCGCCAAAGACAAGATGCGTATGACTATCGACAAATCCGGGCGCCACCACGCAGCCTTGGGCATCCACACATTCGGCCGCAGTCAGATCGACCGAGCGCTCCACCTCGGTGCGCGTTCCCACTGCCACGATCTGATCGCCGGCGATGGCAATGGCGCCGTCAGGTATTCGACCGATGAGATCGCCGCCACGGCTGACGCACGTAAGGACGAGCCCGCCCCGGACATACAGATCTGCCCGCAGGCCGGACACTGGTTGGGCCAACTTGCTGCTCCTGCAAACGGCCGCCTCCCGCTCAGCCTCGACTGTGCGCAGCTCGGCGGTCGACGGTGCCATCATCCGGACCAAAGGTCGCGGTCGGGCTCCACCAGAGCGGCACCTTGATGCTGTCCTGCGTCAGCGGTCCCTCTCCCATGGCGACCTGCCGGGCCATGGGGTAGCCGGCCTGTGCGTGACGGATGACGCCGATGCCCGAGTCGGTGGTGAGGGAGGCCTCCAGACGCAGGTCAGCCTCTTCGCTGCCGTCCGCGATCATGGTGACGCCCGTGTGTACGGCCTCACCCATCGAATAATTCGCCTGGATCGCGATCAGGTCGCACATTGCGGCGGTGTTCAACAGTGCGTTCAGGTATGGCCAATCGGAGATCAAGTCACCGCCATCTAGCATCTTCTCCGACTCAAAAGTCGGGTTAACGATAGATCCGGAATCCAGGTTGTCGCGCGAGAAGCCGACCGGACCCTTGACCTCGCCTTCGCGGATGAGCCTGTTGACGGCCAGGCCAAAGGCCTTGCGCTCCCCAAAGCCCAGGTAACACACGCGCGCGGGCAGGCCCTCGATGGGCAGTGTCCTGCGCGCAAGGTTGATCCACTTCACGGTCGTCGCATCATGCGGGAACATTTCGAGGACGAGATCGTCGAGCCGGGCGAGATCGCTCGCTTCGCCCGAAAGGCATGTCCAGCGGAACGGCCCGCGACCCATGAGGAATAGCGGACGGATATACGCAGCGACAAAGCCCGGAATGCTCATCGCCTGTTCCTCGGGCATGCCCGCGTCACGGCATTCTTTGCGGATGCTCGTGCCGTATTCAAACACCTGCACACCGGCTGCACTGAAGCCCAGCATTGCAGCGAGCTGCCGCTTCATCGACTCCCGGGCCTCCTCGAGGTAGGCCAGGCGATCCGCGCGGCGCGCAGCTTCAGCGGACTCCACGGTGTGGCCGGCCGCGATGTAGGAAATCGGGTCATGACACGGACACATCTCGGTGATGATGTCCGGCTTCCAGCCCAGTTCCAGCGCACGGGGGAACAGATCGGCCGCGTTTCCGTGGAGACCGATGCCCAAGCTACGTCCCTCGGCCTTGGCCTGCTCTGCGAGTGCGATACCCTCCTCCAGGGTATTCACCTGAACGTCCAGGAATTTCTTCTGGATGCGAAGGGGGATGATGTCCGGGTTCGCGTCCACCACCAGGCAGACGCCGCCGTGCATCGTCATGGCACGCGGTTGATTGGCGCCCATGCCGCCCAGCCCGGCGGTGAGAAGGATGCGTCCGACCAGCGAGCCGCCGAAGTGCTGCTCACCGATCGCAGCCAATGTCTCGAAGGTGCCCTGGATAACGCCCTGGGTGCCGATGTACTCCCACGGCGCTGCAGTGTACTGCGCGAACATCGTGAGGTTCTTGTCCTGCAGGTCGTAGAAGATGGGCCAGGTCGCCTTCATGATGTTCGTCGTAGCCATGACAACACGCGGGGCCAGCCGGTGAGTCTGGAAGATCGCCACCGGCATGCCGGACTGAATGGCGAGCGTCTCGTCGTTCTCCAGGTTCATCAGGGCGTCGACGATCGCGTGATATGATTCCCAGTTGCGTGCACACTTGCCGATGCCGCCGTAGATGACGAGCCGCTCCGGTCGCTCCGCATTCTCCATGTTGTTCTCCAACATGCGCAGGAGCGATTCCTGCTTCCAGCCTTTACAGCGCAGCGTTGGCCCGCGTTGAGCCTTGACCGAGTAGAGGATTTCGTTCTTCATCTAAGCACCCCCTTTCAGATATCTCATGAATCCTGGTTGCGTCAATCTATGAGCGCCAGCTCGATGATCTGTTCGGTCGAAAAGTCGTGCACCTGCAGATAGTACCGGGCCACATCTTCCAGCACACCCAGGGGCACAGGGCCCACCAACTCAGCGCCTGCGATCGTCACGCCGAACCGGCATGCCTCGATGCGGATGGTCTCCAGGACGCGCGGGAGCGGGGTCTTGGTGTAGTTGAGGAAGTTCATCGACACCTGCACCAATCCCTTGTCCTCCAGCGGGAGCCCGATAGCACGTACGTAACGAAAGCCGCCGCTGATGTGGCGCACCGCCCTGGCGATGCGGTCAGCGATGCTAAGGTCCGTCGTCCGCAAATTTACATTGAAGGCGACCAGGGGAAAACGGGAGCCAGTGACCAACGCGCCGGATCTGGCATTGAAGACTGCTGGCCCCTCGTCCGGCGCCCACTGCGGCTGTGCCAGCTTGCCCGCAAGCGCCTCATACTCGCCCTTGCGAATGTCGGGCAGGCTCTTGCGCTCGGGCCTGGTTGCAGCATCCTCGTAGTAATAGACCGGAACCCCCAGCTCGCCGGCGAAGCGTCCGAAACGCCGGCTGATCTCGACCGCTTCTGCGGTTTCAACGCCGCGCACGGGGATGAATGCCGCGACATCAACTGCCCCTTGTCGCGGGTGGCTGCCGTGATGTTGGCTCATGTCGATGAGCTCAAAGGCCTTCACGGCCAATCGCTTCGTCGCTTCGAGCACATCTTCCGGATCGCCAAGATAGGTGAACACGGAACGATTGTGATCGGGGTCGCTGGAGTAATCGATCAGCCGCACGCCCGGAACGGACCGCACCTGGGCAGCCACCGCCTCAACCAGCGCCAAATCGCGCCCCTCGCTGATGTTCGGTTCGCACAGAAGTACCTTGCGCATGGTTTATCCTTTCACCGGCCGAGTCATGCGGCATTCAGCGCATCTGCGCGGCCTCGAATCTCGCCGGCAATGGTCTCGTCCTTAACACCAGGCAGGTTGATATCGACGTTGGCCAGACAGCCCTGCAGCCCTGCACGCGCCAGGTAACCGGCACTCTGGAGGTCCGATAGGGCGCGCGGGTTCGACCTGCCCTCCAACTGAGCGGCAAGGGCCAGGACTGCTGCACAATGTTCGGCATTATGCAGGGGGACGCGGGTCGCATAGACGGTGGCCTCCTGAATTGCTGCACGCCGCGCCTCCTTCTCTGCCTCCGTGGCCTTCGGCAGCCGGAAGGCAGCCATGACAGCGTCGAAGGACCGCGCATCCTCCTCCGCGCCCGCCAACAGCGCCTCGCGCAGCTCGCCAGCCTCACGGGCGACGCGCTGGTAGAAAGCTTCCGGTTCCACGGCATTCGCGCCGACTGAGAGCCGCGCGACCATGGCCACCAATGCCGCGGCCATCGCACCGGCGACGGCAGATGCCGTGCCTCCACCGGTCGAGTTGTCGAGAGGGTCAAGAACGCGGTGGAACGCCGCCATTTGGCTCTCGGTGATGATGTCCATCGTATGAATCCTCCTGGAACAGTCAGTCTCTTGGGTCATCCTCGGCGTCGACGCAGACGGCGAGCGCGTAGTGGTGACGGTACAAGCCGCGATACCAGACCGCGGGCCGGTGAGGTGCGGTATAGGTCAGCCGTGAGATCACGACGGCAGGAGTATTTGGCGCGACCTGAAGCAGCGCGGCATCCGCCGCGTCCAGCATCTGCGCTTCGATCTCGACAACCGCGCGCAGAAGGGGAAGCTCCGAACGGCTGACGATGATGTCATGGATGGAAGCGCGGGTGAGGTCCTCATCGAGAAGGGCCGGGCACAGCGATTGCGGCAGAAATCGCTCGGAATAGCCTGCCACCCGATCCCCCGCCAGCCTGCGTCGTGCGATGTGTATCAGGGGTTCGCCCAGCGGCAGGGCAAGCCGCTCAGCGATGGCCATCGACGCAGGAATGACTTCCCTGGTGGTCACCTGGTAGGTGGTCGAGGCGTCGTCCTCCCTCCCCATGAAGTGGAAAGGCAACGCGTTCGGATGCCCCGAGTTGACGTACGACCCGCTGCCCTGCGCAGTGAAGATCAGACCTTCAGCCCCAAGCTGCTCAATCGCGCGACGTACGGTTCCCCGCGACAGTCCGTAGGTCTCCATCAGCTCGTCCTCGGTAGGCAGCCGCGCGCCCGGAGGCAGCTCACCCGCAAGGATGCGCGTGCGCAGGAGCTGGAGGAGTTGGCGATACTTTGGTAGTGCACCCGTAGATAGCTTCACCTACACATCCACAATCATATAGTCATCTATATAAATTTTACCACAAGCGCGCCGTGCCTGTCAAGAAGGAAAACGCGAAATTTAAGGTTGCCGGCGAGCAAATCTGCACCTGTATCGCGCAGCTACGCTTTCCGATCGTCTTCGCTTATAATGTGGCTTACGAAAAATCGACGCCTTAGCGCCAAATTGCACTTACCATCATTGTATCACGAGGGCGAAGCATGAGTGACGAACTAACCTTTGATATCCAGGCTGCACACCGCTATTTTTCCACGGAATGCTTCAATCGGGCCTGGGATCTCATCGAAAAAGAAGACCGCACCGTCGCAGAAGAGGAGGAGATGCTGAACCTCAGTCTTGCATCCCTCTGGCACTGGACCAAACGTCCCGACTGCACGGTCAAGGAACGCTCCTTAGGCTACTGGCAGGTTTCGCGCATCTACGCCATCACTGGCCGGCCCAAAAACGCCTCCTGGTATGCTGAGAAGTGCCTGGAGGTCACCGAGGACTCCGAGCTACCATCCTTCTACCTGGGCTATGCGTACGAAGCACTGGCGCGCGCAGCCATGGCCGACAGAGATCGCCGTGCCGCGCTGGAATATGTGGCCAGGGCGCGTGAGATCGCCCGGCAGGAAGAGAGCGAGGAGGACCGGCAGTCTCTGCTGGATGACCTGGCAACAATCGTGTAACTGAACCGCCGGCCACGCTCGCGGCTGCTTGAGCACATCGAAACCCTGCCCGAGCTGGCAGGCGGGTATGCGGGAGAAACTGCGGGCCGGGGGTACGAAGCCCGATCGACGGGGGCGCCTGAGACGCGTATGGCGGCAATCCTTTCAACCATTTCCCTGGTGTTCGGAGCACTGCACTTCGTGCAGCTGCGTTCGCCGCGCGGCGTGCCGTTTCTGGCGTTCCGCCTCCTGGCCGCTGCACTGGCGCCTTTCATGGCCCTGTGTGGACTGATCGGCGCCGTGCTCGGTCTGAAGCAACGCAATATCCTGGCTGGCGCGATGGGTGCGCTGGGCCTGATCGCTTCCACCCAGTATGTGGGACGCATCGCGGCTGTTGCGCCGCCTCAGAGACGTCCGGTAGCGCCTCCGCCGCGCGCCCGGCATCCAGTCCTCGATGTCCCGTTCGCCACGGTTCCCCTGCCTGCCTCAAATGGCCCGGGCAAGCGCGCGCTCTACTGCGACATCTGGCAGCCTCCACCGGACGCGAAGCCGTCCAGCGTGGCAATCCTGTATCTGCACGGCAGTTCCTGGTACCTGGGGGACAAGGGCATGTTGACGCGGCCCCTCTTCCGCGTCCTGACCGGTGCGGGGCATGTGGTGATGGATATTGCCTACCGTATGTGCCCCGAGACCGACATCACGGGCATGATCGGGGATGCGTTGCGGGCAGTGGCGTGGATGCGAGACCATGCGGTCGAATATGGCGTCGATCCGGAGCGCATCGTTCTGGCCGGAACATCGGCCGGCGGCCAAATCGCGATCCTGGCCGCGTATATGACGAATCGTACGGACGTGATCCCACCCGAGTTGGCCGGCCGCGACTTGTCCGTCTCCGGCGTCGTCGCCATCAGTGCACCACTGGACATGCGGGCAATCCTCCGGCACCATCCGTTCCTCATCGAGAGCGCGCATCCGGCGCCAGGAATGGCTTACGATCCGCTCACGGATGTGGATCCCCTGCCGCCTCCGCCGCCTGGGTCCGGCCGGCGCGAGCGCCGGCGTTGGCAGGAAATGCAGGCGCGTCGCATCACGGGACTGCTTCACGACCTGGTCGGCGGCGGCCCCGAGGATGCGGCTGAGAAGTATGACCTGGCTACAGCTGGCACGCACGTGCGTCCGGGGCTGCCGCCGACGCTCATCATTCAGGGTGAATACGACATGTTGGTCCCGGTTGAGCCTGCGCGTGCGCTGGTCCGGCAGCTGAGAGCGGCCCACGTGCCGGTGGATTATGTCGAGCTTCCACAGACCGATCACGGATTCGATCTGGCGCTGCCCCAGATATCCCCGCCGGCACACGTCGCCATCCAGGCCATCCTGCGCTTTCTCGAAGTCCACCAGCCCATACAACAGACGGAAGATTGAGACTCAGCGAGCCCCTTGCACGCGGGACGAACCTGCGGAAGGGTTACGCCTTCGAGCTTGAGAGTTGGTTGGGCGCCCATTGCCGGCCCGCTCCGGCATGGTCGTGCGGTGCACACCGCCCGGCCCATCATGGCCCAATGGCAAAGGGTGCACTGCCGGCACAGGAGCTGCGGATGCTCTCTGGTGCGTAACTGACGCGACAGATGCGCGTTCGGACGCGGCAGGTGCGCGCTTCGGCTGGGGACGCGGCGGGCGAGGTCCCCTCGCAAATTCATCAGCATTGGCGGGCCGCGCCCGGTAGTCAAAATCAGATAACGTCCGCCGTTCGAGACGCCCGCCGAGCAGCCGCTCGACCGCACGCACATCCGCGTCATCGTCGGGGGTCACCAGCGTATACGCCTCACCGGTGCGTTCGGCGCGACCCGTCCTGCCGATGCGATGCGTGTAGGCCTCAGGCGTATCAGGCATGTCGTAGTTGATGACATGAGAGATGCTGAGCACGTCGATCCCGCGTGCCGCGATGTCCGTCGCCACCATGATCTGGTATGCGCCCTCGCGGAAACCATCGAGCGCGGCCTGGCGCTTGTTCTGCGACAGATTCCCCTGCAAGGCGGTCGCACGAAAGCCTGCTGCAGCCAATTGCTCGGCAACCCGCTTCGCCCGGTGCTTCGTCCTGGTGAAGACCAACACCGATCCCTGACCCAGCGTAGGCAACAACGTCTTGAGGAGCGCAGTCTTCAGGTGCTGCGGCACAGGATACAGTGCGTGCGATACGGTTTCCGCCGGTGCGGCGTGGCCGATCTGTACGGTCAGCGGATTCGTCAGCACTTCGGCGGCCAATGATTTGATGTCGTCGGGCATGGTGGCTGAGAAGAGAAGCGTCTGGCGCCGTCCAGGCACTGCCCGGACGATGCGCCGCACATCGGGCAGAAAGCCCATGTCAAACATGCGGTCGGCCTCGTCCAGCACGAGCACTTCAACCCCGCTCAGATCCACGGTCCCTTGCCCCACGTGATCCAGCAGGCGACCGGGACAGGCCACGACGATCTCCACACCGTTGCGCAGAGCTTGCACCTGTTGGGTCATGCCCACGCCGCCATAAATGGCCACGCTGCGCAGTCCGGTCTGCCTGCCGAGGGCAACAAAGGATTGGTGGATCTGTTCTGCGAGTTCACGGGTCGGCGCGACGATCAGGGAACGTGGCCGGCGACGCGGCCCGCGCTCGAGACGCTGCAAGATCGGAAGTGCAAATGCGGCCGTCTTGCCTGTGCCGGTCTGTGCCAGGCCCATGACATCGCGTCCGGCCATGATGGGCGGGATTGCTTTTTCCTGAATGGGGGTCGGCTCTTGATAGCCGAGCTGAGTTACGCCCGCGGCAATGCGCGGACTGAGGTTAAAACCTGAAAATGTCACTGAAAGTCCTTCCTTGGCTTTGTTTGAGCCAAGTCGCACCCTCAGCCCATCCTTTACATTGGTAATATCGAATTATTATAACCTGGATGATCAAAAATCCCTAATCGAAGACGCAGCCTGGCGAAACTCACGGTACACTTCGGCCAGCGCAGCCGGTGAATAGTGTGCGTTGAGGCCGCTGGGGTTGGGAAGCACCCACACGTATGCCTCCCCCAGGCGCTCATCCTGGCGGCCCAGAGCCACGCCCGGACGACCAAACGCCGACCGGTACGCGCCGATTCCGAGCACGGCCACGACCCTCGGCTGGTAGACGACCACCTTGTCCGCCAGCGCGCGGCCGCCGGCGAGCAACTCCGCCTTGGTCAGCTCCGCTGCCGTGGCGGTTGCCCGCGCGACAAGGTTCGTGATTCCGTATCCAAGGGACAACAGTTCGCGCTCCTCCTCAGGTCGGAGGAGATGGGGCGTAAAGCCTGCTGCATAGAGCGCGGGCCAGAACCGGTTGCCGGGCCGCGCAAAGTGGTGGCCCGTGTAGCCCGAATAGAGTCCGGGGTTGATGCCGCAAAACAACACCTGCAAGTCCGGCGCGATCACGTCGGGCACCGTTTGGCCTTTCGCTGCCAGCAGCTCCGCAGGCGTCGGTGTGTGGTTGCCCACGCTGAGACTCCTCTCGTCAAGCGCAGATAAGATGTGCAGCCGCCCTTATACCTCAAGACGCCATAATCCGGCAATTTTCCCTCTTGTGTTACAGATGAAAATAGTGCTATGATTGTTCTGTCTTCGTGAACACGTAGGAGGGCTGAAATGCGCGAAATCGACTTCATCTTTGAGGGTGGCGGCGCCAAGGGCATGGTGTTTGTTGGCGCGCTGCAGGAGCTGGCCGGTGCGAACCGCTTCTCGCCGGGCCGTCTGCTTGGCACATCGGCCGGGGCCATCACGGCTACCCTGATGGCTGCAGGATACACGCCAGAGGAAATGCTCGGTCCGCTGGCGGAGAAGGAGCCGGATGGCAGGCCGGTGTTCGCGAGCTTCCTGGGCGAGCCGGCTTCATTCGATGAGGCATCCGTGGCTGCCAGCCAGATCCGGATGCTGCTGCGTGAGCTCAACCTCCCCCTGCTACCTGACACCACTGAAGAAAGCATCGATGACTGGATCGCGCGAAAACTGGCAGCCAGCACTCGGGGCAGGCACCTGTTCGCCTTCCTGGAACGGGGCGGCTGGTATGCCGCAGACGCATTCGTGGCATGGATGCGCAAGCGCCTGAACAGTGGGCAGCTCGGCGGCCAGCCGCGTGCTTTCGCAGACATGACGCTGGCCCAGTTCTTCCAGGCTACCGGGCGAGAACTGACACTGGTTGCCGCGGATACGACATGGCAGCGCATGCTGCTGCTCAACCACCGCACCGCGCCTGAGCTGCCGGTGGTGTACGCCGCACGCATGTCGATGAGCGTCCCGCTGCTATGGGAAGAGGTCGTCTGGAAATCAGAATGGGGACCCTATCACACGTGGGATGCTCAACAGGGCAGGCTGGTGTCGAATGAGATGACCGGCCACGAGATCGTGGACGGAGGGCTATTGTCGAACTTCCCGATCGCGCTGTTCATGGCTTCGCGGCCGGACGTATCGGCCGTGATGGGCGAGCCAAGGGCAAAGAACGTGCTTGGGTTGCTGATCGACGAGACGCTGCCTGTGCCAGACCGGCCCACGCGGCCATCTGCCGGCGGCGGCCTGGCGGCCTCGCTCGGCGGATTCGCTGTCGTCAGGCGGCTGCAGCAGCTTGCAAATACAGCCACCTGTGCTCATGACAACATGGCCAAGGCAGTCTTTGCCGCGAATGTCGTCCGGCTGCCGGCCGGCGGGTATGGCACAACCCAGTTCGATATGACCGATTCGGAGCGGGAGGCGCTCCTGAATGCCGGGCGCGGCGCGATGCGTGAGTTCCTGGCGACGCAGACCGTGCTGGAGGCAGCCGGGGAAGGCTTCGACTTCTCCGTGAGTGATGCAGCAAAGGCGGCGGCCAACGCCGCGGCAGGAACAATCCTGGGCCCGTGAGAAGACGGTCCACGGTCCCGAAGCCGGTGGCGGCGCCGCAGACCCGTCCTGCCCGGTCGTACGCAGGATGCATCTGCGGCGCTTGCATTTGCCATCTGGGGCGATTTTCGGGCGCGTGAGTGCTTCAGGCTATACTGCAGGCAAAGGAGACGCGCCGATGTTCGAACCCGACCACCGCCACATGCTCGACGTCCTCTCGAACCGCCGGCCTGCCAGGCTGCCCATCTACGAACATATCATCAGCCCCAAGATCATGGAGCAGATCCTGGACACCCCGTTCGCCGGTCTGGAGGGAGGAAACAGCCACGATCTCAAGGAGTTCTTTCGCCACTACTGCCGGTTCTGGCCCGGCATGACCTACGATACGGTCTCATACGAGGTGTGTATCACGGAGATACTGCCGGGACACGGCGCCATCATGGGCGGCAAAGGTCCGATCCAGAATCGCGCGGATTTCGACGCATATCCTTGGGCCGAACTGCCCGCTCGCTATTGGGCATATGCGGGACCCAAATTCGATGCACTTGTGCGCCAGATGCCCCGCGGGATCAAGGCACTCGGCGGCGTGGGCAACGGAGTTTTCGAAATCAGCGAGGACCTGGTGGGCTTCGAGTCGTTGGCATATCTGCATGTGGACGATCCCGAAACCTATGCAGCGCTGTACCGCCGGATTGGTGATTTGATGGTGGCGATCTGGAGCGAGTTTTTGCCCCGCTACGGGGACACTTTCGCTATCTGTCGCTTCGGTGATGACCTGGGATTCAAGACCAGCACCCTCATTTCACCTGCGCACATCCGCCGGTTCATCATCCCGGAGTACCGCCGCGTGATCGGTCTGATCAAGGCAGCGGGCAAGCCCTTCCTATGGCATTCGTGCGGGTGCATCTTCCCGATCATGGACGACGTCATCGCCCTGGGGATCGACGCGAAGCATTCGAACGAGGACTGTATTGCATCCTTCGACCAGTGGATCGCGCGGTATGGCGATCGCATCGGACTATTAGGCGGAATCGACGTCGACCTGCTGTGCCAGAAGACGCCGGAGGAGATCACCCAAGAGGTCTTCGAGAAAGGCCGGCAGTATCGCGCCAGCGCAAGAGGGTATGCCCTGGGATCGGGCAACTCCATCCCGGAGTACGTGCCCATTGATGGTTACCTGGCGATGATCGAGGGAGCACGATTGATCCGAGCGGATTCACTGCCCCACTGACCGACTCGACACCTAAAGCCTTTTGCGACCCTGATGCCGCAGGCGATACGCCTCCGCCAACCCGCCTGTCGATGTCTCCCGATAGAGGGATGGCAGGTTGTTGCCTGTCTCCCATAGCACAGCCACGACATCGTCGAACGGGATGCGATGCGAGCCATCGGAGAGCAGTGCGTAGTTCGCGCAGTTGAACGCCTTAGATGCGGCAAACGCGTTACGCTCGATGCAGGGGATCTGCACCATTCCGGCCACGGGATCGCACGTAAGGCCCAGGTTGTGCTCCAGGCCCATCTCGGCCGCGTATTCGATCTGGCGCACCGTGCCGCCGAAGAGCTGTGCGGCGGCAGCAGCCGCCATCGCACAACCTACTCCCACCTCGCCCTGGCAGCCCACCTCCGCGCCGGAGATGGATGCGTTGTGCTTCACCAGGTTGCCAATCAGCCCTGCCGTGGCCAGCGCGCGCAAAAGGGCGTCATCGGAGCAGCTCGTGATCTCCTGCACGTAGCGCAGCACCGCGGGGACCACGCCGCTGGAACCGCACGTCGGCGCGGTGACCACCAACCCGCCCGATGCGTTTTCCTCTGATACGGCGAGCGCATAGGCATACAACAATTCGAAGCGGTTGGGTGCGCTGCCTGCGATGGTCATCTTGCGATGGATGATCCAGGCCCGCCGTGATACCCCCAGCCCGCCGGGCAGAACGCCCTCGCGGACCAGGCCGCGCTCGATCGCCGCGCCCATCGCGCCGGCGACCTGGCTCAGGAATGACCAGATCTCCTTCCCTTCGCGGGACTCAACATATTCCCAAAGCGACTGGCCGGTTTGCTTGCAGTGCTCCAGGATGTCAGCCAGGCGGTGCAGATCATAGACGGCAGGGGGTGGAGAATCATTCTCCTCGGCCAACGCACCGCCGCCGACACTGAACACCAGCCACGGATCCGAACGCGAGCCCTGGCCTAACTCCGCTCGAAATTGCATCCCGTTCGGATGAAACGGCAGCTCTATCTCCGACTGCCAGGCAATATCGACCGGGACCGGCGCAAGCGCTTCCTGGATGGCGACATCCGTCATGTGTCCACGCCCGGTTGCCGCCAGGCTGCCGTACAGGGTCACGTGATAGCGCGTCGCCAGCGGAAAGCGCGCGCGAAATTGCTCTGCCGCGCGCCGCGGGGCCATCGTGTGGCTGCTGGACGGCCCATGTCCGATGCGGAACAACTCGCGTATGGATTCCATAGATCCTCGTGCTAGGAGTTCTTCGAGGCGTCGTCGTCCGGAGGTTCAGCGGCGGCGCCCTTTTGCTTGCGCCGGTTCAAGGCGATGCGCGCATACCGCGCGTACTCAGTGACAGGCCACGTATCCAGAACCCGGTTGAATTCCAGCGCGGCCGGCGCATCCAGACCCTGGCGCTGGTAGGCCACTCCCAGGTTGTAGTGGCCCGCAGCCTGGGACTTGATGCCCAGGTAGCCGCTGTCCGATGCCTCCAGCACCCGGCGAAAAGTCGCCACGGCCTCGTCCAGGCGATCGCAGTGCAGAGCCAGCACGCCCTCGTTGAGTTGCACGAGCAGCCGGCCGCTTTCATCGGGCCACAGTCGGTGCGCGAGGGCGTATGCCCGCCCGGCAGCCGCGTGGTTGCGGCGCCGCGCCAGGAAATTGCCCAGATCGATCAACAGGCGCACGCGCATCGTGATGAGGTACAGCAGGATGACGGCAAACACTGGATTAAGGTCCATGCCGGTCACCGCAACGATTGCAGTCAAGATGGCGGTCAGCACGACCGCTTCGAAGGTGAAGCGCAGCGAGATGCCCTCGCGCCGAAGGACGGACAGGACACCAAAGAGGAGCACAAAGAGCAGGCCGGTCAAGGCCACAAGGAGATAGGGAGCCACGAGCGCCTCTTCATAGTTCAGAATTCCTGAAGTATAACCATCCCAGGCCATTCATGGCAATTTGTCGGCTTGACGCGAGGTGCGTTTTGGTGCTAAGCTAAGATTGTAATGTTCGCTACGGAAGCGGCGGTCAGGTTGTGGCTGCCAGGCGTGTTTTTCAGGGGAAAGGAGGTGGTGGTTTCAGGTTTTGCCGGGAGAGCCCTGCACGATCTTGCAGGACCCTATGATCGTCGTCGCTCGTGTTCGATGATTCCGTTACACTCGGATCTGGCTCTCAGGAGGGATTAGCACCATGAACGCACTCGGCGTCCTACTCATCAGCGTTATATCGCTTGTCGCCGGCTACTGGCTCTATGCCAGGAGCATTGATCACTCCGTAATCCGACCTGACGAGAAGAAGGCCACCCCAGCCAAGATGTATATGGATGGTGTGGACTTCACACCCGCCAATCGCAACGTTCTCTTCGGCTACCAATTCAAGTCGATCGCCGCGCTCGTCCCGATTCTTGGGCCCATCATTG
>Ga0123333_10001892_pt1 | contig 21858 bp, 13 predicted proteins | sample BioC12SIPDNA_3_FD_89957 | JGI IMG/M metagenome (GOLD analysis project Ga0123333, IMG submission 89957) | Anaerobic biogas reactor microbial communites from Washington, USA - Biogas_R2_B C12 SIP DNA | ecosystem: Engineered > Bioreactor > Anaerobic > Unclassified | place: Washington, USA... | reverse complement strand
GCTTCGCGCCGACGAAACGCAGCGACGGACCGACCTTGCGGAACGTGCCGGGGGAGTCCTGATCCTGCGGCTCCACACGCAGGTCGGGGGCCACACGCCGACCCGTGCTGCTGTAGCCATCGATCTCGTGGCACCCGAAGCAACCGTAGGTGCGGATCAGGCGATAGCCGGCCAGCAGTTTGGGAGCCGGGGGATCGGGAAACCGTTCACTCGGCTCCAGGTCAACGACCTGGTGGTGGCACTTCAGGCACGCGCTTTCGGCAAATCGGCGCGGGTACATCGGAGCGTCCCAGTGCGGATTGTCGAACCAGCCGTACTGTTCCTGCCAGCGGCGGCGGGCGCCGGGATCGTTGGGTGCATGCGACGCCCATTCAAAGGCGGTGGCACTCCCCTGCCCTTCGTGGCACACGGTACAGCCGAACCGGCTCGCCGGATGAGGACTGTTCGGACCTACGAACAGGTCGAGCCGCGGATGCCCGGCATAGGGATGTGGCAGTCCGCGGCGCACAGTCACCCGCAATGCAGGCCGCGGCGTCTCACCCGCTGCCAGCGCCGCGCGGCGCGCCGCAGCCGCCGCCAGGCATTGCTCCGCCACCCATGCGCGGCGGTCGCGCACTTGCGGCACGGGATGGCCATCCACTGCCACAATCACGTCACCCACCAGCAGGCCGCAGGACGTGCCGGCAGGCGGCTGGCGCGCCGGATCCGACTGCAGCATCTGTGCGCGCAGGTCCCGACCGAGCACGGTCTGTTCACCGGTCTGCCACACACGTGCGTTGGCCGCCGGGCTTTGCGGAACCACCCGCATGACCGTGGGCGCGGCGGGCTCCAGCAGGCCGGTGGACGAGAGCCGGATGCCGCACAGATCCTCCAGCTGCGAGTCCAGTTGTCCGGTCGCCGCCGCGTGGGGTTCGGACGCGGGCAGCGCCGGCCCGGCCGGGGTCGGCGCAGTCTGGTCGGGCAGCTCCAGGGCGAACTCCACCGTCGTCTCCGGGGCAAACAGCGGCTGGTCGGGTGCCGGGCCGAGCAGTTTCTGGATCCCCTGATGACAGGTCACGCAGCGGTCAAAACGCCGTACCCGGCCGAAGCTGCCACACGGCTGATCGAGCCCATCGCTCCACAGATTGTCGATCCGGCGGGGCGAATTCAGTGCATCCAGAAATGGCAGTTCCAGCCACCGCTTGCCCAGCCGCGGCAGGTACCCCGTGAAGGTGAAATACGTCGATCGTTTCTCGGCCACCAGAGCGTCCATCCGACGCGATTCTTGCTCGAGGGCGTTGAGCTTCTTGCGGATCGCCTGCTCATTATCGGTCATCTGCCGCAGCATGCCCTGCAGCCGCTGGCGGTGGTCGGCAGCCGCGTCGCCGGCGCGCGTCAACCGGTCGAGTTCCGCCTGGCGGCGGTCGATCTGCGTCTGCAGCTGTTGCAGCGTCGCCGCGGACCGGCCGGCGCTGACCGCCAGGCCGTACGCGGACCGGGCCGCATCGAGCTCAGCGCGCTCGAACCGGCCCTGGCGGCGCAGCGTGTCTTCCCGAAACCGCGCCTGATCGACCCATCCCTGGAGCGCGGCAAGCGCGGCTTGGCGCCGGGGCAGCACGGCGGCTTCCGCCTCTCGGCGAGCGGCCAACGCCTCCGCTTCCGCGCGCCGCGTCTGTTCCAGGGCAGCCTGCAGCACCGGGCCGCCGCGCTCGAGCGATTCGCCCTCCGAGCCGGCGGCAGCCCGGGCGCGTGCGGCCGCATCATCGGCGTCCAGACGTGCTTTGTCGGCCTGCAGCCGTGCCGCCTGCCACACGCGACGCGCTTCCTGCGCTTGCGCGGCCGCCGCGGTGAGTTGCTCAACCGCCTCGTCCAACGCATCGAACGACGGCGCCGCTTCGGCGCGGCGGGCGGCATCCTGGCGGATCTCGTCGCGCAGCACCGCCAGCAAGGCGCCGGGCAACTCCTGCGACTGTTCCTCCGCCAGGTTCTGCGCCAGCCGCTCCCGCTCGTTCACGACATCTTCCGTGAGCGCCTGCAGCTGGCGCCAGCGTGTCACCTGCGTTTCCAGGCGATCGCTCGTGCGCTGGATCTGCTTCCACGGCCGACGATGATCGACCACCAACACCCACACAGTCGCTGCCAACAACAGCACGCTCGCCACCGCAAACACCCGGTGCAGGCTCTTCTGGTTGTAGTAGGTCTGGTCCGTCGCAGGCATGGCAGGCAACTAGATGTTGAAGAAGTACTCCGGGATCGCCACGAAGTAGTTCATGTTGAACAACCAGCGGCAGAGCATTTTGAGCGGGAGCAGGGCCATCAGCAGCAGCAGCCACAGGGTGATCCAGTAGCGGCAGCGACCCTGGCGGTTCCGTAACGCCCAGATCGGCCGGCTGTAGCGGGCCAGGGCACCGGGCAGCACCAGGAGGTAGACGCCCAGCAGCACGAGCCCCGGCGATTCGCGCAGCATCACGGCACACAACTGCTGCCACCCGGCGGCACCCGCGGGCGCCGCTGGCAGCGGCCGGCCCAGCCAGTCTATCCAGAATCGCTCGGACAACTGCACGTTGTTGAGCGCCTCGACTTTGTGCACGTCCCAGGTTTCGTACAAACCGAAGAAGCTCCAGTTCGGGCCCCGGCAGAATGTGCCCAGCAGCATCGGGACAATCCAGAGCACCAGAAACCCGAACTGGAATGCCAGATACGCGAACTTCCGCTCGCCAATCGTATAGTAGCCGTTGCCCTGCGCGTTGACGTCGAGATACGGCAGGACCATCAGCCCGAAGATGATCAGCGCGGGCACAACCACACCGGCCATCCACGGGTCGAAGTACATCAGCAGCTCCTGCAGACCCAGGAAGTACCAGGGCGCCTTCGAAGGATTCGGCGTCTGTACCGTGCTGGCCGGCTGCTCCAGCGGCGCCTTGAGCAGGATCGACCAGACCAGCAGCAGCGTCATCAGCGCCACCATGCAGATCAGTTCAATGTAGACCAGGTCGGGCCAGACCAGCACGCGCTGCTGGTCCACCGCCTCCAGCGGCGGCTCGTGGCGGGCCAGCCGGCGATCGTTCCGCACCGCCTGGCGGGCCGCCAGCCACGTGAAGAACCCCAGCAGAAACACCAGCCCGACAATCGGCACATTGTCCGGCCGGGCCACAATGGCCACGAAGTCGGGGTCGGTCAGCGACAGCCCCAGGCCCAACAGAGCCAAGTTCAAGACGCTCCACGCCACCCCCGAGCGAACGAAAAACTGCCGGCCGAAGTAGAACCCCACCAGCAGCACTACCGCGCCGACCATGACAAGCGTGGGCCCCAGCACCCGATCCGCTGCATCCCGCAGCGGCTGGGGGAGCGACAGCAAGCTCAACGCACTCGGCTGGCCGCTCAGCGCGACCGCTGACAGCCCCAGGAACCCGGCGGCGGCGGCCAGCCAGAGCAGACTCGGCAGCCAGGCCTGCACACCGGCAGCGCCGCCCGGCGCGCGGCGCTGCCGCCACCAGTACACCGCCGCTCCGCCGTTGGCCAGCGCGGCGATCAGATACCAGCCAACCAGGAACCCGCTCACGCCGGCCAGATTCTCAAGTTCGCTCACGTGACCTTGCATCATGCACGCTATCGCTACAACGGACCACTAATGCCACCATCCTTGCGCACCCGCCAGAAATGGATCGCCATCAACAGCCCCGCCCCGAGCGGGATTGCCACGCAGTGCAGAACATAGAAGCGATTGAGCGTGAATTCCCCCACAAACCGCTCGCCAAGCAGCCCAAACCGCGCATCCGACGTGCTCGTGATCAGGTCAATCCCGTCGACGGTGAGCCATGACGCCCCGGGGCCTTCGAATCCCACCAGCGGTGCGGCACGCGCCATGTTCGAGCCCACGGTAATTGCCCAGATCGCCAGCTGATCCCAGGGGAGCAGATAGCCGGTGAAGGAGAGAAGCAGGGTCAGCACCAGCAGGAGTACCCCCACGACCCAGTTGAATTCGCGTGGCGGTTTGTAGCTGCCGGTCAAGAACACCCGGTACATGTGCAGCATCGCGGCAATCACCATCGCGTGGGCCGCCCACCGATGTAACTCGCGGAGGATCCCGAGCGACACGACATCGCGCAGGGCCATCATGTCGGCGTAGGCCCATTCGAGCGTCGGCCGGTAGTAGAACATCAGCAGCACGCCGGTCACCGCCTCGACCACGAACAGGAAGAACGTGATCCCCCCCATGCACCAGGTGTAACTCAGCGACAACCCGTGCTTGCTGATCGAAACCGGATGCAGATGCAGGAAGACGTTCGTCAGGATCACCGCCACGCGGGTGCGACGGTCCAGCGGCGCCGCGTGCCGAAACACGCTCCGCCAGAGCTGCGAGTTGCGAATCACGTCTCGGAGCGAGCGCATGGGTCGGTGGGTCGTCCTGCTTTCCCGGTGTGCTGCCGAATGACCGGTGCGATCCGGCACAGAAGCGGATCATAACACAATTGGCTGCCGTCCCCCAGAGTCTTCGTCATCCGACTTCGATGAAGCACTCGGGATCCAGCCACTGGCCGAGTTCCTCCTGGTACTTCCGGCTCTTGTCCACCTCCAACTGGCCGTCCTCGGCAATCCGAATGGCGTAGCGTTCCAGGGGTCGGGGTGCCGGGCCTTCGAAGTTGATGCCATCTTTGTAGAACCCGCTGCCGTGACACGGGCACTTGAATCGCTGCTCTGTTTCCAGCCAGGTGGGGGTACACCCCAAATGCGTACAGACGGCCCGCAGCGCATAGATCTGCGGGCGTCCCTCGTACTCGTGCCGCACGATCCATACCCCATGCTGGGCGATGTATTGCGAGTCCACCTGCCCGGCCCCATAGTCTTCCGGAAATCCGGCGCTGAACTTGGTGGGTGCTTCAATCACCACGTTCGGGAACATGAAACGCCATGCGCCCAGGAGCCACATGACGCAGGTCGCGACTAGCGCCGTGAAACCGGTCGCCAGAAACGAGCCACACAGATACCGGCAGCAGCTGCGGAAGAAGCCGCGCCGCGACCCTCCGCGCGCCGCGCGGCCAGGTGCCTCGGGAGTGGACATCGCATGGCTGGTATTCATCACCGGAAGAAGATAGCACGTTCGCATCGGCGATGCCACGCCGTTTCCGCACGGAACAGATGTGACGACGAACACCACGAACATTTCCGTGCAGTGGTCTGGAATCCGGTAGGGTGTGACCAGCTCGCCAAAGGAATGCCCGCACAATCAAAACACGCGCCGGCGAGCGCAGTCACAGCACGCACCCGCAATCGGCGCCTGCGCCCCGTGAGGCGGCAGGCTCGGAAACGGATCTTGCGATCGGCGCTGCTCGGCAGTGCGGCACGGTTGACGAAGCTAAGCCGCACAGAACAGACGGGATGACGCGTGCTGCCACGTCGCACGGCCAACAAGGGAGGACGGGAGGCAAACCGCGAAAAGGGGACCGCGCAGGTCCCGCGGGCCGTCCCCATCGCTGGAGCGGCGGCGGTGTGCCGGCAATTGACCCTCGGAAGATCGCCTGTGATACTGTTGTTCCCGCGTTCGGGGCCGGGCGGTTGCCGGCCCGTTCGGTCAGCAGGAGTCATCTGGCAGAGGGACACTCAGGAATGAACGTCTTAGTGGTGGGCAACGGTGGTCGCGAGCATGCCCTGGCGTGGAAGATCGCGCAGAGTTCACGGGTGGATCGCGTGTTCGTGGCGCCGGGCAACGCCGGAACCGCTGAAGATGCCGAGAACGTCGCGATCAGTCCCAGCGACTTTCCGCAGCTGATCAAGTTCGCGAAACAGAACCACGTGGGGCTGACGGTGGTCGGCCCCGAAGCGCCGCTGGCCGCCGGGATCGTCGACGCCCTGCAGGCGGAGCAACTGCGCGTGTTCGGCCCCTCGAAAGCGGCCGCACAGCTGGAAGGCAGCAAGGTCTTCTGCAAGAACCTGCTGCGCAACGCCGATGTGCCGTCGGCCGACTACCACGCCTTCCGAGACGCCGAAAGCGCCGCACGCTTCGTGACCGATCGCTACCCGGACAAGGATCAGGAAGTCCCGCTGGTGGTGAAAGCCGATGGCCTGGCCGCCGGCAAGGGTGTCGTCGTCTGCTCGCGCCGCGAACAGGTGCTGGCCGCCATCGAGCGGATCATCGTGGACCGCGAGTTTGGCGATGCCGGCCGGGAGATCATCTTCGAGGAACGACTCGACGGCCAGGAGGCCAGCGTGCTGGCAATCACCGACGGGCGCACCATCGTGACGCTCACACCGGCTCAGGACCACAAGCCGGCCTACGACGGTGACCAGGGCCCGAACACGGGCGGCATGGGGGCGTACTGCCCGACCCCGCTGGTCGACGCGACCATGCTGGCCTGGATTGAAGAGCATGTGCTGGTGCCGACCGTCCACGCGTTGAAACGATCGCGCCGCCCCTTCAGCGGCGTGCTGTACGCCGGGCTGATGATCACCCACCAGGGCCCGAAGGTGCTGGAGTACAACGTGCGGTTCGGCGACCCGGAATGCCAGCCGCTGCTGATGCGTCTGCGCAGCGATTTGGTGGATATCCTCGAAGCCACGGTCGACCAGCGGCTGGACGAACTCGCGCCCCTGGAATGGGATCCGCGCCCGGCGGTCTGTGTCGTGATGGCCGCGGAAGGCTATCCGGGCAAGTACGAAACCGGCCAGCCCATCCGGGGGCTGGAACAGGCCGCCGCCCTGCCCGACGTCAAGGTCTTCCACGCCGGCACCCGGCTGGTCGACGGCCAGGTACTCACCAGCGGCGGGCGCGTGGTGGGCGTCACCGCGCTGGGCAACTCGATCCCCACCGCCAAACTCCAGGCGTACACCGCAGTCAAATATATTCGCTGGCCCGGTGCCTGGTGCCGCAAGGATATTTCGGACAAGGCGCGCTGAGCGCAGGCGGCGGCATGCCGCTCCCCTGCCGGGCGCCTGACGGGGGACCGCGTGGGGATCGACCCCGGCCCGCTCACCCCACGTCGCCCAGATCCAGCGCCGCGCTGTAGCGGCGCAGGACCTGCGAGCGCAAGGCGGCGAATTCTTCCTGGAAGAAGGGGGGGGCATCGCCGGCCGTCAACGCCTGGGCGTCCTGCCGCGCTTCGACCAGCAGCTGCTGGTCGCGCTGCAGATCCGCCACGCGCAACGGCGGCATGCCGTGCTGGCTGACCCCGAACAGATCCCCCGGTCCCCGCAATGCGAAGTCGATTTCCGCCAGTTCAAAGCCGTCGGTGGAACGCTCGAACGCGGCCAGCCGCTCCTGCGCCGCCGGACTGCCCGGCTGCGCGAACACCGTCACATAGCCGGGGAACTGGCCGCGCCGCACGCGGCCGCGCAGCTGGTGCAGCTGAGCCAGCCCGAACCGCTCGCCACTCTCGATGGTCAGCAGGGTCGCGTTCGGCACGTCAATTCCCACCTCGATCACCGAGGTGGCGACCAGCACCTGCGTCGCGCCGCGCCGGAACGCGGCCATGGCGGCCTCCTTCTCCGCCGGCGACAGGCGGCCGTGGATCAGATCGACGCGAAACGCCTCCAGCGGCCCGTTCACCAGTCGCTCGTAAACCTCCTCGACGCTGGCCACGCTCGCCGATTCGTCCTCTTCCACCCGCGGCGCGATCACGTACCCCTGCCGCCCCTCCTGCAGTTTGCGGCGCACGAAACTCCACCATCGGTCGCGTTGCGCATCGGCCACCAGGTAGGTATGGACCGGTTGGCGCCCCGGCGGAGACTGGCGCAGCGTCGACACGTCCAGGTCGCCGAACAACGACATGGCGACGGTGCGCGGGATCGGCGTGGCAGTCATGACCAGGTAGTGCGGATCGCTCCCCGCGCTCTTGAGCGCCGCGCGCTGCCGCACGCCGAACTTGTGCTGTTCATCGATCACGACCAGCCCCAGCTGCGGAAATGTGATCGGTTCGTGCAGCAGCGCTTGCGTGCCGATCAGCAGATCGACCTCGCCGGCCTGCACCCGGCCCAGCAGCTGCTGGCGCAGTGTGCCGGTCAGCGCCCCGGTGAGCAGTTCGATCCGCACACGGCTCTGTGCCAGGTCTTCGCCGAGAGTGCGGAAGTGCTGCTGCGCCAACACCTCGGTAGGCGCCATCAACACCGCCTGGTGTGCGTGTGCCACCGCCAGCAGCATGGCATACTCCGCCACCACCGTCTTGCCACTCCCCACCTCCCCCTGCAGCAGGCGGTTCATCGGGATGCACCGCCCCATGTCGGTCGCAATGTCGCGAATAGCCTGCTCCTGATCGGCCGTCAATTCGAACGGAAACAGCCGCCGGATCCGTGCATCGATCTTGGCCGTGGCCGGCAAGGCCGGCGCACGTTCGGTCCGCTGCAGTTGCCACCGCCGCAGCGCCAGCGCCAGCTGCAGCACCAGCAACTCCTGATACACGAATCGCCGCCGCGACTCCCGCACGTCGGCACTGTCCTGGGGCATGTGCACCGCGCGCAGCGCCCGGCCGATCGGCCACAGCTGGTGCAGCGTCAGAAACGGTGCCGGAAACACCTCCACCACCTCGTCCGCCAGCGCTGCCACCACGCGATGGACGATCTTGCGCAACCGACCCTGCACCAGCCCTTCCGTCAGCGGATAGACAGGCAGCATCGGACCGGCTGTCGGCTGCGCGTCGTCCGCCACCGGCACCAGACGCGGATGCGCCAGCTCCCAACCCAGCCCCCGCCGTTTCGGCACGCCGGAAAGCATCACACGCTGGCCACGGACCAGCCGCTGCTGCATGAACGACTGATTGAACCAGACCGCCCGCAACGCCCCCGACTCGTCGCGAATCAACGCCCCCAGCAGCGTCCGCCCCGGCCCCAGCGCCCGCAACTCCACCTCGTCGACCACGCCGCACACCGACACCGGACCGCTGCCGTCAATCTCGCTGATCCGGCACACGCGCGTCAGGTCCTCGTAACTGCGTGGAAAGAAGAACAGCAGATCACCAGCCGTCCGCAGCCCCAGCCGATGCAGCAGTGGCACCAGCCGCGCTGGAACCCCCGCCAGTTCGTGCACCGGCATCCGAAGTCGCTCGGCGATCGATCGATGGCTGTCGTCTGTCTCCATGCGTCCCTTCCCGATACTGGCCCGAGCTGCAACACGCTCCGCTCACGCCGTCCACAGGTCCAGCCCGCCGCGCCGATCTCCAGCATTGTATGGTCTCGTTCCCGGGCGGGAAATCGAGCCTGCCGGGAGGGGGCGAGTGGGCCTGCCAACCGTCTTGCAGCCCACCTGCAATTCGCACTACGAATACACGTTACAATGGTCCCGGCGAGAACGGACCTGGCGGCGACCAGTCCTACCGACAACGAGTCCATCACAGCGAGGATGATCATGTTCCAACCGGCATACCGTATCGTGTGGACCATCAGTTTGTGTGTCTTGGGTCTGGGCCAGCTGGCGCACGCCCAGGTGCCAGTCCCCAACAGCTCGTTCGAGGACGGCGGCGAATCGCCGGCAGCGTGGACGCTTACCGGCGGCCAGGGCGGCCTCCTGTCTCCGGGCGCCGCGGGGGACCGGGCCATCTCCGTCACGGGCGACGGCCAGTCGAACAGTGCCTGGCTCTCCCCGCCGCTGGACCTGGAACCCGACACGGTGTATCGACTGCGGTTCCAGGCCCGCCGGGTGCAGGGCACCACCGGGCTGCCGACCAGCGGCCCGCTGTTCTGCAACAGCGACCTCACATCGCTCGGCAGCGAGTGGACGGCATGCGAGTCCTTCTTTGTGACGCCCCAGCAGCTCTCGGCTGACATCGCCCGCCTGCGGTTCGGCCAGTGGGAAGTCAACGGGACGGTGGCGTACGACGACGTGCGGGTGGAGCCGATCATTCCGGTCTATCAGGCCCATGGCGCGTTACGGCTGGGCGAAGGCGAGCGCCTGACCGGGAACCAGTACACGTTTGAGGCGCCGTTCGGCAAGGCTTCGGCCAACCAGGCGCGCCCCCTGGCCTGGCACCGCTGCATGTTCAATACGAATCGCTGGCTGATGGATGAATCGGCCGCCGTGGTGTACCGCCACGACCTGGGACGCATGCAGCAGCGCGCCCAGGTGCACGCCACGATCGGCTGGTATCAGCACGGCGAGCTCGTCGTGTCCGCCAGCCGTGACGGGCAGCAGTGGGAGGAGATCGGAAGCCTGGGCCAGCGGGGATCGGTGGCCTGCGAGGTGCCGGCCACCCTGCTGCCGGCCGAACAGATCTGGGTCAAGTTCTCCGTGCGCCGCGCGACTGGCGATACCAGCCCGCCGTCCTTGCAGCTCTTCCGATATCGCTACGAATCGACCGTCGACGGCCCACCGCTGGACCTGGTCGGTGCCACACACTTCGTCGCCGTGCTGAAATCGGACCCGCAACTGCAGGTGTCTATCACCGATCTGGGGGAAGCAGTTCCTGGCGGTGACAACAAGGTGACACTTTCCCTGCGCAATCGAGCGAACAAGACGCTCCGGCTGGAAGCCGGTGGCCAGCGGGTGGATCTGCCGGCCGGCGACGCGGACCAGCCGGTGACGATCCCCTACACGCTCGCCGGCAGTGGGAAGCACGTGGTAGCGATACGGATCGGCGGCGATGTGGAGTTCGCGGCGGAGGCCACCGTCACGATCTCGCCGCTGCATGAGACCAGCTACGGGCAGGTGCTGCCCGCGTCCAGTGCGGAGGTCGGGCTGTGGTGGTGTTCGTCCGGCTGGAAGATCAGCAGTCGCCGGCCCGTGCCCGGGCCGAACACGCAGTCGGCTGCCATCGAGGTGGCTGCCGCCGCCAATGAAGCGGAAGCCGTGCAGCTGGTCGTGCGTCCGGCCCGCCCGCTGGCGGGTCTGACCGTCACCGCTGGAACGCTGACAGGACCGGCCGGAGCGAAGATCGGCGCCGAGCAGATTGACATCCTGCGCGTCCGGTACGTATCGGTCGTGCAGCCGACCGATGCCTCCGCGACCGCCGGGCTGTGGCCCGACCCGCTGCCGCCGCTGGCGGGCCCCGTCACGGCCGAAGCTGACCAGAACCTGCCGCTGTGGGTGCGGGTCCGGGTGCCGCGCGACCAGCCGGCGGGGAGCTACCTCGGTACGCTCGTACTTGCGGCCGAGGACTATCGCGCTGAAGTGCCGCTGCAGGTGGAAGTGTTCGGGTTCAACCTTCCGGACCGGATGACCTGCCAGACGGCGTTCGGTTTTGACCCGGGCGAGGCCTGGCGATACCACGGCGTAACAACCGACGCGGATCGCCGGCAAGTGCTCGCGAGCTACCTCCAGTGCCTGGCAGACCATCACATCTCGCCCTACAACCCGGCGCCACTCGACGGCATCCAGGTCACCTGGACGAACCTGCCGCCGTGGGTCGGAGGGGAGACCGACACGGAGGTCGTGCACGCCGGGACGACCTCGCTGCGGGTGGCTGACGACTCGCCCACCGCCGCTGCGTCGGCCGTGTTCCGCACGCGGATTCCGATTGCGGACCAGGGTATCAAGCTGAGCTTCTGGTACCGCACCCACCAGCCGGGCCATCGCTTCCTGGTCACACTCGCCCATCACGACGCGAGCGGACACTGGATGTCCGGCCGCAACAACGACCTGCTCGTCACAGGGGACGGCACATGGCAGCACTATGAGCAAACAGTGACGCAGTTTCCCGCCGGTGCGAAGAGCCTGACCATTACCTTGCGCGCGACCGAGTGGCGGGAGGACGGCTCGCTCACCGGCAGCGTGTGGTTCGACGACGTGTCGCTGATCGATGTGGCCTCCGGCACCGAACAGCTGATCGACGGTGGCTTCGAGGCGGTCGCGCAGCAGATCCCCGAGCCGGTCTTCGATTTCAGCGCCTGGGACACGGCCATGCACCAGGCGATGGAAGGCTATCACTTCAACACGTTTCAGCTTCACGTACCCGGCCTGGGCAGCGGCACGTTCCATGCGCGAGCGGAACCGGAACTGCTCGGATACGCGGAACACACTCCTCAATACCAGGGGGCGATGCGCGCGTTCCTGGAGAAACTGCAGGCGCATCTGCGCGACCGGGGATGGCTGGACGAAGCGTTCGTCTACTGGTTCGACGAGCCCGATCCGAAAGACTACGACTTCGTGATGAACGGTTTCACCAAACTCAAGACCTGGGCACCCGACATCCGCCGGATGCTGACCGAACAAGTCGAGCAGGCCCTGGTCGGCGGGCCCAACATCTGGTGCCCGCTGACCCCCGCGTACGACGCGGAACAGGCGGCGCCGCGACGCGCGGCAGGCGACACTTTCTGGTGGTACGTCTGCACGGTCCCGAAGGCGCCGTATTGCACGCTGTTTATCGATCACCCGGGTACCGAACTCCGCGTCTGGCTCTGGCAGACCTGGCAGCACGACATCGCCGGCGTGCTCGTGTGGCAGACCAACTACTGGACTTCCGCGGCCGCCTACCCGGACGCCGCCCATCCGCAGAACCCGTACGCGGACCCCATGGGCTGGGTCTCCGGCTACAGCACCCCCGCGGGCGTGCGGCAGGCGTGGGGCAATGGCGACGGGCGATTCCTGTACCCGCCTGAGCGCGCCGCCGACGGCCGCCCCGCCGCACCGGTCCTGGACCCGGCGGTCGCCTCGATCCGCCTGGAGATGCTGCGCGACGGCCTGGAGGACTACGAGTACCTCGCACTGCTGCAGCGATTGGTGGCTGCGCGCCAGGACACGCTGACCTCCCAGCAGCTGGCCGAGTACTCCGCACTGCTCAAGGTGCCGGCAGACATCACGAGCGACCTGACGACGTTCACCTGCGATCCCGCCCCGATCGAACAGCGCCGCGAGGAAATCGCCCGCGCCATCGAGCGTCTGCAGTAGCGCCCGCTGCCGTACGGAACGGGTCGGACGCGCGGCTTGCCGCTTTACTTGACGCGCTGGCAGGCGGCCACGGCCAGTTGATCACAGCGTTCGTTTTCCGGATGGCCGCTGTGTCCGGCCACACGTGTGTACGTGATCGTGTGCCGTTGGGCCAGTGCATCCAGGCGCCGCCACAGCTCGTCGTTCTTGACCGGCATCCAGCGCTGGCCTTCTCGGCGGCGCCAGCCGTTCTGTTTCCACCTGGCGAGCCACTCTTCGAGCCCTTTGCCGACATAGACGCTGTCGGTAAACAGCTCGACCTGGCAGGGGCGTTTGAGCGCCTCGAGGCCCCGGATGACGGCCAGCAGTTCCATGCGGTTGTTGGTCGTGTCGCGTTCGCCACCCGACCTCTCCAGTTCCTGGCCGGTCGCCACGTGCCGGAGGATGAAGGCCCAGCCGCCGGGTCCCGGATTACCGCTGCAGGCTCCGTCCGTGAACAAGTGCACTTGAGAACGCGTGCCGTGCTGAGTCATAGCCATTCTACTGCGAAGCGTCAGGACTGGAGGACGAAGGGACCGCCGGCATGTCCGGATCGTCGTGCTGCGAGCCGGCCGGCAGAGCGGGCCGGGCACCGCTCTTGAACTCCTCAGCGTTCGGCACCGCCAGGTCGTGCAACTGGGCGCTCAGGCGGCTTTCACGCGGGGAACGGTCGGCAGCGACCCAGGGCAACACCACCATGAACTTGCTGCCACGCCCCAGCTCACTCTCGAAGCTGATCTCACCCTGGAGCAGTTTGCAGAGTTCCTTGAGGATGGACAGGCCGAGCCCGGTTCCGGAATACTCCCGACTCAACCCATCGTCGCCCAGGATCGAATTGCTCTGCCGGAACTTCTCGAAGATGATGTCCCGATCCTCTTCCGCGATGCCGACCCCCGTATCGGCGACGGTCAAGACCAGTCTGTCGCCGCGGGCCGGCCCCGCGAACACCTCCACGCGACCTCCTTCCGGCGTGAACTTGATGGCGTTGGAGAGCAGGTTCGTCAGGATCTGCTGGACCTTGGCCTGATCCTGGTAGACGAAGGGGAGGTCCTGATCGACGTCCACGACCAGGTCGATGTTCTTGTCTTCGGCCAGCGCGCGGACCAGATCGCACTGCGCGAGAATGACGGTGTCGATCCGGAACTCAGACGGGCGGACCTCCATTTTGCCGGCCTCGAGTTTCGCCAGGTCCAGGATGTCGTTGATCATCTCCAGCAGGATGCGGCCGGACTTCATGATATTGGCAGCGTAGCGTTTCTGTTTTTCGTTGAGTGCCTCGATGCCCTGCAGCACTTCGGAGAAGCCGATGATGCTGTTGAGCGGCGTCCGCAGCTCGTGGCTCATATTGGCCAGGAAGTCATCCTTGAGGCGATTCATCTCGTAGAGACGCATGTTCAGCTGGGCCAGCTCGTCAACCTTCCCGTCCAGATCCTTGTTGACGCGCCGCAATTCAGCCTGGGTATCGGTCAGGTGCCGCAACATGCGGTTGAACGACTGCGCCAGGTCCTCGAACTCGTCGTTCGTATGGATCTCGGCGCGCACCTCCAGCTTGCCGCGGCTCACGTCGTCGCTCACGTCCCGCAGATGCTGGAGCGGCTTGACGATCACGTATCGCACGATCAGGTACAAGGTGATCATGGCCAGGAAGACGGTGAGGATCGCCACGGCGATCAGAATCGCGCGCGAATTGCTGATCGCGCTGGCCGTGTCCGCGAAGGGCAGAATCACTTTCACCGCCAGCAGCGGCGGCTCCTGCGCGTACGACTCCCCCAGTTCCGCCGCCGACATCGTGCCCACATCCAGGGCGGCCGTGTGGCAGAGCCGGCAGTTCTGCTTGAAATTGACCGGTTCGAAGTAGTGGTATTCACCGTTCCCCTCCCGGGGCAGCCGGTCGACGAACACCGCCCGCGTGTTCTTCTCGGCCGCTTCCCCCAGCGGCTCCGCGGGACTCATCTTCGCCGCCGGCGTCTCGGCCTCCAGCAGCAACTGCCGCTTCTGCTGCTGAAACTTCTTGTTCAACTCGATCAGCAACTGCCGCTCGACTTCGTCCTGCGGCCGTGTGGGAGAGACGTGGTTCAACCAGTTGTTGGGATCGAGTGTGACGATCTCGTAGCGATAGTCCTGCGTCTCCTCCACGTCCACAATGATTTCCCGCAGCCACTCGCGACTCATCCGCCGCAGGTCCGAGTTCTCCGCCGCCCCCTCACTGCGCGTCTCGAACGTGAGCGAGTGGACCTTGATCATGATGATGTCGATCAGGTCGTGGCCGTGGTTGCGCGTGTTGGTCATCACCAGGTTGCCCGCGACCCGGTCCACACCCCAGAATGTGGCCGTCACCAGCAGCAGCAGGCAGGCGCCGAACAGGAACCGGCACTTGCGCTCCAGACTGGTCTCACCAAGCACACGTTTGATCGAGCGATAGCTCATGGGTGGCCGCTAGGGGGACAGGAGACAGGGGCATACCCCGGACAATCGCCCGTATTCTACGGTGTGCCCCGGCAGGGAACCAGAGCAAAGAAGACGTCTCAGAGCATGTCGAGCGGATCGACATCGACCGTCCACAGGACATCGGCGGGCGGTTTGAGCCCCTCCGTGGCAGCGCGCACCAGACCGGCCAGCGCCGGTTGATCAGCGTGGTAGAGGAGCACGTGGAAGCGGAAGTTGCCGCGCAACTTGGGGAGCGGCGCGGCGGCCGGACCGAGTATCCGCGGTTCGACCTGCCGCGCGGTGGCCGTGGCGCGCAGCCGCTCCACGACCTGCTCGGCAAACTGCTCCACCGCCGTCTCCACCGGCCCGCGCACCACGATGCGAATCATCGCCACCAGCGGCGGATAACCGAACTCGCGCCGCACCGGCAGCTCCTGCAGGGCAAACTGCCGGTAGTCGTGCCGCTGGGCCGCCATGATCGCCGGATGATCCGGACTGTAGGTCTGGACCAGCACGCGTCCACCCCGCGCGCCGCGCCCCGTGCGACCAGCCACCTGCGTCACCAACTGAAACGTCCGTTCCGCCGCGCGGAAGTCAGGGAAGTGCAGCGTCGTGTCGGCGTTGATCACGCCTACCAGCGTCACGTTGGGAAAATCCAGCCCCTTGGCAATCATCTGCGTGCCCAGCAGGATCCGCACTTCCCCCGACCGGAAACGGCTCAGCGCCGTTTCGTGACTGCCCGGTTTCGACATCGAATCGCTGTCCATCCGCAGACAGGCGACGCCGGGGAAACGGGCCTGCACTTCCACCTCCAGCTTCTGCGTGCCCAGGCCCGAATAGCGGATGTCCGCGAACCGGCACTCCGGACAGTGCGGCGGCGGCGGGATCTGGTATTCGCAGTAGTGGCAGACCGCAGTCTGCTCGTGCCGGTGATGCGTCAATGCCAGGTCGCAGTGCGGGCACTTGACCACGTGCCCGCAGGCCGGGCACTGGATCGTCGTGGAATAGCCGCGGCGATTGAGCAGCAGGATCACCTGGCCGCCGTCGCGCAGCGCCTCCCGCACGGCCTGGTAGAGGGGCTGACTGATGGCCCCCGGCGCATGGCGGCCGCGGTGCGGCGTGCGCAGGTCGACGGTGGCCACGTCGGGCAGCGGCAGGGCCGAGACGCGACGCGGCATCTCGATCAGCCGATACGTGCCGCACTGCGCCGCGTACCAGCTCTCCAGCGCCGGCGTGGCGGACCCCAGCACCAGCGGCACCTGCTCGGCCAGCGCCCGCTGCCGGGCCACGTCGCGGGCATGGTAGCGCGGCACAATGTCCTGCTTGAAGGACGCATCGTGCTCCTCGTCGATCACGATCAGACCCAGGTTCGGCGTCGGCGCAAAGACGGCACTCCGCGCCCCTACCACCACCTGCACCTCACCCGTCGCGATCCGCCGCCAGTGCCAATGCCGCTCCGAGCCGGTCAGGTGACTGTGCAGCACCGCCACCCGCGCAAACCGCGACTCGAACCGCTGCAGCGTCTGCGGCGTGAGACTGATCTCGGGCACCAGCACGATGGCCTGCCGGCCGTACTGGATCACCTCTTCGATCGCCTGGATGTACACCTCCGTCTTGCCGCTGCCAGTGACACCGTGAATCACTATCGTCTCGTGACGGCGCTGCCGCAGCGGCTGCAGGATCGCCTCGAGCGCCGCCTGCTGATCGGGATTGAGCGGCAGCCGGGCTACCCGGTCCACGGTCCGTGTGTCCGGAATGATCTGCTGCACGCGGCGGACCTCCTCCGTCACCAGCGCCTTGCGCCGCAGCGTCTGAATCGGCCCCGACGTGCAGTGCGCCGCCGCCGCCAGATCGGCCGGCGTCATCCCGCCGGACGATCCCGCCAGGATCTGCAACGCGTCACGCTGCTTGGGCGGCAGCGCCAGCTCCGCCAGCCGGGCCGTGACACCCGGTGCGACGTGCAGAAACACCTGCTCCCGCGTCCCCGCCTGCCCCCGCACTCCCGCTGGCACCACGGCGTCCAGCACCTGCCCCAGCGGACATAGATAGTAGTCTGCCATCCAGCGCGTCAGACGCAGCATGGCGGGCGAGAGCAGCGACCGGCTGTCGACCGTCGCCAAGATCGGCTTGAGCGCGCGAGTCACATGCGCCTGACTGCCGACGACCGTACAGTAACCCACGCGCCGGCGATTGCCGCGGCCCAGCGGAACCTGCACACGCACACCCGGCTGTACCGCCGCCCGTAAGGTGCCGGGCACCTCATAGTCGTACGGCCCGAACGGAGCCTCGGCAAACACCACCTCCGCGACGCAAACCTCGCGCCGGTCGTCCAACTCCCATGGCGGAGGCTGCTTGTCAAACAGATCTTGTTGCTCCTGGCCCATCGACACACCATCTTCCGGAACCGACAATGTCGCTACGGTCCCCCAAGTCTAGATGACCCGGGGCCGACCCGCGATGTCGCCCGCACATCGCCACCAGTTCGTGAACCGCCCCCCAAACCGCTCGAATCTCGACGGCAGGCCCTATGCGACTCGGAATCTTCGGTGGATCCTTCGATCCCGTGCATTACGGACACCTGTTGCTGGCCGAAACGTGCCGCGAACAATGCGCACTCGACCAGGTCTGGCTGCTGCCGGCGGCCGCCTCCCCTCTCAAACAGGATCGCCACGTCGCCGCCGCACGCCACCGCGTGGATATGCTCCGTCTGGCGGTCGGCGGACACCCGGCGATGCAGATCAGTACCCTCGAAATCGATCGCGGCGGAGTGAGCTATACCGTGGACACCCTGACCGCCATCCACGCACAGCATCCGGAGGCCGAGCTGTTCCTGCTGATGGGCGCGGATGCCGTGGCCGACTTGCCCCAGTGGCGTGCGGCGGCGCGCATCTGTGAACTGGCCATTCTCGTCGTCGTCCGCCGTGCCGGGACCGCGGAACCCAGCTTCGACAGGCTCCAGACAGTCACCTCACCACAACGTCTGGAGCTGTTCCGCGCACATCAGGTCACGATGCCCATCGTCGAACTGTCCAGCACAGACATCCGCTCCCGTGTGGCGCGCGGTCAGAGCATTCGTTACCGGACACCGCGGGCAGTGGAGAAGTACATCGAGTCGCACGGGCTGTACCGGTGACGCGCCTCACGCGGCACGATGGAGCTCCAGCAACTGGCGCATCGGCGGCGACAGTTCCACCAGATGAATGCCCGGGTCCTGCCGCAACGCGTCCGTAACCTGGTCGAGCTGCTCAAATACACTCAGTGCCAAGTCAATGAAGATCCACTTCCGGCCAGCGAACTCGCAGGCGCCCCCGCCAGCTCCTCCCAACCACTCCTGACGCGTCTGATACCCCAGTTGTTCCGCGATGGCGCATGCCTGTTCTAACAACTCGACCGTGTGCATCCCAGCTCCCCTATTTCGCCCTGGATCCGTGGCCAAACCAAACCGGACAGGGCGGGATTATACCGGCTTCGGTTACAGTTGCCCAGTTCGATTCGACGATACCTCACATAGAGCTAACCAATTACCGGGAAACAAGTTAAGCCACGGCTACGGGGCAAGACATTCCGGTCGCCGCGAGCGCGGCAAGCCAGTCAAGTCAGTCAAGATGGGGACGCCCGAGCGTTCTCCACAGCCGGTTGGCTCGGTTTCGTGAGTGGAAAGGGATTGTGCAGATGTCGTACGGCAACTCGGATCGCCCCACGCTCGAGGAACAGGTCCAGATTCTGACTGCCCAGCTTCACCAGGCACAGAAACTCACCTCGCTAGGAGAACTCGTCGGCACGACGACGCACGAATTCAACAACGTGTTGATGACCATCATCAACTACGCGAAGCTGGGTATGCGTTGCCGCGACGACGCGACACGCGATAAGGCACTCGACAAGATACTGGCTGCCAGCCAGAAGGCTGCCCGCATCACGAATTCGATTCTCGGCGTCGCTCGCAATCGGGCTGAGACGTTTGAACCCACCGACTTACAGCAACTTGTGGAAGACGCGCTGCTGCTGCTGGAGCGCGAAATGAACAAGTACCACATTACGGTGGACAAGCAGATCGCTGCCGTGCCCGAGGCGATGGTCAACGGCAACCAGATCCAGCAGATACTGCTCAACCTGTTGATCAACGCCCGACAGGCCATGCCGCGGGGTGGCCGGATCCTGGTGAAACTGGACTACGATCCGGCGGAAGAGATGCTCGTGCTGATGATCCGCGACGACGGCGCGGGCATCCCCGCCGATAAACTCCCCCGAATTTTCGATCCGTTCTTCAGCACCAAGAACGGGCCGGACGAGACCGGCAAGGGGGGCACGGGCCTGGGCCTGTCCTCCTGCCGAAACATTGTGGAGGCCCACCACGGACGGATACGCGTGCAGAGCACGGTCGGCAAGGGCACCGCCTTCACCATTCTGTTGCCGGTCTTCAAATCGGCTCAGACGGCACCCGCACCACCCGCGCTCGGGATCGCCACGCCAACCCCGGCGACCGATCATCAGGCGGCACCGTGAGACCAGGCGGCGCGACGTGCCGTGCGGGCCTGCCCGAGTGACAGGCAGTCGTACGGGGCGGCTCCCGCGTCACTGGCTCGCGACACCCAATCGACCGCGCAGATCCGCCAGCATGCGTTGTTCCAGCATCGTGTCGCGGCCCATCGGGATCCAGCCTCGTGTCACCGGCCCACCCTGCAGGTCAGTCCCTGGACGCCGCAGCGATCCGTCATGACGCAGCTCGTCCAGACTGACCGTCGAGAATTCGGGCTGGCTGACATCCTCCAGCTCCTTGTAGACCTGCAGATCGACCAGGTAGCCCCCGTCAACCTGCGGTCGCACCTGGACCGCGGCCCGCCGCCGAATGGACTGCAGGGTCGCATAACGCCGCTCGAAGCCCGGCGACGAGTCCTTGCGCCACGGTTCGAGTATCGTGGCCCCCGCCTGCGGAAACGTGTCGAGCTGCCCCTCCGTCAGCACCCCACCGACTGACCGCACGCGCTCTTCCCGTTCAATGTCAAAATAGTCGTCGACGGTATCCACCAGCTGATTCCACAGGAACTCCCGGTCACTCAACGGTACGTACATCGGATTCTGCGCCAAAGCCGCCTGCGGCGGCGGGTTCGACTGATGCAGCCCGGACAGGGCTTCGTGCAGCCGACACCCGGACGCTGGGACCAGCGCGAACACGAGCACAAGAATCCAGCGACATTCGATGGGGTTCATGTGTTGTCCGTCCGCCGTGCGCACAGCCCGATGCTCAACCCGAAAGAATTCCCAGAAAGGGGGCGGTAGTGTCCCGAAAAAACGGCTTGGCGACAAGAGCACCTTTGTCGCGCGGGCGGGACACGGGACAGAAACCCCTCCAGCCCACCCAGAAACCCCAATCGCCCGCAAAATCGCGGAACTTTCCCGCACACCACAACGTCACAACACCAGAAAGACTGATCGTGGTTCTTGCGGGAAGCTTGCGAGGAGGTTACGGCATGTCCCGAATACTGACTGGTCTACTGACCACTGGTCTACTGATCATTGGCGTTGTACTCGTCCCCTCATTGGTCTGGGGGCAGGGTGTGTTAGTGGACATCGAGCCTGGTCATCACTACCGCCTGCCGCGGCCGCCAATTATTCGCGATCCCCATCCCTATCCGCGGCCGCGGCCTGTGCCGGAGCCACCGGCGTCGTATCGGATCCAGGAGCTGGCGGTGGATGCCACGGTGACGGATCAGGTCGCCAAGGTGCAGGTGTCCCAATCGTTTGTCAACACGGGCAGCCGGCAGATGGAGGTCTCCTTCCTGTTCCCATTGCCGTATGACGGAGCGGTGGACCAGATGACCTTCATGGTGGACGGCAAGGAGTACGAGGCGAAGCTGCTCAGCGCCGAGGAAGCGCGGCGCGTCTATGAAGGGTATATTCGCCGCAATCAGGATCCGGCGCTGCTGGAATGGCTCGGCACCGGCATGTTCCAGACGAGCATCTTCCCGGTGCCGCCGGGAGGCAAACGCACGGTCACGATGCGGTACAGCCAGATCTGCCGCCGGACCGACGGGCTCACCGAATGGCTGTTCCCGCTGAGTACTGCCAGGTACACGTCACAGCCGGTCGAGAAGGTGGCGGTCAATGTGACGATACAGAGCCAGGTGCCGATCAAGAACGTGTACAGCCCGACTCACTCGATCGAACTCCAGCGTCCCGCGGACGGCGCGGCGCGGATTGCCTATACCGGTACGAACGAGATCCCCACCTCCGATTTCCGTCTGATGTTCGACGTGGGGAAGGAGCGTATCGGTGCCAGTGTGATGAGTTACCGCCCCGACACCGGGGACGAGGGATACTTCCTGCTGCTGGTCAGTCCGGACATTGAGCGGTCGACCAATCAGCCTCAGCCCAAGACGGTGATCTTCGTTGTCGACCGTTCGGGGAGTATGAGCGGCAAGAAGATCGAGCAGGCCAAGGGTGCGTTGAAGTTCGTCTTGAACAACCTGCGGGAGACCGATCTGTTCAACATCGTGGCCTACGACAGCACGGTGGAGAGCTTCCGCCCGGAACTGCAGCGGTACAACGACCAGACGCGCAACGAGGCGCTGGGCTTCATCGAGGGGATCTATGCGGGGGGCAGCACCAACATCGACGGGGCGCTG
>Ga0123333_10001887_pt1 | contig 21887 bp, 17 predicted proteins | sample BioC12SIPDNA_3_FD_89957 | JGI IMG/M metagenome (GOLD analysis project Ga0123333, IMG submission 89957) | Anaerobic biogas reactor microbial communites from Washington, USA - Biogas_R2_B C12 SIP DNA | ecosystem: Engineered > Bioreactor > Anaerobic > Unclassified | place: Washington, USA... | reverse complement strand
TGGGGGCGTAGAATTCGATGAGTACCAGTATGTGCCACTGTATGATTGTCAAGGGCAGATCGGGACATTCAGCGCCGAAGCGTTGCCCCTGGTCGTCGCCGTGCTCAACGGGTGGGGTGCGACGATGCTCGTGATCCATCCACAACCCACGGAGCGTCTCCCCTTAGCCACACTACAAGCGCAGGCGGAAGCCCAATGGAGTTTTTTGACCCGCCGATGAACACCCAGGAGGACACAATGCCCGGTTACAGACGCCATTTTTCATCATCCAGGTATAAGTCACAAAGCCATAGTAGGACCAAAAGGGGCTGGTTTTGCCTTGTGCCGTCAAAGCTAGACTCTCGATCAGTACAATGTTCAACCACGGCTGGACTTTGTGTTGTCCCAGGTAACCAACCACAGCCATCCAACGTCATCGCAGGCATTTCACGGCGCGGGACGCGGCCTGGCAGCGTTTGGATACAGTGTGCTTCCGCCTCTTGCCCGCACAACGCACGCCAGCGGTGTTGGCGGCTAAGCGCCGCGCTTTGTTGGCCACAGCGCACGGCGACATTGAACACCAACGACGTACTGCAATACCGGAAAAGGGTGAATGCATTGACTACCACAATGTTCGAGGCACAGCCAATCGTTGTCACGCCCTGGCATCCCGCCACCGCTCAACGGCATACCGCACGCGGCGGGCATTGGGCACGCGCAGCCAAACCGCGCCGCTGTCAGCACGAGGCCACACTAACTGTACACCGTGCGCACCGTGGCACAAATAGGGGAACTGCCGCACACAAAACGGGATTGGCGTTGTATACGTTGTCGTTACGTGCGTGGAGAACTGACACTGCACCACCACCGCCACCCGCATTGGGTCGGCATCGAGCACAAAGCCATAGTAGGACCAAAAGGGGGTGGTTTGGCCTTGTGCCGTCAAAGCTAGACCCTCGATTAGCACGGTGTTCAACCACGGCTGGGCATTGTGTTGCCCCAGGTGACCAACCACGGCCATTCAACGTCATACTCGGCAGCACACGGCGATGGATGTGGCCTGGCAGCGTTGCCACACAGCGTCTTCACGCACGTTGCCCGCATACCACGTGCCAGCGCCGTTGGTTGCCAAAGGGAGAGCTTTGTTGGCGACAGCGCGTGGCGGTATCGAATGTAGATCACGCACAACAACGCCCGCAAGGGAAGAGTACGTCGCCCACCACAGTGCTTCAAGCGCAGTCAACCCTTGTCGCGCCACGGCAGCCAGGCGCATCGCTTCGGCATAACGCACGTGACTGGCAATGGGCACACAAAGGCAAGCCGCACCACTGCTGGCACGAGGCCACACTAACTGTACACCGTGCGCACCGTGGCACAAATAGGGGAACTGCCGCACACAAAACGGGATTTGCACTGCACACAGTGCAGCTTCGTGCGCGGGCCACCGACGCTGCACTGCCACAGCCGCCCGCATTGTGCCGGCATCGAGCACAGAGCCATAGCAGGACAAAAAAGGCCAGTTATGCGTGGTGCAACCCAGGTCGATTCCCCGGTCAAACATTGTTGAACCACCCTTACTCTGGCCTGGCGACAACCACCGTAGGGCATCGGCAGCCCCGGAAAACCACTGTTGCACAACGACAGCGCCCCACGCCGGAAACCAGACGCATTACCCTCGCACAATGCGGCATCTGGACGCTGTGTAGCTCTGTGCGTGCCGTGCATAGCCTGGCCATGCCAGAGGCCTGGGCAGGAACACCGTGGCGCCGCGCCGCCGCTACCCGGCGCAGGCCACGTTCATCCACAGCACGCCCGATGATCGCTACTATGGTCGTCACGCCGCTTCCACAGCACGTAGCGCAAGCGGTGGACAGCGTTAGCCCGCGGCAACCACCGTGTTTACCGCAAGGTACAGCAGCGGTCGTACCACCGCGCCCCAGCGCGGTCTTGTGCCCCGCATCTCGCACTGGAAACCTCTATACTGTCCCGGTCATCCGCTGCATCCCTAAGACGTTGACAAAAGCGCCCCACCGTGACACGTGCCGTGTAGTGCCCGCTGTGTGCGCCGTGCCGCGCGCCCGGCACGCGGCACGGATGACGCCGGCTGGACGTTGGCGACCGGGAACCGCACGAAGCACAACCGCGTATCTAACCCCGCTTCATACCGGGGAGGCCGCCCAATGAACCACGACGTCGACACCGTTATTCGCCATCTACTGGCTTTGACCGGCGCGGATCCGCGCAAGGCGAAACTCCCCGTCGGAAAACGGAAAGTGCGCGTACATACCCAACGCATTGGCGATGTGCGCCTGATTACCGTCGCCCCAATGCGAGGCACATTGCCCGAAGTGGATGCTACCACGCTCGGTGACGTGTGTGCCGCGACCGGTACGGTGTTGCTGCGCGGCATTGTCCTTGCGCCACCCCGTACCAAAACACTGTGGCTGGCGCTGGAAGGCGCGGGGGCCGTGCCGCTGCTGCCGGCGTCTCCCGCAGTGGAAGCCGCCTTGCGTGATTTGGTAGAGCAGCGGGTCATCATCCAGGGGGCGTGCGTGGCGCAGGGCATTGCGGTGGACACTGTGCAGGCAGTGCAGGAGAACTGAGGAATGCGCGAGGTACGACGACAAGGACGCCGCTTCAGCAGGATACAAACAGGAGAGGACAACGACAGATGAAACGGGTGAGCAACTCAACGGCAGCGGACACTAACGCGGTACAACCTGGTGATGACGACGCGCGCACACTGGAAAACGTTGCTGACGATCACGGAGGAACGTCCCTGGACAACACAAGGGACGTTCTCCAGGCGATCCCATCGGATGCGTCCCTGGCCCCGGCCTTGCCCGCATCGCGGCGCGCATCAGGGCCTGGGCATCCTTGCGCAGGCCGCAGGAAGCGGGGCGCAGAACTCGCGGATCTGCGCCGGTCCCATATCGGCGTTGCAGGCCAGGCCGGTTCCCGCAAGGCGCTGCTGCTGGCACTCTCGCGCCGCGCCGATGCGCGCGTGGATCGTCTCCGACGGTTCGCCACGGGTGGCATTTGCAAGCTTGTCGTAGGCCACGCGGGGGACGTCCTACTGTCGTACGTGTAGTCCGTGCGCACGATGGCCGGCAGCCCGGCGGCATAGGTAGTCTGCAGCGTCTGCCCGGCACAGGTCAAGGCACCGCGATAGGCGTTGCGCGTCCCCCAGGCTGTATTGTTCTGTGCCACCAGGGTCGTGCCATCGGGTGCGTAGGTTTGCACGCGATACGCACAGCCCAGACGTTGGTAATCCAGATGATAGAGGTGTATTTGCCGCGAGAGCCTGACGCTGTCGTAGATGCGCCTATGCAACGAAAACCGTGCCAACTATAGTGATACCGGAAACATCATTGTCAAGCGGCGAAGAAGCGTGCAGATTTGAGGTTACATGGCGCCCCATGCTGATTACTTGCCACTGGTTGATCGCTGACTGCTGGCCACTAAAATGGCGTGATGTTCGGGAATCCGGCTGAGAAACACATTCGCTATTGTAGCGGGCAACTGCGCGGCACACGCATGCAAAAGAGTACGTGCGCGTTCCAGCACGGCTTCGGCGCGCGGGTCGACGTGCGCGACAAGGGCCTGGTAACAATGCCAATGGGCGCGCAGCGGGCGGATGAAGTTTGGCGGCAATGGGTCGCGCTCCAGCTCGGGCAAAGCTTCCGCGAGGGCCGCGCGCGCCTGCTCCGCATCGCCCCGCGCGGCCCAGAGTTGCGCCAGGGTGCTCAACCCCATGACCATTGGTTTCGAGCGGTCGAGGGCATGCTCTGTTGTCGCCCGCGTGATGTAGATTAGTGCCGTGTCTGTGTCGCCTTGTGCCTGGGCGATCAACCCGAGTGTGTATTCGGCCTGGGCCACGCGCATGGGCGCTCCCACCTGTTCAAATCCTGCCAGACTCTCCGCCGCGTATTGGTGCGCCCGGTCGAATTCTCCCCGGTCCAATGCGACCCAGCTCAGCCCCAACACAGCGATGGCTGCGCCCCAACGGTCGTCCGCCTCACGGCACAATGTCACGGCTTCGCTGTAGGCGGCTTCCGCAGCACGGTCATCCCCTAGCTCGTAGGCGATGCTGCCGAGGTTGTTGTAACTCAACCCCTGCGCGCGCCGGTCGCCGATGGCGCGGCGGAGTTCCAGCGCGCGCGCGTAATTGTCTCGCGCCCGGAGATAGTCGCGTTGCCGCTGCGCTACGATGCCCATGATGTTATAAGCGTCCGCCTCGCCGCGCCGGTCGCCCAATTCCTGACACAAAGCCAGACTGTGTTCCAGATGGGCTTGCGCTGTGTTGTAATCCCCCTGATTCCAGGCTACATTCGCCAGTCCTTGCAGCGCATCGGCCAACACCGCTTTGGCTCCGGCGCGCGCGGCAGCGCTGCGCGCCTGTTCATAGAGCGCGCGCGCGGCGGCCGGCGGGCCTTCCTGACGGCGTAGCGCGTACCCCCATTGCCGGAAACCGGCGGCTGCCAGCGCCTCGTCGCCGGCGGCCTGGGCCAACGTGACCGCCCGCTCGGCGGCGGCAGCGGCAGCGGCGTAATCACTGGTGGCTTCGGCATAGTGCGCCTGGCGCAAGGCGATATCCACCTGATGCTGCGGCGTACGCAATGCCGGCGGACCATTCTCCACTAACGCCGCCAGTTCGGTCAGTGCAGCGCGTTGCTCCTCGCGGCGGCTTGCCAGGTCGCACACAGCCTCCAAACCGCTGAGCAGCGCGTAGCGCAATTCAGGTTGATCGGTGAGTTCCAGCCCGCGCTGATAGTAACCGCGCGCCTGTTCCTGCGCATAGGTCTGGCGAGCTTGATCGCCCGCCAGCCGCAGATAATGCACGGCCTGGGCACTTTGTTGCGCCCGGTCGAAATGGTGCGCCAGCAGCGCGACTTCTTCGGGGTGCAACAGCTCCAGTGCGGCAGCGAGGCGAGCGTGGAGCAGACGGCGCAGCGGCGCGGGAACGATCTGGTAGAGCACGCTGCGGATTCTGTCATGGGCCAGTTCCCAGAGGCCACCGACCGGGCGGGCCAGTTGCCGCGACTGCCATTCGGCCAATACTGCGGCCATGGCGTCCGGCGCACATTCACCGGCCTGTGCCAGCAAGGACGGATCGAACGGGCGTCCATACGCTGCGGCCAGCATCAGCAGATACTGGTCGGATTCGCTTAGCCGCTGTACGCGCTGCAAGATCACGTCCTGGATCCGGGTGGGCAGCGCGATGGCATCAGGGATCGCGCCAACGCGTTCCCAACCTGCATCCGTGGCGCGCAAAACGCCCTGCTCGCGCAGCGTTTCTACCAGTTCGATCAGGGCAAACGGATTCCCCTCGCTCTCACGGAAAAGATAGCCGGTCAGCGGTGTGTCGTCTGGGACATCGAGCAGCCGCGAGGTCAGGCAGGCAACATCCGCCACAGAAAGCGGGTCCAGCGCCAGGGTGTGCAGCAGTCCGTCGCGGTTGAAGGTTTGCATCAGGCGGGTAAGGGGATGGTCCAATAAAACTTCGGCAGACCGGTACGTCCCGACGAGCCAACAGGGCATGCCATCAAAATGGCGCACCAGATAGTGCAGCAAATCTAGCGTATCGGTATCAGCCCACTGAAGGTCATCCAGGAAAAGCACCAGAGCCGCGCGCTGCCGGCCATGCAATCCCGCCATATGCGCAGCGACAGCCGCGAAAAGCGCAGTGCGCTCCGTTGGCGTGACATTTGCCGATTCGAACAGGCGAACGAGCGACGCAGCGGTGGAGGTAGCCTGCGCCAGCGTGGGCTGCAATGCCTCGTAGATAGCCTGGAAGGGCAAAACACGGTTAAATTCATAGCAGCGACCGCTGAGGACGTGCGCGCCCTGCCCGGCAATCAGGCGCAACACTTCCTGAACCAGCCTCGTCTTGCCGATGCCAGCGTCACCAGAGACCAGCGTCAACCCGCCCGCGCCGCGCCGGGTGGCTTCCCACTGTGCAAGCAGCCAGGCGTGGCCTGCCTCACGTCCTACAAGTGGGAAACGCACGGTTGCAGTCACAGCCGCGCCAGGGAAGTGCATTTCGTCTGGTGTATCGGCAGTAGTGGCAAGGATACGGTGGTAAAGCGCCTCGGTTTCGGCAGTCGGAGCGACGCCCAACTCTTCAACCAGCATCCGGCGGCACTGCTCGTACTGCTTGAGCGCCGCACTGCGCTGCCCTGCCAACGCCAGGAGCAGCATTTTGTGACGGTGTGCTTCCTCGCGCCAAGGATCGAGAGCCAGCAGGCGTTCGGTATGCTGCAATCCGGCCTCGATTTCCCCACGCTGCGTGGTGTGCGCAATCAGGGTGTGCAGGATAGAAGCCGCCTTCTGCCGCCAGCGCTCGCGTTCTACCACCAGCCACGTCTCGAACTCTGGACAGTCGTCGAGGTACATCCCGGCCATGAAGTCGTCGCGGTAGAGGGCGACGGCCTTGGCCAGGGCAGTTCTGTCAGCGGGCGGCTGAGTCAACGTGACGAAGGCGGTCACGTCCAGCCAGCAGACGGCGGCGTTGAACGTCACCGTCTCGCGGTCGGCAACCACACAGCCGGGAAGCAGGGCATTGAGGTTGTTGAGCACGCGGCTGAGATTGCCGCGCCCGCGCGCTTCGGACTTGTCAGGCCAAAACAGGTCGGCCAGATGAACGCGGGTCTGCGGGCGGCCCTGTGCCGCCAGATAACACAGCAGCGCCAGCGCCCGACGTGACTCGAAACCGCGAACAATTTCTCCGGCGCGCTCCACGCGCACGGGTCCAAGCAACGTTATACGATAATCAATATCCATTTCCAACAGTCTTTGCGAAGGATTTGCGAAGAGTCTTCATGTATAAAATAGCATAGTCGTGCAAAGTCACAAGTGCAAGTCTGGAGATTCCCTGTGTCCGAGGAACCGCAATACTATCAAGCGTACCTGTTGCGCTGCTGGCAAGAGTCGCCCGCACAGCCCGGCGATCCGCCAACGGGCTGGCGTTTTGCGTTAGAGAAGGTGGCGCGGGAGCCGGAGCGTCGGGGATTTAGTTCGTTGGAAGCGCTTTTCGCGTATCTGCGCGAAGTGCTGGAAATCAACATAGTCACTTCAGGAGGTTAAATGATGAACAAGATAGTGCGCTTTTGGCTTTTGGCGGCGTTAGCGTTTACGTTCTTCGTCCCGCAGCCCGCGCGGGCGGCGGCAGCGGATTATGATTTCGGCGTGTCGTTGGGGACCTACAGCGACATCAGCGGCGAGGCGGGTTACACGGTCAGCACGGCGGCGGGCGACGACGGCGCAGAGAACATCACGCTGCCGTTCACCTTCAATTACGACACCGTGGACTACATCACCGGGCGCATCAGCGTCAACGGCTGGCTGGAGATGGGGCAAACGTATACAGGCGGCGGCTACACCAATGCCCTGGATTCCACCGAAGCGAAGCCGTTGCTGGCCCCGCTATGGGATGACCTGCTCGATGATGCCAGCAGCGAAATCGGCTATGTGACACTCGGCAGCGCGCCGAACCGAGTCTTTGTGGTCCAATGGAAGAATGTATTGTGGCCGGTGGGGGAGGGAAGAACCCCCCAGAACTTCCAGGTACGGCTGTACGAAACCACTAACGTCATTGAGTTTGTCTATGGCGCGATGAACGCGCCCGGCAGCGCACCTTCGGCCTCTATCGGCATCAACGATGCCACCGGCGGCAGCGGGCATTTTCTTAGCGTGACGCCCGCCGCCGGTACCGCCGATACCGTCAGCAGCACGACGGCGAACAACAGCATCACCTCGGCGGCGCACCTGACCAGCGGCAAAACGTATACCTTTACGCCGCTCGACCCCAACGCACCGCCTTCCTGTGCCGTCAACGTCGGCCCGGCGGACGGCGCGACGGATGTGGTGCTCAACACAGCACTGAACTGGCGCTCCGGCGGCGGCGTAGTCACGGGCTACCGACTCCACTTCGGCACGGACAACCCGCCCACGAACATCGTCAACGGGACGGATTTGGGCAATGTGACCACTTACAACCCGGCCGGCAGTCTGACGGTTCGCACGACCTACTACTGGCAAGTCGTCTCGTACAACACCAACGGCGACGCGCCGGACTGCGCCGTGTGGTCGTTCACCACTGGCGCATCTGTTGCCACCGACCTGCTCAACGAGAGTTTCACCGGCGCGACATTCCCGCCTAGCGGGTGGGCAGTCTCCAGCGACGGCGTGTGCGCCTGGAGCCGGGTGACAGACGGAACCTACCCCACGCAAGCGCCCTATTCCCCACCGTCCGAGGCGAAATTCAACTCGTATGACTGTAGCACTGGCAATTTCAAACAACTGATTTCCCCAGTGCTGGATTTTAGCACGCAAGGGAACTATAGCCTGTCCTTCTGGATGTATCACGACACGCTATATGCGGGTAACTTCCCCGATCGCTTGCAAGTGCAGGTCAGCCTGGATGGGGGCAGCACCTTTGCGGATGTTGGCGCTGAAATCTCGCGCTACACAGGCCTGGACGAGTGGAGACACCACGAGATTGACCTTTCGGCCTACGCCGGCGAATCTGCGGTGAACGTGGTCATTAGGGGCATTTCCGGTTATGGGAGCAACATGTTCGTGGACGACGTACAGGTGATCGCCAACCTTCCCGTGGATGTCCCCAATTGCGCCGCGCCGGTCTCGCCGGCGGATGGGGCCAGCGGCGTGCCAGTCGTCGCGGGGCTGAATTGGGCCGACGGCGGGGGCATCCCGGCCGGCTACAAAATCTCCTTCGGCACGGACAATCCCCCCACCAACATTGCTGACAGCACTGACCTGGGCAGAGTGACCACTTATGCCCCATCCGCGCTGCTGGCCGGCAACACACCCCACTACTGGCAAATCGTTCCCTACAACAGTTTCGGCGACGCCGAAGCCTGCCCGGTGTGGTCGTTCACCACCGGGGCTGCGCCGCTCGCCGCCTTCCCCTACGTCGAGGGCTTCGAAGGCGGCGCGGGCGGCTGGACGAGCGGCGGCGGCAATAGTTCCTGGGAACTGGGGACGCCCGCGGGCGCAGTGATTATCGGCGCGTCCACCGGCGACACCGCCTGGGCGACCAACCTGGACGGCGACTACAACAACGAGGAGCAATCCTACGTTCTCAGCCCGTTCTTCGATTTCTCCGGGCTGGATTTCCCCTACGTCAAATTCGACCTGTGGTGGGATGCAGAAACCTCCTACGATGGCGCGCAGTTGCAGGCCAGCGCCGATGGCGGCGCAACCTGGCAAGTCGTTGGCGCGCAGGGGGATGGGTTTAACTGGTACAACGAAGTCCCGGATGGATTGGGCGTGAACGCCGACGGTTGGAGCGGCGATATAGAAAGCGACGAGGGTTTTGGCGGCTATTCTGCTGCCTATGGTTGGCGCACGACTATGCACGACCTGTCCGATTTAGCTAATGAACCGAGTGTGCGTTTTCGCTTCTTCTTCGGCGCTAATGATGATGTGACCTACGACGGCTTTGCCTTCGACAACTTTGAGATTCGCTCCGGTTGCGCCTGGACGGGCGCTGTAGATGCGGATTGGCATACCGCCGGCAACTGGGATTGCAGCCACGTCCCCGGCGCAGAGGAAATCGTCATGCTGCCGTATGATGATAGCGTCGCCGTTCCGCTGATTTCAGAGGATGCGGCAGCAGCAGCCGTGGGCGTGGACTACGACCTCATCCTGGACGGCGGCAACCTGACCGCGCGTTACGTCTACGAGTACGGCCTCGTCTACATTGCCGAGGGTTATGAGGTCAATCTTATCGGCTCCGGCAACGCCTGGGAAGCCACCTGGGAGACGATGGACTACTGGGACGACCAGTGGAGCGCAACAACGAATGGCCGGGTGCGCTTCAGCGGGCCGGGGATGCAGCGTATCGTCCACGACTATGATGGCGATTACTTCACAACGGAAGATTATGCGCAGTTCTACAACGTGGTCATCGAGAACGGCGCGCAAGTGCAGTCGGCCAGTAATCTACAGGTCGCCAACGACCTCACCGTGAACCAGGGCAGCGCGTTGGATATGGGCGCGTTCGAGTTGCTGGTGGGCGGCGTGCTGACCAACAACGGCACACTGCGCCAGCAACAGAATGTGAACGGCGCTCCTGTCACTTTCTTTGGCGTCGGCGGCTACGGCGGATTAGCGCTTGATCCCGGCTCGCAAGACCTGGGCTGGACGACAACACAGATCCACGGCAATCAGGATTGCACCACCGTCCCCGGTGAGACACTCAAACGCTGCTTCAACATCACGCCGGGCAACGCGCCGGGCAGCGGCGTGGCGTTCACCTTCTACTTCACCGCCGCCGATCTGCCCGTTGGACATACGTGCAGCGCCGTAGAGCTATATCACTGGGACGGCGCGTGGAGCAGCGCGCTCACCCGCGATTCGACGTATGAGACGGCGGGCCGTCAGTGTACGACCGAGCCATACTCCATCCGCGTCACCGGCGTGAGCGACTTCTCGCCCTTCGTGTTGACCGGCAGTGGCGAGGCACCGACTGCGGTAAGTGTGCAGCGACTCCATGCCGTGCCCGGCTTTGTGGCTGTGTCCGGGCTCGTGTTGGGCGTGCTGGCGGTCTATGGGACAAACCGGCTCCGCAAAACGGCGCTGCGGAAACGTAGAAAACATTCGTCAGTGGCGCCAGACTTCGAAAACTGGATTTAATCAAGATACAAGCAAAGGAGATGACGATGAAAACTTACCGAAAATGGTTACTGGCTTTGATTGCGGGAGTGATAGTGCTGAGCATGGTGTTGTTGACCTGGCACTTGACCCATGCGGCGATGTTGTACGTCAGCAGTCTGGCCGACACCACGGCCAACGACGGCTACTGCACGCTGCGTGAGGCGCTCATCAACGCCAACGACAACGCGGCCACCTGGCCCGACTGCGCCGCCGGCAACGGCGCGGATACCATCTATCTCACCAATCTGAGTGGGCAACTGCTACTGCTTTCCGACTTGCCGTCGATTACCGACACCGATGGTCTGACGCTACAAGGCCCCGGCGCGGCGCAGCTTACCCTCAGCGGTGGTGGGCTATATCGCATTTTCAACGTGGAAAATGGTGCGCCTTTGACGGTGCGGCATATCACACTGGCGCGCGCCAGCAGCACTTCTACCGGCAGCGCGATCCGCGCGGCGAATGGCAGTGCGATTGAGGTGTGGAGCAGCGCCATTCTCACCAGCACGAACAGCGCCATCAACATCGAGGGCGGCAGCCTGAAAGCGATTGATAGTGTCTTCCAGGGCAATACCACCACGGGCGCGGGCGGCGGGATTCGCGCCGTCGCCAATCCTGCGGTAACGCCGTCCGCACCGACGGTGCTCGTGGACGTTTCCACGTTCACCGTCAACAGTGCGGGCGGCGGCCACGCGCTGCACCAGGCCAGCGGTGTGCTCACGCTGAATAACAGCCGCTTTGAGCACAACGGGACAACGACTGCGGAAGGGTATGGCACGGTGGAGTACAGCGGGGATATGGCAATTACCGTCACCGGCTGTGAATTCGTGGACAACCAGACCCGACAGGGCGGCGCGCTGCACGATGCCGGGGGGAGTGGCGTGGTCCGCATTGAAAACAGCCAGTTCACCGGCAACGTGGCCGGCTATGCGGCGGGCGCCATCCGCAGCGGCGGCGGGCGCGCCCTCGACATCCGCCATAGCCTGTTCGTCGAAAATGCGGCGCTGAGCGACAATGGCGGCGTAATCTACAGCTATGCACCCATCACGATTACGGCCAGCGCCTTCTATAGCAACACGGCTGCCCAACTAGGCGGCGTTATTATGACGCAAAACGACGCGACCGGCCCGATTACGATTTTCGACAGTCTGTTCCAGGGCAATCACGCCACGCACTCCGGCGGCGCGATCTGGTTCGGGCGCGGTCTGTATGTGACGAACAGCACCTTTTACACCAATACGGCGGATTACGCTGGCGGCGCACTGGGTTCTTACGAGGGCTGGGCCGAAATCAACAACAGCACCTTCGATCACAACGGCGCCAACAACGGCGCAGCCTTGTATTTCAGTAACGGCTGGGCGCCGCCGATCACGTTGCGCAATACCATCGTCGCCAACCCGTTATGGGGCAACAACTGTTATGCCTATACCGGCGCGTATACCGATGGCGGCTACAACCTGCAATATCCCGGGACCAGTTGCAATCCGGCGATACCGGAAGTAGCTCCGTTATTGGACCCTGCCGGGCCGCGCAGGAACGGCGGCCCCACAGCTTCCATTGCGTTGCAATCCGGCAGCCCGGCCATTGACCGCGCGCCGGCCGGCGGCGGCTTCTACTGCCCGACGACCGACCAGCGCGGCGCGGCGCGTCCGGTAGATGGCGATGGTGTCGGCACAGCGGATTGCGATAGCGGCGCCTTCGAATACGACAGCATCCCGCCCACGCCTACTTCACCGCCCCTCCCCACCGCCACCCCCGCGCCGACGGCCACACCGCTGCCGGTCCCGGTGTTGGCGTTCAGCAAGACGGCAGAGGACTTGAACGGGGCGCCGTTATTGCCCGGCGATACCATCCGCTATACGTTGCACGTCACCAACAGCTTCGCATACTCGGCGACCGGCGTGACCCTCAGCGACAGTGTCCCCACCTATACCACGTATGTCGCGGATTCTGACGTACCCGAAGCCGACGCCGATAGCGACCCGCTGGTGTGGAACGACCGCGACATTCTGCCGGGGGCATGGACATTTACCTTTGACGTGCTGGTCAACGCACACACCGGCGGGCGCGTGATCCAGAATGTAGCGTGTCTCACGCAGCCAGGCGTCCCTGAGCACTGCACGCCCTGGGTGACGCCGCCCGGCGAGAACGGCGGCGTAGTGCAACCGCAACTTCAAATGCACAAGACGGCGTTGGATGTGAACGGCGCGCCGCTGTTGCCCGGCGACGTGATCCGTTACACGGTGGTCGTCACCAACCCGCATACCGTAGACGTGAACAATGTTGTCATCAGCGACACACTCCCGACGCACACGGCCTACGTGATCGGTTCGGCCACGCCTGCTGCCGATGTGGATAGCAATCCGCTGGTATGGAGCTCCCAGAACTTCACGGCCGGCGCGTCGCGCACCTACCAGTTCGATGCGCGCGTGGATGCGACGGCGGGCGGGCAAACCATCGCCAACGCGGCGTGTTTCGTCCAGCCCCATATCCCGCAGATGTGTACCGCGCCGGTGACGCCGCCGGGCGAAGGCGGGGGGACGGTGCTGCCCGTGCTGCTCTTTGGTAAGACCGCGCGCGACGTGAACGGCGGGTCGCTGGTAGAAGGCGACGTCATCCGTTACACGCTTATGGTCACCAACCCCCACAGCGTTGCTGTCTCCGGCGTCGTCATCAGTGACGTGATTCCCGCGCACACCACCTACGTCGCGGATTCTGACGCACCCGAAGCCGACGCCGATAGCGACCCGTTGGTGTGGTCAGGGCAAGTGTTTGATCCGGGCAGTCTGCAACCGGTGGTGAAGACCTATACCTTTGAGGTCACAGTAGACGCCGGGGCGCTGGGGCAGTTTATCCATAACAGCGCCTGCCTGACTCAACCGGATAGGCCGCAGACCTGTACCGCGCCAATTGCCCCGCCGGGGGGCGGCCAGGTGAAAACACTTGTTTACCTGCCGCTGGTCCTCAATACTTACCCGGCCATACCATAAGCCGCTTCCGAGCCGTAGGGAGCCTCTATTGCCAGACAGCGAGTAACAAGAAGTATCAATAACCATCTGCCCATAGAGCGGGGGAACACAACTTCCTCCGCTCTTTTTTCAACAGCGAATTGCGTCGCTTATCCCTCTCTTGCTTTGAGCCCTCAGTTCTATATATTTTGACTCTTTTAGTCCTTCATCAGCAATGACAATCCTCTTGTGCAAAAAGGTCAGCAAAAAACGCCATTAGCGGCACGGGAAATATCCGGCACTGAGCGACGAAAAATCCGGCAGCGAGTGACGAAAAATTCGTAACTCGCCGACGAATCATTTTGCCTCTTTGCGCTTAGTATTGTGACTGTTGCTCTGATGATGAATGTGAAACACAACAATCACACTTATACGAGCGGCGAAGTTCGCATATGGCTGGCAATGCATACTCCAACACCGCTCTCAACCAGAGCATTGCCATCGACGCGATGCAAGCGGTGCAGGAGGACTGAGGGATGCATAGGATGCAACAAGGAAAAGTACAACGACGGCGACACGGTGGATGGGCGCGAGACGGCCCGCTGGGATAGCCCCGGTCCTCCCGTGGCTTCCTGAAGCGCGAGCGCAACGTGACGTGCGGCGGTGCTCAATTCTAGGCGACAACCACCACTGCACTTTGCACGAACAACGTACTTGAAATCACTATATCCAGTGTGATATACTAGAAGTATACAGAGTGCGTACGTTGCGCTCAAAAAGGTCTGGGGCTAAACGCTCCGAACCGCAGGAAGCCTTCAAGCCTGCGGCGCTCCAAGCGGTGCAAGAACACCGTCAGGAGAATGAAAGGGGAGGACTCGGGAGTAATCCTGGGTCCTCCCCTTTTGTGTTGCCTGGCACGCGACACGACAGTCATAGCCAGGCAGCACATCAACACAACAGTAGGTACGCGGTTCAGTTCTTTGGACAGGATTTACAGGATTAACAGGATAAAAGCCCAATCCTGAAAATCTTGTTCATCCTGTCGGAAAATGACAAAGCGCGTCATTACCAACAATCAAACACAGGAGAGAGAAAAGTATGCAAACACGATTCATTGTGGGCCTGACCCTGGCCCTGATAGGGTTACCGCTCGGCGTGGGCTATGTGACCGCGCCGTGTGACAGCTTTGGTGCGCCGATGGTGATGTCCCCATACCGGCTACGCCAACAGCGGTTTCTCACTGAGGCGACAGCGTGGGCCGATGCCTTGGCGGAGATCGGCGACAGTCTGGACAAGAGTGCGCGCGGGCCGCAACCGCAGTCCACTGGCGCGGTGTTCCGGTTGGCCGAACAGGTCGGCCAGGCCGCTGCCAGGCTGGACGCCTTGCCGCTCCCTGAAGCGCCGGCGGAGTACAGCTTGCTGGCTCTGACGATGCAACAAGCACTGGACACCTACGCCTACGCCGCCGAACAGTTGTTGGTCTTCTATGGCAACAACGACGGTCAGGCTTTGGCGGAAGCGCAGGCGTCCTTGACGTTGGCCCGGTTAGCGTTGGGCGATCTACGGGAGGGCATTGACGGTCTGACGTGTGCCTTGTGTCGGGAGGTGTGGCGTGAGTCCCGTTAAGACGAACCAGGAATGGCAAGCCGAGGTCGAGCGACTCAAAGCCGATCACGCGATGGGTATCATCCTGCTGCGCAGCCAGTTGGAGAGTAGCCAGTTGCGCCTGGCGACGAAGGCCCGCGCCCTGAAGCGCGCGGAAGCCGTCCTGCAAGACTACCTCACCGCGCTGTATCCCAACCTCTATGCCCAGGCTTTGGGCGCGCGGATGAACACCGTCGAGGCCGGGGAGTACCTCTACCAACACTACTTGTACGGCGATGATCCAGCGCAACTATTCGGCCCCAGCGAAGCCCGGCAACAGGCCGAAGTGGAACGCGCGCGGTTTGCACCGCCCCCACAGCCGGTTGTGGTTGATCAAGGCGTAGAGTTGTCCGGCGATGCGGTGAAGCTACTGTACATCCTGGGCCTGACGGTGTTAGCAGACGAAGCCAAGCCGCAGTGGGCACAGCACACGGGCAAGGCCGTGGGCACGGCGAAGAACACCGTCATTCCCGAATTGCTGGACAAAGGGTTGTTGCAGGTGCAACAAATCCCCGCGCCAGGGCATCTCACTGGCTATGCCAGTGACACCTGCTATGTGCTGACCGAAGCTGGCCGGGCTGAGTACCGGCGGCGTTTCAACAGCGATCCCATCACCTACGAGGCCGCGTACAGCCCCTACAAGTCCGTGGAAGCATGGTGGATGATTCGCGCGACCAAAGCAATGATCCTGGCAGGCAATGCCTTAGCCGCGAACCACCGCTTCACGTACACGGTTTACGATCCGGAGCGCGATGGCGAGGCGATGGCGGCTGTGGACTTCACCCCGCAGTATGGCAACAGCAAGCCTGATCTCATTGTCGTCATCACCCCACGTTCCGGCGGCGACGCGCTCTGGCTGGCCGTGGAATGTGAGCGCGGGAACTACAACAGCACGCGCCTGCGGCAAAAGCTGCTCAAGAATATGCAGGACTATGCCCTGGCCGGGTTCAGTGGCTGTTACTACATCGCCAACAACCGCGACACGGCGCGCGTCCTCGGTGGAGCCATCAGCCGGATCCGTGATGAACTCCAGCGGCAACCCGATGCTGTGACCACGTCGTCATTCCTGGCCTTGTTCACGCAGGAAGCCTTGCGCGAGACGTGGTTGCCGACGCCGCGCTTTATCCTCACGGAGTTCTTCGACCGCAAGCTGCGACAGCCCAACGCGAACTGGCCCGCGGACGCCGCCAAGCCGGAACGGTACTTCAAGTACACGCCGGCGGAGAAAGAGGCAGGAAGCAGGATGCAAGATGCAGGAAGCAGGATGCAAGAGGCGGAGGACAAGGAAGAGGATATGGGCGGTGCGCTGCCGGAGGCGGAGGCCGAATGGGCGGACGAGGAAAGTGCAGAGTAAAACAGAGCCGGCGCGCGGTGGGCCGTTACCGGAAGTGGGGCGGCGCACGCGCCTGGCGACACTTTCGCCTTGACGACCTTGTGCGGACTTGCCGGAACAACATTGCTGGCGGCGGGGCGACAAAACGCCGCCAGCAACATCGCACTCGCCGCGACTATCCGACTAACGACTTTGAACTATCGACTTACACAAGAAGGAACTCACAATGACACTCGAAATGTTTTTAACCTACGCCCTGCGGCTCTGGTGGGCCGGGGCGCTCTACACGGGGGTCTTCCTCGTGCGGATTGGACCGTTTATGCTGGCGGCCTTGGGCTTCGTGGGCTGGCAGTGGACACAAAAGGGGGCGGCTGTGCGCCGTCCCCGGAAGAAGACGGCGGCAACCACGGTAGATGCGGCGCCGGATGCACCGGCGTTCACCGTGCGCTGAGGCAGAGAACATCGCCAATGACCAAAAACGTACTACCACCCCATACCATCGAAGCTGAGGAAGCGACCCTGGGCGCGCTGCTGATCGATCCCAAGTGGGCGATCCCGCAGGTGCAGCCGGTGCTCAAAGGGCCGGAGTTCTACTTGCAGAAACATCGCTGGCTCTATGCCGTGCTTCTCGACCTGTACACTCGTCACGAGCCGGTGGACTTCCTCACGGTGACGACGGAGTTGGCGAAGCGCGGGCAACTGGAAGCTCTGGGCGGCGCAGTCTTCATCACACAGTTGCTCAACGCCGTGCCCTCGGCGGCCAGTGTGATCAGCTACGCCCGCGAGGTGCAACAGACCCACGTGCGGCGGCGCATCTTGGCGGCGTCCAGCGCCGCCGCGCGTCTGGCCTACGATGCGCAACGGCCCATCGAGCAGGTCGTCACCGAAGCTGAGGGCCTGTTCCTCACCATCCGTGACGACTTGGCCTACCAGGAGCGCCTGCAGCCCTTCGCGCAGCTACTCCAACAGCTCTACGACGAGGCCGCCGCGCTGTATCACAATGGCGTGCCTCTGGGTGTCGCCACTGGCGTGCCCGCGCTCGACAAGCTGCTCGGCGGTGGGTTACGCAAGGGCACGCTCAATATTGTCGCCGCGCGGCCCGGTGTGGGGAAGTCCGTGTTGCTGGCGACGCTGGCGGTCCACGCGCTGCGCCGCCAAGTGCCCACGGCGCTCTTCTCCATCGAGATGCGCGGGCTGGAAGTGGCCGGGCGCATCTTGCAGCACGAGTTGGGCCTGGATTACACCCACTTGCAAGAAAGCCGTTGGCCGCACGTCGCTGGCGTGGGGCCGTTCGCGGAGTTCCCGCTGTGGATCGACGACAGTCCCGGCCTGGCGGTTGAAGACCTCTGCACCAAGGTCCGCCAACTCTATGCCCAGCACAACCTGGGTCTGGTGCTGCTGGACTACATTCAATTGGCCGAGACCCACCAACGCTTGGCCTCGCGCTATCTCACCATCGGCCACATCACCCGCGAACTCAAACACCTGGCTCAGGAGTTGCAAATCCCCATCGTCGCCGCCAGCCAGTTGAGGCACGCTGCCGACCAGCGTCGTCCCACGTTGGGTGACCTGCGCGAATTGGGTAACCAGGAGGCCGATGCTGATATGGTGCTGTTGTTACACCGACCGAACGGGGTGGACAATGCGCCCCTGGTGGAGACCGAGTTCATCCTCGCCAAGCACCGCCAGGGCCAGACCGGGCTGTTTTCGACGGTATTCCACAAGGCGCAGTTGCGCTTTGTGCCGCTCACGGATACGACCACTACCGCATAAGGAGTTTCACAATGTTCACTGGATTAGCTTATCCTGAAGCCAACTAATACCGCATTCACAGCATACATTTCACATCATCAAGGAGGAGAAAGATGAAGCAACAGTTTTCAATCATCGATTTACAGTTGTCGTCAAATTCACAGTGGGGCGACAAAATGGTACATCTTACGCTTTACACCGGAGGCTCACAATGCTAACGTCACGTTTGATGCAGCAAGCCCTGGCTGACCGCCTGGCCGGATACCCGGTTCAGACCCCGAATCTAGCCCAGTGGAGCGAACCCTGGCTCACCTGTTGGCGCGCACTGGATGCCGACCCGGACAGTCCCCCGCACGAGACGGTGTTGCGGACATTGGAAGAGCACCCGGAACATGATGCGCTCCTTAACACACTGTTCAGCTTCGTACCCGGCGACACACTCCGTTATCCAACCTTGTACGACCTGGCCCAAGACTTGTCGCCGATCACGTGGGTGTGGCCCGGCTGGATTCCCCGTGGGATGTTGACGCTGTTCGGCGCAGTGCCCGGCGCGGGGAAGTCACTCGTCGCTTTGGACTTGTGTCGCCGCATCATCCACGGCGAACCGTTCCCGGACGGGACGCCGATGACCTGCCCCGGCGCACCGGTGCTCTATGTGGACGCCGAGGCTGTGCCGCAGATCACCAATGCCCGCGCCACGCACTGGCAGATGGACACCCAACGGCTGTACCTGATGTTGCCGGAGGGCGATACGTTGTTGGACTTTGGGCAGGATGCGGATCGCGACCGGCTAGTAGAAATGGTGTACACGGTCAAACCGGCGTTGATCATTGTGGATAGCCTGTCGTCGGTAAGCAGCAAGAGTGAAAACACGGTTGAGGATGTGCGCGCCTTGTTGGGCTTTTTCAGCAACCTGGCGCGCGAGAGTGGAGTAGGCCTGGTGCTGATCCACCACGTGCGTAAACGGAACTCCGGCCTGCTCAATGCGCCGCAGTTCACGCCGATCACCCTGGACGACTTCAGGGGCAGTGGCCATATCGTGGCGATGGCGCGTTCGGTGTTGGGGTTGTCAGTCGTGCCGCAAGGAGCACAGCTGGACAGCAACGGACCGCGCCAACTGGAGGTCATCAAGAACAACCTGGCGCGCGTGCCAGCGCCGCTGAGCCTCGAGTTGCGCGACCTGGCCCCCGCCGGCGTGCTGCTCCAATGGAGCGCGGTGTCAGAACCGTGGCGCGCGCCGACGAAGCTGGATGAGTGCGTGACCTGGTTAGCGACGTTGTTGCGCGAAGCGGGTGAACCGTTAGCGCCGAAGGAGATCGTGGCTACCGGGCAGGAGGAAGGCTACAGCCGCGCGTTGATCTACCGGGCGCGGGAGGTGTTGGGCGAGAAAGTCCGCAGCACTGCCGGACGGCGCAATCCGCGCAGTCTGTGGGAATGGGGTGATGGGGCAGTGGGTGACAGGGAAGCCTGCAACGCTGATGACCAGGGCTGAATGCACAGTCTTCAGCGTATGCCGCCTCACCGGTAGCTCTGGCATAGCCAATGTTGCTGGATACACCGAGTCGGCGTACTGTGCTGGCTCACCGTGGGCAGTATCTCGCGCCAGGCTCAGGGGAATACACCGATGAGACTGTTGATTCTTGAGACTATACACAAGGGCATACAAACAGCCAGACGCCGCTACAGGGTGTCACTGCCCTATCACAGCCACGCCAGGGTACTGTCCACTGTGATGTTCGGGAGGGCACACCGATGAGACAGTTGATTCTTGAGATAGTAGACGGCGAGGCCACCAGAGAGCGCTTAGCCTGGTCGTTGCCAACAGCGATGGGGTCGCGGCGATGGCTGAGTGCGGCCAGGAAAAACACTGTCGATCACTGCGCTGAGGTACTGTCCACTGTGATGATCGAGGGTGGCACACCGGTGAGACAGTTGATTCTTGAGATAGTAAACGATGAGACTGCCCGAGAGTGCATCCCCTGGCTGTTGCCCACGGCGATGTGGGCGTGGCACTGTCCACTGTGATCGTCAAGGAGGCACACCGATGAGACTGTTGATTCTTGAGACAATAGACGGCGAGACCACCAGAGAGCACATAGCCTGGTCGTTGCCCACAGCGATGTGGACGCGGCGACGGCTGAGTGGGGCTAGGAAAAACACTGTCGATCACTACGCTGAGGTACTGTCCATCACGATGATCGAGAGGGTACACCGATGAGACTGTTGATTGTTGAGATAGTAGACGGCGAGACCATCGGAAAGCACGCGGCTTGGCCGTTGTCCGCAGCAACGTGGGTGCGGCGACAGCGAGGCGGAGCAATGGTCGTCAACGGCAATCTTGGTATTAGGGCACTGTCTACAGTGAGGAACGCGGGAAGTACACCGGTGAGACTGTTGATTCTTGAGACAATAGACGGCGAGACTACCGGAAATCGCATAGCCTGGTCGTTGTCCGCAGCGACGTGGGCGCGGCACTGTCCACTGTGATCGTCAAGGAGGTACACCGGTGAGACTGTTGATTCTTGAGACAATAGATGGCGAGACTGCCGGAGAGTGCGTAGCCTGTCCGTTGCCCGCAGCGACGTGGATGTGGCGATGGCAGGGGAAGGCAACGAACATCAACGGTGCCCACCGTGTTAAAGCACTGTCCACAGTGATGAACGTGGGAGGTACACCGGTGAGACTGTTGATTCTTGAGATAGTAGCCAGCGAGACAGCAGGGAATCACGTGATATCGCCGGTGACGTTGCCCAGGCCAGGCGTCAGCATTGCTGCCAATGCCTACCCAGGGCCAAGAGTATCAAGAATATGCTGTCTCACCGATAGCCTTGCGGGAGATAAGGACCAGACACAACGTCAGGCATCGAGTGAACTGTGTCGCTGTCCTGATATATCTCGCGTGATACCCGGGAGGGGCACACCGATGAGACAGTTGACCGTAAAGGTAGTAAACGATGAGACAGCAGGGAATCACGTGATATCGTCGGTTGCGCTGCCCAGGCCAGGCGTCAGCATTACTGCCAATGCCCACCCAGGGCCAAGAGTATCAAGAATCAACTGTCTCATCGATAGCCCCGGCGGAGACCCAGGCTGGACAGTAGCCAGACGATTGGGCAATGCTTGCCGTCATTGTGACATATCTTGGGTGACGACCAAGAAGAACACACCGCTGAGGCGGTTGACTGCACGGAGTAACGCGATTTCACCGGTTAGCCGAAAACAGTCTCCCAAACGGCTCAAGCCAAGCCCTGGAATGGCCACCAATGCCCACCTAGATCCAATAGTCTCAAGAATATGCTGTCTCACCGATAGCTCCAGCGGAGACCCAGGCTGGACAGTGGCCAGACGGTTGGGCAACGCTTGCCGTCATTGTGACATATCTGACGCGACACTCAGGGAGAACACACCGCTGATGATCGTCGCCGGGCCAGGGTAGGGTCAAGGGTATCACACATCGGGACACCCCCCGTCAAACACGGGGGGTATGCCCCTGCCTGGCATAGGGTCTCTGGCCCGGCCATTTGTGCCTGGCCCCCTCATCCAGGGGCTATATT
>Ga0123333_10001885_pt1 | contig 21893 bp, 18 predicted proteins | sample BioC12SIPDNA_3_FD_89957 | JGI IMG/M metagenome (GOLD analysis project Ga0123333, IMG submission 89957) | Anaerobic biogas reactor microbial communites from Washington, USA - Biogas_R2_B C12 SIP DNA | ecosystem: Engineered > Bioreactor > Anaerobic > Unclassified | place: Washington, USA... | reverse complement strand
CGCTCACTCCTCCTCGAATCCATGGCTGGCGAACTTGAGCGTCTGGCTGTTCGCAGTGACCGTGCGCTGGACATGCTCGGGGACACCCGACGGCACCTCGGCCTCGATCTCGAGCGTCACCGTCACCCGGGCGCCGACCAGCCCCACCAGATGCGCGATCACCTCATCGGCGACCCGGCCCGCGTCGCGGCCCACGCGCGTGGCGTCCAGGACGACGGTGCCGTGGAAACGTTTGGCCAGAGCAGGTGCCGGCGGACGCGTGCCTCCACCTGGCGTAGTCCCTTCGCCCTCCGGGCCAGGTGTGGCACCACCGCCTGGGCCGGGCGGCGTCCCACCAGGGGTCGTTGCTCGCTTTGCCTCGGCGTCCATCTGCCGCCTGGCCACCTCGGGGCGCACCAGCAAGCCCGCTGGCGAGTCCTCCGATAGAGTCACATGGCCGGCGCGCAAGCCACGGTAGCGGCTCGCCAGCTCGTCATAGCTATCGGCGTAGGCAAAGGACTCGGTGTCCCACAGCAGCAAGCCCAGGCCATCGTTGACCGCCCTGACCAGCACCGCCGGCGATTGCAGCCGGCGCAGGTAGGGATAGCTGGCGAAATCCTCCACGAGCTGCTTGATCGCCACATGATCCCCGCGCCAGAGCGGGATGCGATCCAGCTCCATGCGCAACTGGGTCCCCGCCAGCACGGTGGCCAGCAGGTCGTCGTTCCTGAGCTTTTTGCTGGCGCGCACCGCCAGCGCGTCCTGCCCGTTGAGCCGCTTGGCCTCCCAGACCACCGGCCCCTGGGGCGTCCCCTGTACCGGCGCCAGCAGCCACTGGTAGGCCTCCGGCAGGCGCGCCGTCACCATGACGTCGGCGGAAGCCTTTTGCGTCTCGGCTTGCTTGACCTGGTGCGGATCGAGGTTGAGCGTCTCCTTCTCCCCGAGGATGGACTCCCAGGCCAGGTAGCGACGTAGCGCCTCGTCCAGGTCGGCCCAGCGGGTCTGATCCGCCGCCAGGAAGGCCAGGGTGTTGCGGTAGAGGCGCGGCGTGTTGCCCCGCGAGGCCCAGATGGCCTTGGCCGCCCGCTCGGCGGCGTTGTCCGGCTCCTTGCTGTAGAGGTGGTCGCTGCCGAGCACCACGAGGCGCGCGTCCAGGTCGTCGGGCACGTCGACGCTGGACTGGGGCAAGGGGTGGACGCGGCTAAAATCGCCGGTGCGATGCAGGTCCGCCCGCAGCCGCTTCTCCAGCTCTTGAGCCACGGCATCCGGGTTGCGCGCGTATTGCTCGGCGCGATCCTCGGCGAGCTTGGTCACCGTCGGCTGGGTGGAGTACCAGTAGCGCGCGCCGTCCTGATAGAGGTAGGTGGCGGTGCCGCTCAGCCGCCGCAGGGCATCGCCAAAGACCGCCGTCGATTCGCCGGGCATCACGCAGCCGAGCCTGATGCGGCGGTCCTCCAGGCCCCGATTGGCGGCAGCCACCGTAGGCGCCGAGCCGAGATAGATGGTGCGCGCCACGCGCCGGCAGGCGGAGAACTTGCCCAGGTTGGCCACCTCGCCATCCAGTCTCAACGGCAGCGCGTTGGGCCCATCCACGTCCTTTTCGATCACCGGCACCCAGTTGTCCGAGAGGTAGCGCGTCAGCTCGAACTGGACGCGGGGGTCGTCGATGGGGATGCTCGCCGGCAGGATCAGCGGGTTGCGGTCGCCCTTCTCCCACAGGCTGTGAATCACCGCGGCCATCAGGCGCAGCACGCCGCGGGTGCGCTGGAACTTGAGCAGGGTGGACCAGTCGGTGTAGAGCCGGTCAAAGACCTCGGGGTGGATCGGGTAGGCGGCCTTGAGCCGCTTCTCATATTCCGCCTCGCGGGACTCGGGCGGGAACTCGGCGCTCTGCGTGCGATAGAGGTCATAAAAGGCCCGCGCCACCGAGTCGCGCGCCAGGAATTGCGCCTCGCTGACCAGCGGCTCAAAGAGGCGCCGGCGCACGATCTCAAAGCCTTCCTCGGCGCTGGCCGGCCGCCAGGAGGACTCGACGCGGCCCACGGCGTTGCGCAGGCGGTCGAGCGCGGCGCGGCCTCGCTCCCCGCCCACCTCCACGTCGTCGGCGCGCGTGTGCGGCGAGGGCCCGGCATCGGAGGCCGGCAGGCTGATCACCACCAAGCATTGCTTGGCCAGCTTGGCCGATTCGGTCAGCGCCTGGGCAAAGGTAAAGTGCGTCTCAAAGCTGCCCCCGGGCAGGTCGGCGGTCTCGTGGAGCTGGCGCGCATAAGCCACCCATTCGTCGATGAGGATCAGGCAGGGGGCGTGCTCGTTCAGCAGCTCACGCAGCGCGTCGCCGGGGCTGGTCGCCCGCTCATCGTCGGCGCGGATGCGCTCAAAGGCGGGCCGGCCGCCCAGTTGCCAGGCCAGCTCGCCCCAGAGCGTGCGCACCACCGTGCCATCGGGCTTGACCACTGGGTTGCCCGGCGAGATGCGGTTGCCCACCAGCACCACGCGGCGCACCGGGGTCGCGGGCATCTTGCCGCCCGCCTCCTTGACCACCTCGTCGATGCCCAGCAGCTCGCCGGGCGCGGCCCCCGAAAAGAGGTGATAGAGGGCCAGCATGGAGTGGGTCTTGCCGCCGCCAAAGTTGGTCTGGAGCTGCACCACCGGGTCGCCGCCCTCGCCGGAGAGCCGGCGCACCGCGCCCACGAGCAGCCCCCGCAGGCTGTCGGTCAGGAAGGTGCGGCGGAAGAACTCGGCCGGGTTGCGGTATTCGTCGGAGCCCTGGCCCAGGTGCACCTGCCAGAGGTCCGCGGCAAACTCGGCCTGCTGATAGCGCCCGCTGGCCACATCGCGATGGGGGCTCACCACCTCGCGCCAGGGCTTGAGGCCGCCGTTGCCCTGGGTCTCGATGGCCGTCCCGGCGCTCTTGCGTTTTTCGCCGCGCACCTGCTCGTCGAAGCGCACGCGCAGCAGCTCCATCTTGAGCCGCTCCAGCTCCTCGGCCTGGGGAGCGGAAATGGCCGTGAGCAGCCGCGCCGCCGAGTCCAGGGCGCGGTAAGCATCGTCGGTGGAGAAGGGCTCCTGGTGCGCCCACCGGTTGCGCGCCTCGCGCAGCTCGCTGACCAGGCTGCGCTCGGCGTGGCCCAGGGTGTTGCGAAAGGTCGCGTTCCACTGATCCCACATCATGCGCAGCAGCACCGCCGCGTCCAGGTGGGGCGTGTCCTCGTCCCAGGTCAGGTCGTCGCGCCAGTCAACCGTGACTTTGGTGACCCAATACCCGCCATATTGCGCCTGAAGCTCGCGCTCCACAAAGGGCCGCAAGCCGTCCTTGAGCAATTCCAGCGCCTTGCCGACGCGTTCATAGTTGGTGATCGCCATCCGGGCCTCCTTGCGTGACTGATGTGTCGGGGAGGAATCTTGCTTTTGTCTCTATATGCCCAAGGCTCTCCTGGGTTGGTAGTACGCGATTCATCGCGTTCGGCCGGCATTCCATGCCGAGCCTGCCATGAACACTCGGGCCACTTGGCCGGCCCACCCTGGTCAGCCATGGGCTCACGAGTCCGGAAGCGGGTCCTCTCGATAGGTGGGGACGCCCCCAAACTGCCCGCGGCTGCGCAGGTCCCAGGCGACCTCGATCACCAGCCAGTCCGCGCCGCCCGGGATGAGGCTATAGGGAATGTACGGCTCGCCGATCTGCCACGATTCCGGCTCGCCCAGGGGGGCGTACCGGACGCTGTGGACGAGGTCGCTCACGCGCCGCACCAATACCCTGATCGGGTCCTCCGGCCGCCCTTCCGAGAAAGGGCTTTCCTTGAAGGCCGAGGGCTTACCCTTGTAGGCGGCGATCCCCACGCGAATCCGGCCGGGCCACGGCTCCGGGACTCTCCACTTGGGGATGTACAGCTCAAAGGGAGCGTTGTCTTCCTCCACGTACGCCGACCACCTTAGCTTCGTTACCGTTTCTTTCGACGGCTCCAATGCCACTTCGATCATGTCTCACCTCCAGCGCGCGGCGCGCTAGACGGACGAACCACCGAACAGGGTCGCCTGCTGCGGCTCCGACCGCCGCCGCTCCATCGCCAGGCGCGCGATCTCGGGCCAGCTCTGTACCAGGCCGTTGTAGGAGAGCGCCTCCTGCGCGCGCTTCTTGCGCTCACAGATGAGGTAGAGCCGGTAGACCAGGTCGCGCGCCAGGTCGGCGCGGCTGCCCAGCCGGGCCGCCAGCTCCGCCGCCGCGCCCTCGCCGCCCGTCTTGGCCTCCAGCACGCGGATCAGGTGGTGGACGCTCTCCCAGACGGTCAGGCGCCGGTCGCTGGCCGGGTCCCAATCCCAGGGAAGCTCCTCTGGCCGCAGCAGACGGACCTTGCCGCGGCCGGCCGTCAGGATCCCCGACTCGGCCAGGCCGCCGATGCTGGTGTTCTTGGCCTTGCTAAGCGTCTCGGCCACGCCATATTCCCCCTCGGCAAAGCCCGACTGCTCGAACCAGGCCACCGCCCAGCGCGAGTCGGCGTCCAGCTCCCCCTCCTGCTCGGCCAGCGCCTCGTCCAGCGTCTGGTTGATCAGCGCCAGCGCCTCGCGGACAGAGAGGGCCTGCCCGGCGGCGTCCAGCACGCGGGCATAGCGGGTATAGATGGCCATGCCCGGGCCGATGGACGCCTGCGCCAGGTCCACCGGCGCGATGTTGCCGCGCTGCAAGAGCTTGAGCTTGTCGGGCAGTTCGGCCTTGAGCGCGGCCACGAACGCGCGCCGCGTGGCCGTGGCCGCGTTCGCCGCGCGCTGGCGGCACACCAGCACGATGCTGGACGCGAGGGCGTTGGACTCCATGCCCCGCATGCGGTTGCCAAGCTCTGTGCGCATCGGCCAGGTGCCGGTGACCGCAAAGCCCGCGCGAATCACCGCGTCAAGAAAGGTCTCCCAGCCCGTGCTAGCCGTACCGACATTGCTGTCGCTCTCGGCCTGCTTGAAGGCGTAGTAGATAGTGACTGGAAAAGCCGGGTGAGTCTGCTCGGCCAGCCGCCGCATGGCCTGGGTCATGCCGTCCATAAAGAACGCTCCTGCTGCCGCCTTGCTGTCGTGGCGATACGCGAAAGCAACCAGCTCCTCGGCCTTGGGCACGGCCAGCGTGGCAAAGAGGTCGGGGAATACTGGCTTTAACGAGTGGCGCAGCCAAATGTAGAAAAAGTCCGAAAGGTCGGCATAGGGAACGTTGTCGTAGTAGGGTGGGTCGGTAGACACGAGTTTGCCAACAGAGACGCTCTGGCTAGACGCATTGTCTTGCTTCGCTGTCCCACTTCCGATCGCAGAGAGTGATCCCTCGATTGCCTTCGCTATCCAACCAACACCGCCGTCGAAGTTGCCCGAGGCCTCGCTGAACGGGTTCCCCTCCGCATAGTCCCAGGTCATCGGCAGGGCTTGCCGGCTGAATGTGTTGATGATACCACTGGCCGTTGGCGTCGGGTCCCATCGCCCCAGAGTCGAGTGCCGATCAGACATCTTGTCAATGCCAAATGCCAGATATATCGCCACCGCATCTGCGTAGGCGGTGGCACCGGTGCCCTCGTTGCGGACCGGTGTGCCGTCGTCCGGCAGACCAGAGGTTGCGGCGTCGCGGCGGATGCGCTCGTGTGCTCCGCCGACCAGGTCGGCCAGTGTAGTCAGCGCTACCAGCTGGCGATTGGTGAAAAGCTGGTCGAATCGCTCCATGCCGTAAGGCTTTACGCCCAGGTACTGCGTGCTGCCAGAGATCACGACGTCCGGCCTCCATGTCGGCGGCGCCATCCTCGCAATAGCTTCATGCTCTAGCGTTGGCGCCAGATAGACTCGTCCTCGGTCACCTTCGGCGATAACGGCCATCAGGCGTGCTCCCATGCGCCCCGCCCGGCCCTCGGCCTTGATATAGTCGCCTGTAATCGGAGCGCCTGACACCAGGCATCGGAAGTTGGCGCGGGCTAGTTTCGTGCCGTTCTCTGCCGCCTCGGGGTCCTTGGGCTGGCCCGTATTCACCGTGAAGCGATAGCTGGGGGGCGCTCCCGCGCCCCCGCTCTCGATCACCGGTAGAACATACACCTCTCCGCCGGGCTTGGTGCAAAGCATGAAAGTGGAAACCAGCGGCACGTCCACGCTGGCGAATGCGGGGTTGGGGCTTTTGACCGTGCGCGCCCAGAGCCACGCAATCACCGTCAGCCTGCGTCCCACGTAGGGCCGCAGGTCGGGCCGCTCCTGGGCCATCGCCGCAGTGACTTCAATCTTCGGGTAAAGGTGGCCGATGCGCCGCTCCGCCTCGTCGCGCATCCACTGGCCGTAATAGCGCACGTCCTCGGCCAGGCCCTGCGCACCGCGCCAGGTGCCCGCGAACAGCCTCTTTTCCTTCCTCGCCTCCGGGTTCACCGGCGGCCGCCCGGCGAATTTGGGCGGGATCTCGATCATGGCCTTGTTGATCAGCACCGCCACGGGGTTCAGGTCGCTGGCAAAGGCCTCCAGCCCCAGGCGCTGCGCCTCCAGAGGCAAGGCGCCGCCGCCGGCGAAGGGGTCGTGAAAGGCGGGAAGCTTGTCGGGGTTGAAGAGCTCCGCCGCGCGGGGATGGTCGCGGTTGGCCGCGCAGGTGGCGCGCCAGGATTTCCAGATCTCGTCCCGCGCGCGGCCCAGCACGTCCTCGTTGGTGGTGTTCTTCCACACCACCAGCTCCTTGATGATGTCGTGAAGCCGCTTGCGCTCATCATTTTGCGCCTCCGCGGTGGGGAACTGCTCCGGGTGCGCGGAGGGGTCGTCCACCATCTGGGAAAAGATCACGGCGCGGGCGGCGGCCAGCGGCCGGCGCGCCCACCAGAGGTGCAGCGTGCTGGGGTGGCCGTGGCGGATGGATTTTTCCCGCGCGCTGGCGGCGTTGATCGCGTCCAGGGGGAGGGCGACTTCGATGAGTTTCTTGTTTACGGGCATGTCTCTCTCCCGCAGCCCAGGCTGCGCGCTACTCTATACCTCTCGGGTGTCGATGACGTCAAAGGTCACGCCGGCCAGGTTCCGCCGAAGCGTGTCGACTATCAGGTCGGCGCGTAGCTCGATGAACTGGTCCAAAGCGTTGTCGGGCATCTGCTGCTGGCGGGCCCACTCGAGGATTTCCAGCGGGACCAAATGGGTCCGCAAGACTCCCTCAAATGCTGGGCTGTCGTACCGGCGCAGGTAGTCAACAGGGTTGTTGGCGCTTATCTTCAGGTTCTCCAACTGGGTCAGGTAGGCGATATTCATCATGCTGTTGGAATCCGACCGGTTCTTGCCAGGGTGTTCAGCCACGTATGCTGTCGGGAAGATATGATGCAGATTCGGGTTATCAACCAGTTGATAGTAGACGTCTGCCAGCACGTGTCGATCGGGCTGGCCCCAATCCCTCGGTTCCTGGCTAGCGAGGAGGCATAGTATGGCATTGGCCCAACGGCTATTCGTGCTGTAGGATGCGGTGCGCAGACGCTGTTTGTCGATGAGAAACCGATCCACGTATGCCTGGCCAGGGGTTCTGGCGCTCTTGAGCAACTCGATGTGCCGCTGCAAATGGGTCGTGTTAGTGAGCAGGTCATCATTGTGGAAAGCATAGTACCAGAAGTATTGCTTGAGGAAAGCATAGTCAGGGTGCGGGTTATCATAAAAGTGTGTAGCCAGTGACAGGTAAAAATACCGATAGGGGATCAGCCGAGGCCCCTTGATGTGCAGGTGATTGTCGAGGAAGTCAAAGAGCTTCCGCAACGCTACCTTGGTGCCTGGCCACACCGATTCGATGTGCTCTGTCTTGACTCTGTTGAGGTACGTCGGCGTGATGTTCTGAACGCCTGCCAGGGGGAATTGCCTCTGTATGATCACAGCAATGATCTGCAGGTAGGTCAGATCGTCAATGGCCGGATAGTTCCCAGGGGTCTCCTCCCGAAAGCCCTCGACAAGCTCGCGCAGGTAAAAACCGGCCTGAGGAGGAGCGTCGGTCTTCAGACGGAAAGTCTTGGCCACGACGATGTCAAAAATGTCCAGCGGCTTGCCTGCCTGGTTGATGCGCTCAAAGATCTGGCACACCTCCGAGACGGCTATGCCCTTGAGCTCTATGATAGAAAGCCGGTAGTTGTCGAGAACGTCCCGTATCGTGCGCAGCTTTGCCCGGATCGGGTCATCATAGTCAGGGTGGCTCCCCTCTTGCAAGGCTCTCTCAACCTGGCCAAAACTCTGCAGGACATCCAGCAACTTGACGATGAGCCCCTCGTCGTAACGCTTCTTCCGCGGTGTGTTTCGCGTGATGGTGCCATGATGGTCGTCGATCTCATCCCAGAAGAGGAAGCGTTCCTTGTAGCTGTTATCATCGATCTCCTCCTGATCTTCGACGGTCAGGTCAAAGTACAGGATGGGGTCAAAACCCTTCTGGCCCTCGATCTCGCCACCGTAGAGAGAGGTGAGGAGCGAGGTCGTCCGCTGCTGGCCGTCGAGGATATACTGATAGGTCTCCCTGACCCGGTCGTCGCTGATGACATGGCCGCCGATACGGCGATGATTCTGAAGCTGCAAGTCGGTCTTCCAGATCAACAGGCTGCCAATCGGGTAGAAGCGCCAGACGCTATCCCACAGATGCTTGACCGCGTTGCGTTCCCAAACTACTTCTCTCTGGAAGGTTGGCACCTGGTATTCCTGTCCTCTCAGGGCCTCCAAGTAGGTGCGGATGCTTTTGTCATCGGGCTTGAAGCGATCAGAGTAGTTGATCACTGGGTTTCCTTTCGCTGCTCTGCGGCAGTGGTATCGGTGATCTCTCTCGCCTAGTTGGCATGGTACCGGAGCATCACTCAGTTCGGCGGTTCTGCCCGCGCCAGCAGCGCGGCGAGGTCATAGTTGACGCTGGTCACATCGAAATCGGGCTCGCGCCGGAAGGGCTGGCGCAGATAGTGGGCGCGCGTCGTGGCGCCGGCGAGCTCGACGATGGCCAGGATATAGTCCTCCGGCTTGTTGAGCGAATACAGGATCTCGTTGCGGGTGACGGTGATCGTGTCGGCGTCCGGCGACCGCCCCTTGACCTCGATGAAGCGCAACCGGCCCGAGCCGGGGACGCGGCTCTCGATGTCATAACCGAGCTTCTCGAACTCGCGGTCCGTGGGCTCGTAGCCGAGGCGCCGCTCGATTTCCATCACGCTCGCCCGCGCCCGCGCGGCGGCGGCCTGGGTGTCCACCGTGGACGCGCTGGGCGGCAGCGGCCGGCCGGTCAGCTTGGCAATCAGCCCGGCGGGCACCACCAATACGCCTCCCAGCACCACCGGCGGGAGCGGGGAGATCTGTCGCTCCAGCTTGAGCTCCTCCATGCGCTTCTCCAGCCGCGCCTGCAGCGCGTCGGCGCGCTTGCGGGCCTCTTGCGAGTTCAAGCGCGCGTTGGGCCTCCCCGCCCGCTCCTGAGCCTTCAGCTCCTCGGCGCGGTGATCCCAGTAGCTGATCTCTTTGGTCAGCCGATCCTTCACCGCCGCCTCGGTCTTGGCGACGAGCTCCAGCTTGGGGTCGCGCACCTCGGCCAGGTGCTCGGGGACCATGTGGGCCACGGCATGGCCCAGGACCACCTGCTCCAGGTCGCGGGTGATCCAGGCGCATTCGGGGCGGGACAGGAGCTCCTCAACGCTCGGCTCGCCCTCGGCCAGGGGCTGGTAGTCGAGGTAGGGCGCATAGTGCGGATGAGCCGCGTTGCCGGCGGCATCCAGCTCCACATAGAGCGTGCGTCTGGAGATGACGCGCCGCTCGCCGGAGCGGGTGAGGCTGGCATCCTGGATGGCGTGGTCCAGGTGGAAGAGCACGCGCGGCTCGAGCCCCGGGTCGCGCTCGTCCACCAACACCGCGCCGCGCCGCAATAGGTCGCGATGGCGCTCCAGCGTCAGGTCAATGACGGCATCCAGCAGCGGGTGCCCCGGGCAGATAAAGGCGGCAAGGGGCTGCCCTGGCGGTGCGATCAGCGACTTGTCAAAGGTGATGCGCTCGTAGCGCGGCAGCACCGGCTCGCCAATGCCGATCAGCCGGTCGCGGTTGCGCACCGGCGCTGGCACGTGGGTAATCTCGTAGCGACGCGGCTCGCGCTGCCGTACCGTCCCCCCCAGCCGCTCGAAAGCCTCGAGGAAGAAGGACTCGATATAGTGCGGTTGCAGGCGACGGGCCTCGGCGCGCTCCATCTCTTCGCGCACGCGCTGTACGCGGCTGACGTCCATGGTATCGTGGGCCAGGGCGTTGTCTCGCAGCAGGTCCTGCAACTGGCCCGGATCGAAGGCCATCTCCACGACCTGGGTCAGGCGGGCGCGCACCTCGGGTCGGTCCCCATAGCGTATCGCCTGGATCAGCAGCTCGCGCAGCGGGCGCCCCTCGAACTGCACATTGCCCAGCACGTCAAAGACCTGCCCGCCCAACGTCTGGCGGGCCTGTTCCAGCTTGGCCAGCAGGGTGAGATAGACGTCGCCCTCGCGCGTCTCCTCGGCGACCAGGTTCCACAGATGGCACACCTCGGTCTGGCCGATGCGATGGATGCGCCCAAAGCGCTGCTCGATGCGGTTGGGGTTCCAGGGCAGATCATAGTTCACCATCAGGTGCGCCCGCTGCAAGTTGATGCCTTCCCCAGCCGCGTCGGTAGCGAGCAGGACCTGTACCTGCGGATCATGCCGGAAAGCCTCCTGGGCCTTCAGGCGCTCCTCCCGCCCCATCCCGCCGTGGATGGTGACGATGGCCTCGGGGCGGCCGAGCAGCGTGGCGACGCGCCCAACAAGATAGTTCAGCGTGTCCCGATGCTCCGTGAAAACCACAAGCTTTTGGCGCGGGGAGGGCACCGGAGGCGGGATCGCCCCCGCGCCGTAGGGCACGCCCTGCTCGGCGACATGGTTGACGGGCGCAAAGATCTCGCCCAGCAAGCTCGCCAGCTCCAGCCACTTGGTGTCCTCGCCGCTGCGGCGTACAGCCATCGCCAACGCCCCCAGGCGCTGCAAGGTCCTGATCTCGGCTTCGAGCTCGACGATGGTGCGCGCTGCGGTGGCCTGATCGAGGACCTCTTCCTCAACCGCCTGGACCTCCGCGTCCGGCGCGTCCTCCAGGTCCTCGACGTCCTCTGCTTCCAGCACAGGTGTCGCCGCCGTAAGCGCCTGGGCTACGGCCGCTCCGCGCTGAAGCAGTAAGAGCTCGCGCTGGCGGCTTTCGAGACGCTCCCGGCGCCGGCGCAGCGACTGGTAGATGGCCTCGGGCGACGAGGCCAGGCGGCGCTGCAGGATGGTGAGCGCAAAGCCGATGGTGCCGGCGCGGCTGTCGTTCTGCAGCGCCTCTGCGCGGTTGAACTCGTCGCGCACGTAATCGGTCACCGCCTTGTAGAGCTGCGCCTCGGCTGGAGAGAGTTTGTAGGGGACCGTATAGGCGATCCGCTCGGGAAAGAGCGGCGTGGCGTCGAACTTGAGCAGGTTCTCCTTGACCATCCGGCGCATCATGTCCGAGACGTCCGCCGTGTGGATGCCGTCGCGGAAGCGGCCCTCGAAGCGGTCGCCGTCCAGCAGGGCCATGAACAGCTGAAAGTCCTCCTCCTTGCCGTTGTGCGGCGTGGCCGTCATCAGCAAAAAGTGCCGCGTCAGGGTCGAGAGGAGCTGCCCCAGTCTGTAGCGTTTGGTGTACTTGATCTCGCCACCGAAAAAGGTGGCCGACATTTTGTGCGCTTCGTCGCAGACGATGAGGTCCCAGCGGCAGTCCGGCGCCTGGAGCTTTTCCTGCACATCCTCATTGCGTGAGAGCTTGTCCAGCCGCGCGATGACGAGGTTGGTTTCCATGAACCAGTTGCCGGTCCGCGCGGCCTCGAGCTTGTCGTTGGTGAGGATCTCGAAGGGAAGGTGAAAACGCCGATAGAGTTCGTCCTGCCATTGCTCGGCCAGGCTGCCGGGGCAGACCACGAGGCAGCGCTGCAGATCGCCTCGAACGATCAGCTCTTTCATGAGCAGCCCGGCCATGATGGTCTTGCCGGCGCCGGGGTCGTCGGCCAGCAGGAACCGCAGCGGGTGGCGTGGCAGCATCGTCTCATAGACGGCGGTGATCTGGTGTGGCAATGGGTCTATCAGCGAGGTGTGCACGGCCAGCATCGGGTCGAAGAGGTGTGCCAGGCGGATGCGCTGCGCCTCGGACACGAGGCGGAAGAGGCCGCCATCGCCGTCAAAGCTCCAGGGGCGGCCCCGCTCGACGACCTCGATGCGTGGCTCATCGTGGCGGTAGAGCAGCTCGTTCGCCACCTTGCCGGTCGAGGTCTTGTAGGTCAGCTCCACCGCCTGGGAGCCGAACCACTGCACGCTTACGACGGTCACTGTGGCGTCCGGAAGGATACCGCGGACGGCGGCGTTGACCTGCAGGTCTTCGAGCTTGCTCATGCCCATGTCCCCCGAGTGTGGTGATGGTTGGTGTCGACACCGGCTCCCCGCCCGCCGGAAGTCAGCGCAGGACGAGATGCCGAGTCGCGGCATGTTGGCGAACTGGTCATATTCTCCACAGAATCGAGGAACGCGCAAACGCCCTGATGGCTTGCCACTTCACTGAGCAGTGATCACTGGGGGAGCAGTACACGTCACGTCGCGGGCGCCGGCTGCTGGCTGTGGGGCGAGGCCAGACTCGGCGTTCTCTGTGGGGCTGTTTTCTGCCCGTGGGTTGGCTCACGGGGCACTCGTCAATCTGCCCGGTGGTTCGTTCGCACGCCAGTCCAGGGATGCGTCCCAGGTGCCTTTGCCGCGCGGCTGTTGGCTTCGCCCACGCATGTGGGGATATGCGAGGCAGCTGTGCCTCCACATGCCCGGTAGAGGGGTCTTCCCTATGGGGATCTCCGGATGGCCGCCGAACTTGCCACGTGGCAAGGCGGCCGGTTGGCTGTCGCACGCGCGTGAGCGTGCGGCCCGGCGTCTTGCCACGTGGCAAACCATCGGAGCCTTCGAACACGTGGGTCCCGGTCAACCGCGTCCGATAGCGGCCATTGGGCCGGACCTCGCCTCTCGTCGCCCACTTCCGGGGTCCCCTCAAGGCCGTCGCCTGTTACGATTGCCCCTCCCTTTCCTGAACGCGGAAGAGGCCCCGATCCATGGCCGCCTGGATGGGGTTCCCCGGCGGTCGGGATCAATGCGGCCTCGACCCTGCACACGGCGTTGCAGAGGGATTGTGCGTGGGCATCATCAATCTTCTTCCCCGGTACAGGATGCGCGATGGCGGTTTTCGCGGGTCCGCTTGCGGCGCCCTGGGAGCCTCCGCCGTCTCCACCATCATCCGCTTCCGCGGCGTTCCTTCCTTCAGGTCCGCCATCCCCGGCGATGGCGCGAAAACCAGCGTCCCCGCAGTGGCCACCCACGCTCCGTTGATCGTCCTGCCCCTCGCCCGCGGCTCGGCGATCTCGGCATAGACGTTCGCGTGCGCCCGGTGGTCGGGGCCCAGTTCCCGCGCAAAGGGCACCTCGTCCGCGTCCACCGAGATGGCCTCGCGCTCCCCCGTGGTGCCCCGGAAATGCACGTGGCTCCGGTAGGCCCCCTTCGGCGAGGGGCGGACCTTGATCAGCTCGGTGCCCCCGAGAGGCGCTCTTTCGGGTACGGGTGGCCCTCCACCAGCGGACGCAGGCGGCTGGACGAGAACTTTTGCGCCTGGTCCCACGTGGGCTCGGTGAAGACCACCGTCGCGCTATGGGTGATGGCAAAGTGCAGGATCCGGTAGATGGCGTAGGTGGAGATGCGGGCCTGGGAGCACTGCTGGATGCATATGCTCTGCATCGACTAGCGTTTACCCAGAATACCCGCTATCTCCTCGAACGGCGATAGGTACTGCACGCCCACGATCTGACCGTCCTCGCCAATCTCAATGTTCTGGAACACGGCCTGGGCCAGAGCTCGCTGATCTTCTGGCGTCGCCTGGTCCCACGTCTCCGGCAAGCAGGCCAGCATCCCCACCACCGCGTCGAACCGTTCCATCGGAACCTTGCCATGTGGCAAAAGTGACGCCTGCCGGCGCGCCTGGGCGATCTCCGCGGCGATCTCCCGCCGCTTGGCCGAGAACTCGGCCTCGCTGATGATCCCCTTGGAGCACATGCGGATGAACCCATCGGCTTCGATCTCCAAGGTACTTATCCGGCACCCGAGCTCCACGCGCCGCTTCTCGTTGGCGTCTCCTTTGACGATACGCTCGTACTCGGATCGCAGCGCGGGCACCTGCTCGGGCACCACCCGGATCTGGGCCAGCCGCGCCCGCACCTGGCGCATGATGTCCTCGGCGCGGTAGTGCTTTAGCTGATCCTGCCCCTGGTGCTGGACGCAGTAGTAGACGTATATCCGCGTTCGCACCGATGAGCTGGCCTCATAGTAGGCGCCCGTGAGCCTGACGCCTCTCTGCCATAGCAGGCCGGAGAGGGGGAACACGCGCCCGGAGGTCCTGGCGCGGCGTTGCCCCAGCCGCTCTTGCGCGTCCTGCCACTGTTCTTCGGTTATCAGCGGCTCCCAGTCGCCCTGTCCCACAATGCCGAACGCGGGGCTTACGAGCCTGCCCGCGTAGAACGGATTGGCGAGGATGTTCCTGACGGTGAGCCGCATCCAGCCATTCGCCCCGCGTCTCGGACTGCGAATCCCCTCGCTGTTGAGCTGCTGGGCGATCTCCCCCGGGTTCAACCCATCGGCGAACAGGGCGAATATCCGCTTGACGACCTCGGCTCGCTCGGGATCTATCTCAATCCCCGCGTTGGTTTTGCTCCCGACCGAGGCCTTGACGTTGCAGTAGCCCGTGGGGGCCGACGCGCTCCACCCGCCAGCCTGCAACTTGGCCGCCTTGCCCTTCCTGCTCTCCTCGCGCAGGTTCATGACGTACCCCTGTGCGAGCACCTGTTGCAGGGTCCTGCTCATCCACCCGGTGTAGGTGGTGGAATCCACCTGGAGGTTGGCGGCACGGATGGAGACGCCGAACGCGGACAGGCGCTCCTCGGCCTGGAGCGCTTCGAGGAGGTTGCGCCCGAACCTGTCCCACTTGTGGATGGCCAGGTGGGAGAACAACCCCGCCTCGGCGTCGGCGAACATCTGGAGGTACTCATCCCGCCCGGCCTCGCTGGTACCCGAGGCGATGTCGGTGTACTCGCGGTGCACGACCATGCCGGAGGGCTCGACCAGGGCGCGCATGATCTCCATCCGTTGCGCGGGGACGCCAAACTCGGGGTGCTGCAAATCCTCGCTGCTCACCCGGTAGTAGATGCCCCATGCCCGCGCTGGTTCCGACTTGCGTCGAACGGTGGTCTTTGCGATAGTAGACACGGTAGTTGGCTCAAACCTCCCGGTCAAGCGAGGCTAGACCGTCCTTCGGCATCCCCTCGTCAAGCCACCCCAGCACGTTGGCCAGGGCCTGCTCGTTGCAGGAGCGCAGGGCCGCCCGGATACGCACCCTCACCCACCACAACCGGAGTCTGTTCCACCATCCCCTCATGATGTCGTCGTGATCGTCTGACTTTGGCATGTTTTCTCCTGTGAAAGAACAAATGTTCTAATCATCTGCCAAAAAAACCCCCCATAGATATGGGAGGGTTTGCCAAAAGACTATGGTCTGTTGGCGCGACGCTGGTAGCGGATGTAGTCCAGGACGCGATCTAGCTGCTCCCGGTCCATGTCCGCAAGGTTGGCGCGAATCTCCTCGACCAGGTGGCGCTCCGGCTCTCCGGTCACGACGGGCTTGTCCAGCAGCGAATCGACGGTGGTGCCGAGGGCTCGGGCGATGGCGGCGGCGGTGTTCAAGGTGACGCTCCTGCGGACCCCGCACTCCAACTTGGAAATGAGCCCTCGGTCCACGCCGGCAATGTCGGCGAGGTCTTCCTGTCGCAACCCCGCGGCCTCTCGCAGCTCTTTCAGCTTGTGCCTGTCAACAGTGGTGGTGCTCTTTGATCGGGTCATGTTGGCTCCAACTCTGCTGGATAGAACTCCTGACCAAAGTATAGCATAGCTCTGTGATCCTGTCAACATGGCACGTGGGTCTTGACAAGCCGCCACAGAATGTGTTAAACTTGCTCTTATAGATGGCGCAATGTCACAAGAACTACGTAGGCCGCTGATAGTCGTCAGGATCGTTGTGCAGTACCAGGCTCGCCTCGCCGAGGATACCGCAGCCCCGGCGAGGGATGACCCGAACACCCTGACCAGCGGTTTGCCCCCGAACTGGTCAGGGACGATGGTCGCGCCGGCCCCCGGGTAGCCCACGCCCGGGCAATCGCCGGCGACTGTGAAGGCCCGTCAGGTTTCCCCTCTCCTTTCCCTGACGGGCCTTTCCTTTTCCTCCGTTTCCAGTTTTGCCACGTGGCAAGAAAAAAGCAAGCCCCCGACACCCGCTCCGGGTTTGCCCACGGCTCGGCTTTCCCAAGCGTCACTTGGCCGTGAGGGCCGCTGGTGGTTGCGTAACGGGCGTGCGTGTAGTATAATGTGATTACAAACAAGCGGTAATGTACTACTACAAGCCAAGCAGGGCTGTGGCGAAAGAGGTCACGAGATGACGGTGCGGGACGCCGGCGAGGTCATCAGCATCACCGACCTGGTGCCGGACGAGCACAACGCGAGGGTCCATAGCGCGCGAGGTGTGGGCCTGATCGCCGACGGCATGGGCAAGGTCGGCGCGGCCCGCTCCATCGTGATCGATGAGGGCTGCCGGGTGTTGGCCGGGAACGCCACGGTGCGGGCTGCGGCTCAGGCGGGGATCTCGCGCATCCTGGTGGTGGATGCCGATGGCCGGACCCTGGTGGCGGTCCGCCGGCGGGGCCTGGATGAATCCGGCAAGCGAGCGCTGGCCTACTACGATAACCGCACCGGGGAGCTGTCGAGCTGGGACCCGGAGCAGATCGCCGCCGATGCCGCGCAAGGGCTGCCGGCCATGAGCGAGCTCTTTTCCGAGGCGGAGCTCGCCGAGATCCTCAGCAGGGCGGAGGTCCAGGCGGCCACGCCCGAGGCAACGGAGCCGGGAGCAGAGGAGGCCGTGGCGCCTGAGAGGGAGCCCCAGGAGCCGGATCCGCTGGGCAAGGTCCTGTCCAGGCTGCTGGTGAGGCCGACCTGGAACCGGAAGCGGACGGTGTCCTTCCTCTCCATCCGCAAGTGGAACGCCGCCACCAAGGCCGCCGACCTGGCGGCGCTGACGGCGGCGAAGGACGAGTGCGGGCCCGACCTGGTGGAAACGGTGGCCACCGACGTGGTGGAGCACCTGCGCCCGCTGTTGGGGACCTGCTCGGGCTTGTGGATCGCCACGCCGCCCCCGGGCTACCACAGCGGCGGGCCCCACCTGGCCACCGAGGCGGCCAGGGTCGTGGCGGCCAGGCTGGGCTGCGCGCGGGTGCAGGCCTTCGCCGACCGACCGCGGAGCTCCCGCAGCCACCCCCGCCATTTCCAGGAGCGGGGCGAGCTGGCGCTATGGCCCGAGGTTCCGGAGGGTCCCTGCCTGTTGCTGGACGACATCGCCACCACGGGGACCACCATCGAGGAATGCGCGCGGCTACTGCGGCGCGGGGAGCTGGTCCTCCCGGTGGTGTGGCTGTACGAGACGGGTCTCGACGCCGCGGCGCCTGGCATATGAGACGGTGTAGCAGGTGCCGCCCCGGGGCCGGCCATCGTAGCAGGCGACCAGGAGGTCGGCCAAGTCGACCATCTGCCGGTCTCTGATCAGGGGCGCCGCCCGCCCGTACTGATCGTAGGCGGGCCGGATGACGAGCTGGGGAATGTCGTGGGCTTGGGCGTACCGGGCCACCTGGGCATCGAAGCCGGCGGCGCCGCCGTGCACCCAGACGGCGCCGGGGAACTCGGCGGCCAGGGCGGCCAGCTCCCGCTCATCGGTCACGCGATCTCGGTGGCCTGTGAAAGTGACGTTGATACCACTCATTGTGTTGATTATACCACATGAACTCGGGCCGGTCAAGGCCCCAGTGCGGCGAAGGAGGTCGCGAGGTGACGACGCAGGACGCCGGCGAGGTCATCAGCATCCACGACTTGGTGCCGGACGAGCGCAACGCCAGGCGGCACAGCGAGCGGGGCGTGGGCCTGATCGCCGACGGCATGGGCAAGGTTGGCGCGGCCCGCTCCATCGTGATCGACGAGGCCGGCCGCATCCTGGCCGGGAACGCCACGGTGCAGGCCGCGGCCCGAGCGGGGATCTCGCGCCTCCTGGTGGTGGACGCCGACGGCCGGACCCTGGTGGCGGTTCGCCGGCGGGGCCTCGACGAGCCCAGCAAGCGGGCGCTGGCCTACTACGACAACCGCACCGGGGAGCTGTCGGATTGGGACCCGGAGCAGATCGCCTCCGACGCCGCGCAGGGCCTGCCGGCCATCCACGCGATCTTTACCGACGCCGAGCTGATGCAACTCATGGGCCAGGCTGAGGTCGCCGGGGCCGGCTTGGGGACGGAGAGCAGGGCGGCATACGCCTTCCTCGATGCGATGGACGCCGGCGAGGTGGAGCGGGCTGCCCCGGCGGCGCCGCGGCGAGGCTACCCCCTGGCCATCGTGCTGGACCACGACGAGTACGCGACCTGGGTGGCGGCCAAGGAGGAGATCGGCGTGAAGGATGACAAGCAAGCGCTGCTGGCGCTGTTGAGGATGGTCTAGCGATGGCGGCTGTTGGGGGGCACTGGCTCAAGTCAGCGCAGGGGACGCGGTTTGTGACGGCGCCGGGCCCTCGCCGCGGCGCGCTGGAGGGTTTGCACCGCACGCTGCTGGGCCTGGCCGGCGATGACCCGACGCCGTATGACGAGTATGGCCACCGGGAGAGTCGCGAATATGGGGCCTACATCCTGGCCGATGGGACGACAGGGCGGATCGATGGAGAGAAAGCGGACAGCTGCATCGTCATCCCGGACGACCTCATCAACCGCCTGGCCGGCGCCCATTTCGTGCACACCCATCCCTCCGGCGGCTCGTTCAGCCTGGATGATGTCCTCCTGGCGCAACGCGCCAAGGTGGGCAGCCTGGCGGCCGTGGGCGTGGACGCCGGCGGGCGCAGGTGGCGGTACACCGTCCGGCCGGGGCCCGGGGGCTGGAAGCATCGCGACGCATACATAAGCGCCAGGGCCGAGGTCGAAAAGGAGGTCTACCGCCGGGGTTGGATCCGGCTCGACCTGGCCAGAGCGGCCGGAAGGGCAGACAAGACCTTCAAGACCGCGCTGGAGATCTGGCATCGGGACCAGGTGATGAAGCGGCTGGCCGCCAGGACCGGCCTGGAGTACACGCGAGAGAGGATACGATGATGGCAACCAAAAAGGGCGGATTCACCATCGACAAGACCGACCGCGGCCCCCGCTATGGCCCCGAGCAGGAGCGCAAGCGGCCGAGCAAGCCCAAGAAGGGGAAGTGACGGATGCTTGACGTGTATTGGGGCGAGTTCATGATCTCGCCGTTCCCCCTGGAGTGGGCGGGCGACCAGTGCTCGCACGCCTGCGTCTACTGCTTCGCCAACCTCCAGAAGAAGCATGGCGCCCAGGACCGCCGGCAGGCACAGATCCAGTCGGACATGCGGCTGCTGGCCAACTACCACACGCGCCACGCCTGGGCCGCCTACCTGCTGCGGGAGGGGTATCCCGTGCTCCTGAGCAACCGCACGGACCCTTTCAGCAAGAACAACCACCAGCAGGCCCTGGCCGTGATGCGCGTGATGCACGAGATGGGCATCCCCATGAGCTTCCAGACCCGCGGCGGCTATGGGATCGAGGACGCCCTGGCGTTCCTCTCCCCCTCCTGTTGGTACGTCTCCATTGAGACGATGGACGACGACCTGGGCCAGCGCCTGAGCCCCGGCGCGCCGGCGCCCAGCGAGCGGATCCGGCTGATCCGGCGGCTGCGGGAGGCGGGCCACGTCGTGGTGGTGGGCTTCAACCCCTGCGTGCCGGAGTGGCAGCCCGACCCGGAGCCGCTGCTGAAGGCGGTCAAGCAGGCCGGCGCCTGGGGCGTCTGGATCGCCTCCCTGCACCTGGGCAGGCGCCAGGCGGCCAACCTGACCGACCACCAGCGGGAGGTCGTGGGCGAGGAGCTGCTCGGCCGGGTCGTGGGCAAGCGGCAATACAGCGAGATCGACAAGGCCGCCTACCTGGCGGCGGACGACTGCGCCCGCAGCCTGGGCCTGGAGGTCTACGCGTCGAGGCAGCCCTTCCCCTCGCGCTACTGGGAGCCGTCCCACGCCCTCTACCCCAAGCTCTTCCCCACCCACCAGGACGTGATCAACCACGCTTTCGCGCAGGGCTGGGACCAAACCAAGCCGCTGAGCTTTGAGGAGGTCTGGGAGGTCATCGGCGGGCAGTTCCCCGCCGGCGTTGGCCCGCTGGACAGCTACCTGGGCTCCACGGCGCACAACATCTGGCACGACCACCAGGTGCCGACGCAGATGACCTACAAGCAGCTCCTGGCGCTGGCCTGGATGGAGCCCCGGGTGGAGTTCTGCCTGGCCCGCGGCTACAGCTTTGCCTACGCCCTGCAGGAGACCGAGACGGGCTACGAGATGATGAAGGACGACCAGGACATGATCAAGATCGTCTTCGTGCCCGAGGCCACGCCGGCATGGTATGAGCTCGTTACCTCAGAGCCCCAGGAGACGGCACAGGATGGCGGCTAGTGGGGGACATTGGGTAAAAGGATCCTCTGGGGCGGTGACCTTTGCCGCGGAGGGCGGTGGCCCGGGCGGCAGCAGCCGGCCCACACCAAACAAGCCGATCCCCGACAAGCTCTGGCAAGAGTATTACCCCAAGGGCGTCTTTGAGAACGTTGTCGGTGGCGCGCAGGAGGCTTACGGGCGCCCACACGACTGGCTCGATACCATTGACGCGCCGAACGCCTATGAGGCGGCCAAGAAGTTTGGGCAGGGATGGTGGAGGGATGGGCCGCGCAAAGTGCGGCGCCTGCTGGGAGACACGCCCATCAACCGTTTCATTTTCGAGGCTGCCCGCGGGACCAAGGCCTTCGAGGTCTGGAGCGCGGGAGGTGGCACGAACAAATGGTATATAACCGAGACACCCCGCACGTGGCCTCGCGCCCGGGGCAAGAAGGGCGTGCCCCTGTGGTCACAGGTGAATAAGGGTCGTTGATGAGGTTTGGAGGCACAGGATGGCGGCTAGTGGGGGACATTGGACCAAAGCGAGCACGTTCGTCCGTTCCTCTTTTTCGGATGAGCTGGATGCGTCGGAGCGCAGAAGGCGAGCACAAGAGCAAGAGATGGCGGCCGCGGCCAAGGCCCACGGCGCCCGGTACAGGGTAGACATCTCGGAGTACGGCGCCACCACGTATCGCCGCTACGTGATCACCACCAAGGACGGCCGCCGGCGGAGCTTCACCAACCCGGATGAGGCCCAGCAGTTCATCAAGGACCTCGGGGCGCTGCAACCGAAGGGCGAGCGCTGGCAACCCGGCATCCCGATCAAGTGGGTCTAGGGGGGCAAGGCATGGCCGCAACAGGAGGGCATTGGAGCAAGAGCGCCAGGGGCAGCCTGGATTGTCGGCCGGCCGGCGGCCAGCTGCAGCATCAGAGAATCACCGAGTTTGCGCCCCACGACGCCGCGCTCATCGAGGGGACGCGGCGCCATGGCAAGGAGATGGGCTATCTCATCTTTGCCGATGGGACCGTGTCGAAGGCGGTCACGGGGGGCCAGACGTCGATCAGCACCGCGAAACTGCGCCAGGTGACGGGGCTGCAATCCACGGAGGGCGGCGTGTTCACCCACACGCACCCGGCCCACAAGGAGGTGCCCTCCACCCTCTCGCCCGCCGACATCGCCTTCGCGGCCTATCACAACCTGGCGGAGATCCGGGCGGTGGCGCTCACCGCAAGCGGCAAGGTGAAGGTCTACAGCATGAAGCGCGGCCCCAAGGGCTGGCCGTCGCCATCGGAGATCAAGTACGACCACAAACACTTTACCCGGCAGCTCAACGCCCGGGCCCGGGCCGTGGGGATGGGCGACGCCGAGT
>Ga0123333_10001880_pt1 | contig 21915 bp, 13 predicted proteins | sample BioC12SIPDNA_3_FD_89957 | JGI IMG/M metagenome (GOLD analysis project Ga0123333, IMG submission 89957) | Anaerobic biogas reactor microbial communites from Washington, USA - Biogas_R2_B C12 SIP DNA | ecosystem: Engineered > Bioreactor > Anaerobic > Unclassified | place: Washington, USA... | reverse complement strand
TCCAGCGGTATCTCGCCTACTCGCAGTGAAGGTTCTTCAACTCCTCCGCCGGCACGGGAGCCTTGCCCTTCAGATCCTCGATGATCTTCCGCGTCCGTTCGCTGGGTTGGAACGGCTCGATGATCGCCTCGGTGATATCGACCGTTTCCACGGCCGGCGCCCGGTAGGCAATGTCCCATTTCGAGACGATCAGATCCACCTTGTTCTGGCGGGCAATCGCCGGAAGCTGATCCTTGATCCGATCGAGTATGCCCAACACCGAAGCCGTCCCGAACCCTTGCAGGTGCAACTGCTCTTGCCCGGCCTGGCCGGCGGCTTCCAATCGCTTCACCTTCTCCTGGTCACCGGCATCCTTGGCCTGACGGTACTCCTTCATCTTCAACGCCAGCTCTTCGTTGAACGCTTTGGAGGCCGCATAGGCGACCGCCACCGCCCGCGAGTCGAACACCCCGACTCGGCAACTGCCGGCGTCGGCTCCACCCTCCGCCGCCCGGGCAACACCTGCCGATCCTGCCGCAAGGAGACCCGCTAGAAAAACAAACTGCAGAGAAGGCAACATGGTCCGCGACATCGCTTCAACTCCTGTTTCGAGAAGGGAACGGTTACCATCAAGGCGAGTTCTCGCGCGGAATATAACGGTATCGGCGAAAAAATCGTCGTTCTCGGGAGGTGGACTCATGCCGGATTCGCAAATCAGCGAACCTCCTGGAGTCCGGCTTGCTGCTTGAGCGGCACCGGGTCTGCGTCCGGCGGCGGAAGACCTGGCAACACCGGCAGCAGCAGGCAAGTCCCCTCCGGAAACCCGCAACAGGCTCCGAGATCCGCCGCTCCCGAATCCAATCGTCCCCCTGGATCTGCCGGTTTTCCCTGGTTAGGCTCAGTCCTGGTGACGGAATTCCATTCGCAGACGAGAGGATATCGACCATGCGAACCCACCGGTCAAAACCCATCGCGTTGCTGTTGTGGATCCTGGTTTCTGCCGCCGGTTCCGCCGTTGCGGTTGCCGAACAGGCTCGCAGCGAACCGAGGCCCTTTGCAACGATTGCCGCGGGCAGGTCACGCGTTCTGCTCGCGCGCGACGGGAGCATCGTCGTCGAGCAAGACGATCGCCAACTGATATCGGGGACGACTCTTGTGGTGGCGACCCCTGGCTGGCGGACCTCGGTGAGCCAGCGGATTTGCCGCCCGCTGGAAGGCTATCCGCGACGGGAAGAGGATGTCTGGGTCTTCAAAGGCGAAATCAGCGAGAAGGGCTCGGCAGGCGGATGGCGATTCGAACAGCGCGTCAGTCCGGCGGGCAAGGGGGTCCGCGTGACGTACCAGGTCGAGCCGACCGCCGATACCCAGGTGGCCGAAATACCCGTGTTTATCGACCTGCCTTTGTCGCAATGGTCGGGCAAGGAAGTCTGGCTGGTGCCCACCGCCAAAGGCGTCTTCCCGGCTGAGACGCCCGCAGACCGTCACTTCCTCAGCGGCCCGACACGAACCGTGGTGCTCGCCGAAGGGGACGGTAATCGGCTCACGCTAGCCTTCAAAAAGCCGACTCTCTGCACCGTGCAGGACACCCGTGGTTCGGGAGGCCGCGGCTATCAAATCTATCCGCGCGTGATGGCGGGCGGCACGGCCAAGGCGGGACAAGTCGAGCAATTGGAATTCGTGCTCACTCCCGACGACCCAACCGAATATCGCTTTCACGAGATGTCTCTGGTATCGAGCGGCGAACCGGCGATTACCGGAGCGACCGCTTCCGCGACCGAGGTTCCGCAGTACCGCAAGTTCGAAATCGGCGCGCAGATCTCCGGCGCCTGGGACAATCCTTTCGATCCGGCGCAAGTTCGGCTCGACGCGGAGTTTGTCGCGCCGGACGGTTCGACCCGCCTCGTGCCAGGGTTTTTCTGCCAGGACTACGATTGCGACGAGTTCGGCGGACAGGAACTGCTCACACCCCGCGCCGATGCACAGTGGAAAGTGCGTTTTGCTCCTCGGATACCGGGCAGCTACCATTATCGCCTGCGGTTGGTGAACCAAGGCAAGACGGTCCAGAGCGACCAGCAGACCTTCACCTGCGTGCCGAACCCGCGGGACCACGGCTACCTGCGGGTGTCGCAGGAGAACCCCTATTATCTGCAGTTCGACGACGGCACGCCCTTTTTCGCGATGGGCGAGAACGTCGCTTTGCTCGGCAGCGGCGGAATCGCGGATGGGCGGCGATGGTACGGCCGGCTGTCCGCGGCGGGCGGAAATTTCGTTCGTTCGTGGTGGTGCTACGGCTCCACCGATCTGGAGAGCCTGGCGACCGGACGTTCGGATCAGGGGCTTGGACGCTATAAGCAGCCCGACGCCTGGCGGATCGACCGCCTCGTCGAATTGGCCGAGCAGCATGGCATCCGCCTCATGTGCTGCCTGGAGACTCAGCAGAACCTCCGCCGCGACAAGACGTGGGGGCAATTCACCTACGGCGCCGCGACCGGCGGCCCGGCCGCTTCGCCCAAGGACTACTTCGTCAACCCGCAGGCCAAGGAGTTCTTCCGCCGCCGGCTCCGCTATATTGTCGCCCGCTGGTCCTACTCAACGGCCATCTTCTCCTGGCAGTTCTGGAACGAGGTCAGCGCCTGCAACGATTTCGACGCGGCCAATGCGGCGGCCTGGCACCAGGAGATGGCCAGGTACCTTCGCGAGGTCGACCCGGTGGGCCACGTCATCCACACGAACTTCGGCAACCTCGACGGCTACCCGCAGGTGGACGGACTCCCGGAGATGGAAGTCGTCTCCACCAACACATATTCCCGCCGCGACATGGGCCAGACCGCGGCCTGGGCCTCGCGCGAAATGACGGCGCGGTATCGGAAACCTTTCCTGATTACTGAATACGGTGTGGGGCACCACGGCGGCTGGGTCGGCGAAGACCCCCGCGGCGTCATCGTGCATAACGGACTTTGGGGCGCCGTGATGAACGGCAGCGCCGGGGCGGCCCTTCCCTGGGGCTGGGGCGAGTGGGTCGACGGCCAAGACATGTACCACTACTGGACGCCGCTGGCGGCCGTCGTTCAAGACATTCCGTTTTGCAGGCGGCAGTGGAAACCGGTGGAAGTCGAGCGGTTCACGTATCGCGACGGCCCGGGCAAGCCGCACTACGCCAGTGTCTTTTTCGAGGGCTGGCCCCGCAATTACTCGTTCACGCTCTGCCCGCCCCAGCCGCCGGCGGCGTTCGACATCGACGCCGATGGACGGGTAAAGCAACAGGAGAGCTTCCGCGGGATGTTGTCCGCGGGCGAAACGCAGACGCTGGCCGTCGAGTTCCCCGTCGACGGAAGTCTGACCGTCCACGTCCCCGAACGATCGGCCCAGGGCGATCCGATCCTGGAGGTTCAGGTCGACGGAACGAAGGTGCTCGGGCAACCGCTCCCGTTGGACGCCGAAACCGCCTGGTCCTATTGGAAGTTTTTCACCGTGCCGATTCGCGCGGGGGCGCACCGGATACGCGTCGGCAACGCCGGTTCGGGCACATTCTGGACCGCCTACGAATTGGGCAACTACCGGCTCCGCCAGGGGCCGGACCTGGAGGTCCAGGGACTCCAGACCGACGATTACCTTTTGCTGTGGGCTCGCAATCCGCAGTTCATCTGGCTATGTGCGCGGGAGGGAAGAAATCCCGAGCCGCAACCGCAAGGCAAGCTGACGCTCGCCGGCGTCGCCGACGGGCGTTACTCGGTCGTCTGGCGCGACACGATCACGGGCGATGTCGTCCTCGAAACCGCCACGACCGCTGAGAACGGTCGGTTCATCGTGGACACGCCCGCCGTCCACCGCAGCGCCGCGGCCCGCATCGTAAGGACCACCGGTCCCTGATTCGATAACCGTTCTCGGGGTAGGCGAGGACTGTCCCAATCATTCCAACCACGGGCGGGATCGTAAGGCGAGCGGCAGATGAAAGCTTACCCGTTGATCAGCCCGGCTGCTCGCAAGCAGCCGGGCTGATGGGACTGCATGTTTTTTCGTGATTTCGTCTTTTCGCTCGGCCCCTTCGGGCCGAGCGAAAAGGCGAAATCACGGAACGGGTATTTGCGCAGCGTTTGTAGTTGCCAAACATCGTCCCACCGGGATAGACCCGGTAGTGGCGTTTACCGTTTGAGTGAATTGGCTTTCACAATTACCTTCTCCGCGCCCGGCGCGCTATCGAAACCGGTAGACGCTGAAATTCGTCACGGTGGGCGGAATCCCTACGACCGGCGCCTGCCGTCCGTCGGTGATCTGCCGGACGCGCTTGTCGAGATTGTGCGCCAGGTCGGTCAACGAGAGCAAGCCGTCGGGCGGGTTGTCGATGTCGCTCTCGGGGCTGCCGAAGGTGTCGAGAATCGCCTTGGTGAATGCGCCGTGCCCCCAGGCCGGGTCTTCCAGGCTCGTCGCTTGCGGCGCGCAGGAGGCGAACAGCACCGCTCCCACGTCCTGTTTCGACAAGTCGCGCATGCGGTCCATCAGCACCGGCGCCGTCCCGGCGACCGCTCCGCCGTGGCAGGTGTCCACAAACATCAGCAGACGGCGGCAACGCAGATCGAGAATCATCCCCTGAACTTCCCGCCAACTCAGCGCGGTGGAGCGGATCCGTTCGGTGTCGATCTCGTGTGTCGCCAGGTAGTAGTTCTGGTTGGCGTCGCAGACGCCGTGCGACGACAAGAACACCATGGCGACGTCGTCTTCTTCCGCGCTGTCGATGAGCCACTGCATCGCGTCGAGCACGGCCGCCGCGGTCGCCTCGTCGTTCAACAGCACGCGCCGCTGGACTTCCCGGTACAGCCCGCCCTGCTGGTCCTGCCAGGCATCGGCAAAGTCTCGCGCGTCGCGGTCGGCGAACTGGAGGTTGAATCGGTCGTCGCGGTACTGCGAGATGCCCACGGCGAGGACGAACAGCCGCGGCGCGTCGTCGGCGGCAACGGCGCTCTCGCGGTACGTGACCCGTACCGACACCGGCTCGCTGGCGGCCTTCTGCGTCGAGGCCAGCACCCCGATGTCGTTGTCGCCCGGGGCCAGCCGCACCTGCCGGGTCACTCGCCAGTGCCGCTCGCTGAGGCGCTCGATGCCGTCGTCGCCCGTCTCTTCGCGAACGATGTTCTTGACCCCATACGCTTTGCCGTTGACCAACACGCGGACCTCCGCCAGCGGCTGCTCGCCGGGCGAGCGAACTTCCGCCTGGACGCGAATAGCGGGCTGCCCCGTCCGCATCGCATAAGCCGGTTCCAGGATCCGCACCGTCGGCGGCAACAAGGCGACGGCATTCTGCCGCACGTCGGCCGCCTCGGGCGGCTTTGCCCGGGTGCTATCGGCCAGCCGCAGCGCCTCGTCGATGTCGGCCGTGTCGAGTATCCGCGCGAGGACGTCCGGCCGGTAGAACTGCTGGCGGAATTGCTCGGCGCGATAGAACCTCGCGGCGTAGCCCTGGCCGCGATTCACGTGCCATCCGATCATCCGGTCGCCCGAGGGCGAGGCGTCGTAATATCCCTGCGGCGTCCAGAGAACCCAGTCGCGACCGTCCGGTGTGACGAACAGGCTCAGCAAGGGCTCCGCCAGGTCGCCCATCGGCGAAAGCGCCACCTGCAACGGCTCGCGGTAATCGTCCCACGTCTTTCCCTGAAGTTGAACCTCGACGGTCTCACCGGCCGCGAAAGGCCACTTCCCCGTCTTGGCGAGTTCCTCGGCCAGGTCGCCCAGGGAACGATTTCCCAGGGTCATCACCACGTCTCCCGCGCGGATGCCCGCAGCCGCCGTGGGCGTGCCGGGTACGACGTGATAGATGCGACCGTCGTCGTCCGCATAGGCGGCAAGGTTGCCCCAAGGCTGTGGCGGCTGGAGCTTCCAGATCCGAACCGAGCCGTCGCCGGAGCCGCTGGCCAGCAGCCGGTCGTCGGCCGACTGGGCCAGAGACCAGACCCGATCGGCATGTCCGACGAAGCTTCGCCGTGACAGGAACTGCCCCGGCTCGAAACAAACCAGACTGCCATCCTCGCCGCCGACGGCGATGGCGCCGTCGAACCCCAGTGCCCGTCCCCGCAGGAACGAGAAACAGAGCGGCAGGTGCTTCGCCGATCCGGCCAGCGGCAGCGCGCTCTCGGCCCGACCGCCGCGCGACACGCTCAGCGTCGGCACGCTCCGCGCGTAGCTCAGGCTCAACTGCCGCTGCCCCTGTTGGAGAACCGCCTCGGGCGGCTCCTGCGGATCGATCCTGCGCAGGCAGCGGTCGTGGATGTCGAACTCATGAGTAAGCAGACCGTAGTGGTTGTATTTCCAACCGCTGCCGGGGCGGAGCGGGGTGCGGCCGAGTCGCAAGCGCGCAGCGGCCGGATCGAAATCGACCGCATAGATCGCGGCGGCGGCGCCGCCCAGCCGGTAACGAACCTCTCCGGTCTCCGCATTCCAGACGTCGACTCCGCCCATGGCGTCGGCGCTGGCGATCCAGCGGCCATCCTGGCTGACCGCACAGGCGGTGAGATAGAAATTGTGGCGGTGGACCTGATCGGGCACGCCGCGGCCGGCCGACCACGAACCGCACCAGTAGACCGATTGCCCCGCCGCGGAAAGGCTGATGCCGCCGGCCGCCAACCGCTCGCGTCCGAGATCGATGTCCAGAGCAAAGGGATGCGGCCGCCCCCCCTCGGGCCACTGGGCGGCGCTGCCCACCCATTGTTGAAAGCGCTGGGCGCCTTGGGTCGCCGAGAGGCCGCCAGCCTGTTGCGAACCGGCCAGGTCGATCGTGGTGAACTTGCCGGTGACGTCCACGGCCAACAGCCACGGCTCCGCCGCCGGAAAATGCAGGTAATCGATCAGGGCCGGCAGCACAAACCGCGCGACAATCTGATCCTTCCGGAGGTCGCAGATATTCAGCCGGTTGTCGACCCCGGCGGTCGCCAGCCAGCGCCCGTCCGGCGAAACGGCCAGCCGGTCGACGTGCCCCTCATGCCCCGAGAGCACCTTGCGGATCTCGGAAGGATCGGCCATGTCGTAAACCCGCACGCTGGCTTCCGAGCCGGCCGCGGCGACGAACAGCCTCTGGCCGTCGGGAGAGAAGCAGAGGTCGCTGCAACTGCCGACTCCGCCGAGCTGCCGCTGACCGCGGAGCGTAGCCAGCAGCTTGCCGTCGTTCAGATCCCAGATGCGGACCACGTCGCCCGCCGCCGCCAGCAGCCCGCCGTCGGGACTGAACGCCACCGCCGTGATGTTTCCGCCGGCAAAGCCGCCGGTGTCGATCACCAGTTGAGCCGCGCCCTCCTCGGGCGAATCCCCGGCGAGATAGTCCGCCGGGTACGGCGACGTGAATGAGCGATCCGCCTGGAATCGGGTCGCCTGGAGCGAAACCAATGTCCGCTGTGCCGAGCCTTTGGAGGCGGTCGCCCGCAACTGCATGGCGGGTGCGGCGGACATGGCCACTTCACCCATGTGCGTTTCCAGTGCCCATACTTCGGGATACAGTTCAACGATCAGCGCGCGAGCATCGCCTTCCGAGAGCAAGGCCGCGGCGCCGTCGGCCGCGGGCAGGCCGGCCAGCGCCCGGACGATGCCTGCTTTCAACGCGGGAGTCGCATCGAGCAACGTTTTTTCAAACGCCTGCTTGGTTTGCTTCATCCAATCGATTTCACGGCTCAAGCCGCGCCGCGACTGGGCGCCGGCGATGCGTTGCTGGATTTCCTCCGCCCGCGCCAACACGGCGCGATCGGGTTCCACCGACCAGACAATGCGATCGCCAAGAATGGCGAGCTTCTCGGGATCGAGCACAACCCTTCGGATGGTTTCAAACAGCGGTGGGTCGAAGTCGGCTTCGTGGCGCGCGCGGTCGACGTAGGCCAGAATGGCGCTCTTGATCTCTTCCTTGGTGATCTCCGACCGGGGCCGTTGGTGTAGGAATCCGAGCGAGCCCCGCTCGACGACACGACGGGCTTCCTCGGGTGTAAAGAACGGCTGTTCGGTCCCGCTGGGCGGCTCGGCCGAGAGCAATCCCACCAGAATCGCTTCCAGCGCGTCCCAAACCTGGCGTTGCTCGGCGGGCAACAGATTCCGCTTACACAGACATCGCCAGGTCGGCGCCTCGCCCTCCCAGAGAATCTGATCGGGTGCAAGCCGTACCAGCGGGGCAATTTCGCCGAGTCGTCGGCCGACTTCGCCGGAAGGTTGTTCCAATTGGCGCTGGAGGGTCTGCCGGCAATGCGCCAGGATCTCCGCGGCCGGCGGCGCGTCGGCCGCTGCGGCAACTGCGACAAAGACGAGCGAAATCGCGGCCAACAGCGCGCCAAGGGAGCGAGCGAACACCGTGGACCTCCTTTTCTGCCAGAATCCGCTCGCTGGCACCCAGCGAGACCGGTCGGCCATTGCCGACGCCGCGTATTGTACCTGCCCGCGGCCGTCCGTCAAAAGCCGGCGTGCGACGAGTATTCCATCAAGCATGATTGGATGAGTAGGGCGGAATTCATCCGCCCGGGTGGCGGGCTGAAGTCCGTGCTGCGATTTCTCAAATGCCAACGGCCGGAGCACTCGTTTCGTAAACGGCTCGAATCACTCCGCGCTTGACCGCGGCACTCCGCGTGTGTCAGAATGTTTACTTGCGGTCTCGGTAAACGCCGCCGACGGGTTCATCCCGGTGGGGCGAGTTTTTGAGTGACGTTGTTTTGCGGAGAAAAAGCCTCATGGACCGTCGCCAGTTCCTGCAACATTCCAAGACCACCACCCTGGGCCTCGCTGCGGGCACGGTCCTGCTCGGCAACGCGAAATCGGTGCGGGCGACGCCGGCCAACGACAAAGTGATCCTGGCCATCGTCGGTTGTCACGGCCGCGGCAACATGATCGCCCAGGCTTTCACGCGTCGCGACGATTGCGAGATGGCCTGGCTCTGCGACGTGGATACGAACCTGTTCGAAACGCGCAGAAAGTGGCTTGCTTCGTGCCAGGACGGCAAGGAGCCGAAATGCGAGCCGGATTTCCGCAGGATGCTCGAGGACAAGTCGGTCGATGCGGTTCTGATCGCCTGTCCGCCTCACTGGCACTCCTTGGCGACGATCTGGTGCTGCCAGGCCGGCAAGGATGTCTACGTCGAGAAGCCGCAGAGCCACAACTGCTGGGAAGGCCGTCAGGCGGTGCGGGCCGCGCGAAAGTACGAGCGGGTCGTGCAGGTCGGCTTTCAGAACCGTTCCGCGCCGTATCTCTTCGCGGCGAAGAAATACCTCGATGAAGGCAAGATCGGCAAGGTCCACCTCTGCCGCGTCTTCAATCAGAAGGGCGAGCCGAACTTCCCGGTCGAACCCGACGCCGATCCGCCGGCCGGCCTCGATTGGGACATGTGGAACGGCCCCGCGCCCCAGTGCCGATACAATCCGATGCTGCAAAAGAACTGGCGGCACTTGTGGCGCTACTGCGGCGGCGATATGACCTACGACGGCATCCACCAGGTGGACATCGCCAGGTGGCTTTGCGGAGTGACCTATCCGAAGACGGTCTACTCCAGCGGCGTCCGCTATGACCGCGACGGCGGCGCGGAGACGCCCGACACTCAAATCAGCACGTTCGAGTTCGACGATCTCACCATGACCTTCGAGATGAGCCTCTTTACGCCGTACATGCTCAAGGCCGATCAGGGCATTCGCGACGGCGATTTGTTCCCTCACTGGCCGCAGAACACCGAGCGAGTCGAGTTGTACGGCACGGAAGGGATGATGGTCGTCGGCCGCATGGGATCGGGATGGCAGGTGTACGTGCGTCCGAAGAGCCGGCAACCGGTCGTTGCGGACGAAATGTACGGCCGATTTCCCGATCCGCCGCACCAGGATAACTTCATCGAGTGCGTCCGCAGTCGCCAGATGCCCAATGCGGACATCGAGGAAGGCCACCTCAGCACGCTCTTGGTCCACTACTCGATGCTCAGTTGCCGCATGGGCGGCCGCAAACTGTCGATCGACGCCGAGAGCGAAGGCGTGGTTGGCGATCCGGAAGCGATGCAGTTTTTCCGCCGCGAGGGCCGCCCGCCGTGGATCGTTCCGGGGGAGGTGTAGAATCCTCAAACACCCGTGATCTTGCTGAGCAGCCCGGCTGCTGGCACTGGCCGAAGCGTTGGCGCTGCCCGAAACCGATGCGTAGCAGCCGGGCTGCTTGATGTTCCGGCCGGCCGTTTTCGAGTCGCTCTCGCGATCTTCGCGAAATCGACCTCTGGCGCACCCCGCCTACCAGTGGCCGACCTTCCCTATTGATGCGTCATGGCTTACCGAGTAGCGGCGCAGGGACTCGAACCCCGGACACGCGGATTATGATTCCGCTGCTCTAACCAACTGAGCTACGCCGCCAAAGCTGTAACTTACTTTTTTTCAAAGACTTACGTTCGATGCTCCATTGACTGAAACCCTGCCCATTCTCATACGACAACCGTTCAGACAACGAAATACTCATAGCAGGGTATAAGTAGCATCGTTCGCCTCTCCAGAATAATATCCCATTTTGGCCACGGCCACAATGACCCCAACCGAGACGAAGCCGCCCGACAAACCCTACGATGAATCTTCCCTCACTGCCCATCCGAACGGGCGGCGGTGCAAAAAAGATCAGGGGACGGCCGCATTATTTCGAGCCGGGCCTCTCTCAACGCTGCAAGAAGGTCGGCAAGACGCTGCAAAAGCGGTTTTCCCCCAACCTGGAGAAGGCACTGATGTTTCTCGACGACAAACGTCTGCTGTCGACTTCCAATGCCGTGGAACGCGGCTACCGCCGTCATTGCAGGATGCAAAAGACCGTCTACCGCGTTCGCACGCTAGGCATTATCGTCTCGCGAAGTACAATGGACACGCAGCGCGAGGAACGAACCGCCCAGCGCGGTCAAACCACCAAAACAGTCCACGACGCCCGCGCCCGCAAGACCGCATAATCGTCGGTAATGATGCTACAGTCTCTACAGGCCTCCGAAAATCGGTCCTCGCAAGTCGTTTTCTCCAAGGACTTACAATACGCCTGGCAGGATTCGAACCTGCGACCTACGGTTTAGGAAACCGTTGCTCTATCCCCTGAGCTACAGGCGCTAAAGTCTTTTTTTATAAGTACTTACGTCGAGTATCCAGCCTCCCGTCATTTTCTGTTTACTACCATTTATACTACCCGGTAGCAAAACCGTTCCCCGGTTGCAGCCGGGGCGAAGCCACCTTAAACCGTTGAAGTAGGAGGTGACCCAGTAGGTCAGTCTACTCGAAAGCGTGGCGGTGGTAAACCGTCAACGAACCGCCCAACGAAGCCCTACGATGAATTCCCGCTGTACGCTCATCCGGCGGGCTACTGGGCCAAGTAGATCAAAGGCCAGTTTCATTACGTCGGCCGCTGGGGCCGCATCCGCAACGGCGCAATGGCGACGCTGCCCAACGACGGCGAATGGCAAGCGGCCCTCGAAGTCTACAAGAAGCAGGTGGACGACCTGCAAGCCGGACGCAAGCCCAGGGAGATCGGCGACGAGGGCCTGACGGTCGGACATCTCCGCGACCGACTCTTGACGGCCAAGAGCCGTGCCCTGGACGCGGGCGAAATCACGGTCCGAACCTACTCCGAATATCGACGCACGGTTGAACTGTTCATCGGCACGTTTGGCGAGGGCCGTCTTATGGAGAACCTGGCCGGCGACGACTTCGAGCAGTTGAGAGCCGACTTGGCCAAGCACTCGGGTCCGGTGCGTCTCGGAAACGAGACTCAACGGGTGCGCACCGTTTTCAAATAGGCCTACGACAACGGACTGATCGGAAAGACGGATCAGCGCCACGCTTTTCAACCGTCCCGCGCCACGGTTTCTCCCCGGCGTTTACACACCACGAGCACGAGACACACACACTTCGGCTGGGTGGCCACCGGGGATCCTGCCCAGCCGGAGCAGGTCAACGTCTCGGTGGCCCAGAACCTTCGGCAGAGCGACGGCCGTGTGAAGAATATGAATAGACTTGGGCAGATTTCGGATGTGGCTACCGGTCAGTTCGCCAGATTCGAAGGGCACGTTGCCGGAATTGGGGAAGTTCAGTTGGGGAGTTTCGCGAGAGAACGCTTATGCAACCTCTGCCGCATACCATCTCCGAACTGGAAACGCTACTGCCGACCGAGGATGCCTGCCGCGAATTCCTGGCTCAACTTCGCTGGCCGAACGGTTTCAACTGCCCTAATTGCCGCCACGAGGGTGTCTGGCACACAAGCCGTGGCCGCATGATCTGCCGAAAATGCCGTTACCAAGCATCGGTGACCGCCGGGACGATCTTCCAGGACTCCCACAAGCCACTGCAAATGTCGTTTCGGGCGATCTGGTACGTGGCCAGCCAAGAAACCGCTTCAAGCGCCACCGGTCTGCAGAAGTTCCTCGACCTGGGCAGCTATCGTTTGCCGAAAAAATCCCCGGCCGGTTCTCGAGAAGTCGTCGGTGCGGAAGCCGCCGATAGTAGCGAGGACTTGGTTGACACTCGCGCCCCGACGAGGCCACAATGCCGGGGAGGGTCCGTATTCTCTCACCCCCGCCCATCCCAAGCAGTCCCCTGAGAGCCTGCCTCATGTTTCGGACATGTCTGGCCGCGTCGCTGTTGTGGTTATTGGTTGGTTCCAGCCTGCCCGCCGCCGGGCGATCGCCGCTTGAGCCGTTCCAGCCCGACGAGCACACGCTGTTGCTGTACCATTTCGACGAGGGCCAGGGCCCGCTGGCCAAGGACAGCAGCGGCCGGGGCTACGACGGCCAGGTCCAGGGAGCGCGCTGGTGCCCGGGGAAATTCAACGGAGCCCTGGAGTTCGACGGCAAGGATGACACCGTCTACCGGGCCGTGACCGAGGCGATTCACCATTTGAAGGCGATCACGGTCGAGTGTTGGTTCAAACAGGACAACCCCGAGGGACGCCAGTTCCTTCTGGGGAAAGACATGACCATCCATTTCGATCTCAGCGGCGGCAGCGCCACGTCGGTCTCGCTCTACAACCAGGGATCGTCGGTGGCCAACGCCGACGGGCTGCGTCATCAGCACGTGGGATCGGGCATTGGGCCGAACCGGCATGGCCGCTGGCACCATCTGGCGGCGACCTACGACGGCCGCCGGGCGAGTTTCTTCCTCGACGGATCGCTGCGCGCTCGCGTGCCAGCGCCCAAGGACTTCTTGCTGGGCCTTCGCGACAAGGGGTTGTGGGTCGGCAGCTACGTCGGCCGCGATTACTGGTTCAGCGGCAAGATCGATGAGGTGTGCGTGTCGGACTGCGTGCGTTACGATCCCGAGCAGAAACTGGCCGTCGGCGCGCGCGTGTTCGACATGCCCGGCCCGGCTGCTGTGCCCCGTACCGTGCGAAAACCGACCACCACGGGCAAGGCCAGGCTCTCGGCCACCTTCAAGAAATCGTTCGGCGGCAACGCGGCAGGCTGGGTGTACCTCAAGCCGCGCGCGGCCCGGGCGGTGATCGTCGGCGAGTTCGACCTCAACGGGCTGCAGGAAGGGCAAGAACGGACGCTCGAGTTCGATGTGTCCGACGAGTTCCAGGGCGACGGACTCTACATCCTTGGCCTGGAAAACACGGCCGAGGGCTACTATAGCGTCACCAGCACGTCGCTGCGCGTTGGCGACGCCACGGTCGCCCAGTGGTCGGGCAACGCCACGTCGCGGCGCACGTTTCAGCCGCCCGTTCTCGTACCGCTCCGCGCGGGCCAGTCGCCGCCGCCGGCCGCCGCCGCTTCGCTGTTGCTCCTTCCCGATGCGGCGGATCGCCTGGCGGGAACGCTTGAACTGATTTCCGATGAGCCGGAAACGCCCAGCCTGTTCGGCGAGGGGCTGATCGAGTACTGGCTCGACATCCCCAGCCAACAAACTTACGGCGTCTGGCTCCGCTATGCCGCGCCCGGCCGGCAGCCGTGCGACATCGTGATCGATGGCAATGACCTGAACGACTACAACATGTGCGCCTTGAACCGCACCGACAGCGCCGATGTGCGCGACGCCTTTTGGGAGTACCAGGGCGCGGTCGTTCTGACGCCGGGCCTGCACTGGCTGCGGTTGCAGGACGTGCTGCCGCAGATTGTCGCGGTGCGGCTGGAACCCGTCCCGGCCTCGTCACCTGTTGCGACTCCGTGGGAGCGGTATCCCGTGCCGGATGGCTCCTGGCTCGGCCGCGCCGAGGCCTGGAAAGCCCAGCCGCTCTTCGGCCAGGCGCAGGAGGCGTCCGTGGCGTTGGTCAAGAGCCAGGGCCGGCCCGTGCTGCGGTACGCGGCCTCGTTCGGCAATACCGACAAGTCGCGGCTGTTCGCGGGCGATGCCGTACGCCTGGTGCATGCGGGCCAATGGGACTTGGAACCCTTCGGCCGCTTGCGGTTTCGGTTCGAGGGGCAGGGGTTCGGGCACGTTATGTCGCTGCGCGTCGTGGATGTGCGGGGCACGGAGAAGCTCCTGTGGCGCCGACGCGACGACACGACCGGCGTCGAAGAGGTCGTCGTGCCGATTTCGTTCGAAGGCAATGACGTCTTTGACCCGAGCCACGTGGTCGCCATCTGCCTGGAACTGGACGAAGGAAACGTCAAGGCCGACCAGGTCCATCGGTTCGCCGGCGGCCTTGCCGATCCCGTTTTCGACCGCCGCGACGCCCTCGCGCTACCCGACGGCTACCCGCAATCGCTGGCCGCCGCCAAGGAGATGCTGGCCCGGCAGATCGGCCAGGCCGGCCAGCAAGTCGAGCCGCTGCGGGCCGTGCGGTTTCAGCCGTGGACCAGGCCGGTGGTGCCGGAAGAGCATCCGCTTTTCGCCGCTACGGAGCCCAAACCCGTGATGCGCAAAACGCTGGGCGCAGAATTGCACATGACCGGGGCCCGGAACATCGATCCGCGCACGCTCGACACGTTCCACAAGCACTACCAGTTTGGCGACGTCTGCTGGCCGCATATCAGCATGTGCCCGCAGCGGCCATTCTTGCCCAAGGAGGAGGACTATCGCCGGGCGCTGCGTGCCTTTGAGGAGCGGCTCGTGGAGGTGCGCGGCCGGGGCCTGTACCTGTTCGACGTCCATGGCTACGTGCCCTATCACGATCAATTCCCGCACACGATCGCCCCCGAGCACCGCGAGATCCTCCTGCGGGTCTTCGGCGACCGGTTCTTCGGTTTTGACAACGGCGAGCAGGACGGCCGTTACATCGGCGCCTATGCCGACAAGGGCACGGCCAGGAATCGCAAGGAAGGCTGGGACGATTTCGTCAAGTGGGACGAGCATGTCTGCGGCGACAACGGGAACTATATGAACGCCACCGGCTCGCTCAATTTCTCCCACTACTACGGCGAGCGCAACTGCCGCCTGCTGGGCCTGGAGACCGCGCAGGGGCTGCCCAGCGACACGCTCATGTTCGCCTTCTTGCGCGGGGCGGGAAAGCAGTACGGCCGGTTGACCTATCAGGCCTCGTCGATCTGGAACCGCTTCGGCTACAACATGTATCACGCTCGCAAGACCGTGAGCCACGGCAGCGATACCGGCTACGGATACGGGCCCAATAAGGGCTGCTCGCGGAGCCTGCACAAGCGGCTGTTCTTCTGCGGCTATCTCGACGGTCACAGCATCTTCGGCACCGAGACCGCCCAGTTCACGGCCGACGAGGTGTCCGAAGGGGTTCCGGAACTCAGCCCGCTAGGCCGGCAGCACCTGGAGCTTCGCCGGTGGGTCGACAAGCATCCCGACCGCGGCGTGCTGGTCACGCCGGTGGCCTTCATGCTCGACTTCTACAACGGCTGGAACATGCCGCGGCATCTCTACCGCGGCGACAAGTACAAGATCTGGGGCAAGTTCCCCTACGAAAAAGGCGACTATCTGATCGACAACGTGTTCCGCCTGGTTTGGCCGGGTTACGAAGATGCCAGCTACCTGCGGAACGAACGCGGCTTCCTTACCGCCACGCCCTTCGGCGACATCTTCGACGTGATCACCAACCGCTGCCACCCGGAGGTGCTCAAGCAATATTCGGCCGTGATGCTGTTGGGCGACGTGGAGATGACGCACGAGGTGATTGGTCGGCTGGCCGATTACGTCCGCGCCGGCGGCGACCTGGTCATCGACGCCCGCGCCGCCAAGGCATTGCCGGCCGAGTTGACCGGCGTGCGACTTGAGGCGCAGGCCAAAGGCTGCACGTCGCACCTGCTGGCCGACGGCGAGTCGTTCGAGGAACAGCCCTACGGCTACACCATTTTGAGCCGCGACAGCGCCGGGTCACTGCTGGTCAATGAGCACGGCCATCCGCTCGTGACCGTCAACAGGGCGGGAGAGGGACGCGTTGTCGTGTGTGCCGTCGACCACTGGATGACCGACGCGCTGACGTACCGCACTGCCGAGATCGTCAATATGGAGCCTCCCTATCAGCTCCTGCGCGGCATACGGGCGGTGCTGAGTCGCTACTTCGATTCCTTCAACCCGGTGGAAATCGAGCCGGCAGGCCTGAATATCCATACCTGCTGCTGCCACGGCGATCCCAAGCGGTTGCTGGTGGGGCTGTTGAACAACGACCTGTTCGCCGACTGGCGGGGCGGGCTGCGAGTTCGAATGGGAGCGATCACCTCCGCACGCGAACTCTGGCGAAGTGTGGAACTGCCGGCTCAGGACCGCCTCGAGCTGGTGATTCCTGCGGGCGACGTAGCGATCGTCGAGATTCGACTGAAGTAGTTGAGTGTTTGTGTGTCAGCAGGGTCAGGCTCCCCTGGTCCAGCTTGAAGTAATCAACCCCGTCGAGGCATCTTCAAGGGACTCGACACAGACGAGGAGGTACTTGGATGAGAACGCTCTGGATTGCTGGCGCGCAGGCCAGCCTGTTGTTCTTGCACGGCGTCATGGGAGTCGCCCAGACGACCGTGCCGGCTCCGTCGATCGAACTGAAGCGTGACGATCGCCAGGGGCAGTTGCAGGTCCTGATCGACGGCCGCGAGGCCATGGCCTACCAATACGCCGCCGACCTCGACTTCCCGCATTACTACCCGGTCCGCAGTCCGTCCGGCAAACCCCTGACGGTCCAGTACCCCGACGATCGCCACTCGCACCATCGTTCGATCTGGGTCAACGACATCGTGCAACCGCCCAACCACGAGCCCATCTCTTTTTATGCCATCGGGCTCAAGGAGGATTCCAAACGCACCGCCAAGGGGTTCCGCGATTGCATCCGCCACGTGAAGTTCCTGGGCGAGGACGTGGCAGGCGGCAAGGCGACCATCCGGACCCTGGCCACCTGGCTGGCCGATTTCGGCCAACTGCGCGTCCTGGACGAACAGCGCCGACTGCGCGTCGTGCCCTTGGGCCGGGGCGAGTACTTGCTTGATTTGCAGTTCGAACTCCAGGCCACCTACGGCGACGTGCGGATCGTCAGCGAGTGGAACCATTACGCCTGGCCTTACGTGCGGATGCACGCGAAGTTTGGCGTCGCGGCCGGCGGCACGATCACCAACTCGACCGGCGGCGTCAACGAGCAGGGAACCCATGAGAAACGCGCCCTGTGGGTCGACTGCTCGAATCGGGTGGAGGGCGTCACGGAGGGGCTGGCGGTCTTCCCGGTGGCCGATCCCGCATCGCCGCCCCTGTGGCTGGTGCGCGACTACGGCACCTTCGGCCCCCGCCGGCCCGACGCCCAGAGCGGCGTGCCCTTCGTGCTGAAGAAGGGCGAGTCGCTCAAGCAGCACGTGGGCATCCTCGTCCACTCCGGCGACGCCACGACCGGCCGCGTGGCCGAACGCTACCAGCAGTTCGTCGCCGGCAGGCTCGATTGAGTTGGCCCCACGCCGGCAAGCCACGTCCCGCAATCGCTGGCGATCCGTCGCGAAGTAGTCGCTCGGCCCAATCATCGTTTGGTTCCAGGAGGCTTTGTCCGTGAAATCCATTTCGTCTGTTTGCGCGTTGTCGCTCTTGCTCTTGCTCGCGAGTCCAGCCCTGGCCGGCGATGACGCCGGCGGCCCAGAGGCGGAGCGAGCTGGTCCATCCGCGGCCGATCCGCGGCGCCGTCCCGCGAGCTGCGATACGTGTGATGTGGACAATCCCGCAAGCTCGAAGGCCCAGCCCCCTCCGGCCGCCAGTTTCGCGTGGCCCCAAGGCGTGCGAGGCGCGTTGTCCATCTCTTTCGACGACGCACGCGAGAGCCAAGTCGACCATCGCAGCGCCGCCCTGTTCAAGCAGTACGGGATCCGCGTAACGTACTTCGTCAGTCTCACCAACGTCGAGAAGAAACAGGATCTGTGGCGCGCGGTCGCCGCCGACGGTCACGAAATCGGCAACCACTCGGTCCACCACCCGTGCAGCGGGAATTTTCCCTGGATCGGCCCCGGCGAAAGGGCGCTGGAGAACTACACCCTGGAGAAGATCGAGGCCGAGTTGCTGGAAGCCAACCGGAGCCTGCGCCAGATGCTGGGCGTCACGCCAGTCAGCTATGCCTATCCCTGCGGCCTCGACTTCGTGGGCCGGGGCGAGAATCGGGCCAGTTACGTGCCCGTCGTGGCGCGGCACTTCCTCGTCGGCCGGGGCTACCGAGGCGAATACTTGAACAATCCCGCGTTCTGCGACCTGGCCATGGTCCAGGCCCTCGGCGTGGACCGCGACGGCCTCGCCCAACTGGCAACATCGCCGCCTTGTGTGAGTACTTGCAGGCCAAGCCGGAGTTGTGGGTCGACACCGTCGGCACGATCGGAGCCTATGTCAGAAGCCACCGGCACCTCGACCGGAAAAACGCGAAGGAGCGACAGCAGCGATGAAGACGGCGTGGACGTGATATCAATCAGCATGAGTGATTCGAGAAGGAAAGAACCATGGTAGACGCTTTGACAATCAAACTGACGAGCAGGGAACGGGAATTGATCCTGAAATACGGATATCCGTTCGAGGATATCGAGCGGCAGTTGCGGGATTCCTCCAACAGGCAAGGCCGCGTGGAGGTCCGCGACACCGCGTACTGGTGGGAGCAAGTCGCGGGCAATCTCTCGATTTCGATAAATGAGGACGTAGAGGACCAGGATCTTCTTGAGGAGCTCGACGAACTCTGCCATACCATCGAATCGCATCTCGAAAGGCACAACGCTCGGGCGAGAAGGAATCCGAACGCGTAAACCGTCCTCAAGCGGCCCCCGAACGGCCAAGGGCACGGCATGTTGGATGACTTTGTTCCGTGTGGGTGTCTGTCCTCCAGATCGAAAACCGACTCGCGTCCCCTTTTCCGTACCGTGTGAATGCTTGACAATGGCACGGAAATGAGTGTCCGAATGACGTGTGTTTGGAATCGATCAGGTCTGTACAAAACAAGCTTCGCGCAATCAACGGGCCAGGCGGTATTGTTCATGTCCTTTTCATCTTCCCGGGCAAGCACATGGTAACTCCATCACAGTTGCAGAGATTCTATGCGCTGGTTGCCTCAGGTGATCAGGCGGCCGCAATTCTATATGCCGCATCTTGGGGCTTGTCGCCGGCAGACTTCTCGCAGTATGTTGCAGCCGCATATCAGCAAGACTTCGTAGGCGACGAACCGAGAATTTCGACCGGCGCGTTCAACTTGACAGAACAGCCGAAATACCTTGAACTCGGGGAGGCAGCGGAGATGCTTGGGGTTTCCGTTGGCGAGCTGAACGACATGCGGCTGCGTGGCGAGATCCGCGGAATCCGTGACGATTCATGCTGGAAATTCAAATTCGAAGAGGTGGACCGCGTCGCCGAGGAATTCAATGTCTCGCGTGGCATGCCGTGTTCGGCCCCTGGAGAAGGGGGTGATATCGCGAGCGGCAAGAAAGAAGGCCAGCCAATCCGCGGCGTTCCGGCGGCAGGGCCCCGATACGTGGACGCCGACCCGCCACCGGAGGGTGATGGACTCTGCTCGGATAACTCTTGTCCCTGCCCGGACGTGGTAATCCGTCACGGACAAGGCTACTTGTACGTGGACGCGGAGACGGTCCGTTTTCGACGTAAATATCCGCGTCTCGAGGACGCGAGGCGTGCTGCGAAACAGGAATTCGATCTCCGCGCACGACAGTTGGGCGCCGGTGGCATCAGAGTCGTGGGGTTCTATCGTCGTCTCGGGGGCGTTTTGGTGTGCGAACAAGGTGCTCGTCTTCGAAAGCTAGACCTTTCGGTCGCAGCCGCAGACGCCGCGCATTGGTGGCGAACTGGACAGATCCTGCTTCGCCCAACCCCCGTGCATCGCGAGGCAGAAGGGCCAAATTCACAAATGGACGAATTGGATGAGGACAAGTTCTTTGACTCGCTTGTCAAGGAAGTCGAAAGTCGATCGGCAAAAAAACAAAGTAGCCACGATTCTCGATTGAATCCAAAAACAGTTTCTCCGGAAGGCCATATCACCGTAACCTGTACGTGTGGCGCGCGACTTCGAGCAAAAGCACGCCTGATGGGCAGGACGGTTAGCTGCCCGAGATGCCGCAATCTCGTCAAGATCAAAGGCAAGCTGGACGAAGAGGACAAGTGAGGAGTTGTTGGCCTTCCATTGTCTCGCGAGGGCTGATGGATTTGCGCAGGGTGAAGACGAGAAGATTCGCTGCCCAAGAAGTGCAGGCGGAAAAGGCGTCAGGACCAATAAGACGACGCCATCAAAGCATCCCAGGCGGCACCGGCCGCACTTCGTGGCCGCCCGAAAGGCAGGGACGTGACAAAGTGGCCATCTCGGAAGACCACGCTTCCATTCTGCTTCGCCGGCCGTCCTCGGACGTTTCTGTCTTGGCACCGGGACGGCACAGGGCGTCACTCGGCAACGACACGCGCTGGCCGCCGTGGCATTGGGGCGTTCAGCGGCGAACGCGACGATTCTTTCGCTGACGAACGTGGGACCGTCCAGCGCCGTCAATGTCTGGCGGGCTGCCGCTGAAGCACCTGCTGGCCGCAGTCCGTTTTCTCGATATTGAGCGCGGGGACGAGGTGGGCTGGGTCATAGACGGCTCGACGGCAATACGAACCGGTCTCGGAGTCGGGGGTGAACACGCCCTGAAGATCGAGGCAGACTTCGTGATGTCTCGATTCTACCAAGGTCCCTTCGTCCCGCAGCAAGGCAGCGTTATCATGTGCTGGGCCGTTGGTGGCTCCCAGCATAGCAGCCCCGCCCGGCCACGGAAACACGCCCGCCCTGATTCGCTGTTCGAAGACCGGCGGCTTGCGGCGAAGGCCGGCGTATGGGAGGATGATTTTGCCCCGTGCGCCGTCCACGTGTATGCTTGGTAATCGCGCCCCCTGACCCTTCGCGGAGAAAACCACGGCTTGACGAACTGGTCGGCCGGCAAGGAGTTGTCGCCCATGAACACGCTCACTGTCTGTTCGTCACCGCCGCCGCGCTGGCGGGCGACGCCCCGTCACCGGACTCCAAGCAGCCCGCAGGCTGGCCGGATTCCGCGCCGTTGGTGAAGCGGAACCTGGTCTTCGAGTTGGAGCAGGGCGGCTGTGTCCGCGTCGATGTGCTGGGCGAGCGTCTGTTCCGCGTTCGACACAGCAAGACTCGGCAGTGGACCGAATCCGCCTTGAATCGCTACAGTGTGCTCAACGCCGCGTTTGCCGACGTGGCCTTCGAGCACTCGGAAACGGGCGGCGTTCACGTGGTGGCGACCAAGCTGGCCCGGCTCAGCGTGAGCGGCAAGGACGGAGCGGTCGCACTGGCCGATGGCGAAGGCAAACCGCTCACCCAACAAACCGCGCCGGTCTACGAGGCGGGCGGGGGCTACGACATTCGGTTCACCCTCGCCAGGCGCCCTTCTCCGCCTTGTAGATCACCTGCCCGGTTTCGCTGACCTTGACCAGTCGTGACAAACTGAACGGGCAGCGGGTCATGTACCCGACCAGGCGTTCGATCCCGGCGCGGTCGCCGGCCGGCAGAAACACCGACTGGTCCACGCTGAAACCGCTGTGCGGCCAGGTCCGCATGTTCTCGACCACTTCCGGCTCGATCTTCTCCTCGGCCAGGTACAGT